>Ga0302326_10007585_pt1 | contig 24078 bp, 19 predicted proteins | sample Palsa_T0_3_FD_202264 | JGI IMG/M metagenome (GOLD analysis project Ga0302326, IMG submission 202264) | Peat permafrost microbial communities from Stordalen Mire near Abisko, Sweden - Palsa_T0_3 | ecosystem: Environmental > Terrestrial > Soil > Palsa > Peat permafrost | place: Sweden: Abisko... | reverse complement strand
GCGCGCCTGCGCTGACAGTGGCGCGTCCTGGGCGCTGCGACCTTTTTCCACCCTGGGGCATCTATATAGACGGTGGCTAAGCTCGTTCAAATAGGGGTGGCGGCGGATCTGCTCGCGCAGGCGTGCCGTGGCGACGAGCATGCCGAGTCTGAGATCTATGCGGCGGTTGCTCCGGCGACTTTTGCGCTCATTCGGCGCCTGGTCGGCGGCGGACCGCAGGCCGAGGATGTCTTTCAGGACACGATGATGACTTTCTACGAACGCCTGCCAACTTTCCGCGCCGAAGCGCCGCTCGGTGCGTGGCTGCGGCAGATTGCGATTTCCAAATGCCTTATGTATTTGCGCTCGCCCTGGCAGCGCGCGCGTCTGCAGCTGGAAGGAGCGGAGGAGGCCGCGGACTACGCAGAGCTCGATTACCGTTCACACACGGCGCCCGCCGCGGAGTGCTTCGACGTCGAGCATGCACTCGCGAGCTTGTCGCCCACCGCGCGCGCAGTCGTGTGGCTCTTTGAGGTTGAAGGTTATTCGCACGATGAGATAGGACGCGCCTTCGGGCGCACGGCAAGCTTTTCAAAATCGCAGCTCGCGCGCGCACATCACCGATTGCGCGCCTGGTTCGAACCAGCCGTGGAGCCTCCCGCATGCACTTCGATCTAGAGGACTCCCGCAGCGTGCCGCAGATCGTGCAGATGCTGCGCCACCTGCCGACCGAGGCCGAGCCTCCCATTCATTGGAAGGAGTTCAAGCGGCGCCAGCTCCTAAGGCGCGCCCGCGCGCGGTCCGCGCAGCGGCGCCAGTTCGCGCTCGCCGCGGCCGTAGGGCTTGTGATGATCGGCACGATCGCGCTGTGGAAGCATATGCCGCCGCTGCAGTATCCCTCGGCGCAACGAGCATCGGTGACGACGCTGCCCATGACTCGTCGACCCGTCGTGCCCATCGCCTGGGACGAGGCGGCGGTGCGCTCCGCTGCTTCGGAACGCTGGCTCGCAGCCCAGCCGGCGGAACCTGCGATCGTGCGCGTCGGCACGCGCGCGGCGGTTATGACCCTCGAGGACCGCATTGCCTGGGCCGACGATACGCTCACCTCAATGCGTGCCAAGGGAGGTGAGCCGGATCGGGCGCGCGCGCTGCAATACGAGCGCGACCGGCTCGTCAACTCTCTGGCGCAGGTGCGCTACGCGGAAACCCTGGCGGCTGATCTGCCCTGACGGCACACGTTTGATTTAAGAGGTAGTTCGTAATGCAGGCAAAATACTGGGCGACTTTATTTCTCGCCACCATTTTGGTTTCGGGCGCTGTGCGTGCGGATGATCGCTCGCAGGACGAGGTCGAAAAGCAGGTCGAGGTCGAAAAGCGGGACGAGGCCGAAAAGCAGGTCGAGGTCGAAAAGCAGCTCAAAGAGGCGCGCGCCAAGCTCGAAGAAGCCGCGCATGAGGTCGCGGAGCTCTCGACGCAGCTGGGCAAGCCGTTCGTCGATCGACTGATGATGATGGGCGAGGGCCCGGGTCACGCCGTCATCGGCGTGCAGCTCGATTCAAACGGAGCCAAGGACGGTGCGCACGTGCGTGATGTGAGCCCCGGCGGCCCTGCCGCTGAAGCGGGCATCCGCGCAGGCGATGTGATCGTTGCCGTCAACGGCACGGATGTGAAAACGGAGCACGCGGAGGCGCAGGTCGCGCATGCCATGCGCAACGTCGAGCCGAACAGCAAAGTCAAGATTCAGGTGCTGCGCGCGGGTAAACCGCTTGATTTCGAAGTGACGGCGCGCCCTGGCGAGAATGCCTGGGGCATGCCCGGCATGCCCCCCCTTCCCGAGCTCTCCTTCGACGGATTCAGCGGCTTTATGGGCAGCGGGCACGGATCGGTGGCGGGGATGGAGCTAGCGACACTGACGCCGCAGCTGGGCACGTATTTTGGCACTGACAAGGGCGTTCTCGTCCTGCGTGCGCCGAGGAATGAAACCTTCAATCTGCAGGACGGCGATGTGATTCTGTCGATCGATGGCCGCCAGCCGACGAGCGGATCCCATGCTACGCGCATCCTCGCCTCCTATCAGCCGGGGGAGAAGGTCAAACTGGAGGTCATGCGCCAGAAGAAGAAGATGACGGTCGAGGCCATGGTGCCGGATCGGCATAAGAGAGCGCCCGAGCCACTGGCGCGCGCCTCGGGCGACGACGCTTAGCTGCGCAGCATCGCTCCGGGCTGAGCGGTGCGCAGCCGCTCGAGGAATTGAGGTACGCGCGCATCGCCCTCGGGCGGCGCCCAGGGTGCAAACTCTGCCGCGGTCGCCTGATCGTACGGTCCTTCTTTGATCTCGAGAAACGCGGAGCCATCGGTGCGCGCGAGGAGCGTATGCCATGTGGCACTGGGGGTCTCGTAGCCCAGGAGCTCGCCGCCTGCGTCCACGCTGTAGCGCGCAAGCATGCGTCCCGACTCATCGAAGGTCAGGACGTCGAAGCCGCCGCGCACGACAAACGCCAGTTCCGATTTCGTCCGATGCCGGTGGGGACGAAAGTAGGAGTGCCGGTTTGCGACGACGAAGAAGCGCTGCACCGGATCATCCGGTGAGGCGTGGATGTTGTGATTCGCGCGCCCCCGTGGGCTCGCCGTCGCCTTGGCGGAGAGCTCATCGAGAAGCGCGCTCGAGAAGAGCTTCATCGTCCCGTAGTCCTTAAGAGTGCCTTGAAGACGTCAACGATAGCTTTTCGGCTGCTCGAAAGGTGAGTAGCTTGCTAAAGCTGATCACGCGGCTATCGGGTAGGTGAGTGCAAGGCGGGCAATGTCGCGCTTGGCGCCTGCAAGTGCCTCCTGGCGCTTCTCAGGACTGATCTGCCGCCGGGAGTGCTGCATACGGTGTTTCCGTCGCCGCGCGGCATGGCGCCCGCCGTGCGCGCGCTCATTGATGCACTGGCGGAAGGACTGCGTGGAACGGGGTAGGCTGATCACTGAGCGGCGGAGGCGGGGCTCGATGCAGTCACGCGCCAAACCGCATTGCCCACATCGTCAGCTACCAGGAGCGCGCCGTGTTTGTCGAGCGCCACGCCCACGGGCCGCCCGTACGCCTCGCCGTTCGGGCTTACGAAACCCGTCAACACATCGACCGGAGAGCCTCGGGGAATGCCGTCGGCGAAGGACACGAAAATGACCTTGTAGCCGCTGCGCGGCCGGCGGTTCCACGAGCCGTGTTGACCTATGAACATGCCGTCGCGATACATCGGAAGCTGCGGGCTCGAGTCCAGGTAGGCAAGGCCGAAGGATGCAGTGTGTGATCCGAGCGCGTAGTCGGGTGCAATGGCGCGCGCCACGAGGTCGGGGCGCTGCGGCGTGATGCGCGTGTCGACGTGCTGGCCGTAGTAGCTATAGGGCCAGCCGTAAAAGCCGCCGTCCTTGAGCGCCGTCATGTAATCCGGAACGAGATCGCTGCCCAACTCGTCGCGCTCATTGACGGTGGTCCAAAGGGCGCCCGTGTGTGGTTCCCAAGCAAGTCCATTCGGGTTACGCAGGCCAGAGGCGAAGATGCGATGGCTGCCGTCGGCCGGGTTAACGTCCCACACCGCAGCACGATCGGTCTCGTTGTCGATCCCATTCTCTCCCTCGTTGCTGTTCGAGCCGACAGTGACATAGAGATGTGTGCCATCGGCGGTTGCTATGAGGTTCTTGGTCCAATGATGGTTGATGGGCCCCGCCGGCAGATCGGTGACCTTGGTTCCCTTGGTGCTGATGTGAGTTGCGCCCTCGACGTAGTCGAAGCGCAGAACGGCATCGGTGTCGGCCACATAGAACTGATTGCCAACGAGCGTCATGCCGAAGGGGGAATTGAGGCCCTCCAGAAACACCGTGCGGGTCACTGCGACGCCACGGCCGTCCGCATCGCGCAGCAGTGTGATGCGATTGGCGCTGTGATCACCTGAGCCCGCTTTCGCCATCACCTGTTTCGCGATCCAGCCTTTGACGCCTTTGTTATCGTCGGGCGTGGGCGGGGTATCCGTCTCAGCGACCAACACGTCACCGTTCGGCAGCACGTAGAGCCAGCGTGGGTGATCGAGTCCTTGTGCCAGCGCGTGGACGGTCAATCCGGAAGCGGCAACCGGCGTTGCGCCGTGGGGCCAGCCCTTCGCCGGCGCAATGTTCACTGTCGGGACGAGGGACGGGTCCGGCGTCGGTAGAGTAGGGGTGGGGCCAAAGCCTGCAGAGGCGGGTAAATGGGCGCTCTCACTACAAGCCGCGCACACCGACGCGACCACGGCCGGTAGCAGCGCGCTCGACAAGGATTTTGGCTGCATGTGTCGCTGCATCGGAGGGTCGATCCTAGAGGATGCATCGAAGGGGCAAGTTATATGCCCGCGGCCCTTTCTGCATGAACTTTCAGACGTACATTAGCCATGGATTTTGTACTTGGCGAGTGAGGAACTGACCCGCCTCTCCTTGACGCGAAGTGGACCGGCGCGTTCGCGGGTGCTAATATTAAACCATATGGTTTAATAACTATCGTGCCGGCGGATGCAAGGATAAATGCCATGCCCAATGAAACTCCTGCGACCGTGCGTGTTGCCCGGCACTTCGAGTTCTCAGCGGAGCGTGTTTTCGATGCGTGGCTCGATCCGAAGACAGCCGGCCAATGGCTCTTTTCAACGCCTACCGGCGTCATAATGCGGGTCGAGATTGATGCGCGTGTCGGCGGTGGATTCGTGATCGTCGATCGGCGCGATGGTGAGGATGTCGAGCACCGGGGCGAATATCTCGAGCTCGACCGGCCGAAGCGCTTGGTATTCACATTCGGCGTGCCGAAATATTCGCCACTCTACAGTCGCGTCGCGATCGACATCGTGCCGGCGAGGGGAGGATGCGACCTCACTCTCGTGCACGAGGGCGTGCTCCTTGAATTTAAGGAGCGAACGCAAAGCGGCTGGACGCGGATACTCGAGGCGTTGGCTGCGCACCTGGCGTCCGGTCCGCGCGCCTAGTGTTGCCTCATACGAGCGGTTGCACGCCGATGAGCCACAAATGCAGCCGCCAGACGAAGAGGATGTAGAGCGCCAGGCCGCCAACGAGCGCGATGGCATCATTGAACGCGGCGGCGGGGAGTGTCGGAATGGGTGCCTGCACGCGGTGCTTCAACGAGATCCGGTCGACTACCGCCCACGCGAGGAAGGATCCAAAGAGCAGGACCGCCGCCAGCGATCCATTCGCCAGCAGATGTGCCGCGGCCCAGAACTTGGTGGCCGCGAGGAGCGGATGGCGGGCCGCAGTCTTGATCCTGCCGGGCAGGTAGGCGGCGAGCGCGAGCGGGAAAACCGGCACCATTAATACGAAGGTCGCGTAGCGCAGCCAGATGGGCGGCACATACAGGATCGCCGGCGATTGCCGGGCTAGAGCGTAACCCCAAATGATGGCCACGAATCCGACGATGGAGATGACTGCGTGCAGCCCTTTCCATTGCAGCGGTCCCACGAGCAGCACCATGCGATCGCGCCAATAGGGTGCGACGATGACAACGGAATGCGCCCCCAGAAAGAGCACTAAACCTGTGATCAGGATGAGCATCGCGACGTTCCAGTCGACAGCGCAACGCCGAATGTTACGGGAAGCCGGACATGCGGGGCAGAGTCTTTCTCAGACTTCGCACTCGGCGAGCGGCCCACGGACTCGCCACTGCGGCCGAATGAGGGTTAAGCAGCGCAACGTCGTCCCGCCGGGTGGCCAATAGCGGCACGGTCAGCGTTTAGTGCGGCCCCGTCTTTGCCCGTGGGCTGCTGCCTGGTCTTCGGCCCGCAACAGCCCATCGAGAAGCTCGAGCCGCTCGGTCCAGAAACGCTGGTAAAAGCGCAGCCACTCGTCGGCCGCGGAGAGCGGTTGCGGCTCGAGCCGACAGAGGTGCGCGCGGCCGTCGACGCGGCGGCGCACGAGACCCGCCTTCTCCAGTACTTTCACGTGTTTTGACGCGGCAGCGAAGGACATATGATGCGGCGCCGCCAACGCGCCGATATTGTGTTCACCGGCGGCGAGACTGCGCAGCATTGCACGGCGGGTCCGGTCTGAGAGCGCGTGAAACACGCTGTCAAGCGCCGCAGGACGTTCTTCAATCATGCAATTGAGCCTACGTCGCCCGCGCAGGAAGGTCAACCAATTGGTTAAGTGGAAGGCCTCGATCTGCGTGCGCGTCGTGGCCAGAAACCGAAATGGAATCTCCGGATGGCGCTGCCGCCCCGGGTGCGGTTCGGCAAAGCTAAGGTTGTGGGATATGCGTAGCCCTTTGTTTACGCTTTCCTGTTTGACCGCCCTGAGAGTCTAATGGAGAAGCTCTCTGGTGCAGTTGGTGCGCGGCGGCAGCGCACCAGCGGCATTCGGCACAGGGAAGGAGGCCACATGAACACTGCGTCGCTACTTTGGGGCCTACTGTTCGGTTCAATCGGACTTGGCTTCCTTGTCTACGGCAAGAGCCAAAGAGCCGTGATGCCGCTCGTATGCGGACTTGCTCTCATGGCATTCCCGTACTTTGTTTCCAACACGATTCTGCTGGTCGCTATTGGGCTAGTCCTTATGGCGCTCCCCTACTTTTTTAGATTCTGATCTCTGCGAATTCAGTACTTGCGAAAATCGCTCCGCTTGTCGCTGAAACGTGTGCTAACGTCGTTACGCGTCCGGGACTGGAAGCCTGTGCGAAAATCCTGGAAGCCGAGATATCTATAACAATTGAATCAGAACCGGGGAGTTGGCAATGAAAAGCTACGGGGCAATTGCGGTCTTGCTAGTGATGGCTTCGTTCTCAGCACCGACGCAGGCCGCTGATAAAACACAAAGTGTCGGAATGATCGGTACAGGAACTTTCTCCTGCGAGAAGTTCAGCAATTACGATAGTGCGCCAAACAATTCCGGGCAAATGGGCCTGGTAGTGCAGTGGGCCTGGGGCTTCATCACCGCGTATAACTTCCGAGCCGCGTTCTCACCGACGTACCAAGACGAGGACGCGCCAAACCCAGTCACACCACCGGATTCAGCTACGCTCCTGCTGTTCATCCGGAAACACTGTGAGAAGAACCCGCAGAGCAACGTGGCCAGCGCGACGCTCGACCTGATAGGCAGCTTGGGTGGCGTCGTCACGAGTTCCGTTACTTTGCCGAAGAAATGAGGCTCGCCGTCGAACCTCTTGATTCCAGGATCTGCGACGCCACAGCGTCATGCTTAAGGTTCATGCCGCGTGCGCCACCCCACAACCCAGGCATGGCCCGCGTACAGTCGCGCGCGTACTGCAACTCGGGTTGAGGGCGGGATTTGATCCCGCCGCTCCCCCAGTCTGCCGCGGGGCGCAGCAGAAACCGACGCGTGCGCGGCGCTCGCGCTCCGTCAGTTGCTGGGCTTCTTAGGAGCCGAAGCCGCCAGTGCGTTCACCTGCACCATGGCTTTGGCGGCCGCTGCCTTCGCGCAATCGTTGTCCTTCGGCGTCGAATCCGGATATTGGCGAGCAAGCTCCTTGCAGGCTGCTTGGGCGGCGTCCGTGACGCGCTGCTGCAGCTCCAGATAACCGGCGTGTGACGAGATATCAAGGCCCTGCGTACTCACTCCATAGCTTAGTGAAACGTCCACGATGGGAATGCCGCTCGCAGTCCTGCCTACAGTCTTAGTCACCACTCGCGACGCTTGGACCGTCACTTCTCCCATGTCCTGGGCCATTACCAGAGTGCTGACCGATGTGACTGCAAGCAATCCGATCGCGCCCCTAACCAGTATCCTCGTCATGATCTCTCCCTCCGCCTTTGATTATTGAGTTTGCTATGAGGTTGTTTTTAGCTGCGAACCGTATGATGCACGTAACGGCCGTTAAGAGCCGCGGGCCGGACCGAGCTAGGAATCAACCTTGGTCAAGGATGCTCCCGTTCGGGCGAATCGTCGAGACCTGATGGCAATTCGGCCCCGGGCCGTGCCTGCTGCCTCGGCGGTCGATCCGAAGTGCCCCTCGGACGCGGCGGCTAATCAAGGTTGCGCCGCACTTCTTCGGCGACGCGGCTTTTTCAAGCGGTCGATAAGCCCTTGATTCTCCGGTGCTCACGTACCCCCTTGGGGATTCTCTCCCTGCCTTGCGCGATCGGTGTGCTCGGCCGGGCGGAACCCGCAGGGACGGCGGCGCACGCACGGACGCCGAGACCTCGGCGCGACGAAGGATGGTTCACAAATTCGTGCGCGATTCTGGTGCACTGGAGGCATTGCGCCTGCGAAGACTCCCTGGCGGACGGAAGACCCACGACCCGCGTATGAGAAGTGCCTTATTTCAAACCGTCTGCCGTCGCTGACGGAAGTGTGCTTAATCGTCTCCGCCGGCTTAATCGGACGGATCGGCACGTGCTGTGTACGCGGCGGAGTCTCAGTCGAGCATTCATTTCGTTTGGAGGTTCAGAATGGCACTGAGAATTGCAATTGGAATCGGTTGCCCTCCGGCCTGTTCTCAGCAAATGTTTCGTGCAGCCACTTAAGCGCGACACCGCCTCTCGCGAATTTGTATCGCACCTGCGGGCCAACCGCAAATGCTCTGCTGCGGTGCCCGTCAAGATACTCGCTGCCGTTCACCTTATCGTCGCTGAATTGGTCGAAATAATAGCCTGCCAGGCTGAACTGGAGCGCGGGCAATGAAGGAATCAATCGATAACCGATTGAATAGTCGACGTCAAAGTAATCGCCGGATGTGTAGTGCGTCGCCTGGTTCGTCGAGTTGAATCCAACGGTCGCGAAAAGAGACAACTCGAGTTCTTTCCTGGGCAGCCACGTCAGCGCGACCTGCGGGGAAACCGTCGTATAGTTAAGACCAGGGTTGACGAGGTTGTCTTTGCTGTACTTCCCCGTGGGCAGCGATACATCGAATCCGCAAAGGACGTGCAAATTGCCGAACGCGGCTGTCAAAAGCACCGGTTGGATCACCAGATCGCCAATGCCCCCACCGCTCCCGGTTCTATTGGGCACATAAAGCGTGGTGTCGTTGGCGATGAATATAATACCGGTCGTCCACGCTACGCCATCGATCGCTATCCACGTATGCAGAAGGCGCGCGGCCTCGGCTACCGCGGTCACGTTGTAATCCGGTAGCGCCGATTCACCGTTACTGTTATTGGATCGATCGGCCGTATAGTAGGTGATGTAATTCAGCCAGAGTGAGTCACCGACTGCTGGCATTAAAGCGGGCACAATCGTATTGGTCCCGACTGGATAATGCGCGGCGCCATCCTCCGATGCTCCGACGTATTGTCCTGTCAAAGAGAGGAGCAGCGACGCGATCCTGCAAAGCGGAAAATTGCCCTGTCTTGCGACTTGTCGCGCCCACTTCGCAAATAATCGCAAGGCGATTGTCCAAACAGCGGATTTTCAATTGTAGCGAAGTGCTATTAGGTTGGCCATTGGAGTTATCCCGTTGCCGACGATCGTAATGTTCGGCGGCGTCACGCACGAATCTCTCGTCCATGGTGCACCACGACAAAGCGCTCGAAGCTCACGTAGTCGACAGTGAGAAATTGACGCGGCGCAATATCTCGCTCTCTGCCCGCGCGGTTAGGCTGTAATTAAACGGCGGACCAATCGATGATGGCCTATTCCATTGCGCACGCTCGAACGCTACCCGGGTTCGCATCCATAAACCGCAATTGGAGAAAAGTTCGTTAGCTTAGTGAACGAGACCGGCAGAGCATGGCGAACAATCTGACGTCTCATTGCGCCAGACCCACGCGGCGCAGCAGGCTGCGAAAATGCTGATCGGATCGCAGCGGATCGAACGCAGGCTCAACTGCAATCTCGGTCATTGCGATTTGGCGCTCTGCGTAGGCGCGTTCGAGCAATTCGAGGGCCTTATCTTTTTCACCGAGCCGAGCATAAAGGAGTGCGAAGCCATAACTGCTGGAGTATGCCTCGGGGGCCTTGGCGTTTATTTGCGGAACAGTCAGTAGCTCCGCCCAATACCCACGCGGGCCATGTGCGGCCAACGCCGCACGCAGCGCGTCTTCCTGCTTAAGGGCGTCACGGGAATCTTCGCCGACCAGCACACGCGCCTTAGTTTCCTCGCTGATTGCATCGTCAAATCTGCCGATATAGGTATACAGGTGCGCGAGCCGCTCGTGGCCCACCGCGAAGTTGGGGAACTGCCGGACTGATTTCTGCAATTGCGCAAGGGCGTCCGGATAGCGACGCGCCCAGAGATAGGTGCGGCCGAGAAACGAGTCGACGGAGGCCGATAGGGGATCGAGTTCGAGGGCGACTCTCATCTCGGCAATGGCATCGTCGTGGCGACCGTGAGGAGAGAGAAAGCTATTAGAGTAAAACATGTGGCCGCCGGCATCGCTGGGGTTCAGCTCGATCCCTCGACGAAACTCCCTTTCGGCAGCAGCCCAGTCGAACGCGAGGTGCGCGTAAACGAAGCCGAGCGTTGAGTGTGCCGCGGCTACGCTATCGTCAATAGCCAGTGCTTTACTTGCTGCATCCCGTGCGTTGGACAAGGTTTCCGTTGGCACGCCAAGCCCGACCACTGTGGCGACGCTGTAGGTGCGCGCGAGGGCTGCGTACGCGAGCGCGTACTTCGGATCGATGGCAATGGCACGATCGAATGCGGCAATAGCGCTTGCCAACCCCTGCTTGGTGCGCGAATTGTATCCCGCAAGACCCTCGAGATAGGCCTGATGCGCTTCGGGACTGACGCTCGGCGAGGCGGTCAGTCCCCCGCCTTCCAGAAGCGAAACTTTAAGGGCCTTGACCACGGCACCTGCTATCTGGTCCTGGACCATGAATACGTCCGTCAGCTTTCGATCGTAGGTCTCCGACCAAATGTGGTAACCATTGCCAGCGCGAATCAGCTGTGCAGTTATGCGCAGTGTGTCACCAGACTTGCGAACGCTACCTTCCAAGACATACGCGACACCTAGCGCTCTGGCGATATCAGCGATTGTCGTCTGTTTGCCTTTGAAGTAGAACGATGAGGTGCGCGCCGGCACCCGCAGTTCTGACACCTTCGCGAGCATATCAATGAGCTCCTCCGACAACCCGTCGGAGAAATACTCCTGGTCTTTCCTCTCGCTCATGTCAAGAAAAGGCAGCACCGCAACGGATTTTTCAGGGATCGCCAATATGGCGGGCGTTGCAGCGGCCACAGGCAACTCAGTGGCATGTTTCGCGAGCCAGACTTTGTCCGCGATGAGATACACGACGATGGCGGTGATCACGGCAGTTATCGCGACCAGCGAGCGACTCAATCGCCGACCCCGCCAAGTGCCATTAGTAGGCTGCGGGAACAGGTTGGCTAATGACTTTAGGGTGCTGCTGGTATCGCGTGGTTCCTCAGTTAACGAAGGCGCGCTGAGGTGTTGCACCGCATCCGCGAGCTTCGGCAGTGCGCGCTCGATGCCCGAGGCGCTTGCATCAAGCCAGTGCGAGCTATTGAGAAAGTACTCTAGCGCCGCCGGCAAAGGCGTGAGGTCCATTCGCAGCGAAATGACCGGGTGCCGTTTTGAACTCGCCCGTTCTACCTCTCTGAGCACGTGGGGCGAGCTTGCCGCATCCTGCGACAAAATGAGCACAAGGACTTTGGAAGAATCAATTGCGTGGACGATCGCGTCGGCATAGAACTCGCCGGGTACGACGTTGCGCGGCGCCAACCAGCATGAACTGCCCCCACGCTCCAGGGCGTCACAAACGATGCCGGCAACGGCGCTATCTGGCGAGGCGTAACTAATGAATACGTTGGCCGTGCCGGAATGAGCACCCACCGCCTGCCCCTCGCCGCTGCCTTCCGCCACGTCGATTCCTCCGACACGTGCGGCATATTGGCAGATGCTCCCGGTCATTATCCAGCACGGCTGTAGATACCAATCGTGCTCGTTAGCGCCAAGAACAGCGCCCGGCTTGGCACGGTGATTTGCACCGCCCGGGACTCATATCATTTGACGACAAAGCCTTGGTCCTTCGCCAGCACCAAGCGCCCATAAAAGACCCACAAGTCGCTGGTATTCTTAGCAGCGACCGTATTGGCTAATGCGGCACCGTCAACTCCAGATCGCCGACCTCCTATTCCGGCAGGCGCATCTTGCGCAAGAACGCTCGGTAGCGCGGATCGCCGCGCAGTGAGTCAAAAAGCGGATCGAACTTGATGTCGGCGAGGCCGCCATCGCGTTGCTTATATGCTCTATCAAGCCACTCGAACGCCTTATCCCGATCGCCGTTCCAGGCATACGCGCCGGCTATTTGGTAGGCCGCTTCCTGCGCCGCTTTGGCGATGGCCTCGGCAAGTGCCTGCTGGGATTTACTGAGCTGACCCAGTGAATGTTCGGCCATTGCGATGCCGACTTGACGATACCCGTCAAGGCTAACGCTGCTGAACGTGGTAAGCGCCTCTGAGAAGTTGCCGTCGAGCAACTCGACCGCTCCAAGTTGAGACAGGCTATAGGGATTGTGCGGTTGGAAATCCAGCGCCCGGTGCAGCGCGTTAGCGGCGGCGGCATTTTCCCGGACCGACAGCAAGAACTTGCCCAAGTTCTCCCACCCAATGTCCGACATAGGATCCAGGGCGACCGCTCTCTGAGCCGCAGCAATAGCTTCCGGCAGCCGGCCGATGCTGGCCAGCAGCCCAGCGTAGTTGAGCTGCACGGAGCTGTCGTTGGCGTCGAGCGCGAGTGCGGTCTCAAAGTCAGTGCGCGCCGCCTCCCAATCCCACTTCCAGTTGGCGTGTATGTAACCGCGGGCTACGTACCCCGCGGCTTCATCCGGGGCTAATGCCACAGCCTTATCCGCATCCGCAGCAGCTTCCTCGATGCCCTGCATATCACCCGTCTGGTCGGCGAGGAAAGCGGTTGATAAGGCGAGCTTAGCGTAGGCCGCCGCGTAGCTGGGATCGAGCGCAATCGCGCCGCGAAAAGCCTCAATGGCATGTCGTAAGTCGTCAAGCTTCGAGTCTCGGTGCAACTTGAGGCCAAGCAGGAATAGGTTATAGGCGTCGGCGTTCGACGTGCTATGCGAACTTAAGCCCAGTTGCCCGGGCATCAGCTTGACTTTGAGCGCCGCAACTACGGCGGTGGCAATGTCATCCTGAACTTGGAACACATCCTTGAGTTCTCGGTCATACGTCTGCGACCAGACGTGATAACCGTTGTCGGCACGAATCAGCTGGGCCGTGACACGCAGGGTATTCCCCGCCTTACGCACACTGCCTTCCAAGATATGCGCGACCCCAAGATCGGCAGCGATGGTCGCAATCTTCTCCGCCTTGCCCTTGAAAAAAAACGATGATGTCCGGGCAGGAACGCGCAGCGTCGGAATCCTTGACAAGAGATCGATCAGCTCCTCCGAGAGACCGTCCGAGAAATACTCCTGGTCCTTCTCCTGGCTCATGTCGACAAATGGCAGAACCGCAATTGACTGTTGCGGGGCCGCGGCGAGCCCGCGCGCCCCTGAAATGAGCGACATGGCCGTGCCATTCTCAGCGTGCTTCACGTACATAAACCAGACAACCGCCGCAGACAGGACCAAGACGACGACGACTCCTAGCACTAACGGTCCAAATCTGCGCCAAATCCGCGCTGCATTGGCGGCGAGCGGACTTGCTGCCGGGGCGACTGGCACCTCGGCGTCTTGCGACTTGCCCAGTGTTGGCGCGGCTTGGGGATCTCGTGAGAGCAGGCGCACGATCTGTTTAGCGAACGTGTCAGCGCTCACACCGTCCGGAACCATCGTCCATTGCAGCTCGCGGAATCTGTCCGGCACCCGCTCGTCGTCGCGCGGGGTGTCATCAATAACGACAGGCAGAAGGAAAGGCTTGCTTGCGGCTATCAAATACGATCGATCAATGGCGAGCTTCCATTCCAGCCGGAAATATCCCTCTTCGCGCAGGTGTGTGTTTCTAGAAATAATCGGAATGAATAGCGTACAGGTTCGGATCTGCCGCCTGATCGTGGCGTCCCACGTATCGCCGCCGCGAAGTCCGGTCCGATCGAACCAGACTTCGACATGCGCCTGTTGTAGTGCTTCGCAGATGCGCTGCGCTGCTTGTTCGTCCTGCGAAGCGTAACTAAGGAACACCGCCCCAATGGGTTCGTGTTCAAGAGTTGCCTCCTCTTCGTCCATATCCGCGCCTTAGCTCTCGGCAGCCGCTAATGCGCTGAGGATAGATGAAGCGTCATTCCTCAGACAGAACCCTCTTCGGCCGGCCCGGACGGTACTCGACGCGCGGCGTTGGCTCGCGCGCTTGTCACATCGGAGGCATCTGGCTGAGTTTTCAATGCGGCAATCTATCGGGCTGCAGGCGCACTCGGGATTGGCCTAGCGCTGCTGAAGGGCTTGGCGCCCAGCACCGCGGGCGGGTTCCGGCATTGAGCGAGGGTGCGGTCGTGGGGGCAAGCTTCCGGCCTGCCTGATGCGCGGCAGAGCCGAATTGCAGAGCGAGGCAACGTCCATGGGACGCGAACCATTGGGCGCGACGAATGGCAAATCGTGCAGCGGGGACGCACAAGAAACCTCACGTCGCCGCCGACTTCGGCTAGCCGCCCACACTGGAATATCCGCCGATGCGCTCTGGGCGGTTGGCCAGGAGGTTTTGCATGAGGCATGTCGCGCCAAGAAAAGTCAGTGCGATTGAGAATATATGGAACTACGCCGTGACGCGCGCATTTTGATGCAGCTGAGTGGAGTTTTTTCTCTCGATGCGCGACGGAGACTGGCTGGTCGGGATGGGATGTGCAACCTGCGTTTATCCGACCAATGTGGGTGCCGCAGCTGCGCGCGTGCGCCTGAGTGCTAACAGCAACGTACTCGTTCAGTGCGCATCGCAGGAGATTGGCACCGGCGTTCGCACGGTCGCCGGTCAAATGGCGGCTCTGTCATCGAGGAATACGCCGAGTTCGTTCCCTAGGGCGCACCGCCCGATTCGGTGCAGAAGCTGTACGGCGGCAAGAGCACGCTCGTGCGTGGCACTCAGCGCAAACAGGTGACTTTCGCCTTTGGCGCCGAATTCGTCGAGGTGCGCACCAACTCGCGCACTCGCGAGATATGCGTGCCCCGCCTCGTCGGCGCCTTTGCGGCCAGACGAATCATGAACACCCGCACTGCGCGCAGTCAGCTCATGGGCCGCCTCATCTGGGGGAATGAGGCGGCGTATCCGGCTCGAGGCCTGGGGCCGCCACACGGTAATCATTGCGGTCACGGGGTGGGGCCAGGATGAGGATAAACGTAAGGCTCAGGGGCTGTAGGAATTGATCATCACCTGACGAAGCCCGTCGACCCCGATGAGCTTGACCGCTTGCTCGGCGCGATTGTAGATGCCGCAGCAACCGCGGCGGAGACTTCCGCAGCGGCGCGGTCCGCGAAGAGCGCGTTGCGGCCTACGGAGACGACTTGACGCGCCAGGCGCGCAGTCGCCGCCCAGAGTTTGATGGACTTCTCAAGGTTCGAGTGCGGGCTCATCCGGATTCTGGGGACATATGGGTGCAAGCGGTATGCAGCCTCGAGTCCTTATTGCTTGGCTCGCATGTGAGACGGCTCCTACACGCGTAAGAGTTTATATCCTGCAGACGCACCAAGCGCGCTCAGCGAGGCTCAGCTTACGTAGCACACGCTATGCGCGAGCGAATCAACAATATCGTTACCCGTTCACTGCTACGCCCACGCGCCCATAACGCGAGCACTCAACACATGAGGATAGGATAAATGGTTTTTGAAACTCACGTTCGCACTGCGACACAAAGTGACTCGCAAAAAGAAGACACGGGCGCGGCTGACCCCGGGACGGCGCACACGGATGACAATCGCATCGAGAGCCACACTCTGGCGCGGAAGAACTCCGCCGATGCACGGCACTCGTTGATTGCGGAAGCGGCATACCGCAAAGCGCAGCAGCGCGGTTTCGCTGCCGGCGAGGAGTGGCAGGACTGGTTTGCAGCGGAGCGCGAGATTGATGGACTCCTCGACCCGGATCTCTAGAACGCCGCAGCACGAATCACCACTCAAGGAGTTGAAATGGCGACACGATACGGAAAGGCGGCCGCGAAAAAAGTAAAGAGCGCCATGCACGAGCGTAAGGCCGGAACCCTGCGCAGCGGCCGCTCGGGGCGCAAGGTAACCAGCCGCAAGCAGGCGATTGCAATCGGGCTTTCAGAGGCGCGCAAAGAAGGGGCCAAAGTACCGCAGCAGAAGAGCTCCGGCGGGCGCAAGAAGAAGTAGCGCGGGCCGACGTGCCTTGCCCGACGGCGTGCTACATTCGACCGTTCCCGACATAGGGGTTATCGCTTGGGCCGAAGGGGCCCACGAATGATTCCCCCGCAGCCGATCGGAAGTATCCCGCGACCCGCGTAATTGAGCGGCTATAAAGTTGCCCAGAAAATTCGCGAGGGCGACCCCGTATGTCGGTCACGCTCATCGCCGTGACAGGCTGGGCGCGCCCTATTTTCCGGCTTCGAGCCCGTGGAACCCGAGCGTCTGATGGAACTTCTGCGCGCTCCAATAGATTAGCGCGCCAGCCGCCAAGCGCTGGGATGCACCGGTACGGGACCGCTGCCAACGGCCCCGTCCGTTGCCAAGCATCAGCAATCAGGCTACCAGTAGCGCGGCTCCTTGTAATACTCGAACACCCGCTCCCGGTATGCGGTCCCACCATCGTTGCGCGTCAGCTCCTCGATGGATCCGGCGGGCGCAGCCTTCAACTGGTCCTTCGTGTACTCGACGACATAGGCGTCCTTTCCGGGGTCGTAGTCGAGCGAGGACCAGGGTATCGGATGATACTTTTCGTTGACACCGAGATAACCACCAAATCCGACTACCGCGAAGAGAATGCTGTTCGACTCTTTGTCGAGTACAACATCTTCGACCTGACCGATCTTTTTCCCGGCCAAGTCGGTGACATTTGATCCGATGACTTTCTTTGCACGTATGGCCGAGGTGTGGCCTGAGGAAGTCGTCATGAGCAAGCTCCTTCGTATGTTGGCTAGCACTGATGGTGCGACGCTTACACAATGACAGCGAGCTCACAATGTTCCCCATGTCGATGAGGCTGCTGCGGCGCAGCCCGAGATGGCACTGAGAGGTTCAAACGCCATTGCTCGCGCGTCGACGCAGCATCGCGACTTGCGAGAGCGGTGTGTGCGGGTCTATGCACCAGGTGCAACTGTAGCCCTGCGGGCAACTGCTTGGTTGCGGTTCTGGCTGCAAGCAGATGCCGTGAGCGCAACCGCGGGCAAGCGGTCCGCACCGACCGAACGCGCGAAGATTGCCTACCAGCTCTTTGACTCAAGATTCCAATGGCTTCCCAGAATTGAGCGACCCGCATCGTCCGGGCAGCTGGCAGAGCTGCATCGCGGAAGGCGGCGGCTATGCGCCGCGGCGGCCAACCGGTCGTCAGCGACGTCGCATCTCTGCGGTCAAGCGCAAATGGCCAGCAATCGACGAGCTGCCCCTGACGGCTCGCGAATCCGACAATCGAGCGACTGCTGAAAAGACAAGTCTCGAGGGCGGATCGGACCCGACGGGCGAGCCGATCGCCCGGTCGGGGAGTCCGGCGGCGGCCGCGTCATCAGGTCGTCGACTACGCCCGCGATCACCGAGTATGGGTAGTACACGCGGGTCAGTATTCGAACCGCTAAGGGGTATGCCGGGTCACCGCGCTCGAGAGCCAGCACTCGTAGGCAGACCGATTGATGAACTCGACACAGCCGTCGCACGGCGGCGGGCGTAAAACATTACCTACGCAAACGGAATGAGCGCCATAATCCGCGGTCGGCGTGACTGGATCTTGGCCTGCGACCGCGTCTCGAAAGTTATGCGTACAGGGGGCACTCGATACTCATTTTCGTACCGCGTGTGCGGCACGTTAACTGTATTTAATCAATTGACAAGGTAGTGAGTTCTCCCCCGGCAATTATGATCGCGTCATGCAGCGGGCAATGCGATGGTTGGTGCGCGCATCTCATGATGCGGCGAGCCCTCCTTGAGACAAGCGATTCACCCGCACGCCCCCCGGCAGCGCGGCGCACTTGAGCCCGGGCCCAGTCGATTGGTGCGCGCGAGGTCTACTCACTGAGCATGATTTCGACGCGCACGTTGCACGCTTGCTAAATTGTCGTGACGTTGACGGGCCGTACGAATGAAGCTGGTACGGCACCTGGAGACCGTATGAGCGAAACGCCGGCCCCCCGCACGGCAAACAGCCGTCACCACCATCGTGCGCGTTGGATCGTGGGAGCGGTCGCCGCGGTCCTGATTGTTCTCGTGCTGGTGCATTTGTTCACACGCAAGCCGGCTGCTCATGGCGCAGCGCCACAAGCGGTCAAGGTAGCCCAGGCGACCCGCGGCGACATGCCGGAAACTCTGGCAGAACTAGGTACGGTGACGCCGATCGCTACCGTGACGGTGCTGCCGCAGTTAAGCGGCTATCTCACCGAGGTTGGATATAAAGAAGGCCAGGACGTGGCGAAGGGCCAGTTCCTCGCTCAAATCGATCCGCGGCAATACGAAATCGACCTGCAGCAGGCGCAAGCGGCGCTTCTCAAAGATCAGTCGGCGCTGGATCAGGCCCGCTCCGACCTTGCGCGCTTCGAGCAGCTGCGCGCGCAGAAGGCGATTGCCGAGCAGACCGTCACCGACCAGGAATTTCTGGTCAAGCAGGATGAGGCCCAGGTCAAAGCCGATGAGGCGAATATTGCGCAGTTCAAGCTTGACCTCGTCTATTGCCACATTACAGCGCCGGTCGCCGGGCGGGTTGGCCTGCGGCTGATCGATCCGGGCAATTACGTCACGGCCTCAAGTTCCCCCGGCATCGTCGTTATCACAACCATGAAGCCGACGACCGTGGAATTCACCATCGCGCAGAACGACCTCGACAAGGTGATCGAACGCGTCAATTCCGGTGCGAAGCTGCCGGTCACGGCCTATACAAGCGACAACACCCGAACGATTGCCACCGGCACGCTCTACGCGATCAGCAACCAGATGGCCACGAGCACCGGCACGGTGTCGCTGCGTGCGACGTTCGCCAACGACGACGAGGCGCTCTTCCCGAATGAGTTTGTCAACGTCACAATTCTGGTCGACACGCTGAGTCAGGTTGTGCTCGTCCCCACGCCGGCGGTGCTCAGCGGCGCGCCGGGCAATTACGTTTATCTCGTCAACGCCAATAACACGGTGTCCGTGCGCAAGGTCACCCTCGGTCCGAGCGACGGCACCCACAGCGCCATTTCGTCCGGCCTCGCGGTCGGGAATACGGTAGTCGTCGACGGCACTGACCGCCTCAGCGACGGTGCCCCGATCAGCGTTTCCGCGCCAACCGCCGCGCCCGGGACCAAGCCCTCAACGCCGGGATCGCCGCCGGCCGCAAAGAAAAAGAAACCCTCCACCCCTGCTTCGCAAGCGAGTCCACCAACGAGCGGGTGACAGTAACGCTCGATGCGCGCCGCATGAACATTTCCCGCCTGTTCGTACTAAGGCCGGTCGCGACCTCGCTGCTGATGATTGCGCTCGTGCTCATCGGCCTGGTGGCCGTTCGGTTCCTGCCGGTTTCCTCGTTGCCGGATGTCGACTATCCGACCATCCAGGTGCAGACCTTCTATCCGGGAGCGAGCCCCCAGGTGATGGCGACCACCGTCACGGCACCGTTAGAGGTGCAATTGGGTCAGATTCCGAGCCTGACCCAGATGACCTCCGCCAGTTCCGCCGGCGCCTCGATCATCACCTTGCAGTTCAGTCTCGCGCTCGACCTCGACGTTGCCGAACAGAACGTCCAGGAGGCCATCAATGCGGCAAACAGCCTGCTGCCGGCCGGCCTGCCTGCGCCACCCGTGTATGCAAAGGTCAATCCGGCCGATCAGCCCATTCTCACGCTGGCACTCACGTCCGAATCCCTGTCACTCACCCAGCTGCAGGACATCGCCAACAATCGACTCGCCTCGAAGATTTCCGAAGTGCCCGGGGTAGGACTCGTCACCCCCTCCGGAGGCAACGTGCCGGCGGTCCGGGTGGAGGCGGATCCGCAGAAACTCGCCGGCTACGGTCTCAATATCGACGATTTGCGCACCTTGCTTGCGAACATCAATGTCAGCCAGCCCAAGGGCAATTTTGACGGACCGGAGTTGGATTACACGATCAATGACAATGACCAGATTCAGGATCCCAAGGACTATCTGAACACCGTCATTGCCTATCAGAACGGCGCCCCGGTGTACCTGCACGACGTCGCCAGGGTCACTCAGGCCGCGCAGGACATCGAACAGGGCGCCTGGTACGACCACGAGTCGGCGATCGTGCTCAATGTGATGCGCCAGCCGGGGGCGAACGTGATCGCCACCGTCAACCAGATCAAAAAACAGCTTCCCCAGCTCCTGGCGAGTCTGCCGCAGTCGATGCATGTACAGATCGTCGCCGATAGTACCGGCGTGATCCGCGCCTCCGTGTCGGACGCTGCGATCGAACTGCTGCTTGCGATCGCACTGGTGGTGCTCGTCATCTTCGTGTTCCTGCGCAACGTGCCGGCAACCATCATCCCGAGCATTTCCGTGCCGGTCTCGCTGATCGGCACGCTGGCGGTCATGTACCAACTGAATTACTCGATCGACAACCTCTCGCTCATGGCGCTGATTGTTGCCACCGGCTTCGTAGTGGACGATTCGATCGTCATGATCGAAAACATCGTGCGCTATTTGGAGGCCGGCAAGGCACCCTTGGAAGCGGCGCTCGAAGGTGCCGGTCAGATCGGCTTCACCATCATGTCGCTGACGATCTCGCTGATTGCCGTGCTGATTCCGCTGTTGTTCATGGGCGGGGTGATCGGACGTCTGTTCAGTGAGTTCGCGGTGACGCTCGCCGTCACCATCGTGCTGTCCGCGGTGGTTTCACTGACCCTCGTGCCGATGATGTGCGCGCGTATCTTGCGAAAAAAGGCCGACAGGCGTCCGAGCCGTTTCGAGCATTTCAGCGAGGGTCTGTTTGACAAGACGCTGGCGGCGTATGAGCGCGGGCTGCGCTGGGTGCTGGTGCATCAGACCCTAACTTTGGTGGTGGCGACCGTGACAGTGCTGTTGACGGCGATCTTGTACGTCGTCATTCCCAAGGGTCTGTTTCCAGTGCAGGACGTCGGCGTGATTCAGGCGATCAGCGTGGCCGACAACTCGGTGTCATACAAAGCGATGGCGGCTCGCCAAGCGGCTCTGGCAGATGCGATCCTCAAGGACGTTGACGTGACCTCGCTCACCTCGTACGTCGGCATTGATGGTACCAATACGACGCTCAACAACGGCCGCTTCCTGATCATTCTGCGCCCGCACAGCGAGCGCTCGCTCACGGCGAGTCAAATCGCCAGACGTCTGCAGGATGAGGTCGCCGGAGTGTCCGGCATCAAATTGTATCCCCAGCCCGAGCAGGATCTCACGCTCGACACGGTGGTTTCGCCGAATCAGTACCAGTTCGTACTCCGAGGACCGAACCAGGAGGGCTTCGCGCAATACGTACCCGATCTGGTTGCGCGGATGCGGCAGATCAAGTCGATCACCGACGTCACGAGCGATCTCAACAACGACGGACTGAGCGTCGACATCGAAGTCAACCGGCAATTGGCCGCGCGCTACGGCATTACTCCGGCGACCATCGACAATGCGCTCTACGATGCGCTCGGGCAGCGTATCGTCTCGACCATATTCAACCAGTCAAATCAGTACCGAGTGGTGTTGGTCGCCAAGCCCGAGAAGCTGCCGAATCTGCAAGCGCTCGGCAACCTGTATTTGCCGACCCAGACCGGCAGCACCGGCGAGGTGCCCCTGAGCGGGATCGCTGACATCAAAGTGACCAAGTCCCCGCTGATCATCAGTCATCTGGCGCAGTTTCCCGCCGTCACCATCTCTTTCAATCTGACCCAGGATGCTTCGCTCAGCACGGCAGTGGATGAGATCAAGCGCGCCGAACAGGCAGTGCATCTGCCGCCGTCGATCACCACCTCGTTCCAAGGCGCCGCCCAGGCGTTTCAGGACTCGCTGTCGAGCGAGGTGTTCCTCCTGATCGCGGCGCTGGTCACGGTGTACATCGTTCTGGGCGTGCTCTACGAGAGCTTTATCCATCCAGTGACGATCCTATCCACGCTGCCTTCGGCCGGCATCGGCGCGCTGCTCGCGCTGATGTTGGCCGGCAAGGACCTGGACGTGATCGGCATCATCGGCATCGTGCTCCTGATTGGCATCGTGAAGAAGAACGGGATCATGATCGTCGACTTCGCGCTCGAAGCGGAACGTCAGCACGGCAAAGCGCCGGAGGAGGCAATATTTCAGGCATCGATCCTGCGCTTCCGGCCGATTCTGATGACGACGTTGGCGGCGATGCTCGGCGCCTTGCCGCTGCTGGTGGGCACCGGTACCGGCTCGGAGCTGCGCCGGCCCCTCGGCCTCGCCATCATCGGCGGTTTGCTCGTGAGCCAGATCCTGACTTTGTTCACGACGCCTGTGATTTATCTGTTGTTCGATCGGGTCTCGCGGCGGCTGAGTCGCAAGCCGCCTGAGCCCGCGGCCGAGGGCGCACGGTGAGTATCCCCTCGCTGTTCATTAGACGGCCGGTGGCGACCACATTGCTGGCGATCGCCATCGCCTTGTCAGGCTTGCTCGCGTATTTCCACCTGCCCGTGGCACCGCTGCCGAATGTCACCTTTCCCGTCATCGTGGTGCAGGCGTCCATGGCTGGCGCAAGTCCGGAGATCATGGCCGCAACAGTGGCTGAGCCGCTCGAGCGGCGCCTGGCGACGATCGCCGGCGTGACCGAGTTGACCTCGACCAACACGGTCGGCTCCTCGATGGTCGTCGTGCAGTTCGCGCTGAACCGCGAAATTAACGGTGCTGCGCGCGATGTGGAAGCGGGCATCCAGGCCGCGCGCGCCGACCTGCCGAGCACGCTGCGTAATAACCCCACTTACCGAGAATACAACCCCGCGGATTCGCCGATCATCATCCTGGCATTGACCTCGAGCACCTTGACGACGGCACAGCTGTACGATTCTGCCGATACGATCATCCAGCAGCAGCTGTCCCAGATCAGCGGCGTCGGCCAGATTACGCTCGGTGGCAGCGCTTTGCCCTCGGTGCGGGTCGAGCTCGAGCCCGACAAACTCGACAGCTACGGGATCGGGCTCGAGGACGTGCGTGCCGCAATCGGCGCCGCCAATGCCGACAGTGCCAAGGGCTATATCAATCAGGGTGATCAGCGCTACGAAGTCATTTCCAACGACCAGGCGAGCAAAGCCGCGGACTATCGCGATCTTGTGATTGCCTACCGCAACGGCGCTGCGGTGCTACTGCACGATGTCGCCGATGTCGAGGATTCCAACGAGAATATCCGCAACGCCGGCCTCTACAACAACACACCGACGGTGGGCGTCATCGTCTTTCCGCTTCCCGGGGCGAACATCATCAAGACCGTGGCCCAGATTAAGAAGGTCCTGCCGTCGGTCGAGGCGACCCTGCCGCCCAATATCCAGGTGCATATCGCGCTCGACCGCTCGCAATCGGTAACTGCCGCGGTGGGCGACACCGAGCGCAGCTTGTTTATCGCGGTGCTGCTGGTGATTGGTGTCGTGTTCGTGTTCCTGCAATCACCGCGCGCCACGTTGATACCGGCGGCGGTTCTGCCGCTGTCGATCCTCGGCACCTTTGGGCCGATGTATTTGCTCGGATATAGCATCGACAATCTTTCGCTGATGGCCCTGACCATCGCCACCGGCTTCGTGGTCGACGACGCCGTGGTGGTGCTGGAGAACATCGTCCGCCATATCGACGCCGGTATGGATGTTCGCGAGGCCGCGCTGCTCGGCAGCGCCGAGGTGAGCTTTACCGTGATTTCGATGAGCCTGTCACTGATCGCGGTGTTCATACCGATTCTGCTGATGCCGGGCATCGTCGGCTTGCTGTTCCACGAGTTCGCGGTAACGCTCTCGATTGCGATACTTTTCTCGCTGCTGATTTCACTCACGGTCACGCCCACGATGTGCGCTTACCTGCTCGCCCGCGGCGATGCGCTGCACTCCAAGGCGAGATGGGCGGTGTGGGCCGAGGCGCAGTTTGAGCGCTTCAAAAATGCCTATTCGCGCTCGCTCGGCGCGGTCCT
>Ga0302326_10007584_pt1 | contig 24078 bp, 24 predicted proteins | sample Palsa_T0_3_FD_202264 | JGI IMG/M metagenome (GOLD analysis project Ga0302326, IMG submission 202264) | Peat permafrost microbial communities from Stordalen Mire near Abisko, Sweden - Palsa_T0_3 | ecosystem: Environmental > Terrestrial > Soil > Palsa > Peat permafrost | place: Sweden: Abisko... | reverse complement strand
AGCCCCCAGTTGATCGTGCGCCTCGGCAAAGTCCGGACGCGCCGCCAGAGACTTTCCGTAGGCCGCGATGGATTCGTCCAATCGTCCCAGTCCCCGCAACGTGCGCCCCATATGGAGCCACGCGTCCGCCGATCCCGGATCGAGCGCAATGGCCTGGTGAATCGCCGCCTCAGCCTCGGGATAGCGGAAGAGTGCGTTGAGCGCGATCCCGTGCCGCATGGCACCCATTGAGGAGCGCGGATTGAGCCGGCGCGCTTCGGCGAGCGTTTTCGCCGCCTCGGCCATGCGCCCGCGCTGGAGCTCGAGCGTTCCGGCGAGGTGCGCGGCATCGAAGTTGGAGGGCGCGCGCGCGCGGATCATGGCATAGAGCTTCGCCGCCGCGTCGAAGCGCCCGGATTGGTGCAAAGCAAGAGCCGCCCGAAGCGACTGGTCGGACTGGGTGTGTGTCATAACCGCGGCATACCCTGCAACGGCACGATTGATCGCGACTTGAGTGAATTGCGCTCAATTGGCCTCCCGACTGGCCGATGAGGAAATCCACCCATGCCGACCACGCTCTTGCCTCAGGAAGCTCCTTCGCTCAGCCGAATCAGTGACGAGGAGATACAGAAGCGCCTGGACGCCTGCCCCAAGCTTTCCTCGCTGCAGAGTGTCAACCAGGCGCTGATAAGCCTGGTAAACGCCGAGCAGAGCCTGACCTCCCAGATCGCCGAGATCATTCGCAGAGACCCGTCCCTCTCAGCCCGATTGCTCCGCATGGTCAATTCGGTCTATTTCGGCCTCTCCGCGGATATCATGAATATCGAGGAGGCGGTTTTCTTCCTCGGTCTCAGGCAGATACGGGAATTGTCGAGGGCCACGCCCGTCATCGAAGATCTCTCACGGCTTCAGTCGACGCGTTTTGCCCCTCAGCTGTGGAAAAGCCTGTGGGCCCACAGCCTTGGCACCGCGATCATCACCCGTGAGATCCTCCAATCGGCCCCCGTGCTGGTCGATGAGGAGACAAGTTATCTGGTCGGACTCCTCCACAATCTGGGCAAGATCATCATGGGGCATGCCTTTCCGGAGCATCTGATGAAGATCATCAACACCCAGGCGCAAACTCCCGCCGAAGTCTTCGCCCTGGAGCGCGAGATCATCGGTTGGGACCACGCCCAGATCGGCGGCTACTTCCTGGAACATCACCATTTGTCCGATGAAATCGTCACAGCCGTTCGCTACCACAACGAACCCGACTTGGCCCCCCGGCATCAAGCCCTTGCCGCCGCGGTCCAAGTGGCCGATTACATGGTGCGTCACGTGGGGATCGCCGGTGGATTTGAGCAGGTCGAGCCGGTCGCGGCAGGCGCCTGGGTAAAACTCCCCGGCTGGAAGATTCTGTATGGCCGCGAGACGCCCGAGTCCAAGATAGGGCGTGCGTCGATTGAGAATACCTTGGACCGCCTTCCCGAAATGTTGGGAGGCCTACTCTAAGCGGCTCGTGCAATCGTCTGCTTTGAAGATGGATCAGGCGACCGAGGATCCCTCCTGGGCTCCGGAAGTCTGGCTGGGGGAATGGACCCACAGCGCGGCGCCTACCTATTGCCGCGATCTCACCGGCTGCATGCTGGCGGCCAACGGCGCCTTCCTGCGCCAGTTCGGCCGCCCGATTGGCGATATTCGCGGCGCGTCGGTCACGCACTTCATCCATCCCGACGATGTCGAATCCTATGCGCAGAGCGCGCGAAACTTCGGACCCCGGCAGGCGGAGGGCGCGCAAACCCACCGGTGGAGAACCCGCAGAGGCTGGCGATGGTTCACCTGGGAAGAGATGCTTCTGCCGGCCACCTCGGAGCGGTCCGCGGTGGTGCGGGCGGTCGGCCGCGATATCACACGGCAACGCCTCGCGGAGGAGCTCTATTTAAAGCTATCCCGCGCAGTCGACCAGTCGCCGATCCCCATCGTCATCACCGATGCCGACGGACGGGCGCAGTACGTGAACCCCAAATACATCGAGGTTTCCGGCCAGACGCTCGAAGACATCATCGATGGCCGCATTCCGATCCTGCGGGAGGGCCACGAAACCGATGCGGCCTACCGCGAATTCTGGGCGACCGTCAGTTCCGGTCGGAAGTGGCGGGGCGAACTCGCACGCAAGACGCCCGCGGGCCGGATGATCTGGGAGTCGGTCCAAGTCTCATGCCTGCGGAGTCCGGCCGGCGAGATCACCAACTATGTCTGCATGCGCGAGGACATCACCGAGCGCAGGCATTTGGAGGAAGAGCTTCGCCAGGTCCAGAAGATGGAAAGCCTCGGAACGGTCGCTGGTGGCATCGCTCACGATTTCAACAACATCCTGGCGGTCATTAACGGGTACGCCGATATCGGGCTTCTCCGCCTCGACGACCCCGCCCTTCTTCAGAAGAGCCTCCGGGAGATCAAGCGCGCCGTCCAGCGCGCGAGCGGGCTCGTGCGCCAAATTCTCACCTTTAGCAGGAAGGCCGAGGTTCATTTCGGCCCCGTGGACCTCAACCAATTGGTGTGCGAACTTTCCGGCCTCCTGCAGGAGACCTTTCCAAGAACGATCAATTTTGGGCTCAATGTTCAGGACGGGCTCCCGCCGCTGATCGCCGACCACAACCAGCTCCAGCAGGTGGTTCTGAACCTTTTTGTGAACGCGCGCGATGCCATGCCTTCAGGAGGGACGATCTCGGTATCGACCTCCGGCTGCCACGGCCGCGATCTTGCGCATGCCGACGCAGATCGGACGAAGGACTATGCGCGGCTCACGGTCAACGACACGGGCATCGGCATGACCCCGGAGGTGAGAGCGCGGATATTCGAACCGTTTTTCACCACCAAGGCCGTCAACCGCGGCACCGGCCTGGGGCTGGCTGTCGTCTATGGGATTGTCGCCAGCCACCACGGCTTCATCGATGTCGAGACCGCTCCGGATGCGGGAAGCACCTTTCACATCTACCTTCCGCTGGCGGTGAGCGGGGAAGCGGCCCCGGTCCCTGTCCCGACGAACGATTTTCCCGGTGGAACCGAAGCGGTTCTGGTCGTCGATGACGAGGACCCGCTGCGGAACCTGCTCAAGACCGCCCTGGGCCACAAAGGATACCAGATCACCTGCGCTTCCGACGGACTCGAAGCGATCGATATGATCTCGAATCCGGAGCGGAAGATCGATGCCGTCCTCCTGGATTTGAACATGCCGGGAGCCTCGGGGCTGTCGGTGCTCAAGGTGATCGAGAGCCGCCGGCCGGACCTCAAAGTGCTCATGATCAGCGGCAACCTCTCCTCCGAGGCGCGAAGTGAGCTCGACGGGATGAAAAACCATGATTTTTTGCACAAGCCGTATACCCTGGGCGAACTTGGCCAAAAGCTTCGACACCTTCTGGATACGTAACGGCGGGCCGAGATCGCCCATCATGCCGCGGACAATAGTTTGGCTAAGGCCTAAAGAAGGCCCCCAGCCCGCCGATCTCGAACATCGGGCAATTAGAACGCGCAGTCTCATGGACCGCTGTATTCACAATGAATCAAAGTGTACCTCTGCCGCCGCCGGCAAAGGCGCGCAGGGCTTGGCTTTTGGCCTCCCTGCTGCTGTCGGCGCTCGCCGCGAAGGTGGCGCAGAGCACGGTCCTTCCCATGGACGAAGATTCGGACGGAATTTTCTCGCTGAACCCGCGAAGGGGCGAGCAATCCCGGCCCTATCTTCAGTTTGTAGGAGCTCCACCGCTTCGCTTCGAGGAAGCGCCGGCGTCGCCCGAACCTCCGGTTCGGGTTGCGTCGAACGCTTCATACAATGCGAAGGCGCCACCGCTTCCGGAAGCTTCCAGTGGACCTGCCAGGGTCCTCTCGGCGTCGGCAGCTGTTTCAACGGTCAAGTCCGCCGCACCCGATGCATCATCCACGAATCAAAGCACTGCGAAGGTCGGCTCTCCGCCGACCGATTCGCCGCCCGCGATTCTTCCGGACGATGCGGGTTCTCGTGCGAGGCCAGAGGATGTTCTGCCCTACTTCCAGTTCCCCGGGGAGGGGAGCCGGCTGCTTGGGACGGATTCGGTCCCACAAGGACCATCCGGCTCCAGGCCGCTTGATACGCTCCCACCCAGCACTGCGACGTACAAAGAACGATGATCCTCAGCCACGCGTATTCGAGAAAGACGGCGTTTCCAACCGCAACCCTAGCCGCCCTGGCCTTTCTGGCCGGGGCGGCCGGGGTGCGCGCGGAACCTGCTGCAGCGACCCCGGCCGCCCATGCGGCCGCGCCGACAGGTCCCGCGCAGACCGCTTCTGTGACGATCGCTGCCGCGACGACGAAGCCCGCGGCGACAACGCCCGCGGCGATGGTTCCCGCCAAAGAAACCGATATCCAGGGGCTCATGCGTCTGGGTGCCTCCCTCACGGCGCGCGGCGATTGTTCCTCCGCGGAGATCGCCTACTGGCAGGTGCTCGAAGATCCCAATTTACGGACCGAGGAAGAAACCACCGCGCTGCTCGCCCTGGCCCGCAGTTATAGGATTGGGGGCAAACTCACGCAGGCAGCCGCGATCTACGAGAAATTCCTCAAGGACCATCCTTCCGATGAACGGGTGCCCGACGCGCTCCTCGCCCTCGGCCGCACGCTCCGCGACATGGGCACCTACCGCGCCGCCATCAGCCGATTCTACAGCGTCATCAATTCCACCCTCAAATTCCCATCCGCTGGAATGGAGCATTACGAGCTGCTTGCGAAAACCGCTCAGTTTGAGATCGCCCAAACCCATTTCGTCGCGGGCGAATACGCCGACGCGGCCAAATACTTCGCCCGCGTGAATCTGCTCGAGCTGGCGCCGTCCGACCGCTCGCTTGCCTTGTTCATGACGGCCTTTGCCCAGCAGCTGTCCGGCGACCTGGACACATCGGTGACCACGCTTCGTTCGTTCCTGGACCAATGGCCGCAGGACGAGCGCGCCCCGGAAGCCCGCTACTTGCTCGCCACCACGCTTCGCCAGCTGAAGAGGCCCCAGGAAGCCCTCGCGGTGACGCTTAACCTCCTGCGCGATGCGAAAACGAAGAAAGGAGCCGATGCCAAACGCTGGTCCTACTGGCAGCGCCGCACCGGCAATCAGGTCGCCAACGAGTTTTTCCAAGCAGGTGACACGCTCAACGCGCTATCGGTTTATCGCAGTCTCAGCGAGGCGAACGACGATCCGTCGTGGCGCGTCCCCCTGGCCTATCAGGTCGCGCTCTGTTACGATCGCCTGAGACAAATCGGCGAAGCGAAAGCGGCCTATCAAATCGTCGTCGACGCGGCCAAGGCCCGCCCCGGCGCGGCGGCGCCGACCGAGCAGGCCACCGAGCTGGCGCAGATGGCGGCGTGGAGAATTGGACATCTCGAGTGGTTCGATGCGGAAGACCGCCACCTCGATGCGCTCTTCAAGGTCGAGCTCGCCGCGCAAGCGGCATCGATCGCCGCGGATATTCCCCCGCCCAAGCCGTTGAAGGCCGCGGTCGACATCATCCATCCCGCCGCGGAGGCGCAAGGGGCTCCCGCCCCAAAAGCCTCGCCCGCTGTACCCGCGCCCCTTTCAACGATCACTCAGCCTACCAGCAGCGCTCCTTCTTCATGATCGCTGCCGATCTCCGCACGGACGATTTCGAGTTCATTCGGGCCTTGGTCTACAGACGGAGCCGGATCCGCTTGACGCCGGACAAAAAGGATCTGGTCGCGGCGAGGCTTGCGCGGCGCGTGCGCGCGACGGGAATCGCCTCGGTGTCGGAATACTGCAGGCGGCTCCACGATCCGCAATGCGCCCAGGAGCTGACCCACCTCATCGACGCGATCGCGACGAACCATACCTCCTTCTTCCGCGAGAACGCTCATTTCCAATTTACGCGCACGCAGGCCGTGCCGGAATTTCTGGCGCGCGCCCGGCCCGCGCATTGGCACCGCCTGAACGCCTGGAGCGCTGCATGCTCGACGGGCGAGGAACCGTACTCACTCGCCATCGTCCTCGCCGAAAGCCTAGGCGGCCGCCTGCCCTGGCGAATCGAGGCGAGCGACATCTCCGAACGGGCCCTGGCGACCGCCCAGGCGGCGATCTATTCGTCCGAGTCGCTTAAAATGGTTCCAGGAGCCACCGCTCGGGCGCACTTTCAGCGCGGAGTGGGCAGCCATGAGGGCTCCTTCCGCGTGAAGGCGGCCCTGCGGGCCGGCGTCCATTTTCACCACCTCAACCTGCTCGGCGACGAGCCGCCGTTCCGCGAACCCTTCCATCTCATTTTCTGCCGCAACGTGATGATCTACTTCGACCCTCCCACGCGGGAGGAGTTGATCGAGCGCCTCTGGCGGCGCCTGATTCCCGGCGGCTACCTCTTCGTCGGACTTTCCGAGAGCCTCGCGGGCATTCACCACGGCCTGGAAACCGTCGAACCTGCGATCTACCGCCGCCCGATGCGGCCCGCTGCATGACGCGCCGCAAAATACGCGTCCTGATCGTCGACGATTCGGCCATGGTGCGCCGGCTCGCGAGCGAGGCTCTCTCATCCGATCCGGGTATCGAAGTGGTGGGGACCGCCGCCGATCCCTACGACGCGCGCGACCGCCTCAAAGAGCTCAAACCAGACGTGATGACGCTCGATCTCGAGATGCCCCGAATGGATGGACTTACCTTCCTCCGCTGGCTGATGGAGCAGCAGCCCATGCCCGTCGTCGTCGTGAGCTCAATGACCGCCCGCGGATCCGACTTTGCGATCGAAGCCTTGCGGCTGGGAGCTGTCGATGTGCTCGGAAAGCCCGCCGGGCCCTATTCATTCGCCAGTCTGGAGCGGGAGTTGATCGAGAAGGTCCGCAACGCGGCAGGCGCACGGCCTTTGCGTGGACTGGATCTCCCATCGCGACCGGCCCCCCTGGCCGGCGGGACGGACGGACACGCCTCCCAACGCAGCTTCCACCCGCGTTCCCTGATTCTACTGGGCGCCTCCACGGGGGGAACCGAGGCGCTGGCTGCGGTCCTATCGGATCTGCCTCCCGATCTGCCCCCGATTGCTATCGTGCAGCACATTCCCGCCCGCTTCTCGCGCTCCTTTACCGAGCGGCTCAATCGGATCTGCCGGATTCCAGTGGGGCAGGCAATCGACGGCGAGCCGCTGAGACGCGGGACTGCGACCGTCGGCCCCGGGGACTTTCATTTCCGCCTGCGGTGGATCAACGGCGAGTATGTCGCGGGCGTCTCCGATGGCCCGGCCATCTGGAACCAACGTCCGGCCGTCGACGTCCTCTTCAAGTCGGCCGCCGAATGCGGCGCCGGCCCCCATGCCGTGGCCGGCCTGCTGACCGGGATGGGACGCGACGGGGCGCAAGGCATGCTAGAGCTGCGCCAAAAGGACGCCGTCACGTTTGTCCAGGACGAGGCCAGCTGCGTCGTTTACGGCATGCCGCGAGCGGCGTGGGAGCTCGGCGCGGCCCAGAAACACGTTTCTCTTTCAACGATCGCCGGCCATATCTCCAACTCTGTTGCCGACATTGCCGGGCCGCTGGCGATGCAACCCAACCACCGATGAGCCCGACCCCGCCCCGTGTTTTGATTGTCGACGACGAGCCTCTCGTCCTCTCGACGCTTCAGCAGACCCTCGAGCGCTCCGGCTTCCATGTCGTCGCGTGCTCTTCGCCGCGGAAGGCTCTCAGCGTCCTGGAGGATCAGGATTTTGCGGTGATACTCTCCGATCAGAGAATGCCGGAAATGTCCGGTTTGGAATTCATGGTCGCCGGGAGGGAGTTGCGCCCGCACGCGACGCGTATCCTCATCACCGCGGTCCTGGAGCTTCCGACGATCATAGCGGCCATCAACCGCGGCGAGATCTACCGCTTCGTGGCGAAGCCCTGGCTGCGCGAGGAATTGCTGGCCACCGTTCGCGAAGCCGTTCAGCGCCATGAAATTTCGTCCCGCAAGGCGGAGCTCGAACGCCTCAATACCGCCCTTTCTGGCGAGCTGGCCGAGGCCCGCGCTCAAATGGAACGGCAGGCCTCGGCTCTCAACGATGAGCGGAGCCGCTCCGCGTCGGCCCAAAAGGAGACGGCGCTTCTCTGGGAGGGGACACTCTCGATGTCGGGCCGACTCCTCACCGACTTCGATCCAGTCCTCGGCATTCACGCCAGGGATCTCCGAGATCTCGCGGGCCGCATGGCCAAGGCCGGGGCATTTTCCCAGGAGGAGCGCCGCATCCTCGTATCGGCGTCGACCCTCTGCGATCTCGGCCTGGTCAGTTTGCCGCGCGAGTCGTTGGGATCGTCCCACGGGCGCATCGGATCCCTGACGGAGGCCGACCTAGAGCTGCTTCGCAAGCATCCCCTCTACAGCCAGTCGCTCGCGGCTCTAATCGATCCGTCGCGCGAACTCGGAGAGGCGATCCGCGCCCACCATGAGCGCTTTGATGGCACAGGATATCCCGACGGGCTGCGAGGCGACGCCATACCCTGGACGGCCCGGTGCCTGGCGGTCGCAGCAGAATTTGTCGGATGCGGCCTTCCACGGTCCGCGGCGATAGAACGGATTGCCAGCGCTGGACGCGCACACGACCCGGAAGCGGTGCGCCTGCTCCTGGGCGCCCTGCCGACGAAGCCGGATCCGCAGCGGGCGGCCGGCGGCTCCGCGAACCTCCTGGTCTACTCCTGACCGCGGCCGGGGCGCGCGGCGCCCGTCATGCCGCTTCGAGGAGGGCGGCAGGATCGAGTATCAGGGCGATGTTGCCATCGCCGAGTATGGCGCCGCCTGTGACGAACGGTATCCCATCCAAATAGGTGCCGAGGTTCTTGATGACCACTTCCTGCTTGGCCACCATCTCATCGACCAGAAGGGCGCAGGTCCTGGTGCCCGATTCGATGATGAGAGCGATACCGTCATTGGGTTCCGTCGCGTTCGCATGGATCCCGAGCTTCTGCCCCAAGCGGATGAGCGGAAGGATTCTCCCCCGCAAATCCACCACTTCGCCCATGTCGGGCATGCGAGAGACGCAGCCCAGAGGGGGCCGTATGGCTGTCTGAACCGATACACTCGGCAGGATGAAGGAATCGGCGCCGACTTTGAGCACCAAGCCGTCGATGATCGCCGTCGTGAGCGGAAGCTTGATCCTGAAGACCGATCCGGACCCGACCTCGGATGAGATCTCGATGCGGCCGCGCAGCCGCTCGATGTTGCGTTTGACGACATCCATTCCGACGCCGCGGCCGGAAACCGAGGTCACTTGCTCGGCTGTGGAAAAGCCAGGGAGCAGGATGAGCTCAAGGATCTTCTCGCGCGCCGGTTCTTCGTCGGCGCCGACTAGGCCGCGCGAACGCGCCTTCGCCAGCACTTTGACCGGGTCTATGCCGCGGCCATCATCGCGCAGATCGATCACGACTTGCCCCCCCTGATGATAGGCCCCGAGGCTCAGGCAGCCCTTCGCCGGTTTGCCGGCTGCCCGCCGCTCTTCAGGGCCCTCAAGGCCATGGTCAAGCGCGTTGCGCACCATATGAACGAGAGGATCGGCGACGTCCTCGACGACCGTGCGATCGAGCTCCGTCTCCTCGCCGAAGGTGTTAAAGTCGATCTGCTTGCCGAGCTGGGATGCGAGATCGCGGGCAAGCCGTTCCATTTTCTGGAAGGTGGGTTTGATCGCGATCATCCGCAGCGAGAGCGCGGTGTTGCGCAGCTCCTTTGTGATATGGCCGAGTTGGGCGACGCGCCGCTCAATGGGTGATTCCGCGAAGACCGAGGAGCGGACCGACTCGGCCATCTGGCTCTGGACAATCACGAGTTCGCCGACCACATCCATGAGGAAATCGAGCTTCTCGATTCCCACCCGGACGGATGCGCCCGAGGCGGTCCGGCCGCTCTTCTCCCCCTTGCTTTTGGCCTCGGCGGCCTCCTCGTGGAACGGTGCCAGCGTCACGCCCGCGGAAGGGCCGGCCTGGGGCGCGAAGCCCGGAGCCTGCGAGCCTGCCTCGGCGTCCGCTCTCCGGGGGGCGGCGAAGGGCGGCGCCGAAACCCGGACGAGGCCGGCGGCGTGGGCCCGGACCGACCGTATCAAACCGGTCACGACGACGACCTGCGTGGGAAGTTCGCCCCGCTCCAGCGCGGCGGCCACTTGGCGCACCATGACGTCGATCACGTCGCGGCACTTGAGGATCTCCGTGATCAGGTTTGAATTCAGGCGAATTTCGCCGGTGCGCGCGCGGTCGAGGAGCGATTCCACCTCGTGGGCCAGTGCCCTCATGGGGGCCAGGTTCAGGAAACCGGCATTCCCCTTGATCGTATGGAATGAGCGAAAGACCGAGCTGAGTGCGTCCGGGTTGTCGGGTGCGCGTTCCAGAACCAAGAGCGCGGCCTCAATCTGCAGCAGGTGGTCTGCCGCTTCCTGATGGAATTCGTTCAGGAGCTCCCGGCTGCCGTCCAGGTCGAGCTCGAGAACACAATCCAGCGAAGCCTCCGGAGCCGCTTCCTCCTCAGCCGCCGCGCACGCCGGCGCCGCAGCCACCGCTTTCCGCGCGCCACCGGTCGCGCCCGCCGCGGCCCTGAACGGCGGGACCGGGCGTTCACTCCTCATAGCTTCAATGGAGGAATTGAGCCATTCTATCAGGCGCAGGAGTGAGGCGAGCGTTGTCTCGTCGAACGGCCGGCCCTCGTCGAGGCACAGCTCCACCCGACGCGACATCTCCTCCACCGGCCCTGCTAGGCAAGGCTCTTCAGCGACGGCCTGCCTCAGATCGCCCAGGATGCTGAATGAGGGTATCAGGCCCTCGTCTCGTCCGGGCAGAGCGAGCACGCATTCCGTGGCGAGGCGGTTGACGTTTTCCTCGATGAGGGCGAGTACTTCCTGCGATAGGGACATGACGGGGCGGCTGCCGCCGAGCGGTTCTCCTGACTATCGAACCAGGCGGGAGCGAGTTTAGCCCCAAAGCGTCCCGGACAACTTTCGTCGTTTTTTGAGGTTTAGGCCTCAAGCCCACCCCTAGAGGGTCGAATCCATTCCCATGAGTTCCGACACCGCGATCCCCTTGGCCACCATGGCCTCCCCCGGCAAGTACCTCACCGTGGGATTGGGCGAAGAATTGTACGGCATATCCGTGCTCAAGGTGAGGGAAATCATTCGGTTGCATAAGATCACCCCTGTGCCGCAGATGCCCGCCCATGTTCGCGGAGTGATTAACCTGCGGGGCAAGGTGGTGCCGATCGTCGATCTTCGGATTCGCTTCGACCTGCCGGCCGAATTCTCGGAGCGCAACTGCATTGTCGTCGTCCAGGCGGGGCCCCAAGGCCCTGGTGGTTCCTCGCTCGTGGGTCTGGTCGTTGACCGCGTTTCGGAAGTCGCCGCGCTTGCCGCCGCTGAAATCACCGGGGCCCCGGAGATCGCCGGAACACGCCAATCCGGGACGATTATCGGCATCGCACGGGTCCGCAATCAGATCACAATGCTGCTCGATATCGACCGCCTGCTGAAGTCGAACGCCGCAGCGGCCTGACCCGGTTGTCTCCGCCCGCTTGCGGGCTCCCCGCCCTGGCATCCGCGGGTCCTCCCCGGCGCTTGTTCCGCTCCTGGCACCCAGTCCGCCACCCGGGCAGGTACTCTCAGGCGAGTTGGAACCCGGCCCGGCTGCCGGCTGCCGCCGCAACCCGCGCGAGATGCTCCCGCGCCGCATCCGTGGTCTCGCAGAAGGTCCATTCCTTCGTGTCCTCAAATTCGCGGCAAGCCTCGGTGAGCCTGGGGTTTCCCACCATGGCGTAATTCATCCCGAGTTCCCGGCAGGTTTGCGTCGTCTGCATCAGCAGGCGGATAATGCCCATGTCGACTCCGGTCAGCAGGTGAACATCGATGATGGCCTGGTTGATGCCGCCGTCGACGGCCTCCGGCAATTTCGCCTTCATATAATGGCCGACATCGGTGAGCACCGCCGGCAGGCATGCCTCTGGAAGGCGCATGATGATGGAATCGCCCTGAATTTCAAAATAGCGCAGCGAGGTATCCAGATTGAGCGCTTTGGCCATCTTGGATTCGAGCTCGATCAGGTCGATCGGCTTGGTGATGACCGCGGTGATACCCACCTGCTGGGCCGCGTGCTGCATCGCCGTCTCTGTCTTGACGGTCAGGCCAAAAAACGGCGTCCCCTTTGACTTCGGGTTGTTGCGCACGCTTCGGTAGAGCGCGAAGGCCGAATCGTCGGGCAGCGAGAGGCTCACGATCATCAGATCGGGCGTCTGTTTCGCGCAATATTCGAGCGCCTCGGCCTGGGAGACCGCGCTATGGATCGTCCACTTCGTGTGCTTCAGACCGTCGCGGATCTGACTCACGATCGCCGGCTTGTCGTCGACCACCAGAATGTCCGCCGGATCGACGATCGACCTCGGCTTCGCTTGAATCTCCGAGGTCTGCTTGAGGGGAATGATCCGGCCCACTTTCTCGACGAGGGTATCCTCCTTGAAGGGCTTGACGATATAGTCGCGGATTCCGAGCTTGGCGATCTTCAGCACGTGCTCCCGGCCCCCTTCCGCGGTGAGCATCATGACAGGAATCGGTTTCAAAGCGGGATCCGCCTTGAGCTTCATCAGCATCTCCACTCCGTCCATGACGGGCATCGTGATATCGAGGATGATCAGATCCGGGCGCGACGCCGCCGCGGCGGCCAGGCCTTCGACGCCGTTGGCGGCCTCGATGATCTCGCAGTCGAAGGCGCGGAACGCCTTGCGGACAATGATACGCACCGTCTTAGAGTCATCTACTGTTAGGATCCTGCTTGGCATATTCTTAAGCTCCGAAGTTACTCGTCCTGATTCATGATGATGTCGGTCACGATCTTGTGCCCGAGGCAGTCGAAGCGGTAGGCGTAACGCCGCGCGGAACTGGTCGGCTCGACGACGAAATTACGACCTCTTAGTATGGAGGGGATCGTCAATTTGCAGGTGTGCCCCGCGTTGCATAAATTATTTTTGAAGCTTCCCGCGATCATGTTGGTCAGCTCGCCGACGGCGTCGTTGACAACCTCAGCGCCGGATTTCGCTACCTCGGCCTGCGTCATTCCAAGGAGAACTCCCGTGCAGGCGGTGGCGAAGGTCGCGTCGAAATAGAGATAGAGAAGTCCGTTGACGTCGCCAAGAAATCCGACTGTGCCGACCACCATCACCGGCGCCGGATCGAGCGTCGTGTTTCGCTCACCCGAGGCGACCCGCGCGTTGCCGCAGGGCTCGCCGTCGCCCACCTCGTGGCCGAGCATGGTGCCGAAAACATCGGTAACCGCGCGGACGATGTGGTCCTTAATCACGTTTTCACAGGTGTCCTTGATGGCAGGCATTGTGGGGAAGGGCTCCTAAAGTCGACTGCCACACCAATCGGCGGCTCTTGCGATCCCTTGAAGGGAATTATTAGCGGCGCACATTCCTTAGGCCCAAATAAGTCCGCCACTTTAGCGGCGTTTTTACTCAAGCCAGGGCCGCGGGCGCCGATAATCAGGATGCATGGCTACCCGATTGCTCGCGTTCCTCTCCGACATCGAACGCGCCCTCTCCGTCGAACAACCCCTGCCGTCAGGCGGCTCCTGGGATAATTCGCGCTCCGTGAACTACGAACTCGGGGTGGCGCGCCTGGCAATCGCTTCCAAGCGCGGGGACGAATCGACCTCCTCCGGAACCGTTCTCCTCCAGTCCTTTCGCCTGGCAGATGGAACGATTTCGCTTAAGGCGACGCTGAACTGGGAAGGTTCCCAAGCGGCCTCGGTGCACTCGATCTTCGCCAAGCCAGCCCTCGAATGGTCGACTGAAGCCCGGCGGATCGCCTCCGCATGGCGTTCCGGGCCTCCGAGGAGCGAATTTCGCAGCGTCTCGGCTCCCGCCGAGGTCGCCATTGCGATCGCCGGTTGAAGGTCTGCGGGCCGTTTCCGGCCGCTGAATCTGCCGGCCGAACAACTTAAACGGCATTAATCTTCCGATCTCCGCCAGGCCTTTCAGGCCCTGCGGAGCGTCCAACCCAAGCCAACGCGGCGCCGAGGCGCCCGCCTCTTAGGACTCGTTCGACCCATCAGACGAGGGGTCGGGCGATTGCATGATCTGCTCGGCAACCGACTGGATGATCGCCGCCGAGGGATAATTGGGGTCCGCGGCCAAGGCCATTCCGCGAGCCACCACTTCGGGGCGTACTTCGGGCTGGAGGGCGAGTTGCTGGGACAGCGTTTCGGCACTGTCGGCTGACATGCTGTCAGCGGGCGTCTGGTAGTAACGCTTCGCCGCTCCGGTCGTTCCGAGGGAAAGATCCAGGGCCGAAGCAGTCGAGTCTGAGGAGTTCGTTGGATTGATCATATGCCTTGGGCACGGTCAGCCTCTGACTATGGATGCAGGGAACGCCGCAAAAGGTTAAGCCTGAATATCGGCACCTTGTTGCCGGAATTTAGCATTTTTGTGCCTTCTTCGGATTCATTGTTTTTCGGGGGCTTGCACGCCATCCGCCCCTAAGGCTGAATACGGCTCGCCATGACACCCGCTGAAGCACTTAAGAGGCACCGGGAGGTGTGCGACCAACTGTATGAGATTGCCCTGGAGGAGAATCGCTTCCTCCAACAGCACCGGCGCCCCACGGAGGCGGCTCTCCTTGAACGGAAGCGGGAGGCCCTCGGCCGCCTGGAAGAAGCCCTCGCAGCCGTTCGCACGGCAGCCACGGGGGGTGGGCGCGACCCGGAAGCCCGGGCCGTTCTGGACAAGGCGCGGTCCCGAATCCTCCAGGTTCTCCAGCTGGATAAGGAAAACGAGCAGCTCCTTCTTCGTTTCAGCCTGAGCGGCGGTCCGGCCACTCCATCCCCGCCCAACGCCGCCCTGCTCCAGCGGATCTACTCGCGGCACCCGTAAATGTAAATCGGGCCGACACGCTCGGGCTGAGGCCGCCCGCGGAACAGCCGGTGGCCTCGAAACTAGGCCCGGCCGCCCGGCGGCTCCAATCCCAGCTTTTCCAAGAGCCGCTGCAGATCTTCGTTTCCGCGGTATTCGATGACAATCCGGCCTTTCCGCGGGGTGTGAAAAACCGCCACGCGCGCCCCCAGGTGCGAGGTCAGGCGCTTCTCGACGCTCTCCACCGCCGCCGCATCCCTTGCCGGGAGTGACCGGGTGCGGGAGCTGGCCTTGGGTGCCGCGCCGGTTTTCTTCCCTTGCGCCAGCTTCTCCGTCGCCCGGACGCTCAGGCCCTCCTGGATAATCCTTCTGGCCAGCACCACCCGGCGAGGCCCGTCCTCGACGGCGAGGAGCGCCTTCGCATGCCCGGTGGTCAGAAGGCTTTTCGCGATATAGCCCTGGATTTCACCGTCGAGCGCCAGCAGCCGAAGCGCATTCGCCACGGTGGCCCGCCCGCGGCCAACACGTTCCGCGGCCGACTCCTGGGTGAGGTCAAAGTCGCGCACCAGGCTCGCATATCCATGGGCCTCCTCGATGGGATTGAGCCCTTCCCTCTGAAGGTTCTCGATGAGGCCGATCGCCGCGGCTGACGCGTCGCTCGCTTCGACGATGCGCGCCGGAATCGTGCGCAGCTTGAGTTTCTGGAAAGCGCGCCAGCGACGCTCTCCCGCGATCAGTTGATATTTTTCGCCATTCCTTCGGACAACGATCGGCTGCAGGAGCCCTTCGCTTCGGATGCTTTCGGCAAGTTCTGTGAGCTGCTCATCGGCTATCCCTCGCCGCGCCTGGTAAGGACTCGGTTCGATCAGGGCCACCGCCACTTCCGGATAGGCTGTGGACACCGAGGCCGCCGCGGCCGTGGCCGATCCCGCTGCACCGCCGGCCGTTCCTGACGGGCCGCCGGCGGAGGCCGCAGGCGGACCGGCCGGGGCGGGCGCAGTCCCTGGCGCCGGGCGGGGCGGCTTGGCCGCCGAAATAAGACCGCCCAAGCCGCGGCCGAGTCGGGATTTTGGAGTCGAAGCCATAAGATTAGTGCCCTCCTGGAACGAAAAGGACCTGCCCCACCTGGATGCGAGACGGATCTGCGAGACGGTTTGCCGCAACGATATCCTGGCTGCGGCCGCCCGTTTTTTTGGCGATCGAACCGACCGTGTCACCCTTCTGGACCGTGTAGCTGATTCCCTCCTTTGGGTAGGAAGCCGCTGGCGGCACCGTCCGGCTGTCTGGCGCAGGCCGCTCCGCGGCCGTCTTGTCGGCCAGAGGCTGTTCAGCGACTGAAGGGCTGCTCTTCGGAGGCGCCTGCACCCGCGCCGGTGCGCCAGCGCCGGCAACTTTTGCCAAAGAATCGATGGCTGCGTTGGTCTGACGCGCCAGTTTCTCCATCTGTGCGGCGACTTGATCGAGGGTCTCGCGCTTCGACGAGGCCGTCGCGGACTGGATCGCGGCGTTGAGGTCTGCGATCGCTGCGTTCAGCTGGACAGTCGTGACGCCACCCTCGCTTCGGCTTCGTTCCTGCGTCCGAATCTGCGCCGTCTCGTGCTCCAATTGTTCCACCCGGAGTGAAAGATCCGCCAGTCTTTGGTCGAGGCCGCGAATGTCCTCGCGAAGGTCCGCGATGGCGACGGGCGGCGGGGATTGAGCCCAGGCGGTCACCGACGCCACAAGCACGCCCAGAGGCAGGACTCGGCGGATGCTCGTGTAAGGGGCCAGCACAGCGATGACATTGGCTGCTCGCCCGTTGAAAACAAGCGGTTATACGCGGGGAAACGGCACAGGACCAGCGAGCGGCGGCATGGGTGTGGAAGACAGGACCGTGCCGGGCGCCACGGGGAATCCGCGGAGAAATTCGCCCGCCACAAGCATGCGTCCCCCGGGCCGCTGAAGCCTCAGGATGCGGAGCGTGCCCGCGCCGGTGGCCACGGCGAGCGCGGTGCCGTCGAGCCCAAGGACTGTGCCCGGTTCCGCGCCGGAGATTTGTGGGGAGGCCAAGGCGAGTCCGAGACGAACGCCCAGGCCGAGGACTGGGATTGTGACGGCGGGCCATGGATACAGCCCGTTGATACGGGCCGCGAGTACCGCGGCCGGCGCGGCGAAATCGAGCGCCCTGTCGGTCTTTCCGAGGCGGCGGCAATAGCTGACACGCGTCCTGTCCTGTTCGACGAAGGGAAGTTCGCCGCGGGCGAGCGCAGGCAGCCCTCGAGACACCAGAGGGATCGCCGCAGAGGCGAGCTTGGCTTCCACGTCAATGGCCGTATCACCGGGACCGATCCCCACCGTTTCCGTATCGGCCACCGGGCCGGCATCGAGTTCGGCCACGATGCGCATCAGCGAGAGGCCTGTTTGGCGATCACCCATGGCGATCGCGGTCTGGATCGGTGAGGCGCCGCGGTAAGCGGGCAGAAGAGAGGCGTGAAGGTTGAGAGTGCCAAGCCGCGGCGTCTCTATAAACACCTCGCGCAGGATATGTCCGTACGCAACGACGAGCGCCAAGTCCGCTTCCAACGACGCGAGAGCGGAGGTGGCGGCCGCGTCGAGCTTCGCCGGCTGGAAGGCCGGAATCGAATGGGCCGCCGCCCACGCGGCGATCGCCCCGGGCTGGACCTGCTGTCCCCGTCCTGAAGCGCGGTCGGGATTGGTGAAGACGCCGATGACCTTGGCCGCCACCGAACCCTCACCGGCCATCCAGTTCAGCAGAGGAAGGGCAATCGGGTCGGATCCGAGAAAGACAAGACGCAGAGGACCGGCCATGGGTTGACCTCCCGGAAATCAGTCCTCGACGACGGGCGCCGCTCCGGAGTCCGCAAAATCCTCGCTGCCCGCGGAATCATCGTCGCCGCCCTTCCCCTTCCCCGGCGGCCGCCGCCTCCCCGGATCCCGCGCCGGTTTGCCGACCAGTTCGAATTCAACCGGACAGCCGTTCAATCCGAATTCGTCGACCAAGCCTGCTTCCAGGTAGCGGCGGTAGCTTTCAGTGAGGCGCTCCTCGCGGTTGCAGAAGATTCGGATGCGAAACGGCCGGCTGCCCGTCTGAGTCGCGTAGTAGATGCGGAAACGCCGGGCACCGATCGCGGGCGGAGGCGTGCGCTCGCAGAGGTACGCGAGCACCTTGTTCAGACGCGCCGTCGGCAGGGCCTTGTCGAGTGTCCGGTGGAGGCGCACGGCCGCGTTGAGCATGCGGTCGACCTCGTAGCCGCTCATCGCGGAAACAAAAATGAGCGGCGCACCCGGCGTAAAAAAGAGCCGGGCGAAAAGCGCCTTCTCATACCCCTTGCGGTAGTCTCGCTCACTCTTGAAGGGGGGAACTCCGCCACCCGTGGCGAACCGGGTCTTCACCAGATCCCATTTGTTCACGACGATGACGATCGGCTTGCGCTCTTTCACCGCCTCCCCGGCGATCGCCTGGTCCTGCTGGGTCACGCCGTCCAGCGCGTCCAGCACCAGGAAGACGACGTCGCATTCCTGCATCGCGCCGAGCGAGCGCAGCCTCGAGAAATACTCGACCGGCGAGGCCAATTTGGTCGCCGCCTTGAGGCCGGCCGTGTCGATCAATTTGAAAGGATGCGGGCGGCCATCGCGGCCGATGAAATCGAACGCAAGTTCGACCGCGTCCCGCGTGGTCCCGGGAATTTCGCTGACCACGAGGCGGTCACTGCGCAAAAGCCGATTGGCCAGCGAGGACTTGCCCACATTTGGCCGTCCGATGAAGCATACGCGAATGGTCGCCGGATCCATCTCGGAAATCGCAGCCGGCGCGGGCGCGGCCAGTTCGAGCGCCGCGGCAATGGCCGACCGCAGGGCATCCTCGCCGCGGCCGTGTTCGGCCGACACGGGTATCGGTTCGCCGAGACCGAGCCGGTGGGCTTCGCCCCAATCGATCTTATCCTCGTCAAAATCGGCCTTGTTGGCGACCAGGAGCACCGGCTTGCCCCCGCGCCGGAGACGCCCGGCGATCTGCTGATCCAGCTGCGTCATGCCTTCCCTGCCGTCGATCACCAGCAGGATGACCGCCGCCGTCTCGAGCGCGAATCCGACCTGCCGTTCCGAGGCCGCGATCAGGGCGGCGCCGGTTTCGCCGCCTTTCAGCCCGAGGCCGCCTGTATCCAGAAGGGTATAACCTTCCGGGCGCACTTCCGCGGCCACCACGTCGCGGGTCACCCCGGGCTGGTCGTGCACGATGGAAATGCGCTTGCGGGCCAGGCGATTGAAGAGACGGCTCTTCCCCACATTGGGCCGGCCTACGATGACGACGGTTCGGGACATGGCACGGCAGCATTGACGAACCGCTCGATGCGGTCACAGGCCTCGGATAGCTGATCGTAACCGGTCGCGAAGCTCGCCCTCACGTAGCCACGTCCGTTCTCCCCGAACGCAGTGCCCGGAACGACCGCCACGCGCTGGGACTCAAGCAGCCCATACGCGAAGTCACGATCGTTCAGTCCGGTCGACGCGACGCTTGGAAACGCGTAGAAGGCGCCGCCCGGCGCCCCGCAGGCGAGCCCCGCGGCGTTGAAACGCCGGACGACGAGATCGCGCCTCCGGTGATACTGCTCGCGCATCGCCTTGACGGAATCTTCGCCGTGCGCGAGCGCCTCGATCGCCGCTTCCTGGGAGAGGATGGGCGCGCAGAGCATGGAATACTGATGCACCTTCATCATAGCATCGATCAGTTCAGCCGGCCCGCAGGCATAGCCGATCCTGAATCCCGTCATCGCGAAGGCCTTGGAGAAGCCGTGCAAAAAGAGGGTGCGTTCCTTGAGTCCGGGAAGGGATGCGATGCTCGTGTGCACCCCGTCGTAAACCAGTTCCGAGTAGATTTCGTCGCTGAGGATGATGAGGTCCTTCTCCACCGCGAAGCGGGCTATGGCCTCGAGCCTCGGAAGATCGCACGTTCCCCCCGTTGGATTGCAGGGCAGATTCATCATGAGCACCTTGCACCCCGGCTGCCAGGCGCGCTCGATATCGGCCACATTCAGGGCAAACCCGTCCTCGGCCCTCGTAGGCACGGGAAGGCCGATGCCGTGCGCGAGCGTCACGCTCGGATGATAGGACACGTAGCAGGGCTGGTGATAGAGGACCTTGTCACCGGGGTTGAGGAGGGCCCGCAGCGCCAGGTCGATCGCCTCCGAAACCCCGACTGTGACGATCACTTCATCGTCGGGGCGGTAGTCCACGCCGTAGTGGGAATCGACATACCGCGAGATGGCCCGCCGCAGCTCGATCAGCCCAAGGTTGGAGGTGTAATGGGTCTTCCCCTTCTCCAGCGCGTAGATCGCGGCCTCGCGGATCGCCCAGGGGGTGTCGAAATCGGGCTCCCCGATCCCGAGCGACACCACATCCTTCATCTTCGCGACGATCTCGAAGAAATCGCGGATGCCCGACTTCGGCAGGCTGGCGACATGGCGGGCGACGAAGCGCTTCATGGAGAAACCTTCAGCCTGCCGCTTTCCGGCGCCCCAGTCTCGATCAGGAAGCCGCCTTCCTTATAGGAACGCAGCATGAAGTGGGTGCTCGTGGAGATCACCCCTTCGAGAGTCGCGAGCTTCTCGGAGACAAAACTGGCCACCCGCTGAAGGCTCGGTCCGGTGACGAAAATGAGCAGGTCGTAGCCCCCCGACATCAAGTAGCATGACTCGACCTCGTCGAAACGGCTCAGCCGCTCGGCAAGGCGGTTGAACCCGCCGCCTCGCTCGGGCGTGATCCGCACTTCGATGACCGCTCGCACCGCGGCGGAAGCTTCCCGGGAAAGATCCAGCACCGGGCGCCAGCCGAGGAGCACCCGCTCCCGCTTGAGCTGGTCCAAATGCGCGGCCACCTCGGCCTCGGTGAGGCCCGAGATCGTCGCCAGTTGCGCCGTCGAGAGGTTGCCGCCCTCCAAGAGCAGCTTGAGCACCGGATTCATGGAGAGACGATCTTCGCAGAAAGCGGACGGGCGAAGCCATCCTAAATTTCCCCCCTGCAATGTCCTCAAGCCACACCCCCGCAGGCCGATAGATAGGTATGCCGTCTGCACCCATGAACCTACTTCTGGTGGATGACGACCCTGTGTCGCGCGAAATCCTCAGGAAGATCCTCGAATCGCTGCTCAAGCACACCGTCACGGTCGCCAAGGATGGGGAAGAGGGCTGGCACATCGTGCGGGATTCAGGAAAGGTGTTCGATGCCGCCTTTATCGATATCCAGATGCCGGGTGTCGATGGGCTGCAGCTGGCGGAATTGATTCGGACCGGGGGCCTGGCAAATCCGCCGCCGATCATCCTGTGCACCGCGCTCGCCGACAGGCCGACAGTCGCCAAGGCGGCCAGTCTCGGCATCCGCCACTACCTCCTCAAGCCTTGCTCTCCAGCCAAGGTCTTGGAAAAGCTTCAAGCCGCTGTGGGTGTCGTTGCCAGCCCACCCGACCGCGCCGCCGAGCCGTCCAGCGGCGGCCCTACCCTCGTCGCACTCTGAGCAACGGTCCGGTCGGAGGGGATTGCCTCCGGCCGTCGGTTCGCTCATCGTTAGGGTTCGATGTTCGAATCCCTCACCGACAAACTGTCGTCCGCGCTGCGCAACCTGCGCGGGGTGGGCAAGCTCTCCGAGGACAACATGGCCGCGGCGCTCCAGGAGGTCCGCACCGCCCTGCTCTCGGCCGATGTCCATTTCCGAGTCGCACGCGAATTCGTCGAACGCGTTCAGGCCCAATGCGCCGGCGAGGACGTCTTGCGCGGCGTCTCCCCGGGTCAGCAGGTCGTCAAGATCATCCACGACGAGCTTGTCCGGCTGCTCGGCGAGGGAGCCACCGCTCTCAGCGGCGTTCGACCGCTGAAGATCCTGATGGTGGGCCTTCACGGTTCCGGAAAGACCACCTCCACCGCCAAGCTGGGCCGCATGCTCAAGCGGAAGGGCTACCGGCCCTTCGTGGTGGCCTGCGACGTGCAGCGACCCGCCGCCATCGATCAGCTCGAGATCCTCGCGCGCCAGGAGGAACTTGGATTTTACGGAGACCGTGTGTCCAAGGATGTCCCATCGATCGGGGCCGCCGGCCTCGCCGCCGCCCTGGCCGCGGGCGCCGATGCTATTATCTTCGACTCGGCTGGACGCCTGCAGATTGACGCCGACCTGATCGAAGAGGTTCGGCGCCTGAGCGCCCGGGTGGCGCCGGACGAAATCCTTCTGGTGGCCGACGGGGCCCTAGGACAGGAGGCGGTCAATGTGGCCAAGACCTTCCATGACTCGCTCCAGCTTACCGGACTGATCCTAACGAAGCTCGACGGGGATGCCCGGGGCGGCGCGGCCCTCTCGATCAAGGCGATCACCGGTGTTCCCATCAAGTTCATCGGCACCGGAGAGAAGACCACCGACCTGGATACGTTTCACCCAGACCGGCTGGCATCCCGCATCCTGGGAATGGGTGATGTCGTCTCGCTGGTCGAAAAGGCCCAGGAGTCGATCGACCAAAAGGAGGCGGAGCGGATGGCCGAAAAGCTCCGCCAGGCCGACTTCAACCTCGAGGACTTTCTCTCCCAAATGCAGCAGATCAAAAAGCTCGGCTCAATGCAGAGCGTGGTCGGAATGATTCCGGGCCTAAGTGGAGTGAAAGTGGGAGACGACGCCGAGCGTCAGATGGGGCGGACGGAAGCGATCATTCGGTCCATGACCCATCAGGAACGGCGCAAGCCCGATGTCATCAACGGCAGCCGGCGCCAGCGAATCGCCCTGGGCGCCGGGGTTAAGATCGCCGACGTCAACCAAGTCCTCAAACAGTTTCAGGAGATGCAGAAGATGATGCGGATGATGAAAGGCGGCGGCATGAAGAAGATGATGCGCCAGATGGAAGCCATGAAGGGCAAGGGCGGGTTTCCGGGGATGTAATTCAGGCGGGAAGTATCTTGAAGGAGTGGTCGATGGCTGAATTGACAGAGACCGTTTTTAGGACTGGAATGGGTTTTTATGAAGACCTATTCTGTGACCGAAGCCAAGGCCAAGCTGGGCCCCCTCGCCGATCTGGCGCTGAAGAAACGTCCCATATTCATCCGGCGCGGACAGCGCATGCTCCAGCTGGTTGAAGCCACTCTGCCGGAGCCGATCCCCCATTACCCCGACGGACATTTCGCCGTGGGCGAAGAGCGGGCCGAATATCTTAACTCCCTGCCCATGGATTCGTCGCCGCTTAAACGATGAATCCGGTCCGACAATGGGATATCGTGAAGGTCCGGATCAACGCCGCCGACCGCGATGAACACCCGGCCATCGTGCTTTCCCCCATGGAAATCGCTTCGTCTTCCCGCGTCGATCGCATCAACGTAATCTATGGTTCCACGCGCCGCCCGGGCCAGGAACTGCGACCGGGCGAGATCGTCCTCGATGAAGCGGACGGCCTGGATCATCTGACTGTTTTCGACTGCCTCCTCTTTCCTGTGATAAAAAAGGCCGCGATTTCTTCGGTCGTGGGTCACGTCTCGACGGAACGCAAAAGACACCTCCACCGAACCTTGGTGGCCGCGCTTCGACTGTTTTCGTAACCCTGTAAGGCGCCCGTGAAGACGATTGCTGTCGATTTGGACGACACCTTAAACGATTTCGAAGCGACGCTGCAGCAAGCCGAATTTCCGCACGAGGAAAGCTACGGTCTCCCGGCCGAAGTCTTCGCGCGGTACTTGCCCAGGGTGCGGAGCGGGTCGGTGGATGACGGCGATTTGACCACCACGGAATATTCCACCTTCCGGGTCCGCCTGCACGAACGCTGCTATCGGCTGGCCAAAGCCAACCAGGGCGGCGTCGAATTCATGCGCTGGCTTCGATTGAATCACTGGCGCATCGTCATCTGCACGCAGCGGGATTTGCGCCGGGTCAAGGACGACACGAAAAAGTGGCTCGATGACCAGGGCATCCCTTTTGATTACCTTTTCATGGCCGGCAATAAGATCGTTTTCTGCAACATTTGGGGGATCACCCATCTGGTGGACGACCACGCCTTCAACATCGTTCACGGCAAACGTTACAACGTAAACGTCTACTACCCCATCATGGAGAAACACCGGGGACTGGACCCGCAGGGCGCTAGAGGCTTCACCCGATTCGACGAGGTCAAGGAATGGATTGAACGCGATCCTGGGGATCGCGTCCTAACGGCAACAGACAAAACTCCGCTGCAGGCGGCGGAGACTGCTTTGGTGAGTTCAAGAATAGACCTCCTCAAGGAATTCTACCGCGGGTTGCCGAA
>Ga0302326_10007583_pt1 | contig 24080 bp, 25 predicted proteins | sample Palsa_T0_3_FD_202264 | JGI IMG/M metagenome (GOLD analysis project Ga0302326, IMG submission 202264) | Peat permafrost microbial communities from Stordalen Mire near Abisko, Sweden - Palsa_T0_3 | ecosystem: Environmental > Terrestrial > Soil > Palsa > Peat permafrost | place: Sweden: Abisko... | reverse complement strand
CGCCGGAGTTAGGCGCCGACATCGCCGAGCGCGGCATGGTGCTCACCGGGGGCGGCGCCCTGTTGCGGGATCTCGACCGACTGCTGATGGAAGAGACCGGGTTGCCGGTCGTCGTCGCCGACGACCCGCTAACGTGCGTTGTGCGCGGCTGCGGCAAGGCGCTCGAGAACATGGACAAGCTCTCCACCATCTTCACGTCGGACTAACGCGCAACGCTCGACGCAGGAATGCGCCATCTCTCGGTCGAGCCGCCGCCGTTTTTCCATCGCGGCCCCTCGCCCCTTGCCCGGCTCGCTTTTTTTGGCTTACTTTCGCTGCTTCTGTTGTTCACGGACACCCGATACCGCTATCTCGAGAACGTGCGCCAGACCGTGGCGACCGCCCTTTATCCGCTGCAGCGCATTGTGCTCATGCCCGGCGAGGCGGTGGCCTATGCGACAGGCTACTTCGCCGCGCAGCGCGCGCTCACCGATGACAACACCGCGCTCAAGCAGGATCTTCTCACTCAAGCGCCCGCTGTGCAGGGCTACCAGGTGTTGCAGCAGGAAAATATCCGGCTGCGCGCCTTGCTCGACGTCGAGCAGCGCATTCAGCGCGCCACGACTGCAGCCGAGGTGCTCTACACCGGCCGCGATCCATTCACGCAGAAAGTGTTCGTCGACAAGGGCGAGTCCTCCGGCGTGCAGCCCGGCCAGGCGGTGATCGATGACGTCGGCGTGGTCGGTCAGGTGACGCGTGTTTTTCCTTACATGGCCGAGGTGACGCTGGTGACGGACAAGGATTATGCGGTCCCGGTTCGCGTCGAACGCAGCGGCGTGCGCTCGGTCATGTACGGAGCCGGCACCGGCCGCCTGCCCGAATTGCGCTTTCTCTCTCCGAACTCGGAGATCCAGGCAGGCGACCGTCTTGTGACGTCCGGAATCGACGGCACCTACCCCGCCGGACTGGCAGTCGCGCAGGTTGTCTCGGTGGAGCGCGAGACCGGGCAGATCTTCGCGCGTGTAATCTGCAGGCCGCTTGCCGGGGCCGATAAGAGCGCGCACGTGCTGATCCTTGGTCGTATCGCGGCGCCACCGAAGCGCCCGGAAGAGGCGTCCGATGCCGAGCCGCCGCGCAAGGGCCGCAGCCGGGTCCGCGAATAGTCGCAAGCGCATGCCGCAGCTGACCTCGTTCACCCCCGCGCGACCCGAGGAGATACTGGCCCCGGTCAAGCCTTGGTTCGTTGTGCTGACGCTGTTCCTGGGCTTCATCGGCAACCTGATTCCGCTGACGGGCGTGGCGTTGGCACTTAAACCGGACTTTCTCGCCTTGACGCTGCTCTACTGGTGCATCCAGGAGCCCCGCCTGATCAGCGTGGGCATCGCCTGGGGCCTCGGCCTGCTGATGGATGTGGCTGATGCCACGGTGTTCGGCCAGCACGCGCTCGCCTACGCCGTGCTCGCCTACGCCGCCGAATACTTTCGCCGCCGCGTGCTGCGATTTCCACCGTGGCAGCAGGCCGCCCAGGTCGCGGTGCTGCTTTTGCTCTGTGCTGCGCTGGTGCTGTTGGTACGCGTGGTTGGCGGGGCGCCGCTGCCACGCTGGACCTATGCCGTTGGCCCGCTGGTCGGTGCGCTGCTGTGGCCCGGCGTGAGCACACTGCTGCAATGGCCGCAGCGGCCGCCGCGATCACCGGCCGAACGTTAGGACGACGATGCGCTCGCTCTTTCTCAAACGCGGTCGTGCGTCCCCGGTGCTTTCCTCGCCCGAGCTCAAGAACCCCGAACGCGAGCTGCGTTACTTTCGCCGCCGACTGACGATTGCTGCGGCCGGCATCGTCCTGGTCTTCGCGGGATTGCTTGGCCGCTTCATCGATCTGCAGGTTATTCAGCACCGCCACTATCAGACGCTGGCCGAGAGTAACCGCATCGCCATCGTTCCCATCGTTCCCAATCGCGGCGTGATCACCGACCGCAACGGCGTCGTCCTCGCCCAGAGTTACTCTGCCTACACGCTCGAGGTAACGCCTTCCCGCGTGCGCAATCTCGACGAGACGATCGACGGACTCGCCGGGCTCGTCGACATCCAGGCGCGCGACCGCAAGCGCTTTAAGCGACTGCTCGACGAATCGAAGAACCTCGAGAGCGTGCCGCTTCGCAATCGACTTTCCGACGAGGAAGTGGCCCGCTTCGCGGTCAATCGTTACCGCTTTCCGGGGGTGGAGATCAAGGCGCGACTGTTTCGCCAGTACCCGTTCGGCGAAATGGCCTCGCATGTCATCGGCTACATCGGGCGCATCAACGACCGCGACCTCGTCGACCGGATTGGACTATGGGGCGAGTCCGCCAACTACAAGGGCACGGATTACATCGGCAAGATCGGCCTCGAACTCTCCTATGAGCGCCAGCTCCACGGCACGACAGGGGTGGAGGAGGTAGAGGTCGACGCTGCCGGGCGCGCGGTGCGCACCCTGTCACGCACGATGCCGACTTCGGGCAGCAATCTCAAGCTTTCGCTCGACATCCGTTTGCAGCAGGCGGCGGAAACGGCATTCGGCGCGCACCGCGGCGCGATGGTGGCCCTCGATCCGTCGACTGGCGAAGTGCTGGCGTTCGTGTCCAAACCCGGATTCGATCCCAATCTGTTCGTTGACGGCATCGATCCGGCGAGCTGGGATGCGCTCAACGACTCCCCGGACAAGCCACTGCTCAACCGCCCTCTGCGCGGTGCCTATCCGCCCGGCTCGACCATCAAGCCGTTTCTGGCGCTGTCCGCCCTCACGTCGGGCAAGCGCACGGCGGGGCAGACCATTTTCGACCCCGGCTTCTATCAGATCGCCGGCAGCACGCACCGGTTTCGTGACGACAAGCCGGAGGGACACGGCTACGTGGACATGACCAAGTCGATCATCGTTTCCTGCGACACGTACTACTACATGCTCGCTGCCGACACCGACATCGATGTGACGCACGATTTCTTGGCGCAGTTCGGATTCGGCAGCAAAACCGGCATCGACTTCGACGACAGAGAGGAAGTATCCGGAGTCCTGCCGTCACGGGCATGGAAGCGCGAGCGCTTCTCTGGAAAAAGCTATCGCGACGAGCAGCGCAAGTGGTATCTCGGCGATTCAATTTCCGCAGGCATCGGCCAGGGATACAACGCCTTCACACCCATGCAACAGGCGGAAGCAATCGCCACCATCGCCAATGACGGCGTCGGCTTTCAGCCCCATCTGGTGAAGACCATCGAGGACATCAAAACCGGCGCGATTCGTGAGATCGCGCCGGTCGTGAGCCACACTGTCGCGGCCAAGCCGGAGGACGTGGCCTTGATCAAGAATGCGCTGGTAGGCGTGGCCCGGGAGGGAACCAGCGCACGCGCCTTTGTCGGTGCGCAGTACGTGTCCGCGGGCAAGACCGGCACGGCGCAGCTGTTTTCGCTCAAGGGCGAGAAGTACCAACCGGGGCACCTCGACGAGCGCCTGCGCGATCACGCCTGGTATCTTGCCTACGCGCCGGCGGATCATCCGCGCATCGCGCTCGCCGTCCTGGTCGAAAACGGCGGTTTTGGCGCGCAGGCCGCCGCGCCGATCGCCCGCGCGGTATTTGACTACTATCTGCTCGGCCGTCCGCCGGTGGGGATGCCGGCTGAACCCGCGGGCGCGACCGACGACGAAAGCGATTGAGTGGCGGCGCCATGAACCGCTTCTTCGCCTTGCTCGCCAATGTCTGGGAGGTGCTGGCGCGCCGCGTCGACAGTGTTCTCATGGGCACTGCGCTGGCGATCGTCGGTGTCGGTCTGGTGACACTGTTTTCCGCGTCCGATCAGAGTATCCCGCGTGTCATGACCCAGGTGCTCTCGCTCACCTGCGCGCTGGTGCTGATGTGGATCGTCGCCAACGTTGCACCACGGCAGCTTTCGCGTGCGGCGCTGCCGTTGTACGTGATCTCGATCCTGCTGCTTGTCGCGGTCGCGCTTGCAGGAACGGTCGTGAATGGCTCGCGGCGCTGGCTTAATGTCGGCATCGGCCGCTTCCAGCCTTCCGAGTTGATGAAAATCGCGCTGCCACTGGTGCTGGCGTGGTATTTCCAGAACCACGAAGCACGGGTGCGGTTCATCGACTTTGTCGTCGCCGCGTTGCTCATTGCGGTGCCGGTGTGGCTGATCGAGCGACAGCCCGACCTCGGTACCGCACTGATGATCGGCGCATCCGGGTTTTACGTTCTCTACCTTGCCGGCCTGTCGTGGAAGATCATGGTCGGTCTGGCAGCCGTCGCAGGGGTTGCTGCGCCGCTTGCTTGGCCGTATCTCCACGGTTACCGGCAGGAACGCATTCTCACCTTCATCGATCCGTCGCGAGACCCGCTTGGTGCGGGCTATCACAGCACGCAGGCCTCGATTGCGCTGGGCTCGGGCGGGGTCATTGGCAAGGGCTGGCTGAACGGTACACAGACGCATCTCGATTTCCTGCCGGAGCGGCACACCGATTTCATCTTCGCCGTATTCGGGGAGGAATTCGGGTTGATCGGCGCAGTCGTGCTGCTCGTGCTCTATCTTCTGCTGATCGGTCGCGCGCTGGTCATCACGGCCAATGCCTCGACGCTGTTCACGCGTCTTCTGGCGGGCGCGATTACGCTCATGTTTTTTACCTACGCGTTTGTCAACATGGCGATGGTGAGCGGCCTGCTTCCCATCGTGGGGGTGCCGTTGCCACTTATTTCATACGGCGGCACGGCGCTGGTGAGCACCTTCGTCGGGCTCGGCATCCTCATGAACGTGCAGGCCAATCGCAAGTTGATAAAGACTTGAACTGACGACGCAGCGGACGCGAAGGACGAAGCATTGAACGTATAATTGCCGGCCATATGGGGTCGACTCGGTGCAGCCCAAGCGTTGCGGCAAGGCGAGGCTTGTTCACCGTAGTCGTCCTGCCGCTGGTGGCATGCACGTCGACGGCGCGCCATGAACCTCCGCCGTCGGCACCGACCGAGGTTACGCCCTCGCCTTCGCCGGGATCGGCGCCTCGTGCGGGCGGCTACTACAAGGACGATGGCCCGGGGGATCATCCGCCCGCGAACCTTGACGCGCTGCCCGATGCGGTGCCCAAACTCGAGCCACTCAACCGCTTTGCCAATCGCCCGTATTCGGTATTCGGCGTGGACTATGTCCCGGCGACGAGCCTGCGCTCGTACAAGGAGCGCGGGCTGGCCTCGTGGTACGGGCGGAAGTTTCATAACCAGAAGACCTCGACCGGGGAAATTTACGACATGTACGCCATGACCGCTGCGCACCCGACGCTGCCGCTGCCCTCGTACGCGCGCGTCACCTCGATTGCCAGCGGCAAGAGCGTCGTCGTGCGGGTCAACGATCGCGGCCCCTTTCATCCTGGACGGGTCATCGATCTGTCCTACGCGGCCGCGTATCGCATTGGGATCGCACAGCGAGGCAGCGGCGAAGTCGAAGTCGAAAGCATCTTGCCGGCCGATGCGCCATCGACGTCTGCCATGACGGCGCTGCCACCGGTCGCGGCGAGCGAGGCGAGCGCGGCCGGCCCGATGCCGGTGGGACAGGAGGCCGGCGGCTACGTTGTCCAGCTCGGCGCGTTTGCAAACAACGCCAACGCGCAGGAATTTGTCTCCCACGTGGCGAACCAAATCGCCACGCTCGGCGTCGAAGCCAGGGTGCACGAGACAGCCGGGCTGTATCGGGTGGTTGTGGGGCCTTATCCAACGCGCGACGACGCAAAACGCACCGGAGAGCGTCTGCGCGACGCCCTGGGCCTCGAAACCGTGGTCAAGACGCAGTCAAACCCATAGGTCCCGCCTCGCCATGATCCGCCTCCTCCGCCCCGCCCTCCTTCTGCTCGCCCTTGCTCTGTGCCTCGCAGGCACCGCGCGGGCGCAGCTCACCATCGACATTATTGGCGGCGGCGCCACGACATTGCCGATTGCCATCGTGCCGTTTGCCGGTGAGGCCAACTATCCGTATCCCCTCACCGAGATCGTGGGCGCCGACCTGGCGCGAAGTGGCCTGTTCCGGCTTATCGATCCTGTAGGCGTCAATCCGCGACCGGCACGCGCCGAGGACATCCGCTTTGCAGACTGGACCGGACGCGGTGCGGACGCCGTGGTCGTCGGCAGCGTCACGCCGCAGTCGGACGGACGGGTCGAGGTGCGTTTCTTCCTACTCGACGCGGTCAAGCAAACACAGCTTGCCGCTGTATCCTACGTTGTCACGCCGGCGCAATTCCGCGCCACCGCGCACCAGATTGCCGACGTCATCTACGAGAAGCTGACCGGCGATGCCGGCGTGTTCAGCACCCGCATCGCCTACATCACCAAACAGGGTCCGCGCTACGAGCTTCTGGTCGCCGAGGCCGATGGCTACAATCCGCAGACGATCGTCAACTCCAACGAGCCGCTGCTCTCGCCGACCTGGTCGCCAGACGGCACACGCATCGCGTACGTGTCGCTGGAGAGCAAGAAGCCGATCATTTATGTGCAGTCACTGGCTACCGGGCAGCGACAGGTATTGGCCAATTTTCGCGGCAGCAACAGCGCACCGGCCTGGGCACCCGATAGCAGCCGACTCGCGGTGACACTGTCGCGTGATGGCGGGTCGCAGATATACCTTATCAATGCCGATGGCAGCGGCGTCCAGCGCCTGATGAGTTCGGGCGCCATCGATACCGAAGCGAACTTTGCGCCGGACGGGAAGTCCATCCTGTTCACCTCCGATCGCGGCGGCAGTCCGCAGATCTATCGCCTGACGCTGGCGACTGGCGTCGTGGAGCGGATGACCATCGAGGGCAGCTACAACGTGTCGCCGCGTCATCTTCCGGACGGGAAGGGCTTCGTATTCGTGCGTCGCGACGGCGGCAGTTTCAACGTGGCGATCCAGGATTTCGCGACGCGGCAGGTGCAGGTGTTGACGCAGGGAACACTCGACGAATCGCCGTCGGTTGCGCCGAACGGCAAGCTTATCCTGTACGCGTCGGAGTCGGGAGGGCGTGGTATATTGGCCGCAGTCTCCAGCGACGGTCGCGTAAAGCAGCGGCTCACCGCCGCCGCAATCGACGTGCGCGAGCCCGCCTGGGGTCCGCTGCGCAAGTAACGACAAGAGGAGATCGATCATGAAGCAACTGAACCTGGGCAGCAGCATGCCCATGCTGTGGGCCACCGCGCTATTGGCCACGCTCCTCGCGGGCTGCGCCAGTCCGCCGCCGGAGAAATCCGCAACCGAAGACCAGACCGTAGTCGCAACGACGCCCGGCTCCGGTGCTGGGACCAAGGGAGCAACCGGGAGCGGTGTCACGGGTAACGTGGCGATGCAAGGCAATCCGCTGCGCGATCCACACAGCGTACTGTCCAAGCGCAGCGTGTACTTCGACTTCGACAGCGTTGTGGTGAAGGACGAGTACAAACCCATGATTGAGGCGCACGCCAAGTACCTGCAGACAACGCGCACTGCCAAGCTAACCATTCAGGGCAACTGCGATGACCGCGGGAGTCGCGAGTACAACATCGCCCTTGGCCAGCGTCGCGCCGACACCGTGAAACGCATGATGCAACTCTATGGCGCTACAGATGCGCAGATCGAAACGGTGAGTTTCGGCAATGAAAAACCGAAAAATTCGGGCCACGATGAGGCGGCCTGGGCCGAGAATCGTCGCGACGACTTGGTCTACGTGGGCGAGTAGGGGATGCGACGCGGTCGCGTGGGTGCAGCGTTCGCGCCCATGGCTATGGCGCTAGGCCTCGCCATGCAGCTGGCCGGCACGCCAGTGAACGCGGCGCTTTTCGATGACGATGAGGCGCGCCATCGCATCGATGTGCTCAAGAGCCGCGTTGACCAGCTGGAAACCTCACTCAACCAGCGAATTGGCGCGCTCGAGTCGACGGTAAAGAGCCAGGGCCTGGTGGATCTCCTGAAGGATGTCGACGACATCAAGGCCGACGTCGCCAAGCTTCGCGGCCAGTACGAAGTATTGACCTACGAGCTCGATCAGGCGCAAAAGCGCCAGCGCGATCTGTATCTGGATCTCGATGGGCGGCTACGCAAGCTCGAGGGCACGTCGGGAGCGGGCGCGCCCTCTGCGAACGCTGCACCGTCCGGCCCAGACGCCGGGGCAACAGGCGCGCCCGGCGGAGGCGCGCCGTCGCTGGCCACAGCGCGTCCGCCGCAGGGCACAGCCGACGCCGCCAGCGAGCAGCGCACCTACGACGCCGCGCTGGAACAATTCAAGAGCGGCAACTTCGCTGCCGCGGTGACAAGCTTCCAGGCATTCGTCCGCGCCTATCCGCGCAGTCCTTTGGCGCCCTCCGCCATCTACTGGAGCGGCAACGCACAATACGCGCTCAGGGATTTCCGTGGTGCGATCGCGACGCAGCGACAACTGCTCGCGGCCTATCCGGACAGTCAGAAAGTGCCGGACGCCATGCTCAACATTGCAAGTTGCCAGGTCGAGCTCGGCGACACAGTCGGATCGCGGCGCACGCTTGAGGATCTGGTCGCCAAGTATCCGACGTCCGAAGCAGCAGGGAAGGCCCGACAGCGTCTCGCAGGCCGGTAAGCCCTTTGCGACGATCTTTCGCAGCGCGACTGATCGCCTGGCAACAAGCGCACGGCCGAAGTGATCTGCCATGGCAGCATACTCGTGATCCGTACCGGATCTGGCTTTCCGAAATCATGCTGCAGCAGACCCAGGTCACGACGGTCGTTCCATATTATCATCGCTTCCTCGCTGCGTTTCCCGACGTCGCCAGCCTCGCAGCGGCGCCGATCGAGCGCGTACTTGAGCTCTGGAGCGGGTTGGGCTATTACCGGCGCGCGCATCTGATGCATCGCGCGGCCGGGGCCATTGTCTCCGAGCACCAGGGCGAGTTTCCGCGCGATCCTGCCACGGTCGCGAATTTGCCAGGAATCGGTCGCTCGACCGCGGCGGCGATTGCGGCGTTCGCATTCGGGGTGCGCGGCGCGATTCTCGACGGCAATGTCCAACGCGTCCTCGCGCGGCACGCCGCCATCGGCGGGGTGCCAGCACAGTCAAAGGTCAAGCAGGCCCTGTGGCGATGCGCGGAGGCGCGGTTGCCGCCGAGCGAAATCGAGATCTACACGCAGGCGCTGATGGATCTTGGCGCGATGGTGTGCCTACGCGCTGCGCCGCGCTGCGCGGCATGCCCGGTCGCAGCCGACTGCGCCGCGCGCCGGGACAATCGCATCACCGAGCTGCCGACGCCGCGGCCGCGAAAGGCACTGCCTCGGCGCACCCTCACTGTGCTGCTGCTCGAGCGGCACGGCGAAGTGCTGCTGGAAAGACGGCCAGCAAGCGGGATTTGGGCAGGATTGTGGAGCCTGCCTGAACTCGATGCCGGCGCAGACCCGGTCGCGCACTGCGCCAAGCGCTTCACCGCCCGGGTCGCGGCGCTACCACCACTGCCTGCGATCGAGCACGGGTTTACGCATTTCCGCCTGACGCTTTGTCCGCAACCCTGTTCCGTTCGCGCGTGGCCGCGCCACGCGGAGCCGGGCCTGCTGTGGATTCCCCTCCCCGACGTGGGAGGCGCTGCACTGCCCGCACCGATCAAGAAACTCCTGCGCCAGCGCCTTGGCGCCGGAGCGGCAGCGGCGTCGGGCTAGGGCTTGATCTGGCGCAGGTCGGCCGGCAGCAGGGCGTCGGCGCGCTCACCGTAGGTGGAGCGGAAAGCCGCCAGTTCCTTCGCGGCATCGTCGAGCCGGCCCGCGTTCCTTAGCTCGCGGATGCGCTTGATCCAGTCGTCGACAGCGCGTGCGGCCGCCTGCGCGACGTTGGCCGCGTCGGCATTCGCGACTTTCGCCGCCGACACACGGGGACTCTGTGCCGGAATCGGTTCGGTCGCCTCCTCGGCCGGTGCGTTTGCGCGTGGCTTCGCTTCCTCGAAGACTGCTTCGCGGTGCGGTTGCGCCGTGGCGGCCGCGGGGAAAGGTTCGCTCAGGGGGCGCGCAGGCGGTGCCGGCACGGCCGCGGGAGGCGCGGACGGCGCGCTGTTGGCTTCCGCGAGTTCGCGCGCGTTGCGGGCAAGCCGATCCTGCGCCCTCGTTTCGGAAGCCGGGCCAGGCGGAGCGTTCGCGGGCGACTGGCGTGCTCGTTCGCTTTGCGCAGTGCCTGCTGCCACTCCCGGAGCCGGGGTCACCGCTACGGGCTCCTTGAGCTTGGTCGCGGGCGGCGTCGCCACGGTCGAGTCGATCGCCGCGGCAGGCGGCGCCCCAGCGCCACGCTGGGCACTCGGTGCGGCACCCATGTCGCTCGCGGTGGGCTCGATGCGCTCCGGCGGCGTCAGTTGGGCAATGCCAACCGCGAGCACGGCGACGGTGGCGGCCGCCGCGAGCGGATACCACCAATGCTTGTTTCGGCCGCGCACGGACGAAGCGGCGGCGGCGCGAATGGCGGCGTCGAGTGCGGGCGCCGGTTCTTCGCGGCTCGCTTTGCGCCAGGCGGCATCCAGGCTTGGGTCGCGTTCGTCTTGGCTCATCCGAGCCCCTGGTGCATTTCATCGTCGAGATCGACAAGGTCTTCGCGTAGCTTGGCGAACGCGTAGCGCAGCCGGCTCTTGACCGTCTCGGCACCTACCCCGGTCAACTCCGCGATCTCGGCGAGCGACAGGCCGCCTTCCTGCTGCAACAGCAAAGCTTCCCGCTGTGCAGGTGGCAATGCCGCGACGGCAGCGCACAGGCGCTCGCCCAGTTCACGATTCTCGGCGCGTGCCTGAGGCTCGTTGCCCCGGGCTCCGGGAAGTGTCGCGACGGCGTCCTGGTGCGTCTCGTCGTCGGCGGAAACCAGGGTCAGGTGTTTGTTCGCGCGGTAGTGGTCGATCAAGCGGTTATGCGCCAGGCGATACAACCAGGTCGCGAACTTGGCGGTCGGGGCATAGCTCGCTCGGGCACGAATCAGGTTCATCCATACATCCTGGAACAATTCGTCGGCGATGCCGCGATGGCGGCACTGGCGCAGCAGGTAGCGGTACACACCTCCGCGATGCCGGCCGTAGAGCACATCGAACGCCGCGGCATCGCCGGAAATGTACGCCAGCATCAGGTCCTCGTCGCAGGTCGTAGCGGAAGCGGGCATCGCCCGGCGAGTATGCGAGGCGGCCCATGTGCTGGCAAGCAAGCGGCAGTCGTGCGCTACGGCGTCCGCGGATCGGGCACAAAGCGGCCGGCATCCGGAAACGGGTCGGGGCGCGCCCGCGCCAACGGCGGCGAGGCAACGGGCACGCCCTGCGCGAGCAGGTTCTCATAGGAATCGTAGTAAATCGTGATTGTCTCGGAGGGCGTGTTGCTCGCGCGCTCGAAGTGGGTATAGCTGGCGTAGGAGGATTCATTGCGTCCATGGCCAGTACCCAGACGCTCTGCCGGCGTCTGCGCCACGGCGTCTGCGGCGCTCGCCCCGAAAGGCGGGGCCGGTGCCGCCGCCGGCGCGCTTTCGCCTCGCGCGGCGTTTTGTGGCCGCATCTCTTCGCGTGCAATCGGCACGACGCGCTCGCGATACACCGCGACGCCAATCACGCCGACATTGTCCGGGCGACCGGTGCGCGCCGCATACGAATCGGGCAATGCGGTGAAGTAGAACGCGGCGGTACGCGACATGCTCTTGCGCCAACCACCGATGTCGGTGCTCTCGCGCGGTGCGAGTACGTAGCCCGATTGCTGTGGCGAAGCGGTGGCGCCTGTAATGACGTTGACGCCGTCGACGCTCATGACCGCGAGTACGCGACCGCCGTCGGCATTGCGCACGCGGATAGCGTATTCGTTGCCTGGTTTGCCGATGACGTATCGCCGGCCCTCGTGCCAGTAAATCGGCAGTACCCGTCCCTCGGTACGGTCGACGATTTCCACCGTTGCTTGCTGTGGTAAGACAGCGCTCTGCGCGTGACCCACACGCACGCCCATCGTCGTGGCCAAACCCACTGCGCACCCTAAGGCGACGCCCAAGAACCTCCCTGCTTGCATGGTCTGCTCCTTTTCCGCTGCGAACATTGCGCGGCTCCTGGCTGTAAACGGAAGCGATGCAGGCTCGGGGTTAACCCACATGCGATAATTTCGTTTCCCGGCTCGGACATCCCACGCGTCGGGTGCTCACGCCATGCAGGATCTCGCCCACCTTCCCGCCCTCGTCGCCTGGTGCGGCTTCGGTCTTGCATTTGTGTTTGGTGCAGTGGCCAACCGCGTCAACTTCTGCACCATGGGGGCAGTCTCCGACTTGGTCATGATGGGCGACTGGCGGCGGATGCGCATGTGGCTATTGGCTATCGCGGTGGCAATCGCAGGCGCAACGTGGCTCGATGCGAGCGGCCTTGTCGATCTCGGCAAGTCGATATACACGACACCGCGGGTCGCGTGGCTATCGCATCTCGTCGGCGGGTTCCTGTTTGGCTTCGGCATGACACTCGCGTCGGGGTGCGGGAGCAAGTTGCTCATCCGCGCCGGCGCGGGCAATCTCAAGTCGATAGTCACGTTGTTCGTGCTCGCCATCGCGGCCTACATGACGCTAAAAGGCCTGTTTGCCGTCTGGCGGGTGGAAACGCTCGACACGCTGCGTCTCGATACGACGTCTTTCGGTGCCGCGCGCTCGGATCTTGGCAGCGTGGTCGCGGCCCTTTCCGGAGGCGGCTCGGTAAGGGTAGTGCTGTCGTTCGCAATCGCGGCCGCGGTGGCCGCGTTCGTGTTAGCGAGCCGCGACTTTCGCGCCAGCCGCGAAATGATAGTCGGAGGCCTCGTCATCGGTGCGATCATCGTCGCCGGCTGGTACGTCACCGGCCACCTCGGCCATGTCGCCGAGGATCCCCGTACCCTGGAAGAGGCATTTATCGGCACCAATTCCGGCAAGCCCGAGTCCTACAGCTTTGTCGCGCCTGTCGCCTATTTGCTGGAACTTTTGATGTGGTGGAGCGATCAGTCACGGATTGTCACCTTCGGCATTGCCGGGGTGCTTGGGATGGCAGTTGGGTCGGCGGCCGTGGCGGTTGCGACCCGGACATTTCGCTGGGAAGGGTTTGCATCCACCGAGGATCTGGTCAACCATATGGCCGGTGGAGTGTTAATGGGATTTGGAGGTGTCTGTGCGCTGGGCTGTACGATCGGTCAGGGCCTGACCGGCATTTCGACCCTGGCGCTGGGCTCGTTCCTCGCCTTGGGCGCGATCGTTGCGGGGTCCGTGGCGGCACTGAAGTACCAATACTGGCGCGCCGGCGCGGCGTGAGATGCAAATTCGACCATGATTGTTTATGACTTGATCTGTGCGCACCAACACCGATTCGAGGGCTGGTTCGAATCGGCGGGGGAGTACACGCGCCAACGCGAAGACTCGGCGATCCGCTGCCCGGTCTGCGACGATGCCGCGATCGAGCGCCGCCCCACTTTGAACATAAGGGTTGCGCGCGCGCCTGCGTCGGACGAAACGCGCAACGAGGTCGCGGTCGCCGGGGGCGATGGGGAGGCACTCAAGCAAGTGCGACGTTTGATCGCGCAAACGGAGAACGTCGGTCGCGCGTTTCCTGAAGAGGCACGCAAGATTCACTACGATGAGGCACCCAAGCGCGGGATTCGCGGGCAGGCCACCCCTGAAGAGGCCGAGGAACTACGCGACGAAGGTATCGACTTCCTGTCGTTGCCCAACGCGCTCACGCGCGACCTGAACTGACCTGACTGGCCTAAGCCGCGGGCAAAGAACGGCGGCCAAAGACAGCCAAAACGGCCGAAACATTGCGTTACACGCCGCAACGAACTTTTGCGCGCGCGCACCTGATTGGCTATAATTCGCGCCCTTCGGCGGGCCGTTAGCTCAGTTGGTAGAGCAGCGGACTTTTAATCCGTTGGTCGTGGGTTCAAGTCCCGCACGGCCTACCAGCAATCCCTGCGCAGTCGCTCTGCCCGCCCGACCTTGGCGCGGGTGGATCCGACGGGTTGATGTGCGAAAAATCGCCCGTCGTTGGCCGCAGGATTTACCGCGCCGAAGCCCGACAAGGTATACTTCGGCGCTCGCCCCGCCACCGTGCCCGCGACTTCCGGCACGTCAGCACTCGCCCACCAAGAGCCTGATGAACATCCGCCGCGCCCTGTATGTACTGCTGTGCCTCGGGGCAGCCGTACTCGTCGGCTGCAATACCGGCAACGGCGTCGGGGCGCTGCCGATCAACACCACGGTGCGCGTCGTCAATCTGGTACCCAATGCGCCCCCTGTCACGTTTTCTGTCGATGGCACCGTGCTCGTTTCCGGCCTGGCGTTCGAGCAGCAGACGCTCTACCTCGACACGACGGAGGGGCAACACGAGTTCAAGGTAACCGATGGCGGGAACTCCACACTCGTTGACGAGACGGTAGCCCTGGCCAATGGCCAGGCTTATACCTTCATCGTATACGGGCCGCAGGACGCGGCAAGCGGTCAACTCCTCGTCGACACCCCCATCGCCATTGCACAAGACGGGACCGTCGTCACGATTCCGGACGCCGGGACGTTCGCGATACGCTTGGCCAACCTTGCCGAGGGCGTCGGAAACGTCGATTTGTACCTTACCTCGCCCGGCGCGGATCTTGCGCTGACCGCGCCCACGATCATCAACGTTTCCTTCGGCATCACGACGATCTACGTACCGCTGACGTCGGGAAGCTACGAGATCCGCCTCGCCACCAACGGAACCAAGAATGTCATCTTCGACAGCGGGACCGTCGTCCCTTTCGCCAGCCAGGCGATTGTGGAGATGGTCACGTATAGCAAGGGGAGCAGTAAGCTGGTCGGGCTGGATGTTCTGACGGTCAACACGACGCAGGGCGCCGCACAGATCTTCCAGAATACGCTCGCGCGATTCAAGCTCGTCAACGCGTCGGCGGTAGGCCCGCCACTCAACCTTTTTGTCGATGGGGTACTGACACTCACCAACGTGCCGTTTGCCGGGGTGTCGAACTACGTTGATACGTTAGCGCAAACGGAGACCCTCTCGATTGAATCGACCGCAACACCCGGCGCGAGCTTGTTGACGTTCACGGCGAACTTCTCGCCGTCGACCGATTCCTCGATTGTCATAAGCGGTCCGGCGGGCGCACTGCAGTCGTTGGTTCTCACCGATAACAATTTGCCGTCGCCAACGGGTCGCGCGCGAGTCCGGTTTGTCAATGCGTCGCTGCAGCTCGCGTCTCTCGACGTTTACGTCAACTTCGTCCCGACGTTCTTTAACATTCTCTCCAACTCGGCATCCGGCTACACTGAGCTTGTCGCCAACGTTACCGGAAGCACCTTCAACATCGCTTTCAACATTGCCGGCACGACGACGCCGGTATTGGTATTGCCCAACGTCACCTTTGTCGCGGGTACGACCTACACGGTATATGTCGTAGGGTCGGCATCGGCGCCGCAGGGCGTGGTCGTCGACGACAACTGAATCTGATTCTGGGTAAATTGTGACAACATCTATCACCGTCCCATGGAGACATGGATGAACACAAAACGCGCTCCGATCATCCTCCTGTGCCTGCTTTCGTTCGTACTCGCGAGTTGCAGCAAAGGCGGCAGCAGCAATGCCAACCTCCGCATCGTGAATGTGATTCCCGACGCGCCATCAGTCAGCGTGCAGCTCGGTACCAATGCACCGTTGGTTACCGGACTTTTATTTCAGCAGCTCACGCAGTACATCAACACGCCCGGCGGATCACAGGATTTTATGGTCAGCGCCAATGGTGGACAGTCGTTCGCAATCAACCAGACGCTCAGTATGGGCAACGGCAACTACACGTATATCGTGTACGGTCCGGTGGTGTCGGCGACGGGACTGCTGGTGAACGAGAACAATCTCCCGACGGTAAACTCAGGCCAGTTTAACTTCCGGGTTATCAATGCCGCGGCCGGCATCGGGCCTGTCGACGTTTATCTCACGCCCCTGGGCACGGATCTCAATACGACGTCTCCGACTGTCGCTAACATAGGACTTGGGGGCATTGGTTCATTTATCGGTGTCAATGTGGGCACGTTAGAGTTGCGCGTGACCGCAACCGGCACGAAGAGCGTCATTTACGATACGCTGCCCCAGGCCTTTACCAACGGAAACTCCTATGAGGCCGTTGTCTTCACCAAGGGCAGCGCGCGGCTTGTCAGCGTCGCGCTACTCGACGAAAACAACTCCGGCACAGGACAGGTGAACGACAACCTGCTAGCCGAGTTCAAGGTTCTCAACGCATCTACCGCCGGTACCGCATTGAATGTCCTGGTCAATGGGGTTATTGCTCTGTCGAACATACCGTACCAGGGCGTTTCCAACTACGTCACCACGCCCGCCGGTTCGAGCACGTTCACTGTACAAGCGACGGCGACACCGGGTTCGAACCTGCTCACGCTGGTTGCAACACTGAATTCGGCAACGGACACGTCGATCGTGTTCAGCGGGCCACCAGGGGGGCTTATTCCTCTGGTGCTGAACGACAACAACCTGCCGCCACCGGCGTTGAACGCGCGCGTCCGATTCGTAAACGTTTCGCCCGGTATCGGTCCACTCGACGTCTACATCAATTTTGGCCAGACGATCTCGGCCCTGGCCGAAAATACCGGCTCGATTTACGTCAACGAGACCGCCGACGCGACCCTCGGCACCGCATACGAGTTCGACTTCAACATTGCGGGCACCACAACGCCCGTGCTGAAGCTGCCTGGGGTTGTGATCATCGCAGGCCATACGTACACCATTTATGTGGTCGGGCCGTCAAATGCCCCGCAAGGTGTCGTCTCGCAGGACGATTGAGCGTTGCCGCGCCGGGCCACGCGCGCGTATAATTTGCCCTTCCGCAGCCGGGATATTTTTCCCGGCTGCGGGATGCGCAATTGCATCGATAAATTTTGGGTCGTTAGCTCAGCTGGTAGAGCAGCGGACTCTTAATCCGTTGGTCGCAGGTTCGATCCCTGCACGGCCTACCAATCCCCATCCGGTTGGGCGCGAGAGCAGCTACTAACTCTCGCGCCCCACTGTGACCAAAACGTGCCGTTAATTGATCGCGGCGTGTGCCGTCGACCAACTCCCCCCGTAATGCTCCACAACTGGACCAACTTTTTCCTCAGTACCGCAGCGGCCGGGGCGCAGCTTATCGGATTGCTGTTCGTCGTCGTCACGGTGGGGAACAGTTTGTCGAGACCCCAATCGGTTGCCGGCATTCGTGCTTTCTTGACGCCGACGCTGATTTGCTTCAGTGGAGTAATGCTTCAGGCCTTGGTTGTGTTGGCACCTTGGCCATCCGATTGGCCCATCGGTCTTCTGCTGGCCCTGGGCGGGCTGGCGGGCCTTGCCTATCACATCAACGCGATCCGTTTGCAGGGCAAGCTCGATTTCGCCGCGCTCCACGCGGTCGATTGGATCGCCCATAACGGATTTCCTGTGGTCGCTGACGCCGGTCTTATCTGCGGCGGCGCCGGATTGATTGCCGCAAAGCCCTTCGGCTACGCCATCGCGGCGCAAGCACGCTCCTGTTAATTTCCGGCATCTATGGCGCCTGGGACCTGACCCTATGGTTGGTCACAAATCGGGACAAGACGTAGCTGTGGGTTAGTCAGTCACAGCAGTCTGAATGACGGCGAACTGCGACCGTCGCTGACCGGCTGCGGTTTCAACCGGTCAATGCAACACATTATAGTCTGAGCAATCAGAGGAGTGTTGCAGATGAAGCAAAGACCTCGGATCCGTTACACAGAGAGTCAGAGGGCGCTGATATGGGAGCGCTGGCAGAAGGGTGAGTCTCTCCAACACATCGCCCAGTTGTTTGATCGGAACCACTCGTCGATACAGCCGATGCTGGGCGCGACGGGCGGGATGCGTCCGCCCCCGCGGCGCCGCTCCCGATTGGCACTGACTCTGGCCGAACGCGAAGAGATTTCGCGCGCGGTGGTTACGGGTCATTCCATGCGTTCGATAGCCACGCGACTCGGTCGAGCGCCCTCCACCGTCAGCCGGGAGATCAGGCGCAACGACGGGCGGGAATCCTATCGCGCCAGTCAGGCCGACCAGTCGGCCTGGGATCGAGGGCATCGCCCCAAGACCTGTAGACTGGCGGCGAACCGAGCGCTGGCGCGCATCGTCGCCGGCAAGCTTCAGTTGCAGTGGTCGCCGGAACAGATTGCTGGGTGGCTCAAGCAAACCTATCGCGACGATCCGAGCCTTCAGGTGTCACACGAGACCATTTACCGTAGCCTGTTCATCCGGGCCCGCGGCGCCCTGAAGAAGGAGCTGGTGGCGCATTTGCGTCGCACCCGGGTGATGCGCCGTTCGCGCCATCACACCCAGAAGACGGACGATCACGGCCGCATCACCGACACCGTTTCGATCAGCGAGCGACCAGCCAGCGTGGAAGACCGGGCCGTACCCGGGCATTGGGAAGGCGACCTGCTCTGCGGTAGCAAGAACAGCCAGATTGCGACCCTGGTCGAGCGCCATACCCGCTATGCGATGCTGGTCAAGGTTAGCCGCAAAGATTCGGAGACGGTCATTAACGCGTTGATCAAGCATGCGCGCAAGTTGCCGGAGGAACTCTACAAGTCGCTGACCTGGGATCGAGGCCCAGAAATGGCTCAACACAAGCGCTTCACCCTGGCCACCGACATTCAGGTCTACTTCTGCGATCCACAGAACCCCTGGCAGCGTGGGAGCAACGAGAACACGAATGGATTATTGCGACAGTATTTCCCGCGGCAAACCGACCTGTCGGGCTACTCGCAGGCCCAGCTCAACGCCGTGGCCAGGAGATTGAATGAGCGCCCAAGAAAAACCCTAAACTACCAAACACCCGCCGAACGATTCCACCAAACTGTTGCGTCGATCGGTTGAAACCGCAGCCAGTTGCAGCCGTTTGCGACTAGGATAAGAATCGCCGCATAGCGGACGGTGGGGCACGCGTGAATCCAATCGAGCTTGCAATTCACAGACGCCATAGGGCCATAAGTATTATTGCAATACTGATGATTTTTTTTGGAGTAGCAGAAGTAGTAGCGGTCTTCAGTCACGATTTCTTCGGCATCCGAACGGACCAGGCCACGATTGCAACCTTGGCAGGCTTCGCAATCGGCGTTTCTTACTCCGTTGCCGGGGTGCTAGTTCTAACCATGAAGAAATGGGCGGTTGGGTTTGCATTAGTGCTTCTCGTCGCGATCATCATTGGGCGAATCGCAATGTCGGTGACCGGCCTTTACCCAACCGACTCGTTCAAACAGATCTTCGCCATGGTAGCAGGCACGTCCATTGTCGCCGCATTCGTCGTCTACTTAAGACTTCAGTGGAATGTCTTCGCATGAAACGGAATCTGTTGCTGCCGCGACATGCAACGTTTGAGAACTGGTGATTGAAATGACAAAGAACATGTTTGTCGCGCTTTACGTCGTGGTGCTCATAGCTATTGTCGTTAGCGTAGATTTGCTGTTCTTTAAGAATCGATTCTGGGAACGGCTGATGGTGAACATCGGCATTGTCTTGGTGTTTGCAGCCTTCTATCTGAGATTCCTCAAGAACCCGTAAGCTGCAAAGGGGCGCGAGCCGCCGTCGAAAAACGGCTGCCGTCGGCCAGGAGCGGCCGGGCGAGAGTTTTCCGGAGAGCGGACACATGCTCCCTGTGGTCGGCCGAGAAGCGCGAATGCTACGCAACACCCCTTTTGCATCCGCCGAACCTGATAGGTCGGCGTGCGGCAGCGAACAGACGACTGCACAGCACACGGGTAGATGAGTAGGTAAACCAAAGGAGGTCACCCTTCATGAAGCAAACAAACTCCGCCAACTGGATACTTGTCACCGGCACTTCGAGTGGAATCGGCCGCGCGGCAACCTTTACCCTTGCGGAAAACGGTTACCGCGTCCTGGCTGCGGTGCGGAAGCAGGAAGATATCGAATCGCTCCTGGCCGAGGCCGGCACGCGCCAGCTCGTGGGATTCGTCGAGCCGATCATTCTGGATGTGACGGATGCCAGTCAGATCGCCGCGGCAGCGGAAACTGTCAAAGCCAAAATCGCGGCCGGCGGCAGGCTCCGCGCAATCGTGAACAACGCGGGCGCGCAATGGGCCGGGCCGATCGAGACAATGCCGCTGACTGAGTGGCGGTCCCAGTTCGACGTGACTTTCTTCGGCCCGATTGCTCTTACCCAGCAGCTCCTTCCGCAACTTCGCGCCTCGCGCGGACGAGTCATCAACGTGACCTCAATCGGCGGGATAATGCCGGGTCCGATGATTGCCGCCTACCAGGCGGCGAGGCCGCGTTCGAGGCGGTGAGCGACTCGATGCGGATTGAGTTCTCCCCTTTCGGCGTTCATGTCTCCGCCATAGCTCCCGGGTCCATTTCCACGCCGATGCTCCACCGGTCTCCCGACCAGCTCAACAAGCTCGCGGATGCCCTGTCGAAAAGCCTTCAGCCGGTCTATGCGGATGCCTTACGGGCGTTCGCGAAGACTGTCGCGTCCGCCCAAAGATTTTCAACCTCGCCGACGAAGGCATCGCTGACGATTCTCCGGGCGGTGACGGCGCGCCGTCCCCGAACCCGTTACCTGATCGGGGCGGACGCGAAGCTCTCCGCGTTCATGAAGCGCAACCTTCCCGACCGTTGGATGGATGCGATCGCCTTCCGGCTGATGATGGGTCTGCCGCGGCGGATAAAGCACCAGGAGGGTGGGCGGGAAGTTTCTGGCGGCGGCTTCGCGGGGTTGGTCGCTACCAACAGCCCTCGAACTCCTTCCGAGACGCGAGCGCCGAATTAACCGACCGGTCCATGTCCGCTTTCGCGGGTCTCGATCGTGTCATAGCGCGAATCACCGCCGGCCTTGTCAACCTCATCGAGCACGACTACCGGGTTTGCGTACTCGCCTTCGATCAGCGTCGTTGCGACCTTGCCGGGCCGCGAGTTGTGCCACTGCGCGGAGGCGCCTGTAAGGACCCGACGAGGCCCGCTATCTAATAATTTCGATGAGCAGGATCCAAGCGTTATACATACCGACCAGCATCGAGAGGATTACGCCTACGGAGAAGGGTGTGATGTCCCCGGCCACGAACCCGCACAACGCCAAACCTGCCCAAATTCCCGGAAGGGTTGCCGCTTGGAACAGGATGGATCTGACGACAGCGTGGGTAGCTCGGTAATAGGTCTTGAACACGAACGACCGAACCTGAATGATGACCGGCACAATCCATGTGGTCACTGACGTTAGCAGGAGGCTTATACCGAGTTGGGACTTCGACAGGTGAGGGAACAGCGCTACCAAGCAACCTGCAAGGGTGCCGGAGAGAAGCACGATGGTCTCTGCGGCGCGGCCGGCGACGCCCGGAAGCTCAATGATTCTGGCGAGGTTGATCGATATGGCCACAAATGCCAAACCAGCGAGCGCAGCCGATGCTCCCGCGGCGGCGACAAAGAAGTCTGACCAACCGGCAATGACGGACGATTCCATGGTTTGTATGGTAGTCGTTGAAATGGTTGTTGGCGGGGAGCAGTCGCTTCAAGCCACGCCAATCGGTAAGGTGTTGAGAGCGGCTCTCCCCACAGAGCGAGTCTACAATTGGGGCCTTTGGTCGCGAGGTAAAAATGAAGAAGCTTATGCTAGAGAAGTGGGACAGCACCATGTCAACCGACCAGAAGCTTGATGCCCTGCGCGAGACGGTAAGAAAGCTGGAGATGTTGATCGACAGCATCCATGCAGCGATTGGGGACTCAAACGAGCCATCCGGCGACAACGAGTGCGATGACGAATAGGCAGTACCGAGACTCAGAGGTCGGATTCGATTACGCGCCTACTTTGATAGGCATAGTCTCAATCCTCCCAGTGATGCACGACTTAGCTAACACGCTCATTGTAGCGACCGCGCCGCCCTGGCGCTCAAGGGCGTACGGAAATCCTCTCCCTATTGGGACCATGCCTAGCCCGGACGAGGTAGCCTCCGCACACACGTATACCGCAATCAGTTGGTTTGCGTATGGACACTGCTTTCGGGAGGGGCCTCTCCAGCTGCGGGGCATCTTGTTTGGTTCGGCTCCCCTTGGGCTTCTCGGGATCATCGGTTAAAGGTAGGCGGCGGAGGGATTGGCGTGGGGATGTCTGCTGCCACTTTCCACCCTTCGATAATGCGGCTGCCAAGCTCATTGAGCGCGACGGATCGAGTAGTCGGGCGAACTTGGCTTCTCCAGAGTCGCCGTGATTACGCTGGCTTGGAATGCCGTGCGTAACCCGAGCGTAAGCACGAAGAGGCACTGTGTCCACCGATATTCGCCTGCGCTTCACCCCGAAAGCGGTAATCGTCGATGGACGAGCTGACGACGGGCAGATACGACTTCGGCATGCAACATGGACGAACGAGCCGAACGGCCACGGGTGCAGCCGGACATCGGGCAGCTCATCAACAGGCGCCTTGCCGCATTCGGCCAGACGGCCGGCGAATTGCTTTTGCCCCACCACATCAACTGTGGACGTCACGTGGCCTGACGGTCGTCGGCGATGCAAGGTACTATGTGCGAAAGCGCACAGACCAAGCGTGCGCATGGGTTCAGCCTTTCGGCGACACAAATTCCGGCGCTCGCTGACAGATTGGCGCAAATACTGAAGACGGCGGCGACAGTTTCCATGGAACCCGAATCCTCAGTCCCGGAGACTCCCGGTACGGCACACCACTCGTTGCTTGACCGCCGCAAGCTGGCCATTATTCTGGTGGTGATCGTGTTGGTCGCCCTTGCAGTTGCGTTCGTGTTCGGTTGGATCGGAAAGTCGCCCGAAAAAAACCAGAATCGTTTGACGCTTTACGGCAATGTCGATTTGCGCCAAGTCGAGTTGGCTTTCAATAACAGCGAACGCATCGGCGAAGTGCTGGTTCAGGAGGGCGACAAGGTTCTGCACGGACAGGTTCTGGCGCGGCTGGACACCAGCCGGCTCAGGCCGCAAACCGCGGCGGCGCAAGCCGAGTTCGAAGCGCAGCAGGCGGTGGTGGAGCGCCTGCACCATGGCAGTCGCCCTGAGGAAATCGCGCAGGCGCGCGCCAACGTCGCGTCGGCCACCGCGGATGGCGTCAACGCCGAGCAGCAATGGCGGCGGCAGACCGCGCTTGCAGAACTGACTACTGGCCGTGCCAGCAGCCAGCAGGACCTGGAAAGCGCCAAAGCGGCTCTGGACTCGGCGCAGGCACGGCGGGTGGTCGCAGAGAAAGCACTCGAACTCGCCCTGCTGGGCCCGAGAAAGGAAGACGTTGCCCAGGCCGAAGCCCAGTTGCGCGGTGACCAAGCGCGACTCGATCTGTTGCACCGGCAGCTTGAGGACTCGGAGCTGGTTGCCCCGAGCGGCGCGGTGGTGCGTTCGAGATTGTTGGAGCCGGGCGAAATGGTGTCCCCGCAGCGGCCGGTGTTTGATCTCGCGATCGTCGACCCGAAGTGGGTGAGGGCCTATGTATCCGAGCCCGACCTGGGCAAGCTTCATCCCGGCATGCAGGCCTCGATCAGCACCGACAGTTTTCCAGGCGTCGCCTATTCCGGCTGGATCGGTTTTATCTCGTCGGTCGCCGAGTTCACACCCAAGCCGGTCGAGACCGTGGAATTGCGCTCAAGCCTTGTCTATGAAATCCGGGTTTTCGTCAACGACCCCCAGGATCAGTTGCGCCTGGGTATGCCGGCAACGGTGACCCTGGACGTGGGTCCAGCTGCAGGCAAGCGACCATAGTAAGAGTTCCGTCCATGCTGCGGACAAGGTCTTGCAACGGTGCCATCGCGCTCGCAATCGCTATCGTATGCGGCGCCGGCTGTACGGTGGGCCCGGACTATCGTCCGCTGGTTACGGACGCGCCGAGAGCCTGGAGCTCTCCCGACACAAACGGGTTGGCAAGCGGCGCATCCGCCCCCGCCTCTTGGTGGGCCTCGTTTAACGATCCCGAGCTTGACTCGCTGATCCTGCGCGCTGTACTTGCGAATCCGGATTTGCGCGTGGCTGAAGCCCGTCTGCGGCAATCGCGGGCGCTGCGGGAAAGGAGCGTTGCCGACTTTTGGCCCACGCTCGACTCTTCCGCCTCAGAGGCACGGGCGAAACAGAGCATGAACCAGCCGCTGATCAGCGCGTTGCCGTTGCCGCCAAATTTCCCGTTCGAG
>Ga0302326_10007582_pt1 | contig 24081 bp, 18 predicted proteins | sample Palsa_T0_3_FD_202264 | JGI IMG/M metagenome (GOLD analysis project Ga0302326, IMG submission 202264) | Peat permafrost microbial communities from Stordalen Mire near Abisko, Sweden - Palsa_T0_3 | ecosystem: Environmental > Terrestrial > Soil > Palsa > Peat permafrost | place: Sweden: Abisko... | reverse complement strand
GACGAGATCCCCGACAGCGCCTCGTTCAAGGATCTCGGGATCGACTCGATGATGGGTGTCGAGATCGTGGCCGCGATCGAGCGGCAGTACCAGATCAAGATCGAGGACAACGAGCTCACGGGATTCAAGGATCTCGACGCGGCCTACGGCGTCGTCGTGAGGAAGCTCGAAGCGAAGAACGCGTTCGCCGCCGCGGAGTGAACCGTTCGCGGACTGCGGCGCGCTCGGCCGTGCCGGCGCGTGCTAAGCACTCGGCCGTTCCATGGCCGCGCCGCTCTTCGCGAAGGTCCCGTCCGAGCTCGACTTCCCGCGGGAAGAGCGCGCGATCCTAGGCTTCTGGAAGGAGCGGCGGATCTTCGAGAAGGCACTGGCGAAGCCCGCCCCTCGCGGGTCGTTCGTCTTCTACGAGGGGCCGCCCACGGCCAACGGGCTGCCGCACAACGGCCACGTCCTCACGCGCGTCATCAAAGACCTCTTCCCGAGGTACCGGACGATGCGCGGCTACCGCGTGCCTCGAAAGGCCGGCTGGGACACGCACGGCTTGCCCGTCGAGGTCGAAGTCGCGAAAGAGCTGCGGCTCCACGGCCGGGCCGCCATCGAGGCCTACGGCGTCGAGCCCTTCGTCAAGAAGTGCATCGAATCGGTATTTCGGTACACCAAAGAGTGGGAAGACCTGACCGAGAGGGTCGCCTTCTGGTGCGATCTGCGTGACGCGTACGCGACCTTCCACCGTCCGTACGTGGAGAGCGTGTGGTGGGCCCTCGCGGAGCTCTTCAAGAAGGGCCTCCTCTATCAGGGCCACAAGGTCGTCTGGTGGTGGGCGCAGGGCGGCACTGCGCTGAGCTCGGGTGAGGTCGGGCAGGGGTACCGCGAAGTCGACGACCCAAGCGTCTACGTCGCGTTCCCCCTCGTGGATTCCCCCGAGGATGCCGCAGAGGCGGCGCTCGGAATGGCCCCGCTGTCGCTGCTGGTCTGGACGACGACGCCATGGACCCTGCCGTCCAACATGTACGCCGCCGTCCATCCGGACCTCGACTACGCCGTCGTCCGCACGAGCGAGGGGCGTCGCTTCGTCGTCGCGCGGGGGCTCGTCGACGCCCTGGTGAAGAAGCTCGGCCCGCTGGAGGTCGAACGCGAGGCCAAGGGCCGCGCCTTCGTGGGCCGCGCCTACAAGCCTCCCTTCGCCCTCTTCGCGGCCGACGCTCGTGGGTTCGAGCGCGTCGTGTGGCACGTCATCGCCGCCGACTTCGTCACGCTCGACGCGGGAACGGGCATCGTCCACATCGCGCCGGCCTTCGGCGAAGACGACCACCAGGCGCACCTGAAGGTCGCCAAAGACCACCCGGGCCTCCCGCTCTTTTGCGCCGTCGAGCCCGACGGGACGTTCATCGCGCGCTTCGAGCGTTACGCCGGGCGATGGGTGAAAGACTGCGACAAGGAGATCGCCCACGACCTCAAGGACGAGGGGACGCTCGTCCACGCCGAGACGTACCGGCACGACTACCCGTTCTGCTGGCGCTCCGACAGCGACCCGCTCATCCAGTACGCCCGCCCGGCCTGGTACATCCGCACGACCGCGCGCATCGAGCGCGCGTTGGCTCAGAACCAGCGCATTCACTGGGTGCCCGAACACATCAAGGACGGGCGCTTCGGCGACTTCCTCGCCCACAACGTCGATTGGGCCCTGTCGCGCGAGCGCTGGTGGGGCACGCCCCTCAACGTGTGGGTCTGCGACCGCGACCCCGAGCACAAGGAGGCCCCCTCGAGCATCGCCGAGATCGAGCGGCGCAACGCCAAGGCCTTCGACCACTTTCATGCCGCCCGGCGGGCGGACCCAAGCCTCAGCGAGCACCTCATCGTCCACAAGCCGTGGATCGACCAGGTCGTCTTCGGTTGCAGCTCGTGCGCCGGCACCATGCGGCGGGTCCCTGAGGTCATCGACGTCTGGTTCGACTCCGGGTGCATGCCCTTCGCCCAGTGGGGCTATCCGCACGCGGCGGGGTCGGGGCAGCTCTTCGAGCGCGCCTTCCCGGCGGACTTCATCAGCGAGGCCATCGATCAGACGCGCGGCTGGTTCTACTCGCTGCTCATGGTCTCGACCCTCGTCTTCGAGGACCAGCCCATGCCGCACCCGTACCGGACGTGCATGGTCCTCGGGCACGTCTCCGACCGTGAGGGCAAGAAGGAGAGCAAGAGCAAGGGCAACTACACCCCCCCGGAGATCATCCTCGACAAGGTCGCCATGGAGTTCGCGGTCCTCGACGACCCGTCCGCCAAGAAGGGCATCGCGATCATCGGCCGGGAGGACCTCGACGGGCTCGACTTGAAGGAGGGGGCCGCCGTTCGGCTCTACCGCGGCGATGCTCCAGGGGCATCGCTCGAGGCGGTCGTACAGGTCGCCAAGAAGCTCCGGCGCCGTGTCGTCGTCGTTCATCCGGACGACCGCGCCGCGCTCGGCCTGCTGCCGACGTCGGCGACCGACGTGACGCCCGTCGCGGTCCCGCGCCTGCCGACCGAGGAGCGCGTGTTCGTCGAGGACCCGGCGACGCCGGCCCCCGGCGCCGACGCCTTCCGGTGGTTCTTCTACGCCGCGAGCCCCCCCTGGTCGGCCACGCGTCACTCCCTGTCCAACGTTCGCGCGCTACAGAAGGACTTCGCTGTAAAGCTTCGTAATATCTATTCCTTCTTCACCATCTACGCGAACATCGACGGCTTCGAGCCGGCCGCGACGGCCATCCAGGTCGACCCGACGACGTCCGAGCTCGATCGATGGATACTCGGCGAGCTCGCCATCACGGTTCGCGACGTCACGACCCAAATGGACGCCTACGACGTCTACGGCGCGACCCAGGTGCTCGTCGCCTTCGTCGACTCGCTCTCGAACTGGTGGGTTCGACTGAGCCGGGCTCGGTTCTGGAAGGGCGGCATGGACGCCGACAAGGTCGCCGCCTACGAGACGCTCTACCGCTGCCTCGTCACGCTGAGCAAGGTCACCGCCCCGTTCACCCCCTATGCGGCCGAAGGCATGTACCAGAACCTCGTGGTCCGCGGGGTCGGCACGGCGGGGGGCGCGTGCGAGAGCGTCCACCTCGATGCGTGGCCCGAGCCGGACGCGAGCGCCATCGACGAGCGCCTCTCCAAGAAGGTAGCCGCCATCCGGTCTCTCGTCTCTCTGGGGCTCCAGGTCCGGACGCAAGCGCGGATCAAGGTCCGGCAGCCCCTTCGCGCCGCGTACGTCATCACGGCCCACGTCGAGCTGCTCGACGCCTCGTCGAACCGTCAGATGGGCGACGAGCTCAATGTCCAGTCGACGGAGTTCGTGCCGCTCGAGAGCGCCGAGCGCTACGTCGATTGCCGCGTCAAGCCGAACTTTCGTTCGCTGGGGCAGCGGGGGCTCGGCCGCGAAGCGCAGACCCTCAAAAAGACCATGGGCGCCCTCCCGTCGGCCCAGGCGCAATCCCTGGCCCTCCGCATGATGAGTGGCGATTCAGTGACACTCGACGGCGTGGCGCTGCAGCGCCCCGACGTCGACATCGAGTTCGTGGCGCGGGAGGGTTTCGCCGCCGCCGGCGACCGGGTCGGTGTCGTGGTCCTCGACACCCGCATCGACCAACCGCTGAGGGATCTCGGCCTCTTGCGCGAGCTTCAGAACCGTATCCAGGCCATCCGCAAAGAGATGGGGCTCGAGTACACCGATCGCATCCGCGTGTGGATCGCGGCGTCGGGCTCGGTCGGGCAGGTGATCCAATCGGCCGCCTCGCGGGAGTCGCTGGGCGCGGAGGTGCTGGCCGTCGACGTTTTCCACAGCCAGCCCCCTACGGACGTGAGCGCCGCCGAGCACCGGACGGACATCGAGGGTGAGTCGGTGTGTCTCTGGGTTGTGCGTGCTTGAGACCCGCGCATAGGCCGTCGTAAGGGTGAAGCTCTCTGGTATGGTCGACGTCACGGGCAGTGCCGCCCGTGGACGGGGGATCGTACGTGGCGAAGGCGAAGGAGCTCCGAGCAGAGGCAGTGGCCCGTCCGTCCGGGCCCGCGTGGGATAGTTCCGTGCGAAGCGCCGCCGCGCCCCTGGTCAAGGCGTCGCGTCGCTCGACCCCAACGGCCGCTCGATTCGCGTCGCTCGCGCGCACCGAGCTGCTCGATAAGTCGATACGCGAACGATTCGAGGCCGAGCTCGACGCCGCCCTGAAGCGTCGCCCGACCAACGAGGCCAAGCTCGCCGGCGCCGCGCGAGCCGTCGCGCCGCTCAGCCCCTCGCTGCGGGCCTCGCTCGGCGAGGTCACCGCGGTCCTCATCCGGCGCGGTTCACGCCAGCGCGAGCTCTACGCTTGCGGCCTTCGGTCGCTCGCCGAAGCGCGGGACCGGCAAGCGGTCGCGCTCCTGCGGCAGGCCCTCGGCAGCGACGAGGCAGGCGGGCCCGCGGCCCTCAGCGCCGCGTGCTTCTCGGGCGAGCCCGACTTGTCGCCCTTGCTCGCGAAGATCGCAGCCAGCCGTCAGTCGCATCTGGCGTTCGGCGCCGAGCTCGCGCGCGTCGTGCGCGGCGAGTCCAACGGGGCGCTGCTCGCGCAGCTTGCCCCGATGATCAAGGAGAGCCATCGCATCGCGATGTGCATCGAGCTGTTCGTGCCCCTCATGCGCGGGCTCCCCGTCGCCGGTCACGTGGCGCCCGCGCTCTCGGTGCTTCGCGGCGCCGAGCGTCACCTGGGTCGATGGCTCGTGCTCGCGGAGGTCGCGGTCAAGAGCGGCGATACCGGTCCGCTCGAAGAGGCCCGGTCGCGCGCGACGTCCGGGGCCCTGAGCTCGCGTGCGGCCTGGTCCCTCGTGGCTTGGGCGCTCGACGAGACGAACGCGCTCACCCGCGGCCTCGCCGCTCCTGCTCCCCCCGCGACCAGGCCCACACTCGAGCTCATCGCGCGTCTGTCGGACCGGCCGAGCGCCGATCGGGACACGACGTTCCTCTTTCGCCTCGCAAAGTCGGGGTCGACGACCTCGAAGTCGATGCTGGAGACGCTGGTCCGGTCGCTGCCCCTCGCCGACGAGGCGGGCCTGCGGGCGGCCCTCTACCTCGCTCGCGATCGAGGCCGCGAAGACCTGCGAGAGGCCCTCGCCGAGGCCGCCGAGGCGGGCAAGCGCGAGGACTTGCGCGGCCTCGCGGCGGCAGCTCTGTGGGATGCGTCTCCGCCGTCGGGCGGCGACCACGCGGCCGGCATGCGCACGCGAGCCATCGCAGCCGCAGAAGCTCTCGCCGACTCGCGCGTCTTCGCGAACATGGCGTGGGGCGGCCTGATTCGCGCCGCCGCGCGCCGTCCCGGCCGCGTCGAGCCTTTGCTCACCGAGACGCTCTTCCGCTGGATCCAATGGGGCTGGCTCGAGTAGCGGGATCCGGGCTGCTGGCGGTCGCTTCTCTCGGCGCCGCCACCGCCCGAGGCTCGAGTGCCGAGCCAAGCCCGTCCGAAGCCCCCGTCGAGGTCCTTCACGTCACGCTCTGGGCGGACCGCGACGACGACGACGCCAACGGCGAGCCCGACGGCGACCAGGCCACGTTGCCCCCCGCCACGTTCGTCGACCTCGTCCCGGTCGACAAACGGCTCGCCGGCGCCGTCCTTCACCCTGTCGCCGGCGCCGAGCACGTCCGGATGGTGCGCGACGGGGGGGCAGGCGTCGCGCCGTGGGCGCGGCCGGTTCCCTCTGGCGCATGGTTCGAGGGCCTGAAGGCGGGTCACGCCGACTTCGACGCGACGACGCGCGCGGGGCGAGTCCAGGTGTCGGTGGACGTTGCGGGGCTCGCCCTCGTCGACGGCGACGGCAAGGGCGTGGACATGGCGCGGTCGCATGCTTCGCTGGAACGAACGCCGCCGTCCCGCCTCGAAGGGGGCGTCAGCGACCCGTACGACGACTTCGACGCGTTGAGGGTCGTGGTCGCTGTGCCCGGCAGCATGCCGGAGGCGGACGTCGCGCCGGCGATCGCGGTCGAGTCGCTCAGCGCCCTCGGCGTGCGGATCGATGCCCTGCCGAGGCTCGGTTTCTCCGCATCGAGCTGCCCCGAGAACGACAGCGGCCTCCGGTGCTGGACGAGCCCACCGTTGAGGCCCGCGATGGACGACGTCGACCGCAACCATCCGCTGGTGGCAGGCCGTTCCATCAAGGCCGAAGTGGGCGGGGCCATCGTCTTCCGTAGCGCTGGCCACAAGGCCCAGATGGTCCGTGTGCTCGGCCCTCGCAGCTCGCCGGTCGGGCCCATCGGCCGCCTGCGGGCGACTTTGCGCCCCTTCGTGTTGCGCGTCACGCCGGGCGGCGCGCCGTCGATCGGAGGGACCGACGCCGGCGCCATCGAGGCGCTGCGCAACGAGCTCGGCGCCACTTCGGCGATCTGGGGACAGTGCGGGCTGACGTTCGGGGACGTGCGGTCGCTCGAGGTGAGGTTCGTGGACCCGCCGCCGGCTCACCTCGTCGCGATCGGCGGCGACCTGGGCTTGCCCGCCAGCGGGGGAACCATCCAGCTGCGAGCGGAGGGGAGGCCGCTCGTCGTGACGACGACGGCGGGCGAGAGGTTCGATCGCATCGCCCACGACTTGGCCCACGCCGCGGAGCGCGCCGGCCTGACCGCCATCGTGTCCCCCAACGCGCGCATCGGCCCCGCGGCAGGGACAAGCGTCGACGTCTCCCTCCGCCGAAAGGACGGCACCCTCGTCGCTGCCGAGACGCCGCCCGGCCAGCCCCTCTCGACCGACGCGACCCTCGACGTGCGGATCGGATCCGTCGACATGTCCGACGGCCTGCAGCACTTCACGGACGTCGACGCCATGGCGGGCACGCTCGAGGAGCGCACCCTGCTCAAGGCCATCGACGACGCCGATCCCACGACGATCGAAATCGTCGTCGTCCCGCTCTTCGCGGGCGGCGGCCGGATCGGCGAGTCCTTCATCGGCGGCGATCTCTCCAGCGTGCGCAACGTCGTGCTCCTGGATCGCGCTGGAATTCGCTCGCGAAAGAGCAGCCTTACGTTGTCGCACGAGCTAGGACACGTGCTGATGGACTTGCCTGGGCACCCCGACGACTACGGCGTCGACACGCCGACGAGGCTCATGGACTCCGATGCGGCGGACGCGTCGCCATTCGGTCCGCGGCGCCTCACGGTCGACGAGTGCGCGCGCGTGATTCGTCAGGCGGGGCCGGGGGCTCGGCTGCCACTGCTCGTGTCGTGGCCGATCGGCCCGATCCCGGCGTCGGTCAAATAGCCGAGCAGCTCGAGCGATACCGCCTTGCGCGAGCCCTGCGAGGACTCGGCGCTCGGACCGACGCACGCTGGACACCCGCCCGCGCACGCGCAGCTCGTGATCATGCGGAGCGTCCGCTCGAGGAGCGCGTCGCGCTGCTCCCAGATCCGCTCGGCGAGACCCGTGCCCCCGGGGACATGTTCGTAAAGAAAGAGGGTAGGGCTGTACCCTGGCTTGGGACCGCCACGTTCGCGTCGCGGCGCGTCTCCATCGCCATCGCCCGCGTCGCCCAGGGTCGTCCCGAGATCGCGCGGATCGCACATCAACGCCAACGTCGCCACGGTCTCGAGGGCGACGCCGATGCCGCACAGGCCATCGATCGCGGCGGGCCTACCCGAGCGCACCGCCGCGCAGACGGCTTCGGGCACCGTGAGCCAGAACGCCGTCGTGTGCATCTGCATCTCGGGCAAGCGCACGTCGCCGTAGCCCGCGTTCTCGTGTGTGTAAAATTTAATCTTCTTGTAACCGACGACCCTCTCGACCACCGCGACCTCGCCCCAGCCGCTCGGCCAGGCCGGCCGCGCCAGGGCCAGGGGACGCCGGCCAGGAGAGGGCGACACGACGATCGGCCCCGTCGCGCTCTCTTCGATCACCGAGACGTCGACGTACGTGAGCGCCGTCGTCCAGTAGTCCGGCTCGACGCGGCGCACGAACGCCTTGTGGTTCTCGTGGTCGAGCCGCTCGACCTGCCAGCACTCGCCGTCGTGCTGGTAGATGGCTTGCTCGTGCAGCATCGTGTGCGATGCGCGATAGTCGAGCTCCGCGATCGACCGATCCCGCTCGACGTCGATGATGACCACGTTGTCCCAGCCGCTGCTGCGGAGCGAGACATCGTTGGCCGGATACGTGTCCGCGGCCCAATGGAACGTGCCCCCGGCCTCGTGGAGTACCCGGTGGCGCTCGAGAAACGACAGCGCGTCCGCCGTGTCGTCCGGACCGAGCGAACCGAACGACTCCCCGCGGCGAAACGGCAGCTCGAAGGCGGCGCACTTGACGTGTTGCACCAGGATTTCGACGTTGTCTGGATCCACCCGCGCCTCTTCGACCGGCCCCCCGAGCAGAAACGCTGGCTCCCTCGCCAGGTACTGATCGACCGGCGCGCTCGACGCGACCAGCACGCAGATGCTCTCGGCGCCGCGCCGCCCCCCGCGCCCGAACCGCTGCCAGGTGGCCGCGATCGACCCGGGGTAGCCCGCGCAGACGACCGCATCGAGCTCGCCGATGTCGATGCCGAGCTCCAGGGCATTGGTGGCCACGACGCAGAGGATCTCGCCGTCGCGCAGGCGCCGCTCGATGTCTCGACGCTGTTCGGGCAGGTAGCCTCCGCGGTACGCGACGATGCGCGACGGATCGATGCCCGTCCCCCTGTCGGTGCGGCCCGGGCCTGTGGCCACGGCGTCGCGCAGGTAGCGGAGCATGACCTCGACGGAGTTGCGCGAATGGCCGAAGACGATCGTCGGGACCCGCGCCGCCACGAGATCCGACGCCAGCATCACGGCCTGCTTCACGTAGCTTGCCCTGACCCCGAGCTCTTCGTTGACGACGGGGGGATTGAAGAGAAAGAAGCGCCGCTCGCCGCGCGGCGCCCCGCTGTCGGCCACGAGCTCGATCTCGGCGTCGGCGACGCCGAAGAGGCGCGCTGCGTGGGCGCGTGGGTTGCCGATGGTTGCCGTGGCGCCGAGGATGCGCGGGGTCGAGCCGTGGAAGCGGGCCACGCGGAGCAGCCGGCGTAGGACATTGGCGACGTGCGACCCGAAGACCCCGCGGTACACGTGGAGCTCGTCGACGACGATGAAGCGGAGATTTTGCAGCGTGCGCGCCCAGGCAGCGTGATGCGGCAGGACCGCGGCGTGAAGCATGTCCGGGTTGGTGAGAATGACCCGGGCATGTTCGCGGGCCGCCCGCCGCGCGTCTCCCGGGGTGTCGCCGTCGTAGACGATGGCGCCCGCGTTGGAGGTGCCCGCCGCGCGCATCAGATCGCGAAGACCGGCCTCTTGATCGCGCGCCAGGGCCTTGGTCGGGTAGAGGTAAATCGCCCTCGCGTCCGGATCGGCGGCGAGCGCCTCGAGCACCGGGACGTGGAAGCACAAGCTCTTGCCGCTGGCCGTTGGGGTTGCCACGACGACGTGCCGCCCGGACCGGGCGGCGTCGATGGCCCGGGCCTGGTGGCTGTAGAGGCGGGCGATCCCGCGATCGCGGAGGGCATGCGCCAGCCCCTCGGGCAGGTTCGCCGGAATGGGGGCATACGTTCCCGCGTTCCCTTTGAGCGTCTCATCCGAGCAAAAACATGGTCTTACGTACGCGCTCGCCCGCCACCGATCGAGCACCGCGGAGACTCCCACGTCGCGCGTCCAAGGGGGCGAAGGCATGAACGTAGCTAAACAAATGTTCTCCTCCCGGGCAATCAACTTGCCTGCGCCATCCTTGGCTCCGAGCGGTCTCGCCTCCGCGGCTGCCGGCCACGGCGCTTTGCGGGCCGCCTACAATCCGTTAGATCGCGTCGGACCCGTGAGCGACCCCACCCCCGTGACCCCCGACGTGACTCCGGGCCTCGCCGCCCAGGGCGCGAGCGGCACCGCTGCTCAAGATCCCAGCTCGGAGGCCCTCGCCCCCGGGGAGCGTCTTCCACGGCCGTTCGGCGCGTCGCCGACGTGGCCCGACTACGGTCGGCCGACGCCCTCGTACGCGTTCCTGGCGCTCGTCTCGATCGCCTCGCTCGCGGCCGACATCGCATCCAAGAGCTGGGCCGAGCGCCATCTGGACGGCTACCCCGGCATCGTCGAGGTCTGGAAGAACCATCTCACGCTGATCCTGGCCCGCAACCGCGGCGGCGCCTGGGGTCTCTTGCAGTCGACGAGCGAGAACGTCCGGCGTCCGTTTTTCTTGCTCGTATCCATCGCGGCCATCGCGTTCATCATGACGCTGTACCGCCGCCTTCAGCCTCGCCAGTATGCGCTCCAGTGGGGGCTGCCGCTCGTTCTCGGGGGCGCACTCGGCAACGTCTTCGACCGGATCCGCTACGGCCTCGTCATCGATTTCATCGACGCCCACGTCGTCTACCGGGGCATGGAGCGGCACTGGCCCACGTTCAACATCGCCGATGTTGCGATCTGCGTCGGCGTGGGCCTCATGGCCGTCGACATGTTCACGAGCAAGCGCGGACGGCCGCCCGTCCTGCACTCTTCTCCGAACCCGCCGGCCCAGTCGGGCGAGCCCGTCCCCGGATGGCACCCCTTCGACTCGGCGCCGGCTGCGCCTCCGCAGGCCGAAGCCCCCGAGGCGCCCGCTTCCTGATTCGGGGCCGTTCGGGTCTGCAAGACGCCAGAGAAGCCTTGCACCCGGACCTCTTCCACGTCTTCGGGGTCGACGCCCCGTCGTACTTCGCGTTCTTGCTCACCGGCTTTCTCTTCGCGACGGCTGCCGGTGCGGCTTGGGCGCGAAGGGTAGGGGAGAGCCCGGACGTCGTGGTCGATCTCGGCATCGCGATGCTTCTCGCGGGCGGGGCCGGCGCGCGCCTGCTCCACGTCTTCGCGGACGGCTACTTCTGGGACTACGTGCACCTCTGCACCGACCCGTCGCGCGTCGTGTGGCCCTTCGAGCGCGCCGAGTGCGTCTCGAGCGCCATCGGCGGCGCCTGGGACGCGGCCGCGGGGGTGTGCCATCCGAGCGGGCCGGATTGCTTTGCCTGGGCGAAGTTCTGGGCGGGCGGCCTCACGTACTACGGGGGCCTCATCGCCGCGTCGGCGGTCGCATGGGTCCTGCTGAAGCGCGACGGCTTTCCGTTCTGGAAGGCCGCCGACATGGCCGGCTTTGCGATCCCCATCGGCCTCGCGTTCGGGCGGCTTGGTTGCTTGATGGCCGGGTGCTGCTTCGGCACGACGTGCACGCTGCCCTGGGCGGTCCGGTTTCCCTGGCGCAGCCCGGCGAGCGAAGAACAGTTCAAGGCGCACCTCCTGGCGAGCGAGAAGATGTGGAGCTTGCCCGTCCACCCGACCCAGACGTACGAGTCGCTCGCGTCGCTCGCGATCGCCGCCGTGTGCATCTTGGTCGTGCACGGACGAAAGCGGTACGACGGCCAGGTGTTCGCGGTCTTTCTGGCGCTCTATGCCGTGGCGCGCGCGCTGCTCGAGATCCTGCGCCGCGACGACCGGGGGGGGGCCATCGGTCTGTCGACGTCGCAGCTGCTCGGGCTCGGCATGCTCGCGGCGGCGGCCGCCATCCACGTGACCCGTGGCGGCGGGCGCGCACGGGCGCGCGCGATCGCTACTTGAGGAGCCGGTCGATCAGGCGATCGAGGGCGTCGAGGTCGGCATAGGGGATCACGATCTGGCCCTTGTTGCCGTGGTCCTCGACCGCGACCTTCGTCCCGATGGCGCGCGTCAGGCGCTGCTCGAGGTCGCGGACGCCCGGGCTTTTGCCGCCCTCTTCCGGGTGCGTCGCGGCAGCCGCGCCTTTGCCTTGGCCCTTGGTGGAGCGAGCCCGCACGAGAGACTCGGTGGCGCGCACGCTCAGCCCCGCGCGCACGACGCGGTCCGCGAGTTGCTCGACGATCGCGCTATCGCCCGCGCCGAGCAGCGCCCGCGCGTGACCCTCGGTGATCTCCGACGACGCGACCATCGCCCGCACCCGAGGCGGCAGCTTGAGGAGCCGCAGGACGTTGGCGATCGTCGTTCTGTCCTTGCCGAGGCGCTCGGCGAGGCCCTCCTGGGTGTAGCCGTGGTCGCGCACGAGCCGGTCGCACGCCTCGGCGAGCTCGATGGCGTTGAGGTCCTCGCGCTGCACGTTCTCGATGAGCGCGAGCTCGAACGACTGCTTGTCCCCGACATCCTTGACGACGACGAGCGCCTCGCGCAACCCGGCGCGCTGCAGGGCGCGCCATCGACGCTCGCCCGCGATGAGCTCGAAGGTGTCGGCGCCGGGGACGCGCCGCACGACAAGCGGCTCGATGAGACCGTGCTCGCGGATGCTGGCCGCCAGCTCGTCGAGCTTCTGCGTGTCGAACCGCTGCCGGGGCTGCCCCTTCTGGGGCACGATCTTCTCGAGGGGGCAGGTAAAGACGTGCCGCTCGACCGAACCCCCGGTGGCGGCCGGCAGCAAGGCGTCGAGGCCGCGCCCGAGGGCGCGGCGCTTCGGGTCGCTCATCGCGCGAGCCTCTGATCGCGGGACCCGCGCGCGTCGTTGGCCAGCACCTCGCGCGCGAGCGACAGATAGCCCTGCGCGCCCTTGGACTGCACGTCGTAGAGCAGCGCCGGCTTGCCGTGCGACGGCGCTTCGCTCAGGCGCACGTTGCGCGGGATGACGGAGTCGAAGACGCGGAAGTGCCGCTTGACCTCGTCGGCCACCTGGTGCGCGAGGTTGTTCCTGGGGTCGAACATCGTCAGCACGATCCCCTCGACCTCGAGCCGCTCGTTGACGTTGCGGACGCGATCGATCGTCGCCATGAGCGCCGTCAACCCTTCGAGCGCGTAGTACTCGCACTGCATCGGGACGAGCACGGCGTCGGCGGCCGACAGGGCGTTGACCGTGAGGATGCCGAGCGACGGGGGGCAATCGATGAACACGTACTCGAAGGGATCGCGCTCCTGCATCTCCGCCAAGAGGCGCCGCAGCTTGTACGGGCGCTGCGGGTCGTCCACGAGCTCCACCTCGACGGCGACGAGATCCTGCTTGCTCGGCACGAGCGAGAGCGACTCGAGCTCCGTCGGGAGCATGATCTCGCGCAGCGTCGCCCGCCCGATGAGCGCGTCGTAGATGCTGCGCTCGACGGTGCGCGGCGAGACGCCGACGCCGCTGCTCGCGTTGCCCTGCGGGTCGAGATCGAGCAGCAGCGTCTGCCGCTCGGCCGCCGCCACGCTGGCCGCGAGGTTCACGGCGGTCGTCGTCTTTCCGACGCCGCCCTTCTGGTTGACGACGGCGATGATGCGCGGCGGGCGTCGGTCGCTCGCGCGTCGCGGGGCGACAGGTTTACTCATTCTCGGCGCCCCTCATGTACCGCGCGCGCGCTCGCGCGGGCAACCCACGGCCGCCATTTGTCTTGGCCCGCGTCTCCGCCCCGCGTCTCCCCCCGCATCTCGGCCCCCGAGAAATCGCCGTCAGTTTCTTTGGGCAGCTCAAGCTGCGTAGTACGTTGTCCGTGGATGTAGGACAAGTGCAAGCGACGGACACGACGACATCGAAGGGAACGTGATGCGCGGCAGGCTCGGTCGGATACTCGATGGACAGGACCGGGACGCCGTGGAGGGCGGCCTCGCCGACGTGACCCTGCGGCGCTTCTGGTCGTCGGGCCCGCGCGCCGATGGGGACCGCAGCGAGCGGACGGCCGGTGCCGCGCAGGTCATCGACCTCGCGGCATACAAGGCGCGACCCGACACGCGATAGCGCCGCCACAGAGCGACGTCTCGCGCTGCGTGCGCAGGCGACAAGACGAACGAGACGACACGGCATTGGCCGCGGGCTCCCTCGTGCGAAGGGGATCCGTGTGCGCAGGGGCAGCGACGACCAAAGGAGAGGACACGACCATGGCGCAACCGAAGAGCTACCGATCGATCGAGGACTTTCAACGCGAGGAGCTGCAGCCGAGCAACAAGGCCGGTTTCTCCTTCGACGACTTGATGCAGGAGACGATGCTGCATCCGAACGATCTTCTCTTCGACGATCAGGTCGACGAGTACGAGCCGGTCGACGACGACGACGACGAGTGAGCGCCGGCCGTCATCCGCGAGCGAAGCGAGGGGTCCTTCGTCGCTTCGCTCCTCAGGATGACCGCGGTTACCCTTGCTTTCCCGGCGCGGGCCATTAATCTCCGCGTCCCCAATGCAAGTCCAGGTGGCTCGGATCTCGCCCGTCGTCATGGAGCTCGCGATCGAGGTCCCGGCTGACGCCGTCAAGATCGAGGTCGAGAAGGTTTACGCCACGCTGCAGCGCAGCGCGAAGGTGCGCGGGTTTCGGCCCGGCAAGGCGCCGCGCCATGTGCTCGCCCACCTCTACGGGCCCCAGGTGGCGAACGACGCGGTGAACGCGATCGTCAACGTCACGCTGCCCAAGGCGCTCTCCGAGAAGAACGTCCAGCCGATTAACCAGCCCAGGGTCGAACCGGGCAAGTTCGATCAGGCGTCGACGTTCAGCTACAAGGCCACGTTCGAGGTCCAGCCGGAGATCGAGTCGGTCTCTTACGAAGGGCTCGAGCTCGTACGGCCCGGCGAGGTCGCCACCGAAGAGGCCGTGGGCGAGCAGATCGAGCTGCTCCGACGCCAGCACGCCCGGCTCGAAGCGCCCGAGCCCGTGCGTCCTGCCCAGAAAGGCGACGTGCTCACGATCGACTTCACCATCGTGGTGGAAGGCCACGAATTCAAAGAGGGAGCTGGGCAGGACGTTCAGCTCGAACTCGGCTCGGGGCAGCTCTTGCCGGAGCTCGACGCGGCCCTCACCGGCGTGCAGGTCGACGACAAGCGCGACGTCGAAGCCAAGTTCGCCGACACCCACCAGGCCAAGGCCCTCGCCGGAAAGACCGGCACCTTCCACGTCCACGTGAAGGACATCAAGCAGCGCGTGCTGCCGGTGCTCGACGACGAGTTCGCGAAGGACGTCGGGGCCTCCTTCCAGACGCTGGTCGAGCTCCGCGCCGACGTGCACGGCCGCCTCGAGAAGATGCTCAAGGACCGTGCCGAATCCGCCCTCGCCGAGCAGATCGTCGAGAAGCTCAACGAGAAGAACCCGATGGACGTCCCCCCGTCGCTCGTCGAGCAGCAGTGCCGGATGATGGAGATGGAGATCTTGCAGAACGCGCGTCGCGCGGGCCAGCGCGTCAATCCGGAAGACTTCCAGAAGGTGCACGGTCAGGTGCACGCGGACGCCGAGCGCAAGGTGCGCGCGGGGCTCTTGATGGCGGCCATCGCGCGCAAGCTCGAGCTCAAGGTCGACGATCAGGACATCCAGAAGGGCCTCGAGGATCTCGCCGCCGAGACCGGCAAAAACGTCGCCAAGGTGCGCGCGGAATACAGCGATCCGCAGCGGCGTCAGATCCTCATCGGAATGATCCTCGAAGACAAAGTGCTCGATGTGATCGAGTCCAAAGCGAACATCCGTACGGCGGAGGCCCCCAAAGAGGGCTAAGACCGAGAGACCCGCGAGGCCATCCATGACGACGAAGCGTCCCGAGAACCGTATCCAGGCCATCCGCGTCCTCGAGCAAGCAGCCGCGTCCGACGGCCCCGCTCGAGGCTTCATCCCCTATCCCACGGTCGTCGAAACGACGCATCGCGGCGAGCGCAACTGGGACATCTTCAGCCGGCTCCTCAAGGACCGGATCGTGTTTCTCGGCACCGAGATCAACGACGACGTCGCCAACATCGTCATCGCGCAGTTTCTCTTTCTGGAGAGCGAAGATCCGGACAAAGAGATCATGCTCTACATCAACAGCCCCGGCGGGGTGGTGACGAGCGGTCTCGCCATCTACGACACGATGCAATACGTCCGCTCCACGGTGAGCACGACGTGCCTCGGCATGGCGGCCTCGATGGCGGCCGTCCTGCTCGCCGCGGGCACGCGGGGGCGGCGCCTGGCCCTGCCGAACGCGCGCGTCATGATCCACCAGCCCATGGGCGGCGCCCGCGGGCAGGCGACGGACATCGAGATCCAGGCGCGCGAGATCCGCCACTGGAAGGATGTCATCACCGAGATCCTCGCGACCGCGACCGGCAAGTCCAAGGACCTCATCCACAAGGACATCGATCGCGACTTCTACCTCAGCGCCGCGCACGCCAAAGAGTACGGGCTCATCGACGAGGTCCTGCCCCCGCGCAAGAAGGGCGAGACGGAGAAGCCCGCGCGTGAGCGCTAGAGCGCGACTCCCGACCGCGCGACGTCTTCGCGATCCCGCGCTCGGGGCTCACGCGGCTCTCGGGGATTGGAGCCGCGCGGGAGCTCGGCTCGTCGCATGGGCCGGGGGCAAGCTTGCGACACGAGGGGGGCGGGTCTAAGCTTTGTCTCGAGAAGCACGCTGGATCTGTGAGCGTCTACACGGGACCGATACGAGGGCGAATTGGAACGTAGACGGGACGATCACCAGAACGGCAACTTGAACTGCTCCTTCTGCGGCAAGTCGCAGAAGGAAGTGAAGAAGCTCATTGCCGGCCCCACCGTCTACATCTGCGACGAGTGCATCGGCCTCTGCAACGACATCATCGCGGAGGAGGTCGAGAAAGACGAGCCGTACGCCGGCTCGACGCCCGTCCCCAAGCCGTCCGAGATCAAGTCGATCCTCGACGACTACGTGATCGGCCAAGACCGGGCGAAGAAGATCCTCGCGGTCGCGGTGCACAACCACTACAAGCGCATCGACTCGCGCTCCGCGCCCGACGACGTCGAGCTCGCGAAGTCGAACATCCTTCTGCTCGGCCCGACGGGCACCGGCAAGACGCTCCTCGCGCAGACGCTCGCGAAGATCTTGAACGTCCCCTTCGCGATCGCCGATGCGACGACGCTGACGGAGGCGGGCTACGTCGGCGAGGACGTCGAGAACATCATCGTCCAGCTGCTCCAGAACGCCGATCACGACGTCGAGCGCGCCCAGCGCGGCATCGTCTACATCGACGAGATCGACAAGATCAGCCGCAAGGGCGATAACCCCAGCATCACCCGCGACGTCTCGGGCGAGGGCGTCCAGCAGGCGCTGCTCAAGATCATCGAGGGGACGATCGCGAACGTGCCGCCCAAGGGCGGGCGCAAGCACCCGCAGCAAGACTTCCTGCAGGTCGACACGACGAACATCCTCTTCATCTGCGGCGGCGCGTTCGTCGGGCTCGAGCAGATCGTGCAGCGCCGCGTCGGTCAGTCCACGCTCGGCTTCGGCGCCGACATCAAGAGCAAGAAGGACTTCAAGCTGGGCGAGCTCCTCGAGCAGGTCCAGCCCGAGGACTTGCTCAAGTTCGGCCTCATCCCGGAGTTCATCGGCCGCCTGCCGGTCCTCGCCACCCTGCACGAGCTCAACGAAGACGCCCTGGTCGACATCCTGACGAAGCCGAAGAACGCGCTCGTCAAGCAGTACCAGCGGCTCTTCGAGATGGACGGGGTGAAGCTCAAGTTCACCAAGGGGGCCCTTCAGGCCGTGTCGCGCGAAGCGCTGGCGCGGCAGTCGGGCGCGCGCGGTCTCCGCGCCATCCTCGAGCACGCCATGCTCGACATCATGTATGACATTCCGTCGAGAAATGGGATCAAAGAAGTTGTCGTCAACGAGGACGTCATCACCAAGCGCGAGCCGCCGCTCATCGTCTACCAGAAGGAAGCTGAGCTGGCGTAGGTGCGGGTTGGCGCTCCGATGTTCTTCAACAAGGATTCGGACGGAAAGGGGCCCGTCGTGGTGAAGAAACGCACGGTGCCTCTCCTGCCTTTGCGGGACATCATCGTCTTTCCGTACATGGTCTCGCAGCTCTTCGTCGGGCGTGAGCGCTCGATCAACGCGCTCGACGCGGCGATGACGCGCGACAAGGACATCTTCCTCGCCGCCCAGAAGAACGCGAAGACGAACGAGCCGACGCCGGACGACATCTTCACCGTCGGCACCCTCGGCACGGTGATGCAGCTTTTGCGGCTGCCCGACGGCACGGTGAAGGTGCTGGTCGAGGGCAAGCGGCGCGCGCGGGTGAAGCGCTTCGCGCAGACCGACGAATTTTTCCTCGTCGAGGTCGAGGAGATCTCCGAGGCGCCGTCGCAAGGGGTCGAGGTCGAGGCGCTGATGCGCAGCGTGCAAGCGGGCTTCGAGCTCTACGTGAAGCTGAACAAGAAGGTTCAGCCCGAAGTGCTGATGAGCGTGCAGACGATCGACGACGCGGCGCGACTCAGCGACACGATCGTGGCCAATCTGCCGACGGTGAAGCTGTCCGATCGCCAGGCGCTCCTCGAGATGGAGGATGCGTCGAAGCGGCTCGAACGCCTGCACGAATTGATGCAGGCCGAGATCGAGATTCTCCAGGTGGAGAAGAAGATCCGGTCTCGCGTCAAGAAGCAGATGGAGAAGACGCAGAAGGAATATTACCTGAATGAGCAGATGCAGGCCATTCAGAAGGAGCTTGGCGGCGGCGAGAGAGACGAGTTCAAAAACGAGATTCAGGAAATCGAAGAGACGCTCAAGACGCGGCGAATGAGCAAAGAGGCCACCGCCAAAGTCAAAAAAGAGCTCAAGAAACTGAAGATGAGGCACCCGACGAGCGCGGAAGCGACCGTCGTCCGCAACTACATCGACTGGATCATCTCGCTCCCCTGGTACGACAAGAGCGAAGAGACGTACGACCTCAAGAACGCCGACGCGATCCTCGACGAAGACCACTATGGCCTCAAGAAGATCAAGGAGCGCATCCTCGAGTACCTGGCCGTCCAGGCGCTGACGAAGAAGCTCAAAGGGCCGGTCCTCTGCTTCGTGGGCCCCCCTGGCGTCGGCAAGACGAGCCTCGCGAAGAGCATCGCGCGGGCGACGGGCCGCAAGTTCGTGCGTCTCAGCCTGGGCGGCGTGCGCGACGAGGCGGAGATCCGCGGGCACCGGCGCACGTACATCGGCGCGATGCCCGGCAAGTTGATCCAGAGCCTGCGCAAGGTCGCCACGAACAACCCGGTCTTCTTGCTCGACGAGGTCGACAAGATGTCGACCGACTTCCGGGGCGACCCGGCGGCGGCGCTGCTCGAGGTGCTCGACCCGGAGCAAAACCACAGCTTCAACGATCACTACCTGGATCTCGATTACGACCTGTCCGACGTGATGTTCATCACGACGGCCAATACGCTCGGCGGCATTCCGATCCCGCTGCAAGACCGGATGGAGATCATCCAGCTCTCCGGGTACACGGAGTTCGAGAAGCTGAACATCGCCGTCAAGTACCTCGTGCCGCGCCAGCGCAAGGAGTGCGGGCTCGAAGACGTGCCGCTGACGATCAGCGAGAACGCCATCCGCACGATCATCCACCACTACACCAAGGAGGCGGGCGTCCGTTCGCTCGAGCGCGAGATCGCCAGCATCGCGCGCAAGGTGGCGCGCAAGGTCGTCGCCGAGGGCAAGGAGAAGCCCATCGACGTCGTCGGCCGCGACATCCCCACGTACCTGGGCGTGCCCAAGTTCCGCGTCGGCAAGAAGGAAGAGCACGACGAGGTGGGCCTCACGAACGGCCTGTCGGTCACGTCCAACGGGGGAGGGGAGCTTCTTGCGTGCGAGGTGACGGTCGTCGCGGGCAAGGGCAAGCTCGTCATCACGGGCTTGCTCGAGAAGGGGATGGAGGAGAGCGCGCAGGCGGCGATGAGCTACGTGCGTTCGCGCTCGGAAGCCCTTGGCCTCGAGCCGGATTTTTACCAGAAGAGCGACGTGCACGTGCACTTCCCCGAGTTCGTTCGCAAGGACGGGCCGAGCGCGGGCGTCACCATGGCGACGAGCCTGGCCAGCGCCCTCATGAAGGTGCCGGTCAAGCGCGACCTCGCGATGACAGGCGAGATTACGCTCCGCGGTCGGGTGATGCCGATCGGCGGTCTGAAGGAGAAGCTTCTCGCCGCGCACCGCAGCGGCATCACCACCGTCATCGTCCCGCGCGAGAACCGCAAGGACTTGCGCGAGGTGCCCCGCCGCGTACTCCGGTCGACGCGGGTCGTTTTGGTCGAGCACATGGACGACGTCTTGCGCGAGGCGCTGGTGCTGCCGCCCGGGCGCGAGCTCTTCGGAGGCGTCGCGCCTCACGAGCGCTGGGAGTACCGCGAGGGCGAGCTCGTGGTCATTCCGGCGGGAACGCCGAAGGCCGCCGAGCCGCGCGTCGGACTCGAAGTGCCGCCGGTCGAAGTCGAAGTGCCGGTCGGCAAGAAGCCGCCGCCGGAGCCCGCCGCGCCGCCGCCGGTGTAAGCCGCAGGCCGGCCACTCGAGCGCGCATTTCACCGAATCCGGTGGGGAGCTCGAGGGGAGCGGAGGTCGCTCCCCTCGACCACGACTAATGCCGAAGGCGGGGCCTACGTGGGTCTTGACCGAGCGCTCGGGCTGCGTAAAGTGAGCGCCCCCGGCGAGGTAGGGTCCGGCACGTCGGGCGGGTAGCTCAGTGGTAGAGCACTGGCCTTACAAGCCGGCTGTCGCAGGTTCAAGCCCTGTCCCGCCCACCCGTCAGCGTCAGCGAGATTGAAATCGGCGGTCGAGTCTGGCAGAGGGAAAGCGCGAGCGAGAGCGAGAGAACGAGGCTAGAGGCTGCAGAGCTGAGAGAGACCAGAGACGAAAGCGCGAGGAGCGCGACCAGGTTGTACCCTGGGGTGGTAGTTAAGTTGGTTATAACGCCGGCCTGTCACGCCGGAGGCCGCGGGTTCGAGTCCCGTCCACCCCGCTCAATACTGCTTTTTTTTGGCTAGATCGTGAGCGGCTGAATCGCCCCGGGCGATTCGGGGCGATTCCGAGGAGAGCCGCTGGCAGGGCAGGGAACGGGTCGCCGAAGCCCTCCCGAACGGCCTCGGCCTCGCGGACGTAAAGCTCCGTCGTGCTGAACGTCCGGTGGCCGCAGCGCTGCTTGATCTTCAGCGGGTCGTCGCCCCGGACCGCCATCCACGTCGCCCCGGTCGCTCTCAGGTCGTGCCAGGTGAGGGGCTTGCGGGTCGGGGTGCCCACGTGCAGCTCGGGCCGGCGGACGTTCGCCTTCCAGAGCCAGCGCCGGAGGTTGCGCGCCATCGCCCGCTCGCTCGGCAGATCGATCACCACCCCCTCGCCCTTCTTCTCGCCGTGCAGCGCCTGCAGGAGCGGGAGCACGTTCGGCTCGAGGGCGAACCGTCGCCAGTCCCCCGTCTTCGTCCCCTTCACGGTCTTGGCGCGCCGGTTGTACGCCCGCGTGATGGAGAGCACCCCGTGCTCGAGATCGACGTCGCCGCCGTCCCAGCGAAGGACGCGGAGCTCGCCGTCACGAGTGTACGTGTAGATCGCGAGCGCGACCGCGCGACGCCAGCGAAGCGGTACCTGCTCGCAGGAGACGAACTTCACGAACTCCGACGGGAACAGGTACTGGCGCGCCCGTCGTTCCCCGCGCTCCGGCGGCTTCACGTCGCGGCAGGGGTTGTCGCTGCGAACGCGTAGCGCGCGCTTCTTCGCGTTCACCGTGTCGTCGCACATGTTGGTGACGAGCGTCCAGATGCTCGCCACCGTCTTCCACGCGAGGTCGCCCTTCGCGATCTTGTCGTCGAGAAGGTCGCGGACGCGCTCGACGTCTTCCCGCCCGAAGGTGCGGACGTCGAGGGGGCCGAGCGTCGGCAGCACGTGGTCCCGCATGCGGCTGCGGTCGTCGCGGATGCTGTCGACGCGGCCGTCGCGGTCGTCCAGCCAGCGCTTCGCGTAGGCCTCGACCGTTTCGTCGCCGACCTTGGCGACGCTCTCGAGCCGTACGCGAGGGGCGAGACGGGCGGCCTCGCGGCGCGCGGCCCCGATGTCGTCGAGAGCGATCGTGGGCTTCAGGGGGAGCCAGTCGGAGCGGGAGCCGTCGGCGCGGGTCCACTTCGCGTGCCACTGGGGGTGGCCGTCATCGTTGTTCAGGATGCGGACGGTGCCGGTGCTTTGGCGGGGCATGGCCCTACGCCCTCCTCGCGTGCTTGGCGCTGCGTTCGGGGAAGCGGTCGGCGAAGGCGCGGCGGACAAGCTGCCGGACGGTGTCCGAAGTCGAGAGGCCGTCGTCAATGGCGAGGGCGCGGAGCTTGCGCATCTCGTCTTCGGTCATGCGGACGTGGAGGTTTTGGTCGCGGTCGGCGGTCGCGGGCATGTGTTGCAGAGGATAACACGTCCAGCTGGACCCGCAGGGACGCGCCTCGGATGAGGTCCACCTTGCCAAGGTGGACGTCAAGGGTTCGAATCTCTTCTCCCGCTGTAGAAGCTCCCGACGTTTAGCCGGAGGGGTCGGTGAACCACCGTCGGGTCGCTCATGTTCAGGCCCCCGAATTTTGTCGCCGGAGGAGCTTGCAGTCTTCGGACGCACGCTAACCCGGGGGCGATGGGGTCTTCGTTGCAAGTTTGCCCCAGTTTTGCGGAACCGTAGGCATACCGGAAGCCGAGTCGATGACCTCAGTCATGCGGGCCGCCGGTAGCCTTCCATTTCCGACCCTGATCAATTCTGAGGCGAGCGCTCGAATTGATGGCTCCCACGCACGAATCAGGTCGCGCGTCCTTGCGTCGAAACTCGTCCGCGTGGCCATCTCGTCCCAACCGCGTTGCCGGCACACGTTGCTGACGGCGAGATAGTCGCCCCTCTCGCCGGGACCATGGCCGCGCCCGAGGAGCATCTCGGTCGCCAGCGGCCCCGCAAGCAATCCCATGACCTCCTGCTCGGCACGCTCGTCCGTCACCGTCTCCGCGCCCCACGCCGTGGGGTCGGTCAGCGGGACAAGCCGTACGTAGCCCTTGTCCTCACCCACCTCAATGAAATCCATGGGATGGCCGAACGAGTAGTGGACGACGGCGTGCCCCGCCTCGTGCGTGCAGATGAATTCTCGGTCGAGCCTTACCGGGGAGTCCGGCAAGCCGAAACGAGCCAGTTCCTCCCCTCCTGCTGCCGCACGTATCCGGGCTACGTTGAATCGCGGCTCGAACTCCAGGAGCGCCGCCGCGAGAATTCGTGCACTTTGCCAATCGCCCTTCGGGCTGGGGTTAGGGTGCGCCGTCCATGTGCAGCCACCGTCGGAGCTTGTCTCAACGTTAAGGGGGCAGACGGCGCGATGGAAGGCGTCCTCGATGTCCTGGGTCGTGGCCGCCTCCTCGACCGCGATGCTGAGTTTCGCGCCGATCGGGTTGTCAGTCAGTTCCCAGGTGGTGTCATCGAATCCGGTCCCACGTACGTGGACGTACTTGCGTAGCATCATTCCGTACCGTTCCTGTAGTCGGGCCGGCTCAGCGCACGGCGATACTCCCCGAGTAGAGCGCGGCTGCCTCCCGGAGTGTTCTCGCCGGTGGAAAGTCGTCCTCGAATACCTCCCAGTCGAGGACCGGGACGATGTCCGTGCAGAGCGAGTAGCCCTCGCTTCCTGAGATGAGAATGCCATGCACGTCGATCGAGTCCGGAGCTACGAGAGGTCCGCCGCTCGCCCCTCCGAGGGTTGGGAAGACCGGCGAGGCGGGACGACGCTCGTGGCGTACGTCGGGAACCGTGGAGCGATACTCACCCCGCGAGGGTGGTGCTCCAAGACCTCGCCCTCGAAATAGTCGGGGCCGTGGAACTTGAAACGCTGCCATGGCTGGCCGGTGCCGTCGAACGCCGTCTCGGTCTCGGTCTGCACCGCCCCCAAGACCGCGACATGCGCGCCCGGTTTAAGCCGACGACTCGCAAGGGTCATCGGGAACGGCTTCGTACGCTCCGTCGGGTCCACGAGGGCCTTGCCCAGAGCGACATCGGCGGTGGGATGTCGCTTCAGAAAGAGCACGGGCAGGCGAGCCAACCCGAACGCACTGATGATCATGACCTGCAGCGCCGGCATGAACGCCGGGCAACCATCAACGACGTGCGCCGCCGTGAGGAACAAGCCGTCCGAGGAGATGAAGAACGCAGTTCCATGTTCGTCATGCTTGTACCGGAGGGCGCCGTCCACCTCGTGCCATGGAATCAGGGCGCCCGCAGCCTGCATCGGCGGGACGTTTTGGTTGGCCCAGGGGGAGATCTTCCCCATCCTTGTCAGTTTACCACGACCGCTCGCCTCATGCGGGTCACCTCCCCGTCGATTCTCGGTACCCGGCGAGGTCGATGACCGCGGCCACGGCTTGGCTCATCTCCTCCTGGCTGACGGTCGAGTAGTGGGCGTGCATGCGGTCTCGAGGTGGTTGTTTATC
>Ga0302326_10007580_pt1 | contig 24090 bp, 23 predicted proteins | sample Palsa_T0_3_FD_202264 | JGI IMG/M metagenome (GOLD analysis project Ga0302326, IMG submission 202264) | Peat permafrost microbial communities from Stordalen Mire near Abisko, Sweden - Palsa_T0_3 | ecosystem: Environmental > Terrestrial > Soil > Palsa > Peat permafrost | place: Sweden: Abisko... | reverse complement strand
GGAAGACCCTCCTGGCCGCGCTCCCCCTCATCTTCACGCTGCTCCTGGTGGACATGTTCGACAACATCGGGACCCTGATCGGCGTCTCGAAGCGCGCGGGCCTCCTGGACGAGAACGGCCGCCTGCCGAAGGCGGGGCGCGCCCTCCTCGCCGACTCGATCGCGACCATCCTCTCCTCGCTCTGCGGCACATCGACCGTGGTGAGCTACATCGAATCGGCCTCCGGCGTCGAGGCGGGCGGGCGCACCGGACTCACCGCGATTTGGGTGGCGATATTCATGCTGGCGGCGCTCTTCCTGACACCCCTCATCCTCGCGATCCCGCCGTGCGCGACGGCGCCGGCGCTGGTCATCGTCGGTATATTCATGATGCAGTCGGTCGTGGAGATCGACATGTCGGAGTTTGAGACGGCGGCCCCGGCGGTCCTCACGATATTCGCGATCCCGCTCACCTTCAGCATCGCGCAGGGGATAGGGATCGGCCTCATCTGCTCCGTCATGCTCAGGGTCGGGCTCGGCAAGGCCCGCCAGATCCCGCCGCTCGGCTACGCGGTCGCCATCATGTTCTTCCTGTCGTTCTTTAGGATCTGGCCGTTCAGCTCGCCCTAGCGGACAGGCGCCATGTCCAGGACCTCGGCCCGGCTCGTCTTCCTTTTCACGGCCGCGTTTTTCGCGGTGTTTTTCCTGTGGCCGGTTCTGCAGATCCTCAAAGGCGGCTTCATCGACGCCGACGGGCGCCTGACCTTCGGGTTCCTCAGAATTCTCCTCTCCGATCCGACCTACCTCGTTGCACTCCGAAACTCCTTCCTCCTAGCGTGCGCGGGCACGACGCTGGCGCTCCTGATCGCGCTCCCGCTCGCCGTCATTTCCGACCGGTTCCTTTTTCCGCTCAAGGGATTCCTCAATTCCGCCGTCCTTGTGCCGATGATCCTTCCGCCCTTCGTGGGCGCGATCGGGATCAAGCAGATCTTCGGCCAGTACGGCGCCGTGAACGCGCTGATCGTCGACCTCGGCCTCCGGCCGCATGGCTGGACGTTCGACTGGTTCGCGGCGAACCAGTTCTGGGGGGTCGCGATCGTCGAGGCGCTCTCCCTCTACCCCATCATCTACCTGAACGCCGTCGCCGCGCTGGCTAACATCGACCCGGCGATGGAGGAGGCGGCGCAGAACCTCGGCTGCACGGGCCTGCGCCGGTTCTGGAGGATCACGCTCCCGCTGATCCATCCCGGCCTTTTTGCCGGCTGCACGATCGTCTTCATCTGGGTGTTCACGGAGCTGGGGACCCCGCTCGTCTTCGACTACTCCCAGGTCACGAGCGTCCAGATCTTCTACGGGCTCGGGGCCATCGGGGGAAGCCCCATGCCGTACACGCTCGTCGCGGTCATGCTCGCGGCCTCGATCCTCATCTACGCGGTCGGCAAGGGGATATTCGGGCGCTCGGGGCACGCGATGATGGCCAAGGCGACCACGTCCGGCGGACCGAAGGCGCTCCCCGGAAAAAGGGCGTGGCTCTGCACCGGCGCCTTCTGCGCGGTGACATTTGTCGCGATTCTGCCCCACCTGGGCGTCGTGCTGATCGCCTCGTCGAGGGACTGGTACGCGAGCGTGCTGCCGAAGGGCCTGACGCTCGACAACTACCGCGCGGCCCTCGGGCACGAGATGACGGTCCCGGCCATCAAGAACAGCCTCAAGTTCGCGAGCCTCTCCACGGTCATCGACGTGTTCCTCGGGGTCGCCATCGCCTACGTGGTCGTGCGGACAAGGATGGCCGGCCGGCAGGTCCTCGATTTCCTCTCGATGCTCCCCCTCGCCGTCCCGGGGATCGTGCTGGCGTTCGGTTACCTCGCGATGTCCCAGGAGGGCCGATTCTTCCACTTCATCAATCCGGTCCAGAATCCGACCGTCCTGCTCATTATTGCCTATTCCCTGCGCCGGCTCCCCTACGTCGTGCGCTCGGCCGCGGCGGGATTCCAGCAGACGAGCGTCACGCTGGAGGAGGCCGCCGAGAACCTCGGCTGCCCTCCCCTGCGCGCGATGTTCAGGGTCACGCTGCCGCTGATAGCGGCGAATCTCATGGCGGGCGCGCTCCTCGCGTTCGCCTTCGCCATGCTCGAGGTGAGCGACTCCGTCATCCTCGCGCAGAAGATGGCGTATTACCCGATAACGAAGGCCATCCTCGAGCTCTTCCAGCTCCTCGGGGACGGCAAGTTCCTCGCGTGCGCCCTCGGCGTCTGGGCCATGGTCTTCCTCGGGACCATGGTCGCCGGGGTGAGCCTGCTCCTCGGAAAGAGGCTCGGGGCGATATTCAGGGTGTGAGCCCGTCCCCGAGCGCGACTTTCGGATGATCCTGCTTCTGATAGCGTCGGTGATCTGGGCCTTCTCCTTTGGCCTGACGAAGATGCTGGCCGGAATCGACGCGACCGGCCTCGCCGTGCTCAGGCTTGCGATCTCGCTCCTCGTGTTCGTCCCCTTCTTCCGTCCGGGCCCCCTGGGCGCGGCCCGCGCGGCCAAGCTCGCCGCCATCGGCGCGATACAGTTTGGCGCGATGTACATCCTGCTGTTCCGCTCCTACGCCCACCTTCACGCCTACGAGGTCGCGCTGTTCACGATCACCACGCCCATCCTCGTGACGCTGATCGACGCCGTGGCGGAGCGGCGCTGGCGGATGCGCTACGTCGCCGCGGCGGCGCTGTCCGTCGCCGGAGCAGGGGTGGTCCTGTGGAAGTCGATCGGGGACGCCGGGATTCTCGGGGGATTCATGCTCGTCCAGCTCTCCAACCTGTGCTTCGCCGTGGGGCAGCTGGCCTGGAGGAGCGAGCGAAGGCGCCCGCCTTCGGCGACGGTGGACAGGGCGGTGTTCGCCCTGCCCTTTGCGGGCGCGCTCGCGCTGACCCTCGTCGTCTCGCTCTTCGCCACCCACTGGCGCGCGGTCGCTCCCACGCCCTCGCAGTGGATCATCATCGCCTACCTCGGAGCCGTTTCGTCGGGCGCGGGCTTCTTCCTCTGGAACCTCGGAGCGGCCCGCGTCAACGCGGGCGCTCTCGCGGCGCTGAACAATGCCAAAATACCCCTGGGGATCGCCGTCTCGCTGGTCTTCTTCGGCGAGAGCGCCGACCTCGGCCGCCTGCTGGCGGGCGGCGCCCTGATGGCGCTCGGCGTCTGGGCGGCGGGAAGCAGGCCGGAACGCGCCGTCAGTTGAAGTCGAAGCCCCAGTTCCGCTTCGCGTAGCCGTAGGCCACGGGCCTCACCGACGCGAGGGAGCCGAGCGCGCCGTCGACCGTGGATGCGCCGTAGCGCCTCTCGAAGGTCGCGACATCCTGCTCGAACCTGGCGAGGAGCCTCGCCTTGACCTCGGGCTGGACAAACGAGTGCGCGAGCGAATCGCGGCCCATGGCCAGGATCTCCTCCCATGACAGGTGGAAGAGCGTGACGGCCGTGTAGTACTCGTCGGTCATGTTCGAGTCCCACATGCCCCGGTCGTCCGTGTTGAGGCAGACCGGAACCCCCGTCCTCAGGTATTCCGGGAACGGGTGCCGGGACAGGTCGGGGACATAGCCGAGCAGGCGGTTCGATATCAGGTTGATCTCGACCAGGACGCGGCGCGTCTGCTGCATCAGGAGGAGGGTGTCGGGGTCCTTGATGAGGTTGACGCCGTGGCCGATGCGCGTCGCCCCGAGCAGGAGCGTGTCGCGGACATGCCTGTCGGGGCCGTCCATCTCCCCGGCGTGGATCGAGAGGGCGAGCGTCGGGTAGCGCGAGCGCATCGTCCTGAAGGTGTCGAGGAATCGCGAGGGGTAGCCGTAGCCGTTCTCCTCGATGCCCGCCATGTTGAGACCCACCCACAGGTCCCTGTGGGCGTCGACAAATGCATAGGCCCTCTCGAGCCGCGCCTCGGCATCGGGCGCGAACCTGAGGATGGTGCGCTGGAATCGGAGGGTCACTCCGGTGGCCAAGACGTCGGGGCGCGAGAGCCTCTCCCTCACGAAGGCCACGGCCACGTCCTCGGGAATCGCCCGGCCCTCGTTGTCCACCATCCCATCGACCCCGAATTGCGTCTCCAGGTACGCGAGATGCTCGGCGCCAAAGGCCTTCATGTTCTCGACAAGGAGCTCGGTCGAGACCGGGAGGCTCGAAATCACCGGGGTGAAGCGGGGCCAGATGTGCGAGAAAAACTCGAGGCGGCCGTCGCCCGTGCCGTCGAGCCGCATGCTCGCCCTCCAGCCGGCCCGCTCCTCCGCGTTCAGCGAGGCAAGCGGCACGTACTCCGCCTTGACCTTGTCCGAGAGCAGGTCGTAGGCCCGCCTGCGGATCGTCCGGAACCGGGCCGACGGGTCCACCGCGTCCGGCGCCTCCGCGAACCGGGCCCTCGCGTAGAAGCTGTCGCCGCCGTTCCTCGCGGGATCATTGCAGACCTCGAAGGTCCATTCCGACCGGTTGGCCCCGGCCGCGTGGTTGTGAAGGTCCCCTCCCTTCGGCATGTCGTAGAGGAAGGCGTAGAGCTGGGCGGGCGTCGCCTGCGCGACGATCGCGTCGAACCGCGGGCCGAAGTCCGAGGCGCGCGCGGCCAGCGCCGCGCCGAGCGCGAACGCGAAGGCCCATCCCCTGGCCCGTTTCCGTGCGAGCATGAGCCACGCAATCGGCGCCGCGACTTCCGCGCAAGCCATCTCCGGGGGGCGCTACACGACGTCGAGTTCGGCGCGGGCCGCGGCGCACAGGCGGTCCATCCCGGACCGCACCGCCGCCTCCGTGGGCCCCTCGACGAGGAGGCGCAGCTTCGGCTCCGTGCCCGAATAGCGAACGAGAACCCGGCCCGAGGCACCGAGCTCCCCCTCCAGGGCCCTCGCGACCCCGGAAAGCCCGGGAAGCGACTCCAGCGGCCTCTTCTCGCGGACGCTGAGCGCCGCCGAGAGCTGGGGAAATTTCCCGAGCGCCTTCCGGAGCTCGGAGAGCGGCCGCCCCGTCTCGGCCATGACACCGGCGACCTTGAGTGCCGCGGCGAGGCCATCGCCGGTCGGGCTCAGCTCAAGGCTGAGGATGTGGCCCGAAGATTCGCCGCCCAGCCGCGCGCCCTGCGCCCGCATCATTTCCGCGACGTAGCGGTCGCCCACGGCGCTCCGGACGACGCGGCCGCCGGCGTCGCCGACCGCCTTGTCCAGGCCCAGGTTGCTCTGGACCGTGACGACGAGCGTCTTCATGGCGAGCGTCCCGCGAGCGAGGGCGTGGGTCGCCAGGATCGCCAGGACCTCGTCGCCGTCGAGCACGTGCCCGAGCTCGTCGCACAGGACACAGCGGTCGCCGTCTCCGTCGTGGGCCACACCGAACCGGGCGCCGCAGGAAAGGACGAGCTTCGCGAGGCCTTCGGGGTGCTCGCTCCCGACCCCCTCGTTGATGTTCAAACCGTCCGGGCGATCCCCGATGCAGAAGACCTGGGCCCCCAGCGCGCAGAAGACCGCGGGCGTCGAGGCGCATGTCGCGCCGTTCGCCGTGTCGAGCGCGACTCTCCATCCGCGCAGGGAGCCCGGCGGCAGGATCCGCGCGGCCGCGTCGATGTAGGACTCCAGTATCGACTCGCCGGGAAGCACCCCGTCGTCCCGCGGGCCGGCCGAAGGTTCCGGCGCGGGCCCGATGAGCGCCTCGATCGCCGCCTCGTCCGCGTCGGAAAGCTTGGCGCCGTCGGCGGCGAAGAACTTGACCCCGTTGTCGGAGGCCGGGTTGTGCGAGGCCGTGATCGCGACGCCGAGCGCCGCCCCGGCGAGGCTCGCCGCGCGGGAGACGGCCGGCGTCGGCACGATCCCGACCGAGTAGGGGCGGGCCCCTGCGCCCGCGAGCCCCGCGCCGATCGCGCGGGCGAGCGCCGCGCCGGACGCCCTCGTGTCGCGCCCGATCACGACCTTGCCGCTGCGCACGCCGCGCGACTGCAGCCACCGGGCCGCCGCCGCGCCGAGACGCGCGAAGAAGGCCTCGTTCACGACCGGCCCCCCATAGGGTCCCCGGACACCGTCCGTTCCGAAGTAGCTGCGTTGCATGGCCGGGGCCCTAGCGTGCGAAAAAGTCCCGGGTTTCCGAGATCTTCCGCCTGACGGCGCCCCCGAGCAGGAGGTCCCTCGCCTCGGCGATCGATCCGCGCACGTCGGGCCGGGCGCCGGCGATCCAGAGCGCGGCCGCGCTGTTCAGCGCGATCGTGTCGGCGAGCCCCCGTGGGCCGCCGCCCGCGGCCAGCCCGTTCGCGGTCGCCAGGTTTGCCGCGACGTCGCCGCCGACGATGTCGGCAAACGGCGACGCAGGGAGCCCGAATGTCTCGGCCGTCCATTCCTCGCGGACCGACCGAAGGCGCCCCGCGCCGCGCACGACGTTGCGCGTGGCCGTGGTGAGCTCGTCGATCCCCTTCCCCGGCGCGAGGGCGCCATGGACCGCCAGGGCGGCCCTCGTCCCCAGGGCGTCGAGCGCGTCCGCCAGCGTCTCGGCGAGGGCGGGCGTCGCCGCGCCGAGAAGGATATGCGCGGGCCGGCCGGGATTGAGCAGCGGCCCGAGGATGTTGAAGATGGTGCGCTCGCCCCTGGCGGCCAGCGCCTTTCGCACGGGGCCGATGCGCCGGAACGCGGGGTGCCAGTTCGGCGCGAAGAAGTAGGCGAAGCCGAGCGCGGCAATCGCATCCCTGAGCCTCTGCGGTGGCGCGTCCAGGTCGACCCCCAGCGCCGCGAACAGGTCCGCGCTCCCGCATTTGGAGGCGATTCCCCTGTTGCCGTGCTTCATCACCGGAACGCCGGCGCTGGCCACGACAAGCGTGACCATGCTGGAGACGTTGAACCCGCCGGCGTGGTCGCCGCCCGTTCCAACGATGTCCACGGCCCGCGGCGCCCATTCGGCCATGCCGGGATCCAGGGCGAGCTCCCGGAAAGCCTGGGCGAACGCGGCCACCTCGGCGGCGGTCTCGCCCTTCGCCGAAAGCGCGGAGAGGAATCCGGCCTTCGCCTCCTCGGAGGGCTCCTCGGCCGCCAGCGCGGCGGCGGCGGCGCGGATCTCGCCCGAAGTGAGGTCGCGCCCGTCAACCAGAACGCTGGAGAGGGAGGAAAGGTCCGCCATGCCTAGTAGCCCCGCGCGGCGAGGACGCAGACGCCGGCGGCGGCGGCGAAGCAGTAGAATCCGAAATAATGCCAGCGCCCTTTCTCGAGCCATCCGGAGAGCCACTTGAGCGCGAGCAGGCCGGCCAGGAAGCTGAAGGCCATTCCCATGAGCCCCGGCGTCACGAGCGCCGCGACGTGGACGCTCCCGTGCGCCGCCAGCCGCGAGGCGTGGAACCGCACGTACTCGCGCGCGATGATCGGGGGCGTGATGACCACTGCCAGCGCGAAGCTGAACTCCTCGGCGGCGCGCTTCGGGATGCCCAGGAGCATTCCCGCGGAAATCGTGGCGCCCGACCGCGACAGTCCCCGAAACGGTAGGCTGAGGCCCTGGACCGCGCCGATGATGACCGCCGAGCCGGGGGGAACCGGGTCCGCCGGGGATCCGGGGGGAGGAATTTCCGAGGGGGACGCGGGCCGGGTCCCGGCGACGACGATGAGCGCCCCCGCCACGGCCAGGTCAAAAGCGACAAGATAAAGGTTGTCGGAAAGGTCCTCGATCGCGGCGCCGGGCCGGCCCCTGAGGACCGTGTGCTCGATGACCGTCTTCAGCAGCATCGTCAGGACCACAGTCACCGCCGAGGCGATGCCGATCCGGAAGGCCGCGGCTGCCGCCGTCTCCTTGTTTGCGAAGAAGCTGCCTTTCCATGACTTCCAGAAGTAGGCGATCACGGCCAGCATGGTGCCGGTGTGCAGCATGATCATGAGGAACATCATTTCCGGACTCGCCGGCTCGAGGCTCATGAGCTTCTCGGCCACGATGACGTGGGCGGAACTTGAGACCGGAAGCAGCTCCGCGGCCCCCTGGATCATGGCGAGGATGATGATTTGAATGGTCGACGGTGACATTGTTTCGCTCCTTGGTAAGCGACCCAGCGGGAGGCACAAGTCTAGGGTATTCCAGTGTGCGCTTGACGGGGGGGCGATGCGGCCTTTAAACGGTCAACCTTTAACCCCCTTCTAAATGGCCAATCCAAAACGCAAGCAGTCCAAGCGCCGCAGCGCAAACCGCCGTGCAGCCAACGCTTTCATTGCGCCTGAGTTCGCCCGGGACCCTTCCGATGGAAGCCTCGTCCGCGCCCACCGCGTGAATCCGAAGACCGGCACCTACAGGGGCCGCCAAGTCCTCAACATCGAGGTCTAGCCTCCAACCGTCCAGAAAAGGCGGTACACGGCGGTCATGTCCCCCGGATCTCCCGGTCGGATCGCGATAGACGCGATGGGCGGCGACTTGGGCCCCAGCGAGGTCGTCGCGGCGGTCAAGCTCGCGCTCAACCAGAGCTCGAACCTGAACCCGGTCACGCTCGTCGGCGATGAGAGCGTGCTCAAGCCGATCATCGCCCACTACGGGCTCCACCGCAGCGAGAGGCTGTCGGTCGTTCATGCGTCGGAAGTCATCACGATGGATGACAAGCCCCTCGTCGCGCTGAAGAAGAAGAAGGACTCGTCGATGGCGCGCGCGATCGAGCTGGTGAAGGCCGGCGAGGCCAACGTCGTCGTGAGCTGCGGCAACACGGGGGCGCTCATGGCGTGCGGGACGCTGCGCCTGAGGACGATGGAGGGCGTAGCGAGGCCGGCCCTCGCGGCGGTGGTCCCGAGGGAGGGAGGGCATTTCGTCCTCATTGACGCCGGAGCCAATCCCGAGCCGAAGCCCGAGCACCTCGTGCACAACTCGATCCTGGGAAGCCACTATTGCCGGGTCATGCTCGGCATACCGTCGCCCCGCGTCGGGCTCATGTCCATCGGAACTGAGGACGGAAAAGGCAACTCGCTCATCACGGAGACGAATGAGCTCCTGAAGAGGATCGACGGCATCATCAACTATTCGGGCCCGATCGAGGGATTCCAGGTCTTCGCCGAGCACGTGGACGTGGTCGTGTGCGACGGGTTCGTCGGCAACATCATGCTGAAGAGCTGGGAGTCCCTCGAGAAGTTCATCCGCGTGATGCTGCGGGAGGAGCTCGGCGCAAACCCGATGCGCCGGACGGGGGCGCTCCTCTCGAAGGGCGCCTTCGCGGCGCTCAAGGACCGGATCAACCCGGAGCGCTACGGGGGCGCCCCGCTCCTCGGCCTGCGCGGCAACATCCTCAAGGCGCACGGCTCGTCCAACCGCAACGCCATCAAGAGCGCGATCCGGGCCGCGGGCGAGATCATCAAGGCGGACATGAACCAGCGCATGGAGGCGGACATCGCGCGCGCGAACGAGCTCCTCAGCGTGCCGGCCACGTAGCTTTACCGGCATGCCCACCCGCTCCACCGTAATACTCGGCACCGGCTCCTACGCACCCGAACGCATACTGACGAATGAGGACCTCTCGCGGATGGTGGACACCTCCGACGAATGGATCCGCGCGAGGAGCGGGATCCGCGAGCGGCGGATAGCCGCCGAGGAGCAGGCCACCTCCGACCTCGCCGTGCTCGCCGGCCGCCGGGCGCTCGAGGACGCGGGCACCGCGGTCTCGGAGATCGACCTGCTGATCGTCGCGACCGTCACGCCGGACCTCCCGATGCCGTCGACCGCCTGTTTCGTGCAGCACAAGCTCGGCATCCCGACGACCGCGGCCTGCTTCGACGTGAACGCGGCCTGCTCCGGCTTCATCTACGGCCTCGACACCGCGTGCGCCCTCGTCGGGTCGGGCCGCTACAGGAAGGCGCTCGTGATCGGCGCCGAGAAGCTCTCCTCGGTCGTCGACTGGCAGGACCGCGGGACGTGCCTGCTTTTCGGGGACGGCGCCGGCGCGGCCGTCGTGGGCGCGAGCGACAGGGACGGGATCGGGCTGATCGGGACCAAGCTGGGGGCCCTCGGCGAGGACACCGACCTGCTCTACATCCCCGCGGGGGGAAGCCGCATGCCCACCTCGGCCGAATCCGTCGCGCGGGGCGACCATTTCATCAAGATGAAGGGCAAGGAGGTCTTCAAGCTGGCGGTCCGCGTGATGGAGGAGGCGGCCCGCGATATTTTGGAACAACACGGTCTCGCGGCGGCTCAGATTGGGCTCGTGATACCCCACCAGGCCAACCTGCGCATCATCGACGCGATAGCCCAGTACCTCGAGCTTCCCGTGGATCGGTTCTTCGTGAACGTCGACCGGTACGGCAACACATCCGCGGCCTCGATTCCCATCGCCCTGGACGAGGCGCGCAAGGCCGGCCGGATCAAGGAGGGCGACCTGACCCTTCTCGTCGCTTTCGGGGCAGGCTTGACCTACGGTAGCGCCCTGATTCGCTGGTGATTTCCGTCCTCATGCCGTCCCCTTTTCCCCGCCGCTCCCTGCTTCCTATTTGGATCGCGGCGGCCCTAGCCCTTGTCGTAACCCCGCGGCTGGCAGCTGACTTGACATGGACGCCGGGCACCGGATGGCAGCTTGAAGGGGGCTCGCTTTCGGGTCTCGCGGGGCCCCAGGGCCGCAACGCCCTGGCCCAGATGAACGCCGCGAGGCGCCACGAGGAGGAGGGCAGCCTTCACGCCGCCATTAGGGGCTACGAGTCCGTCGCCCGGAAATACCAGGGCTCGGTCTATGCGCCCGAGGCCCTGTACAGGTCCGGCAGGCTCCTGACGCGCAGGAAGCAGTACTACGACGCCTTCACGGACTACCAGCTCATGCTCCGGCGCTACCCGAATTCGAAGCGGTTCAACGACGTGATCGGCGAGCTCTACCGGATCGCCTCGGCCCTCCTCGACGGCGCGCACAACTGGATATGGGGATGGCTTCCGGCGCCCTCGAACCGGCCGAGGGCCGTCGAGTACTTCGAGGTCATCATCCTCGACGCCCCGTACAGCGACTATGCGCCGCTGTCGCTCATGGACGTCGCCCGAGGCCACCAGCAGGCGAAGGAGACCGACGAAGCCATCGACTCGCTCGACCGCCTCGTGAACACCTATCCGCAGAGCGTCCTCGCCCCCGTGGCCTCCCTCAAGCTGGGCGACCAGCACGCGTCCCTCTCCGAGGGGCCGAAGTACGACCAGGCCTCGACCAAGGAGGCGATGACCTACTATGAGGACTACCTGATCCTGTATCCGGGGGATTCCGGGGTGCCCCAGGCGGCGACGGGCGTCGACAAGATGAAGACGATCCTTGCCCAGAGCAAAATCTACATCGGCGACTACTATTTCTACAAGCGGCTGAACTTCGTCGCGGCCAAGGTATTCTACAACGAGGCCATCACGGCCTACCCCGACTCCCCGCCCGCCAATGTCGCCAAGAAACGCCTGGCCGACCTTGAGGCCAAGGTGTCCAGGCAGCAAATCAGGCCCGCGCCGCCCAAGAAGCGGTTCTGGCTTTTCTGACCGCGCCGAGGCCGGACGCCCGATGACGCGAGTTTTGGGCCTGCTCCTGGCGGCTGCGCTCCTCACCGGGGGGTGCGCGAACTACAAGATGGGCGCGGGCCCCGCCCCGTCGTTCGCGACGCTCTACATCGAGCCCGCCAAGAACAAGACGACGCTGGCCCAGTCCCGCGAGCTCGTGAGCACGATGGTGAGGGAGGCGTTCATTCGGGATGGCCGCGTGGCGCTCGTGGACGGCAGGGGCGACGCCGACGCGACGCTCGAGGTCACCCTCGTCAGGTACAAGCGCGACAACGCGGCGAACCGCGAGGATGACAACGGGCTTGCCAGAAAGTTCACGCTCCGCCTGACGGCGACCTGCAGCCTGCGCGACAACCGCACGGGCCTGATGATCTTTGACGGGCGCACGATCGAGGTCCAGCGCGAGGCCTTCACGGACAACGGCCTCGGCCTGGTGCCGTTCGGCACGAGCAACGACCAGCTCCAGTCCGAGTACAACACGCTCCCCCTTCTCGCCGGAGCCCTATCCGAAAAGGTGACCCACGCCGTCCTGGACGTGTGGTGACCGGCGCCGCAGCGGCCTCATGAACGAACCCATCCTAGCCCCTTCCCTCCTGGCCAGCGATCATGCGGCCCTGGGGACAAGCGCGGCGGCGGTCGCGAAACTCGGGCTCAAGTGGCTGCACCTCGACATGATGGACGGCCATTTCGTGCCGAACCTGTCCTTCGGCCCGGAGACGCTGGCCGCGCTGCGGCGCGAGGGATCGAGGCTCTTCTTCGACACCCACCTCATGCTGTCCGAGCCGCACAAGTTCGTGGAGCCGTTCGCCAGGGCCGGGGCCAGCCGGATCACGATACACGTCGAGCCGTCCTATGATCACGCCGCGGCGCTGGAGGCGATACGCGGGCACGGGTGCAGCGCGGGGATCGCGCTCAACCCGGGGACCCCCGCGCAGGCAATCGAGCCGTACCTGTCCCTGGTCGACCTCGTGCTCGTCATGACCGTGCAGCCGGGCTTTGGCGGCCAGGCCTTCCGGGAGGACATGCTCCCGAAGATTGCCCTTGTCGACAGGTGGCGCAGCGAGCGCAGGCTCGGGCTCCGCATCGAGGTCGACGGTGGCATTGAGCTGGAGAACGCCCCGCGCTGCCGCGCGAAAGGCGCCGACACGTTCGTGGCGGGCACGTCCTTCTTCGCGGCCGCGGACCGGGCCGCGTTCGCCGCGTCGTTCGCGGCCCTCTAGCGGGCTACCGTCCTCCCCGGGCGATGCGCTCGGCCCGCCCGTAATTCGCCCGGAAGGTGGCGCCGAGGTCGCGGGCCAGGATGATCTCGTCGACGAGATTCTTGGAGCTGACGCCCTTCGTTATCCGGCCCAGCGCCTGGTCGTAGTCGACCGCCGAAACGTCCTGGAGCACGGCGAGCGCGCGGCTCCGAGCGGGCTCGGGCGAGGCGATGATCGCGCGCCAGGCGCTGACGAGCTCCGGATGCGTGTCCTCGGTCATCACGCGGATGATGAAGCGCATCTCATACCAGACCGGCGACGTCCAAGCGTTGTCGGGCACGAGCAGTTTCTTCTGGGAGTAGGGGTCCTCCTGCGGGTCGCTGCGGAACTGGAGCCAGTCCCCGTGGCCGTAGAAATCGCGGCGCACGGGCAGCCGGCGCAGGGCGAAAAGCCGGGGGCCTCCGGGCGTCCCCGCGCGAAAATTCCAGAGCTTCTGGCCGTCGAGGGAGAGCGCGTACTCGATGAAGGCGCGGGCGAGCGCGGGGTGCGGGGCGCCCCGAAGGAGGGCGATCGGGTCGACCGAGTAGGCCGCGCCCCCCTCGGGGGAGACGTAGCCGAGGCGGTCGGGACCGCTGTCGCGCCGCCTGACGGCCTCCTGCTGCTCGCGGCCGTAGAAGTCGATGCACATGCCCGCCGCGCAGTCGCCGTTGGCCACGTCGATGGGCGGCTTCTGCGAGGTGTCGGTGAAATAGCGCGTGTTGGCCCCCAGCAGCTGGATCAGCCGCATGGCGTCGACCCAGCCCTCGCGGACCGCCGCGGCCTCGCCCGCGGGGCCGGCGGGCGTCCCGTCGACCCTCCGGTGGATCTGCTGCTGAATCACGTTCACGAACGCCTGCGCGATCGACCCGCTCTGCGTCGGGTCGCACAGCCCGATCTCTCCGAGGTAACGGGGATCCGCGAGGTCCGACCACTGCTCGGGCGGCCTCCCGAACCCAAGGCGCTTGAGGGAGTCCCTGTTGAAGATGATGCCGTACGAGCTCAGCACCGTGCCGTACCAGAGGTCGTGCGCGTCGCGGTAGGTCTCCCCGCCGAACGTCAACGGAAACGCCTCGTCGGTGAACCACTCGGGATGCAGCCTGTGGATGCCCGAATCGACAAGGCGCCCGGCCGTCGCCTGCCCGTCAAAGTCGGACGGGCCGCCGCCAAAGAACAGGTCGATCCCGCAGCCCGCTTCCGACGCTCGGAACGCCGCGGCCGCCTCCCGGACCGCGGCGGGCGCGTCCGGCGCAAGCACGGCCTTCTGATAGCCCGACTGGATTTCCGAGCTCCAGGTCCTGCCCATCCTGCCCGTCCAGAGGTTGCGGAACGACGCCGCGTATTCCCCCTGAAGGTACCGCGCGATGTCACTGGTTCCGCCGACGTTCCTCCAGTCGAGGAACACGGAGCGGCCGGTCTTCGCCTTGTACCAGTCCTGGAAGCCCAGCGTGAACTCGTGCCGGATCGCCTCGTTGTGCGGCGAGATCAGGACCAGCGTGTCGTCCGCCTGGGCCTGCGAGGCGCGGTGGGGCCGCAGGATGAAAGGCAGCGCGACCGTCGCCACCAGGGCCAGGATGATGATCCCCCGCTTGAGCATGGGCGGTCGCCTCAGTCCGCGAGGACGACGACGTCCCCGGGCTGGACGCTCGCGAAGAACTCCTCGGTTCCCGACCGGTCGACGAAGCGCGGATTGAGCTCCAGGATCTTGAGCGTGGTGGAGCCGGAGACGAAGTCGTACTGGGCGTTCTCCCCGAGGTAGACGGACTTCCCGATGCGCCCCGGCACGCTGTTTCCGGAGGGGCGCGCGGCCCCGATCGTCCAGCACTCCGGCCTCACGGAAACCGTCACCGCGCGGCCGATGGACGCCGGCGCGCCCGGGTCGCCGAACACGCCCTCGAAGTCCCCGATCGCGGTCGAGACCGTTGCGCGGCCCTGCGACGACGACGTGAGCGTCCCGGCAATGAAGTTCGTCTCCCCGATGAACTCGGCGACGGTCCTGCGGGCGGGCCGGCGGTAGATCTCCTGCGGCGAGCCCACCTGGAGGATCCGGCCCGCGTCGAGGACCGCCATCCTGTCGGAGACGGAGAGCGCCTCCTTCTGGTCGTGGGTCACGTAGACGGTCGTCAGCTTGAACTCCTTGCAGACGCGACGGATCTCGGAGCGCATCTCGAGCCGGAGCCGGGCGTCCAGGTTGGAGAGCGGCTCGTCGAGGAGGAGGCAGCGCGGGCGGATGACGAGGGCGCGCGCCAGCGCCACGCGCTGCTGCTGGCCGCCGGAAAGCTGGTTGGGCCGGCGTTCGGCATAGGCCCCCATGTGGACGGACTCGAGCGCCTCGCCGACCTTTGTCCGGATCTCGGGCTTGGGCACCTTGCGCTCCTCGAGGCCGAAGGCCACGTTCTCGGCCACCGTCATGTGGGGCCAGAGGGCGTAGCTCTGGAACATCATTCCGGTGTTTCGCTTGTGGGGGGCGAGCTGGGTCACGTCCTCGTCCCCGAAGAATATCCTCCCCTCCTCGGGGATGTAGAATCCCGCCATGCAGCGCAGGAGGGTCGTCTTGCCGCACCCGCTCGGGCCAAGGAGGAAGAAAAGCTCGCCGGGCTCGATCACCAGGTCCAGGTCGTGCAGTGCGGTGACGGCGCCGAAGCGTTTGGTCAGTTTCTGGATCCGGATTGAAATCATGCCGCGCGCGGTGAGGACTTTCGACGCAAGGAGCCCCGTAGTCGAAGTCAAAAGAAAAACAGGCCGGAGATTTCGCTCCCCCGACCTAAACGGTTTGCCTCCGCGACCGGCGTGCGCCTGTCTGGAGGCACCCCATGCCGACCCAAAAGAATAACCCGTCGATGCACCCCGACCTGGAATGCGTGCTGTTCACGGAAGCCCAGATCAAGAAGAGGGTTCGGGAGCTCGGCCGGGAGGTCCGCAAGACCTACGGCGACGGGGAGTTCACCATCGTCTCCATCATCAACGGCGCGGTCATGTTCACCGCGGACCTGATGCGCGAGATCGACAACCCGGTGCGCCTGGACTGCATACGGATCTCGAGCTACGCCAACAGGACGAAGTCGGTCGGCACGCCCCAGATCGTGCACAGCCTCACGATCGACATTGCGAAGCGCCACGTCCTGCTGATCGACGACATCCTGGACACGGGAAAGACGATTACGCTCGTGGCCGGGCTTGTCATGAAGCTCGGGCCGGCGAGCCTGAGGACCTGCGTGCTCCTGGACAAGCAGGGCCGCCGCGAGGTGCCCTTCGAGGCGGACTTCGTCGGCTTCAAGATACCCGACAGGTTCGTCGTCGGCTACGGCCTCGACTTCGCGGAGCGGTACCGGAACCTGCCCTGCATCGGGGTCCTCAACCCCCAAATGCAGAACCCGCCCGAGTGGGCCTGACGCGCCGGGCGGCCGGCTTGGCGAGCTTCTTGAACTTGCCCGATTTCAGGGAGTCGATCTGGTCCCGGATGAGGGCCGCCTTCTCGAACTCGAGCCTGTCGGCGGCCTCCCGCATCTCGTCCTCAAGCTCGGCGATCACGGCCGCCACGTCATCGGGATCCTCGGAGACCGCCGACGCGTCGGCCTCATCCGGACGCGCATAGGCCTGGAGGCTCGCCTGGGCGCCCCGCGTGACGCTCCGCGGCGTGATTCCGTGCTCCACGTTGTAGGCGATCTGCCTCAGCCGGCGCGCGTTCGTGATCTCGATCGTCTTCGCGATCGAGCCCGTGATCGTGTCGGCGTAGAAGATCACCCTGCCCTTCTCATGCCTCGCGGCCCGGCCCGCCGTCTGGATCAGGCTCGTCTCGCTCCTCAGGAATCCCTCCTTGTCCGCGTCGAGGATCGCGACAAGCGCGACCTCGGGGAGGTCCAGGCCCTCGCGAAGCAGGTTGATCCCGATCAGCGCGTCAAAGTTTCCCAGCCGGAGGTTCCGCAGGATCTCGATGCGCTCGATCGTATCGATGTCGGAGTGCAGGTACTCGACCCGGATCCGGGCCTCCCGGAGGTAGGTGGTCAGGTCCTCCGACAGGCGCTTGGTCAGCGTCGTGACGAGCACCCGCTCGCCCTCCAGGGCGGCCGCCTTGATCTCGCCGATCAGGTCCTCGACCTGCCCCTTGATCGGGCGCACCGTGATCTCCGGGTCCAGGAGTCCCGTCGGTCGGATCACCTGCTCGGCGACGACGGAAGAGCGGCCGATCTCGTAGGGCGAAGGGGTGGCCGAGACGTAGAGCGTCTGTCCCGTGATCCGGTTGAACTCCTCCATGCTCTGGGGGCGGTTGTCCAGGGCGGAGGGCAGCCGGAACCCGAAGTTCACGAGCGTCTGCTTGCGGGACCGGTCCCCGTTGTACATCGAGCCGATCTGCGGGACCGTGGCGTGGCTCTCGTCGACCATCAGCAGGAAGTCCTTCGGGAAGAAGTCGATCAGGCAGGAAGGCCGGTCGCCCGGCCTGCGGCTGCCGAAGTGAAGGGAGTAGTTCTCGATGCCGTTGCAGAAGCCCATCTCCGAGAGCATCTCGACGTCGTAGTTCGTCCGCGCCTTGAGGCGCTGCGCCTCGAGGAATTTTCCCTCGGCCACGAACCAGGCCAGCCGCTGCTCGAGCTCGGCCTTGATCGATGCAATCGCCGGCGCGAGAGAGCCCCGGCTCCGCACGTACTGGTTCGCGGGGTAGAGGTCGAACTTGTCGAGCTCGCGGATGACGTCCCCGGTCAGGGGCTCGAACTCGCTCATCGCCTCCACGGTGTCGCCGAAGAACTCGACCCGCAGGCCGTGCTCCATGTAGGCCGGCATCACGTCGACCACGTCTCCCCGCACGCGGAACCTGCCGGGCTTCAGCTCGTAGTCGTTGCGGTCGTAGATGTTGTCGACAAGGCGCTCCAGGAAGGCGTTTCGCCCGAGCTCGCCCCCCTTGCGTATCGGGATCATGAGGTCGGTGAAATCCTGGGGGGAGCCCAGGCCGTAGATGCAGGAGACGCTGGCGACGACGATGACGTCCCGCCTGCTGACGAGCGAGCTCGTGGCCGACATCCTCAGCCTCTCGATCTCCTCGTTGATCGAGGAGTCCTTCTCAATGTAGGTGTCGCTCGAGGGGATGTAGGCCTCGGGCTGATAAAAGTCGTAGTAGCTGACGAAGTACTCGACGGCGTTCTCCGGGAAGAAGCCCTTGAACTCGGAGAAGAGCTGGGCCGCCAGGGTCTTGTTGTGGCAGATGATGAGCACCGGCCGCTCGCACCGGGCGATCACGTTGGCCATCGTGAACGTCTTGCCCGAGCCGGTGACCCCGAGGAGCGTCTGGTACCTGTTCCCCGCGTCCATGGAGCCGACCAGCTTCTCGATGGCCTGGGGCTGGTCCCCCGTCGGCTTGTAGTCGGATGCGAGCTTAAATAGCATGGCCAATCCCTATGTCATCGGGCTGAATGGGACGATGTCAAAGGCCGTTGTCTCGACCCTGTATGATTCGGACGTCTTTCGCATGGCGTGCAGGCAATTTGACCAGGCCGCCGATGCAATCAACCTCCCGGAAGAGATTAGGGACAGGACCAAATACCCCCGCCGCTGCATCGCGGTGTCGCTGCCGGTGAGGCGCGACAACGGGAGCGTCACCGTGTTCGAGGGCTACCGGGTCCAGCACAACATATCCACGGGCCCGTCCAAGGGCGGCATCCGGTTCCATGAGGGCGTCACGCTCGGCGAAGTGGCCGCGCTGGCCATGTGGATGAGCTGGAAATGCTCGCTCGTGGGGCTTCCCTACGGGGGCGCCAAGGGAGGGGTCATCGTGAACCCCCGGGACCTCTCCCCCACCGAGCTCGAGCACCTCTCGAGGCGCTACATGCAGGAGTTGATCGGCTTCGTGGGCCCCCAGCTCGACATCCCGGCGCCCGACGTGGGCACCAATGAGCAGATCATGGCGTGGATGATGGACACCTATTCCAACCACGTGGGCTACATTTCCCCGGGAGTCGTCACCGGCAAGCCCCTCGCCGTGGGAGGCTCCCAGGGACGCAAGGAGGCCACCGGCGCCGGCGTCGCCTACCTTGTCGGCAAATACCTCGAGGACCTCAATATCCCCGTGGGGAGCACGACGGCCGCCATCCAGGGATTCGGCAACGTGGGAAGCGAGACCGCGCTGGCCCTGTCCGCGATGGGGGCGAGGATCATCGCCATCTCCGACTACACGGGAGGGATCCACAACCCGGCCGGAATCGACGTCAAGAAGGCCCTGGCGTACGTCCAGTACGCGGGCGTCCTCAGGGATTTTGACGGCGGAGAGGCGATCACGAACGAGCAGCTGCTCGAGCTCGAGTGCACCGTCCTCATCCCGGCCGCGCTGGAGCGGGTGATCACCAAGGACAACGCGGCCAGGCTGAAATGCCGCGTGCTCGCCGAAGGCGCCAATGGCCCCACGACCAACCAGGCGGACCGCATCATCGAGGAGCGCGGGGACATCGAGCTGATCCCGGACGTCCTGTGCAATTCCGGGGGGGTGATCGTCTCTTATTTCGAGTGGCTCCAGAACCTCCAGAGCTTCTACTGGACCCGGGATGAGGTGCTCGAGAAGCTCCGCGGCATCCTCGACAAGGCGAAGGAGTCGGTCGAGTACCAGAAGCGGAAATTCAAGTTCGGGCGCCGGCTGGCCGCGCTCACGCTCGGAATCGGCCGGGTGGCCGAGGCAAAACAGAAGCGGGGGCTGTTCCCCTAAGCGTTCGCCGATCCAGCGTCCGCGTCCGCCGGGGGGAGCTGCGCGAGAGCAGGAGGGCCCCGAAGAGCAGCGCGATTCCGGCAGCCGCGAACCGCGGGCTGTTGGCCAGCACGCGGAGGGCCCCGATGTCGAGGGGCTCGCCCGGCGCTCAGACGAGCGCCGGCACGTCCGCGAGGGACGTGACGAAGGCCGCGGCCTCGCGCTTCACCCTCTCGCGCGTGGCGAAGCCCCCGAAACCGACGAACAGGTCCACCACGGGGGCCGTCTCAAGGTCGCTCACGCCATCCCCGACCATCACGACCTTCTCGGGGCGGAACTCGTCCCGCAGCCTGGCGATGATGTCCACCTTCCCGCCGGAGCGCGTGGACGGATAGCCCGCGTCGTACCCCCGGTAGGAGCCGTCTGCGGCAAAGAAAAGGTCCACGGCCTCGATCCGGTCGATGCCCAGGAAATCGGCCAGCGGGCGTATGGCCTGCCGGAAGCCGCCGCTGATGATCGCGCAGGTCCAGCCCCTCTCGCGAAGCCGGCCGACGGTCGCCTGGGCCGCGGGCTCGACGTTCCCGACATAGCTTCGGCCCACCGAGGCCGCGTCCCCGAGCGTCGGCCGGATCGCGGCCAGCCGCAGGCCGAAGATCTCCTCGATCTTGATCTTCCCGTTCATCGCGTCCTCGGTCAGGGCGGCGACCTGCGCAAAGATTTCGGGGCCCCGGAGACGGGCAAGCTCGTCGATGCCCTCGACCGAGCTCAGGGTGCTGTCGCAGTCAAAACAGATCAGCTTCAACAGCCTTCAGCCTACTTCTTCGTGCTGCGCTTGAACTTGGAGGTGAACTTCTCGACTCGGCCCGCCGTGTCCACGAGGCGCTTCTCGCCGGTGTACGCGGGATGGGAGTCCATCGTGACGTCCCGCAGGACGATGAAGTACTCCTGGCCGTCGATCTGCTCCTTGCGGGCCGACTTCATGGTCGAGCGGGTGAGGAACCGTTTGCCGGTGGCGACATCGAGGAAGCAGACCGGGTTGAGCGTCGGATGACCTTCTGTTTTCACGTTGGAAGTGGGTTAAGATTCAGCCCTGGCGCGCTTTGTAACGCGGGTCGGTCTTGTTGATGACGTAGATCTTGCCGCGGCGGCGCACGACCTGGCAGTCCGGGTGACGCTTCTTGGCCGACTTGATGGAGGATACGACTTTCATAAAAGGCACCAAAACAGAGGGCGGACACCCCCCTGTCAAATCAGTTCTTCCCGGGGTCCTCGGGCTCGTCGATCATCAGGCGCCATTCGTCGCCCTCGTCGGCGAGGAGGGACCGCCACAGCGCCTCCTGCATCGGGCGCTCAAAGAGGTCCGCCGGCGGGCTGGCCACGATCCAGGTCCCGCATTCCAGCTCGTTCTCGAGCTGCCCGGCCGTCCAGCCGGAATACCCCAGGTAGGCCCGCAGGCGGGTCGACTCGTCCGAGAGCATCTGCACCGCCTTGTCGGGATCTATGCCGAAGTGCAGCTGGAACGCATCATCGCGCGCCTGCCATGCGGCGAGGATCAGCTGCTCGGTCTGGACCGGGCCCCCCGTGAAGATGGGGGTCGAGGAGAGGGGCCCGAGGGCGAAGTCGCCCTTCAGCTCGCCCAGACGCTTCCCGAGCGGGCGGTTGAGAACGACCCCCATGGCGCCCTCGGGGCCGTGGGTCGACATGAGGACCGCGGTCCGCCGGAAATTCGGGTCGCGCAGCACGGGATGCGCGAGGAGGAGAGAACCGGCCAGCGAGTCCGTGGTCTTTCGCATGCGTTCTCGCACAGGGCGTCCGTTGTTGTTCAGAGTTTCTGGAGCTTGACGCCCGCGTCCGCCATCAGCTGCGCGACGAGGTCGTCGTTGTGATAGTCGCCCCGGTATTTGATTTCCGCAATGCCCGCCGCGGCGAGGCTCTTGACGCAGTTGACGCACGGAAAGTGCGTGACGTAGGCGATGCAGCCCTCGACCGGGCTGCCCCTGCGCGCGGCATCGGAGACCGCGTTCTGCTCGGCGTGGACCGTCGCCTGCTCATGGCCCGCGCGAATGCGCGAGACGTGGGGCGTCCCGGGCAGGAACCCGTTGTAGCCCGCCGCAATGATCCGGTTCTTTTTCTCGCCTCCCGAGACGATGACGCAGCCGACATGCAGCCGCTCGCAGTTGGAGCGCGTCGCGATCAGGACCGCCGCCGCCATGAAATACTCGTCCCAGGTCGGGCGGCGCGTGAACTTCCTGGAGGCCTTTGCTATCAGGTCGACGGGACTGTTCTTCGCGGCGGACATTTGTTTCGGCCGGACTCTGGACATGTGCGGTCCCCCGGGCAACCTTGGAGTCGATGAACAGAGCCTGCGAGCCCGAGCTGCTCGATTCCCTGCCGCATGACCACCCCGACGCGGTCCACAACCGCCGTGACCTGCGGCTCATCAACCGGATCATGCGCAACCGGGCGTGGTTCGAGCGCGCGCTGCCCCCGCTCCTGCACCCCGGCGAGCGCGTGCTCGAGGTCGGGGCGGGCATGGGGGAGATGGCGCTCGGGCTCAACAGCCGGGGCATTGCGGTCGATGGCCTCGACCTGTGGCCCCGGCCGTCGGCGTGGCCCGCCGACCGCGAGTGGCACGTGGCCGACCTGAGGACTTTCGAGGGCTACGGCGCCTACACCGCGGTCATCGGCAACCTGATCTTCCACCAGTTCAACGAGGCCGAGCTCGCGCAGCTGGGCGCCCGGATCCGGCGGACCGCCCGAGTCGTGATCGCTTGCGAGCCGCGGCGCAGCGCGCTGCTGCAGACGATGATGGCCGTGGCGGCGCCCCTCCTCGGGGCCAACCACGTGACGCGGCACGACGCGCACGTGAGCATCGCGGCGGGTTTCCGGGGGGACGAGCTGGCCGCCGCCCTGGGGATGACCGCCGCGCAATGGGACATCACCCGCACGGTGACGGCATTCGGGGCGTCCCGGATGGTCGCGAGACGCAGGACATGATTCCCGCGCTCCCGATCGAGATCGTCGGCGGCGGCCTGGCGGGGCTGTCGGTGGGGCTTGCCCTGCGCAGGGAAGGCGTCTCCGTCACCGTTTTCGAGGCCGGCGATTATCCCCGCCACCGCGTCTGCGGCGAGTTCATCTCCGGACTGGACGAGGGCACCGTCCAGGCGCTCGGGCTGAAGGACATCCTCGCGGACGCCCACCCGCACAACGCGGTCACCTACCACCTCCGCGGCCGGCCGCTGCGCCCGTTCCCGCTGCCCGGGACGGCATGGGGGATCAGCAGGCACACGCTCGACGCGCGGCTCGCGAAGGCGTTCGTCGCGGCGGGAGGCGACCTGCGCACCCGCACCCGCCTGCCCGAGGGCGAGACGCCGCCCGGACGCGTCTTCGCCGCGGGGCGCAAGCGCGCGGGGCCCTTCTGGGTCGGCCTCAAGGTGCACCTTCGAAATTTTGCCCTGTCGAATGACTTCGAGGTCCACCTCGGCGACCGCGCCTACGTCGGCCTTTCGCGCGTGGAGACGGGCGACATCAACGTCTGCGGGATCTTCGCCCCGCGCGACGTCTCGGCGAGGGGAGTCGACCTGATCCCCGCGTACCTCGCCGCGGCGGGACTCGGCGCCCTCGCGGAGCGCGTCCGGGCCGCCGAGGCCGACGCCGAATCGTACTGCGTGACCGCGGCCCCGCTGGGAGACAGGAGGGTGGCGCCGTCCGACAGGGTCTGGATCGGCGACGCCTGCGCCTCCATCGCCCCCTTCACCGGGAACGGCCTGGCGATGGCGCTGCAGGGCGCCGAGATGGCCCTCGCGCCGCTGCGCGCCTTCGCCTCGGGCGCCGCCGGCTGGGGGGAGGCGGTGGGGGCGATCGCACGCGCGCAGAGGCTGCGATTCAACAGGCGACTCAGGGTGGCGTCCCGCCTTCATCCCTTTTTCCTCGAGCGCCGCCGCCAGATGCTGCTCGCGACCCTCGTCAGCTCTCGCCTCGTGCCCTTCCGCGCGTTCTATGCCGCGCTTCACTGAAAACCAAGAAGATGTTCCTCCACGCGCTCGCCACCGCTGTTCCCCCCGCCACCTACACGCAGCCCGATTGCTGGGACATCGTTCAGAAGTCCGCGATGCGCTCGCGCCTGAAAAGGCGCTCGATACTCATCATGCACAGCATCCTGAGGAGCGACCACGGCATCGCCACGCGCCATTTTGCGCTGCCCGACATCGGGCGGGTGTTCGACCTGACGCCCGACGAGCTGAACCACGGCTTTCGCGCCGAGGCGCCGAGGCTCGCCCGCGCGGCGCTGACCGCCGCCCTGGAAAAGGCGGGAATGGGGGCGGGCGAGCTCGACGCCCTGCTGATCTGCACGTGCACGGGCTACCTCTGCCCGGGCCTGACAAGCTACGTCGCCGAGGAGCTGGGACTCCGGCACAACGCCGTCCTGCACGACCTGGTCGGGCTCGGCTGCGGCGCCGCGATCCCCATGCTGCGCGCCGCAAGCCACCTGCTGGCCGCGCAGCCGGGCGCGAGGGTGGCCTGCGTCGCCGTCGAGGTGTGCTCGGCCGCGTTCTACCTGGACGACGATCCCGGGGTCATCATCAGCGCCTGCCTCTTCAGCGACGGGGCCGCGGCCACGGTCTGGAGGTCGACGCCGGGCCCGACGGGGCTCCGGGCCTTCGACTTCCAGTCGCTGCACCTGCCCGCCGAGCGCGACAAGCTGCGGTTCGAGCAGCGGGATGGGAAGCTCCGCAACCTGCTCGACCGGGGGGTACCCGAG
>Ga0302326_10007579_pt1 | contig 24091 bp, 21 predicted proteins | sample Palsa_T0_3_FD_202264 | JGI IMG/M metagenome (GOLD analysis project Ga0302326, IMG submission 202264) | Peat permafrost microbial communities from Stordalen Mire near Abisko, Sweden - Palsa_T0_3 | ecosystem: Environmental > Terrestrial > Soil > Palsa > Peat permafrost | place: Sweden: Abisko... | reverse complement strand
CATGGCGAGGTGTCCTTCACCGACGTGCGCCTGCCGGCGAGCGCGATCATCGGTGGGCCGGGTCAGGCGTTTGCGATTGCCCAGGCGCGACTCGGCCCCGGGCGCGTGCACCACTGCATGCGGCTGATCGGCCTCGCCGAGCTGGCGCTGGAGCTCGCCTGCCATCGAGCCGCGGAGCGCGTCGCGTTCGGCAAGCCCTTGGCGAACCTCGGCGGCAATCGCGAGCGGATCGCCGACGCGCGGATCGCGATCGACCAGGCGCGCCTGCGCGTGCTGCACGCGGCGTGGTTGGTGGATAAGCAGGCTCCCGAGGCGCTCGGGGCGGTGTCGCAGATCAAGGTGGCGGTGCCGAACATGGCGCAGAAGGTCGTGGACTTCTCGATGCAGCTGCACGGCGGCGCCGGCCTCTCAGACGACCTGCCGCTGGGGGCGGCCTGGACCACGGCCCGCGCCTTGCGGCTCGCCGACGGCCCCGACGAGGTGCATCGCGGCGTGATCGCCCGCCTGGAGCTCGCGCGGCACGGCCACGGGAAGTGGTCGGGTTGAGGCGGTGATTGGAAAGTAAAAGACTGCGTCTGACAATGGCTATACGCAGTCTTAAAAGTCAATGACGACTTCCAGCGCCTTTAGGTCGGCTCCCACCCTTCCGACCCCTCCTACCCCCGCGAGGGCGCGCGCCGTCGCGCGATCTTCGCCGCGTCCTGCGGCCCGAGAAACGGCGTCAGCGCGGCGTAGATCAGCTGCGGGGCGAGCACGGGGAGCTCGTCGGTGCGTTCGCCCTCGATGTAGAAGTTGAGGACCTGCCAGATGCCGCCGGCGATCGCCTCGGGTACAACGCCGGGCACCGGCCCCGCACCGTCCTTCGAAGCGTAGTGGTAGCCCGGTTGTAGGTAGGCGGCGAAGGCGTGGATGCTCGTGTCGCGAATCTCAATCGCCTCGGGACTGGCGGCGAACGTGTCGACGAGGATCAGGTGCGAGTGGGACGGCTCGGAGGCGAGGTAGCCGAGCAGCGCGCGCAGGCCGGCGGCAACTCCACTCGGCCAATCGTCCCCGTTCTCCTCATAGGCCTGGACCGTCACGCGCAGCGCTTGGTGCAAGCCGACCTTCTGGGTGCCGAGGGACGCGTCGTGCTTGGTCGGGTACATCTCGTAGAAGGTCTGGTGGGATACGTTCGCGCGACGGGCGATCGCCGGGATCGTGAGGCTGGCAAGGCCCTTCTCGGCGACGATCGCGGCGGTCGCGTCGACGATTCGCTCGCGCTGGTTTTTGACGATGAACTGGCGCGAGAGGTCGTGACGCCCGCTCGGCAGGCGGCCCTCGGCGCGCAGTGCCCGGTCGGATTGGTTTCCGGCCCGCCCCGTCCGTCCGTCCCCGTCCGATTTTTCCCCCGCTCCCTCGCCTGCGCTTGCGCTTGCGCTTGGTTCCGGCTCGGTCCTCCCCCCGTGCGGCCCACCACGGCCCGCCGCGGCGGGAACCCGCAGGCCGGTGGGCAGCTTCACCGGATAGCACGCGGCCCATGCGGCGAGCTCGTCGGCGAGTCCTGGCAACTCACCGACGCGACCCTTGCGCAGGCGTGCGGCGGCCACCTCGCGAACGCCGCCGAGGATTACCTTGACCGTCAGGTCTTCCCCGGTCTCCTTCGTCCGCGCCGTCCCCGACCCGGCCGTCCCCGACCCGGTTTTCCCGCCCGCGCCTCCGCGGCTGGCGCCGCTGGCGCCGCCGGCGCCGTCACGGCTGACGCGAATGCTCTGCTCGAGCGCCTCCAAGGTGTGGTTGCGGCGTTCGATCGCCTTCGGTCCCGCGCCGAAGGCGCCCAGCACCATCAACGACATCGCCTCCGGCTTGGCCACCGCCAGCTCCGCAAAGGCGCGGATCGCCTGCACGCGCCCGTTTGGGGCATCCTGCGACTTGTAGGCCTCGATCACGGTCCTCGCGGTGCGCTGCGCGATCTCGTCGTAGGCGGAGAGGAGGAGCTCTTCCTTGTCGTCGTACAGGCTGTAGAAGGTCGGGCGTGAGACGCGCGCGAGCTTGGTCAGGTCGAGGATGCGGACGGCCTGATATCCACGCTCGGCGATCAGCTCGACGATCGCGCTCTGCAGCCGCTCGCGCTGGTCGCGCTTGACCTCTTCGGGATCGATGCCGTGCACGCCGGTCGGCAGACGCCGGTAGCGCTCGCCGGACTTTGACGAGGATCTTGGCTTCCCATCGGACACGGACAAACTTCAGAAACCCCCACTTGACATCGAGCCAAGTTAGAGTATCAAATTGTCCTTCCTGGTCAAGTAAACCTGATTCAGCTGTTGATCCTGTACAACCTGCCCTCTGTACAAGGTGCCCCCTAGCCTCTAATCGTGCGCGAGGTGCCGATCACCGCGCCAGCGGCTTCGAGCGCCTGCACCGCGACGTAGGGCGCGCGCGCGGGTGTGGCGATCGCGGTCTCAAAGCCCCCGTCGGCGGCCGTGGCCACCGGTGCGAGTGCCTGGGGCGAGGGGCCCGCGAGCACGCGCCAGCTCGTGACCTGGGTCGCGCCGTTCCAGCTCGCGTAGACGGTCACTTTGGCGTCGGCTCCGACCGCTGCGATCGCCGGAGCGGTGGTTGGCGTTCCCACCCAGGGGAAGCGGTAGGTGCGGTAGGACTCGTAGGAGCCGTGCATGTGGCCATCGAACAGGAGCGCTCCCGAGGCGCTGAACTCGGAGAAGTAGGGCTCGGCGCCCCAGCCGACGAACATGTCGCCGTTGGCGAGCTGCTGGATGTCGCCCTGGCTGCCGGAGGACAGCGCGGTGGGGTGCGCGTACTGCGCCACCAGCGTGTCGGTCTTCGCGACCGGGTTGACCGACAGGACCAAGCCGCGCGACTGCGATTGGACCTTCGGGACGCCGCCGTTGTCGAAGACGCTGATCGTGCCGTTTTCGAGCATCGTGGCGTCGTGCTGGAAGGCGGTCGCCGCGCCGCTCGCGAGCTTGACTTCGGAGTGCTTGCCCCCGATCCGCAGCAGGATCTGGCCGGTGAGCGTGTTCAGTTCGTACAGCGTCCAGGTGTTGCGCGCCGAGATCAAGGTCTTGCCCGAGGCGAGCTGGTCGATCGAGTTCATGTGGAAGTAGTCGAACGGCCATTCGGTGCTCGTCGTGTTCGCCGTGCTGTAGGAGTCGCTGAGCGGGACGTGGTCGAGGCTCGTCCATTCGCGCCTGACGAGGCCGGTGCGCAGGTCGATTTCCTGGAAGATGCTGTCCGTGACCGCGCCGTCGTGCGGGCCGCCGACGGAGGACAGATTGCAGTCGATCGGGTCGAACACCGTCAGGACCGCCGTGTCCAGCGGTGTGATGGTGAAGTCGTGGAGGTCCGCTTTGAGGCCGTTGCCAGCATAGACGTGCCCGATGAGGTCGTAGTCGCTATTGACGATCACCTCTTCGCCCTCGCCGAACCCCTGCGGCGGGATGTAGCCTTGCCACCAACTCAGCACGGGCTTCCCATCGAGCTGCTGCACCTGCAGGTTGCTCGCCGCATCGTCGGGCGGCACCGGGTCAAACCAGACCACGTTGCCGGCTTCATCGAAGATCATCGGCCCGTTTTGACCCGGACCCGAGTAGGGAGCGGAGAACAGGTCTCCCGGCGAGGTCTGGGGCGAGCGCGCCGTGATCGCGAGCGCCGGGGGTTCGAGTTCCGGGCGCGAGTGGAAGCGCTGTACCTCGGCGGGGTCGGCTGGTACCTGCCCCGGGGGCACGTACTTGAGGATGTCCGGCGTCGAGACGACGAAGTGGAAGGCGAATGTCTGCGCCTTGCCGGCAACCGTCAGCCGGCCGCGAACGTTGACGGTCTCGCCGGAGTCAAACGACTTGGACGGCACGAAGCTCGCGCCGTCGCCCTGCGAGTAGGCCTTCAGGCGCCCGCTGTGACGGCCCGTTCGTGAGCCGCTGACACTTATGTCGCTGAGCGCTCCCGCGGGCGCTCCGAGCAGGCTGATCTGCGTGTGCGGCGAGGCGTCGTAGGAGTCGGGCAGCGGCGAAACCGCGAGGCTGCTTCCGGGCAGCACTGCCGAGCGATTGAGCGTGCTCGGTATGCAGGGCGAGGCGGATGACATTGCGGCGGTGGCCTGGTCGGCGACAATCCGCTTCGAGGCGAAGGCGAGCGTGGTGGCGCTCGAGAGCACAACCAGCACGCCCGCGCAGATCAGGAGCTTGCGCAGGCGGTGCGGATTGGGCAGGTGGGTGTCGTCGTCGTGGTTGTGAGGCATTGCGGCCGAGCAGCGCTCGGCGAAGTTGGAGATCCTAACGTCCAGATAACACGGACCGGCTCGGAAAGCTGCAGAAAGAGGGTAAGAAGTTGCGAAGGCAAGCTGCGACGGCAAGCTGTGTAGTGATGGTGTTGGCGCTGGCGATGTTGTTGACGGCGTGCGGCTCCGCGGGACCGTCAGCGGCGGGCGGCGGGTCCGGGTCGGGCTCGCACACCGCGACCGCGACGGGGGCGCTGGCGAAGCCGGCGAAGGTGACGCTGATCCTCGACTTCGTGCCGAACGCGGTGCACGCGGGCATCTACCGCGCGCTGGCGGCCTCCTACTACAGGCGCGAGAACATCGATCTGCAGGTCGTGCAGCCGACGAGCACGCAGGAAACGTTGAAGCTGATCGACGCGGGGAAGGCGCAGTTCGGCCTGGCCGACGGAAGCGACGTGGCGGGGCTGATCGACGAAGGCGGCGACGCGCAGGCGGTGATGGCGCTCGTGCAGCGCCCGCTCGGCGGCTTGATCGCGCTGGCCTCGGAGCACCTGAGCTCACCGGCCGACCTGGCCGGTAGGACGGTTGGGATCACGGGCGTGCCCTCCGATCTGGCCGTGCTCGACACGGAGCTGCGCCACGCGGGCGTGAACCCCAGCCGGGTGCACGTGGTCACGGTCGGCTTCAACGGCTCTGAGGCGCTGCTGGCGGGGCGGATCGCGGCGTTCACGGGCTTCATCCCCGACGAAGGCGTCACGCTGCAGGCGAGCGGGCATCCAATCACCGCGTTCGCGCTCGACGAAAACGGCGGCCCCGCTTATCCGGGCCTCGTGGCGTTTACGACACGTAGGCTGATCGCGACGAACCCGAGGCTGGTGAGGGACTTCGTGGCGGCGACGAAAGCGGGCTACGAAGACACGTTCCGGGACCCGGCACGCAGCTTGGAGGATCTGCTGAGCTCCAACCCGTCGCTCCCGCGCAGGCTGACGGCGGCCTCGCTGGCTGTTTACCTACCGTTGTTCACCGGCAAAGCTGCCACCCGCTCTGCCGGCTCTTTGATCGGCGCCGGCGGGGCAGTGCCGTTCGGGACGCTGCAGAGCCCGAACGTCGCGGCGATGAGCGCTTGGATGCTGCAGAGCCGGCTGATCCATGCGCCGATCTCGCCGGAGCGCTACGGGACAAACCAGTTTCTCCGACCCGCACGGTAGCCTGCGCGCGTCTGGAAAACAAAGGGAAAGGGAAGCAAATGAACAAGTCCGAGCTGATCGAGGCGGTCGCCGCCGACACCGGTCTGACGAAAACCGACTCCGCACTGGTGCTCGAGTCGGTCCTGGGCACTGTCACCAAGACGCTGAAAAAAGGCGACGATGTGATCATCACCGGCTTCGGCAAGTTCTCGGTGGTGCAACGCGCGGCGCGCCAGGGCGTCAACCCGCGGACGGGCGAGCGCGTGAAGATCAAGGCCTCGAAGGCGCCGAAGTTCAGCGCCGGAGCGACGTTGAAGCAGGCGGTGAGCGGCAAGAAGAAGTAAAGGAGGATTGACGGGCGCCGGCTGCGCCCGAGCAAGCCGGATACGTGGGCGTGGAGGCCCCAGGGGGAGCGGCATGGATGCCGGACCGTAGAGAGGCGCGGTCCCGATAGAGGCTGTAGCGTCCCACAAGATGACGACGCCAGTGAGCGAGCTGGAGCTGAAGAGCTTCGACTACACCGATCCGGATATGTACGGCGCGCGCTTTCATGAGGCGATGCGCGAGTTGCGCGCGGAGGGCTGGCTGGCGAGCGGGCCGTTCGGGTACATCGTGCTCGACCGTGAGGCGGGAGAGTTCTTCCTGCGTACGCGCGCGGCGAGCTTTCCGGGGATGAAGATCGCGGAGATCTTCGGCGTAACCGAGGGGCCGCTGTGGGAGCAGATGAAGCGCAACATCCTGCACTTAGGTGGCGCCGACCACTCCCGTTTGCGCAGCCTCGTGAACCCGGCTTTGAGCCCGCGTGCGGTCGAGCGCTACCGGCCGATGATGAGGGGCTTCCTCGAGGATCTCCTCACGCGCGCGACAGCCTCCTCAACCTCCCCCTCCCTCCGCTGCGAGTTCGTGGAGGCGTTCGCCAAGCCGTACCCGTCGCGGACGATCGCGAGCGTGATGGGCGCGCCGATCGCGGACGCCCCGAAGCTGCACCACTGGTCGAACTGGATCCAGCGGCAGTTCGACGCGGTCAGCATGGCGAGCCAGCGCGACGAGATCGAACGGGCGGTGGAGGAGTTCTACTCCTACGCGCGGGAGCTGGTGCAGGCGCGCCGGGAGGACCCGGGCGACGACCTCATCTCGACGCTGATCGCCGCCGCGGATCCGGCCCACCCACCCGCCAAGCTGAGCGACGTCGAGTGCATCAACCTCGTCTTCAACGTGCTGGCGGGCGGGGTGGATACGACGCAGAGCCAGCTCGCGCACGCGATCAGGCTGCTGGCCGAACATCCCGAGCAGTGGGCCGCGCTGCGGGCCGATCCATCACTCGCCTCAGCTGCCGTCGAGGAGGCACTGCGCTACGAGCCGATCACGCCCTTCACGGCACGGATCGTGGACGAGGAGATCACCTTCCGCGACGTGACGTTTCCGGTGGAGACGATCGTGATGGTGTGCGCGTTCACCGGCAACCGTGATCTGGACGAGCACGCTGGCACAGGCACGGCTGAGACATTCGACATCACAGCCGAGCGGGGAGGGGCTCGGGCGCTGACCTTCGGCGCGGGCGTGCATTATTGCCTGGGCGCGAACCTGGCGCGCGTGGAGCTCCAGGAGGCGCTCGCGTTCCTGGGGGAGCGGTTCGAGGGCCTCGAGCTCGACGGCGAGCCGCAGTTCGAGAGCATCACCGGCATCTACGGGCTCGGAAAGCTGCCCGTGCGCCTGCGCCCCTGACCGCCGCCGCAAGCGAAATCGTCACACTAGAAAAGTCCCATCCACGTGCTTTCGGCTACCGTTCGCCGGATGGGACGCACGACCGCGCAGCCACTGTCCGCCGGCGACGCCGTCCTGGGGCTGGTGATCGAGCTGCCCGGCAACAGCTATCAGCTGGAGCAGCGCCTGGAGGGACGGTTCGGCTCGGCGCAGTTCAGCCATGCCACCGCCTATCACGCGTTGAAGCGGCTCGCGAAGCAGGGCCTGATCCGCCCGGTCGAGGATTCGAGCCCGGCTCCCCTGTCCGCCGCGAGCCCCCTACCCGCCCCGGCCCCCCTGTCCACTACGAGCCCGGCTCCCCTGTCCGCCGCGGCCCCCCTGTCCGCCGCGAGCGCCGACGCCGACGTGGCGGACCTGCCTGCCACAGCCTACGAGGCGACCCCGGCGGGGATCGCGCACTTCAGGCGCTGGCTGCGGGCTTCGACGGCGACACCGCCCTTACGTGAGGAGCTGCAGGCGAAGATCTCCTTCTGCGGGCCGGAGGACCTGCCGCGGATGGTGGCGATCGTCCGCGAGGCCGAGCTGGCCTGCGCGGCGCAGCTGGAGGATCTCAACGAGCGCATGCGCCGCCAGCGGCTGCTGGACCGCGACGACGCGTGGCGGCGGCTGACGGGCATGATCGTTACGGCGGGGGATGTGGCCTGGTGGGACGCGCGGATCAAGTGGCTGCAGACGCTACGGCAGTATCTGCAGCGAGAAGGGCAGCGCTACGCGGTAGAGCGGCGGCAGAGCACCTCGCCTCCCCGGGACTGAGGCACGCGCGATGTCCGTTCTGTCTCTGACTGGGGTCTGCCTGAGCTTCCCGCGCGGGCGGCGGCACGTGATTCCGGTGCTCGCGAGCGTGACGCTACAGATCGATGCTGGGGAAACCGTCTCCGTGCTGGCACAGCGCGCCCAGGGCAAGACCTCACTATTGCGGGTGGCGGCCGGCATGGAGCGACCCGATCGGGGGCAGGTCTGCTTTGAGGGCGAGGACCTGTGGGGCTTCTCCGAGCGGCGGCGCTCTCGTCTACTGGGCGACCAGATCGGCTGGGTGCGCCCGGTGGTGCCAGATCTCGATATGCCGATGCTCACCAACGTCGCGCTGCCGCTGTTTGCAACGCACGGGAAGAGCGAGGCGTACGCGCGGGCGACGGGAGCACTCGAGCGGGTGGGCGCGCAGGAGTGCGCGCAGCAGTTCTGGGGGAGCCTGGCGGACTGGGAGCGTGCGCTCGTGGCGATCGCCCAGGGAATCGCCCGCGAGCCGAAGTTGCTGCTCGTCGACGACCTGACGCTGTCGCTCGGTCTCGGCGAGACCGAGGAAATCACGCGGCTGCTCGACACGCTGGCCACAGAGCAGGGGTTTGCCGTGCTGATGAGCGTCTCCGACGCCGGCGCGACGGGCTGGTCGGGGCGCGTCGCGACGCTGGCCGGCGGCGAGCTGCTGGAGACGCCGAAACTGCCCGCGCAACAGGGGAACATCATCGACTTCCCGGGCGTCGTCAAGCCCGGGGCCAACGATCCCCGACACGACATCTCCACTTAGTGCTCGAGCTGCGCGAGCTGACAAAGCACTATCCCGCCGGCGATGGCGAGCTCCTCCGCGCCGTCGACGGTGTGTCGCTCAAGGTCGCCGCCGGGGAGCTGGTGGCGCTATACGGCCCGAGCGGCTCGGGCAAGACGACGCTGCTGATGCTGATCGCGGCGCTGCTCCAGCCCGACAGTGGCACTGTGATCGTCGACGGGCGGGAGATCTCCAGGCTCTCCGAGGATGACCGCGCGCGCTACCGCCTGCGCGAGCTGGGGTACATCGACCAGGCCTTCGACCTGCTCCCGGGTGCGACGGTGCTGCAGAACGCCGCGATGAAGCTGTGGCTGACCGCGGACGCGCGCCGGGCCGAGCGGATCGTCGAGCCCCTGCTGGTGCGCCTGGGGCTGGGCGAGCGTCTGGCTCACCGCCCCGATCAGCTCTCGATGGGCGAGCGCCAGCGCGTGATGATCGCGCGGGCGCTGTCGATGGGGCCAAAGCTCGTGCTCGCCGACGAGCCCACGGGGAGCCTGGATACGCGCCGCGGCCATGAGGTCCTGACGCTCCTGAGCGAGATCTGCCGTGAGCGCGGCGCCGCGGTCCTGCTCGTCACGCACGATCCCCAGGCGACGGCGTTCGCCGACCGGGTGCACGCGCTGCGCGATGGCCGGCTCGTGGATTATGAGCCGGACCAAGTGTTTGCTCCACTCGGCGAGGGGTAGCCGGCGCGTGCGGCTGTCGAGCATCGCCCATCTGTACCGCGTGCGGCTGAAGGTGCGGATCGTGCTCGTGCAGGAGTTGCTGGCGGTCCTCGGTCTGTCCGTCGGCGTGGCGCTGCTGTTTGCCTCCCAGGTCGCAAGCGCGAGTCTCAATGGCTCCGTGCGGCAGCTGGCGAGCGAGCTGGTGGGGAATATGCAACTGCAGCTCGATTCGCGCGACCCACGCGGCTTCGACGAAAGCCTGCTCGGGCAGGTGCGGCGGCTGCCCGGTGTCAGCGCCGCGGTGCCGGTGCTCGAGGAGCCCGCCGAGGCGGTCGGGCCGGCCGGCCGGCGGGCCGTGGAACTGATCGGCGCCGATCCACGGCTGGCGCTCCGAAACAGTCCGCTTCTGAAGCATTTCCACTATGCCCAGATCGCTCGCCTGCATGCGCTCGCGCTACCGGCTTCGATTGCCGATACGATCGGGGCGCAGCCGCTTCAGCCGATCGAGCTGCAGATCGGCGCGAGCAATGTCAGCGCCCTGGTCGGCACGTCGCTCGACGCGACGGCGATCGGGGGGCTCGCGCACAGCCCGGTGGCGGTCGCGCCGCTGTCCTACGCGCAGAAGCTCACCGGAATGCGGGGGCTCCTCACACGCGTCTATGTCCGCGCGCTGCCCGGACGCGAGCCCGAGGTGCGGGCGGGCCTGGAGCGGCTGGCCGCGGATCGTCTGAACGTCGAGCCGGCCAACTTCGACGTGACCCTCTTCGGGGTCGCGGTGGCGCCCGCCGATCAGGGCGAGGACCTGTTCTCGTGGATCAGCGCGCTCGTCGGGTTCCTGTTCGCGTTCAACGTGATGCTGCTCACGCTGCCGCTGCGCCAGGGTCTGATCTCAGGGCTGCGCGCCAACGGCGCGACACGTCTGGACATAGTGAAGGCGTTGCTGTTCGACGCGCTTGTGCTCGGCGGTTTGGCCGCGCTCGTGGGCTTGGCGCTGGGAGATCTGCTCTCGATTGTCGTGTTTCGCTCGAATCCGGGCTATCTGTCGTTTACGTTCCCGGTCGGATCGCAGCGAATTGTGACCTGGCAGAGCATCGCGATCGCCGCGGGGGTGGGGCTGCTGGCCGCGTGTATCGGTGTGCTGATCCCGCTCGGAGCGATCTTCGCGCAAGCTACTCGAGCTGCGAGATCCCGCAGCCATCCCATCCGCAGGTGGTGGAAGCTGGCGGTGCTGATCGGCGGGTTGTGTTGCATTGCGCTGACGACAATCATCCTCCTCGCCGCGCCACGGTTGGCGGTGCTGGGCAGTGTGAGCTTGGTGGTTGCGCTGCTGGTGCTACTCCCGCTGCTGCTGGAGATGATCGTTGCCGTGTTCGATCGCATGCAAACCCACTTCGGATCGGCGGCCACCCGTATCGCCGTGATCGAACTGCGCTCGAGCAAGACCCGGGTGCGATCGATCGCGATCGCCGCAACCGGAGCGATCGCGGTCTTCGGCAGCGTCGCCATCCAGGGCGCACAGCGCAATCTACAGGCGGGGCTTGACAGGGTCGCGGTCGAAATGAGCGATACAACCGATCTGTGGGTATCGCCGTCCGGCACAAATAACACGCTGGACACGACCGCGTTTCCGAGCTCGACCGCGGGCATGCTGACACGACTGCCCGCGGTGCGGTCGGTCGCTATCTACCGGGGCGGCTTCCTCGATGTCGGCGATCGCCGCGTGTGGGTGATCGCGCCACCACGCGCCTCCACACAGCCGGTTCCACCCGGGCAGCTGACCAGCGGCGACCTCCAGACCGCGACCGCCCGCATCCGTCAGGGCGGTTGGGCGATCGTCTCAGAGGCGATCGCGCATGAAGCCCATCTGCACGTCGGCGAGTCCTACTCCCTGCCCACCTCGAATCCCACGAGCTTTCGAATCGCCGGGTTCAGCACGAACGGCGGATGGCCTCCCGGCGCGATCATCATCAACGCCGATGATTACGCACGCGCGTGGGGCAGCGGCGCCGCCAGTGCGCTGAACATTGCTTTGAGGAGCGGGGTCTCACCGGCGCGCGGCCGGCTCGAGGTCATGCGTGCTCTTGGCGCCAATTCCGGGTTGACCGTCCAGACCGCGGTCGAACGTGGACATCGGTGGCAGACGATCAGCCACCAGGGTCTCTCGCGGCTGACGCAGATCGCCACGCTCGTGCTGATCGCCACCGTGCTGGCGATGTCGATCGCAATGGGGACGATGATCTGGCAGCGGCGTCCCCGGCTTGCCCGCATGAAGGTGCAGGGCTACGGGCATGGGGTGCTGTGGCGGGCGCTGCTCTGGGAGAGCGGCTTGCTGCTCGGGGCGGGCTGTCTGATCGGTGCGGCGTGCGGCATCTACGGGCAGTTGCTGATCAGCCATGCGCTCGCGACCGTTACGGGCTTTCCGATCGTCTTTTCGGCTGGAGTGTGGGTCGCGATCGTAAGCTTCGCGCTCGTCAGCGTGGTGGCTGTGGCGATCGTCGCGCTGCTGGGCTATCGCGCCGCCGAAGTGACCCCGGACGTGTAGTCCCACCCGCGCACGCGCCCACCACCCGCGCACGCGCCACCCAAGCCCGCCCCATTGAAAACCGCCAAACGGGCAAGATTCGCCAGAAGGTGAGGCGATTCTCAACGATTGGGTGTTTGCGATCCACCCGATCTTCTAGGCTCCGGAAATATCCCAGCTTCGCGAAGGAACGATCCGGTGCCGCTCGATCTCAGACAAGCCTGGGTGTTGCTTGCTGCCGGGAGCAGGGAGCTGGTGTGGGGGCTGCGCGGCGTCTCTCGCGAGCTCACGCGCTGGCGCGTGCGCGCATCGAGCATTCCCGACCTGGTGCTCCGCAGTGACGCGCTCGAGGCAATCGATCGCAAGCGGGGCAACATCTACGGCGCTTCGCTGTTCTGGATCCTCCCGACGCGCCGCTCGCCGGAGCTCCTGAGGCTGCTCGTCGCATACGAGATCATGGCGGACTTTCTCGACTGCGTGAGCGAGCGCGGCGCGTATGTCGGCATCGGCAATGGTCTACAGCTGCATCGGGCTCTGATCGAGGCGCTGGATCCGAGGCTTGGAAATTCTGACTACTACCGGTGGCATCCGTGGAAAGACGACGGCGGATATCTCAATGAGCTCGTCGGTGCATGCCGTGAGCGTTGCGGCGGGCTGCCGTCGTATGAGTCCGCGAGGGCTCTGCTCCTGCGCGCGAGCAACGACGCGCAGGTGCTTGCGCTCAACCATGAGCCGGACGCCGGCCGCAGAGATGCGGCGCTGAAGAGCTGGGCTGAGAAACATGTTGACCGCGATAAAAGCCTCGCCTGGTTTGAGCTGACGGGCGGCGCGAGCGCCTGGCTGACGATCCTCGCGCTGCTCGCCTTGGCGGCCGAGCCGGAGCTCGACGAGCGGCAGGTCGCCGAGACCTACGCCGCGTACATGCCGTGGGTCTCGCTGTCGGGAACGATGCTCGACAGCTATGGCGACATCGCGGAGGACACCGCCGAGGACGCTCACAGCTATATCGCGCATTACCAGAGCACGGAGATCGCGACACAGCGCGTCACCGAGATCATTCGGCGCTCGCTGTGCGAGCTGGCGGCGCTGCCCGACGGCGATCGCCATCTCGTGATCGCCAGCTGCATGGTCGCGATGTATCTGACAAAGGACAGCACGCGCACACCCGCGATGCGTGCCACGACTGTCCGAATCCTGCAGGCAAGCGGCCCTCTTACAAGGATGCTGATGCCGGTCTTACGGATCTGGCGCCTGCTAAACGGGCAGCGATCGGCATAGAGGGGTCGATACCCGGTGAATCGAGCCCTCACCGCCGTTTCAATCGGGCTCGGGGGGTGATCAAGATCGGCGCGCGAGCCAATTTGCGTTGCCTGCCACCCGGTGTTCCTCTGAGTTCAGTGATGCAGACGCTGATTTTCTGGCGATGGCCGCACAGCTATCTCGAGCAGTGCAGTGCCCGTTACGGCAGTCGGTTTACGATCAATCCAGTGGGGATGGAGCCGATGGTCTTCATGTCGGATCCAAGTGACATCAGGGCGATCGTCACGGCGCCGGCGGACACGCTGCACCCAGGCATTGGCGCGGCTGTGATCGCTCCACTAGTTGGGAAGGATTCATTTATGTTGATCGAGGAAGAGCAACACATGTGTGGGCGCAAGACGATCCTGCCCGCGTTTCATCACAAGCTGATCGAGCAACACGGCAAGATGGTGAGCGATGTCGTTGATCGAGAGATTGAAACATGGCCGGTGGATCGAAAGTTTGCGATACATCCCTACCTGTGTGCATTGACTTTAAGGGTAATTTTAAAAACGATCTTCGGGCGCGAAGACAGTCGCGTCGCCGAGCTGCACAAGCGGCTGCTGGCGATGCTGTCGATTACGGCAAGCCTGGCGTTGCAAGAGCCGCAGCTGAGACGGTTGCCGGGCTGGCACCGCATCTGGAGAGGACTGCTGGCCGAACGCGCGGCGGTGGATGAGCTGATGTTGAGTCTGATCGGAGATCGAGGATGCGGGTCCGTCCGAGAGAGTGGCGTCCTCACGATGCTGCTCGGCGCCGAGAACCCGGACGGTGGACCGATGAGCACGCGGCAGATTCGCGACAACCTGATGTCGATCGTGCTTGCCGGACACGAGACGACCGCAGCGGAGCTGGCGTGGGCATTTCAGCTGCTGGTGCACAACCCCAAGGTGCTGGAGAAGCTGATCGACGAGCTCGACAGCGGTGGCGGCGAGGAGTACCTGACCGCGACGATCCAGGAGGTGCTGCGCCACCGGCCGGTGTTCCTGTTCACGATCCCGCGCGCGGTCAAGCAGCCGATCGAGATCGGCGGTTTCACATATCGCCCGCCGGCCCAGCTGCTGGGGTGCATCTATCTCGTGCACCACGATCCAGAGCTCTATCCCGAGCCGCACGAGTTCCGGCCGGAGCGCTTCCTCGGGGACTCGCCTCCGAGCACCTACACGTGGCTGCCGTGGGGTGGCGGTCGCAAGCGCTGCCCCGGGCTGCATCTGGCGATGCTCGAGATGAAGACCGTGCTGCGCACGGTGCTCGCGACGATGACCGTAAGGCCGGCGTCGAGCAAGATCGAGCACCCGCGCTGGCGCAGCGTGATCGTCACGCCGCACGCGGGATCGCGCGTGGTGCTCGAGCGCCGCTGAGGCACTTCAGAGAACTGCCGGAATCGCGAGAGTGCTCGGAATCCATGGCGACGTGTCACTATGCAGCGGACGGGAGCATCGTCAGTATCGCTTCCGTGGCCACGATGTCCGAGAACGGAGTCTCAATCGAGCTGTCCAAGGCGCAGATCAATCGCGTGATTCGCGAAGCTGCGCACGACGTCGGCATGCCGGACCCGCGGATGATCGATCAGCTCGACGTCGACGCCTTCAACATGCGCCTCGACGATGTGCGCTTCTCGCGCTCGCTGCTGCGCGGTCTGATGGTGCTCGCGGCCTTCCCCGCCGATGGGGCCGATCGCGCGGTCACCGATGTGGCCAAGCAGCTCGGCATGGGCGTATCGACGACACATCGCTATGCCGCCACGTTTGTCGAGGTCGGCCTGCTGGAGCGGGACCCGGTTTCGCGCCGGTATCGCCGCGCGGGCAAGGTATGAGCGAACGTTCTCGCCCAGCAGTGGGGACGAGAAAACGTGCTTTCTATATTCATGCGATGAGGAGGTTTGATGCCTAGGAGAAGCCCGAACGCGATCGAGAACCCGGCCTGGTCGGTGCCATCGCTGCGCGAGCCGCGCTATTCGCAGTCGCTCGAGCGCGGCCTGGCGATCTTGGGGTGCTTCTCCCCGGAGCGTCCGGTGCTGGGGATCGCCGACATCGCCGACGAGCTGGGCATGAGCCGCTCGACGACCCACCGGTACGTGATCACGCTCGTGGCGCTGGGTTATCTGGAGCAGGGGGCCTCGCGCAAGTACCGCCTGGGCTTGAAGGTGACCGATCTGGGGATGGCGGCACTGAACGCGACGGGCCTGCGCGAGCACGCGCGGGAGGATCTAGAGGAGCTGCGCGTGCGCAGCTCCTACACCGTGAATCTCGGCGTGCTGGACGGCACCGACGTTCTGTACGTGGAGCGCGCGCGCAGCTGGCGCAGGGGGCAGGACAAAATCGATCTCGGCCTGCATCCGGGGTCGCGGCTGCCGGCGTACTGCACCTCGATGGGCAAGATCCTGCTGGCCTACCTGCCCGAGTCCGAGCAGAGTGAGCTGATCGGCGAGATGACGCTGACGAAGAAGGGGCCGAACACGATCACGAGCAAGAAGGCCCTGCGCGAGGAGCTCGAGCAGATCCAGGACGAGGGCTTTGCCGTCAACGATCAGGAGCTCGCGGCCGAGCTGTACTCGATCGCCGCCCCCGTGCGCAACGAGGCCCGCGAGGTGGTCGCCGCCGTGAACATGGCCGCGCACAGCTCGATGATCTCGCTCGGAGAGCTCGTCGACGCACTGGGCCCGCACCTGGTCTCCACGGCCGATCGGATCTCCGCGCGGCTGGGCTACCGCCGCGACGACGAGCGCTAGGGAAGGTCCAGAGGGGACGGTAGTCTGCCCCCTCGTGAAGGCGGTGATCCTGGCCGGCGGCTTCGGCTCGCGACTCAGCGAGGAGACCGCCGTGCGTCCCAAGCCGATGGTCGAGATCGGCGGCAAGCCGATCCTCTGGCACATCATGAAGATCTATGCCGCCCACGGGATCGAGGAGTTCGTGATCTGCCTCGGCTACAAGGGCTACCTGATCAAGGAGTACTTCGCCAACTACTACCTGCATACGTGCGATGTCTCCTTCGATCTGGCGGGAGGGGGAATGGAGGTTCACCGCTCGGCGACCGAGCCGTGGAAGGTCACGCTCGTCGATACCGGAGAGGGGACGATGACGGGCGGGCGTCTGAAGCGCGTGCTGAGCTACGTCGAGGACGAGGACTTCTGCTTTACCTACGGCGACGGGCTCTCCGATGTCGACATCACAGCCGCGATCGCCTTTCATCGTGAGCAGGGGACGAAGGCGACCGTCACGGCGGTGCAGCCCGCGGGCCGCTTCGGGGCGATCGACGTGGAGGGGGAGCGGGTGAGCGGCTTCGAGGAGAAGCCGCGCGGCGATCGCGGCTGGACCAACGGGGGCTTCTTCGTGCTCTCGAACGGGGTCGCTCAGTACCTGGACGGTGGCGACGAGCTCGTCTGGGAGCAGGAGCCGATGCGCGCGCTGGCGGCCGCTGGCGAGCTTTCGGCCTTTCGGCACGAGGGCTTCTGGCAGCCGATGGATACCCTGCGCGATCGCCGCGAGCTGCAGGAGCTGTGGGACTCGGGGCAGGCGCCATGGCGGACGTGGGCATGAGCGCCGTCGACCCCGACTTCTGGAAGGGCCGTCGCGTGCTGCTGACCGGGCACACCGGCTTCAAGGGCGCCTGGCTGTCGCTGTGGCTGCAGTCGCTCGGCGCGCGCGTGACCGGCTTCGCGAACGGCGTGCCGACGCAACCGTCGCTGTACGAGCTGGCGAGGGTTGGGGAGGGGATGGAGAGCATCGAGGGCGACGTGCGCGACCCGGCGGCGCTCGCGGCGGCCATCGCGGCGGCCGAGCCGGAGATCGTCGTACACATGGCAGCGCAGTCGCTCGTGCGTCGCTCGTTTATCGAGCCGCGCGAGACCTACGAGACGAACGTGATGGGCACCGTCAACGTGCTCGACGCCGTACGCCTCCATGGAGGCGACGTGCGTGCGATCGTGAACGTTACATCGGACAAGTGCTACGAGAACCGCGAGTGGGAGTGGGGCTACCGCGAGCAGGAGCCGATGGGGGGCTTCGATCCCTATTCGAGCTCGAAGGGTTGCTCGGAGCTCGTGACGGACGCTTTTCGCCGCTCGTTCTTCGCAGGGGCCGACGGGCCGCGTCTGGCCTCCGCGCGCGCCGGGAACGTGATCGGCGGCGGCGACTGGGGCGCCGAGCGGCTCGTGCCGGACATCATGCGCGCGGCGCTCGCCGGGGAGGAGGTGCGCGTGCGCAATCCGAGCTCGATCCGGCCCTGGCAGCACGTGCTCAACCCGCTCAGCGGCTACCTGGTGCTCGCCCAAGCGCTGTGGGAGCAGCCGCAGCTGGCGGAGGGCTGGAACTTCGGCCCGGCCGACGAGGACGCCCGTCCGGTCGGCTGGATCGTGCAGCGGATCGCCGCGCAATGGCCAAAGGAGCTGCGCTGGGTGCAGGACGATGGGCCCCATCCGCACGAGGCCAACTATCTGAAGCTCGACTCCTCAAAGGCGCGTGCGCGACTGGGCTGGCGCCCGGGACTGGACTTGGGAGAGACCCTGGAGAGCATCGTAAGCTGGTACAGCGAGCTGGGATCGAGGGCGGACATGCGCGCGGTGACGCTGGGGCAGATCGAGGCCTTCCAATACGCTGCGAGCTCCTCATGAGCGAGACCCTCTGCCGATTCTGCCGTGCGCCCGTCGAGGCCGTCTTCGCGGACCTCGGTATGTCGCCGCTCGCGAACTCCTATCTGCCGCCCGAGCGGGGCAACAGCATGGAGGCCTTCTACCCGCTGCGCGCGCTTGTGTGTGGGAAGTGCTTCCTCGTTCAATTGGAGGAGTTCGAGACGCCCGAGCGGATCTTCTCCGACTACGCCTACTTCTCGTCCTACTCATCGAGCTGGCTGGAGCACAGCCGCAACTATTCCGAGCTGATGATCGAGCGTTTTGGCCTGGGCGAGGACAGCCACGTCGTCGAGATCGCCTCCAACGACGGCTACCTGTTGCAGTTCTTCCACGAGCGCCAGATCCCTGTGCTCGGGATCGAGCCGGCCGCGAACGTGGCGAAGGTGGCGCTGCAGAAGGGGATTCCCACGCTGGTCGAGTTCTTCGGGCAGGAGACCGCGCGCTCGCTGGCAGGCGAGTCGGCCGCCGATCTGCTGCTCGGGAACAACGTGCTCGCGCATGTCCCCGACCTCAACGACTTCGTCGCGGGGATGAAGATCCTGCTGAAGCCGGGGGGCGTGATCACGATGGAGTTTCCCCATCTGATGAGCCTGGTCGATGACAAGCAGTGGGACACGATCTATCACGAGCACTTCTCCTACTTCTCGTTTCTGACCGTCGGCCGTGTGTTCGAGGCGCACGGTCTGCGGTTGTTCGATGTGGATGAGCTGCCCACGCACGGGGGGTCGCTGCGGATCTACGGCTGCCATGCGGATGACCCGGAGAAGCCCGAGACCAGCGCCGCCCGCGAGCTCCAAGAGCGCGAGCGCTCCGCGGGCTACGAGCAGCTCGAGACCTACCTCGGTTATGGGCGGTTGGTCGAGCGCGACAAGCGCCAGATCCTGGCGTTCCTGAGCGATCTGAAGGAACAGGGCCTGAGCATCGCGGGCTACGGGGCGCCGGCGAAGGGCAACACGCTGCTCAACTATTGCGGGGTGGGCCGTGACTTCCTCGACTACACCTGCGATCTGAACCCGCATAAGCAGGGACATCTATTGCCGGGCAGCCACATCCCGATCCGCTCGCCCGATGCCCTGCGCGAGGACAGGCCCGATGTCGTGTTGATCCTGCCGTGGAACCTCAAGGATGAGATCGTCGAGCAGCTGGGGTTCATCCGCGAGTGGGGCGGGCGGTTCGCCGCACGCACGCCGGAGCTGACGCTGCTCTCGTGAAGTTCATCGAGACCCCGCTGCCCGGAGCCTGGGTGATCGAGCCGCAGGAGATCGAGGACGAGCGCGGCTGGTTCGCGAGGACGTTCGACGCCGGGGAGTTCCGTGAGCGGGGCCTGAATCCCGATGTTGTGCAGTGCAACGCCTCGTTCAACCACCGCGCGGGGACACTGCGGGGGATGCACTATCAGGCCGAGCCACACGGCGAGTCAAAGCTCGTGCGTTGCGTGAAGGGGACGATTTTCGACGTGGCCGTCGATCTGCGCCCCGACTCTTCGACATATCGTCACTGGCACGGGGTACAGCTGAGCGCCGAGAACCGCCTAGCGTTCTACATCCCCGCGGGGCTCGCGCACGGCTTCCAGACGCTCACAAACAACTCCGAAGTGCACTACCAAATGGGCAACCAATACGTGCCCGAGGCGGCCAGGGGTGTGCGCTGGGACGATCCGGCCTTCGCGATCCAGTGGCCGGCCGCGGAGGGCGGGCGCACGATCTCCGAGAAGGACAGCTCCTATTCCTACCTCGAGGCGTAGCGCTCTGGTGGGGGTGGGCAGCCGGATGCCCACCACGGCTCCGGGGCAAGCCGCCTGCCGGCTATGTGGTGGTCCGTCTGTGCGCGAGTTCGTCGTGGGCGATCGCAACCGCGGGCTCGGCCCCGGGCGCTTCGAGTATCGGCGCTGTGAAGACTGCGCCGCGATCGCGCTGAGCGAGGTGCCCGCGGACCTGGGGCGCTACTACGCCGTCGACGGATACGGGCAGGGCAGCCAGGACATGACCCCGGAGCTCGTGCGCCGTGAGACGGCTAAGCTCGAGTTGATGGGGGAGCTCGCTCCTCCGGGCCCGATCGTCGAGATCGGCCCCGGTCCCGGGCTCTTCACGCGCGTCGCCAAGGTGGCCGGCTTTGAGGTGACCGCCTTGGAGATGGATCCTCACTACTGCAGCTATCTCTCCGAGGAGCTCGGCGTGAGGGCGATCCAGACCACGGATCCCGAGGCCGTCCTGCCGGCGCTTCCACCAAGCCGCGCGGTCGTGATGTGGCACGTGATCGAGCATCTGCCCCGTCCCTGGGAGGTGCTCGAGCGCAGCGTCGAGAACCTCGCTCCGGGGGGTATCGTCGCGCTGTCGTGCCCCAACCCGGATTCGCTTCAGTTCCGTGCCCTGGGCCGCTACTGGACCCATGTCGACGCGCCACGCCACCTGCAGCTGATCCCGGCCGCGGCGCTGGAGCGCAGGATGGCCGCGCTCGGGATGCGCCTCCTGCGCATCACGACGGCCGACCCTGTGGGCAGAGCGCTCAACCGCATGGGCTGGGAGGCGGTGGCGCGCCGGCACCCCGCGCGTCGCGCGACGACGATGAACCAGCTGCATTTCGCCCATGCGCTCACGCTCGCCCTCGCCCCGGTCGAACGACGAGGACTTGCGGGAGCCGCGTACACGGCTGTGTTCGCCCGTAACGAGCCCGCCAAGCGGACACAGGGTTGAGCCGGCGTTGAGGACTCGGCAACCATCCGAGGAGCGCAGCTCACGCGGCGAGCAGAATCCGGCGGACCTGCTCTCCACCACGGCCGCCGGTCCGGCGGCTGTGCGCGGCGGAGGGATGCGCGGCATCGGCTTTCTCGTTGGTGCGCTGGCCAGCGCCGCCTCGGCGGCGCTGCTGTTTCGCCACCTGGGAGTGATCGATACGGGTCGCTATGTGGCGATCCTCTCGCTGGTGGCGATCGTCTCGGGGTTCTCCGATCTGGGACTGACGGCCGTCGGGGTGAGGGAGGCCGCGACCCGCGAGGGCGACGAGCGCGCCCCGCTGCTGCGCGAGTTGCTGGGCCTGCGTCTCACGCTCACGCTCGGCGGTGTCGTGATCGTGGCCGGCGTTGCCGCGTTCCTGTATCCGAGCGTCTATATCGCCGGCGTTGCGATTGCCGGCGTCGGGCTGCTGCTGCAGGTCACCCAGGACAACTATTCAGTGCTGCTGCAGGTCGAACTGCGTCTGGGCTGGGTCGCGATGCTCGACATGCTGCGCCAGCTCAGCACCGCTCTGTTCGTCGTCCTGCTGGTGCTCGCCGGAGCGAAGCTGCTTGCGTTTGTCGCGGTGACCGTGGCGGTGGGGTTGGTGTGTGTGACGGTGGCCGCCCAGCTCGTCCGCGGCCGGCGCTCGCTGGCGCCGGCGTTTCATTGGGCGCAGTGGCGCCCGATGATCGCGGCGATATTGCCCTATTCGGCTGCCGTCGCCGCGGCCGCGTTGTACTTCCGCATGGCGATCCTGCTCACCTCGCTGCTCGCCAACGGGTATCAGCTTGGCCTCTTCAGCGCATCGTTTCGGATCGTCGAATTCCTCACGGTGATCCCCGCGCTGCTGGCGGGCGCCGCGCTGCCGATCTTCTCGCACGCCGCGCGCGACGATCTCAACCGGCTCGGCTACGCGCTCGGGCGCGTGTTCGAGGTCGCGCTGATCGTGGGCTGCTGGATCGCCGTATCGCTCGCGGTCGGGGCGAGCCTTGCGATCGCGATCATCGGCGGGCACCGCTTTGCGGGAGCCGCGGGCGTGTTGCAGATTCTGGGCGTCGCCCTGGTGGGCACGTTTGCCACCGCGGTCTGGGGCAACGGCCTGCTGAGCCTGCGCCGGCACGGCGATCTGCTGACCATCACCGTGAGTGCGCTCGTGATCAGCGCCGCGCTGATCGCCGCGTTGATCGAGCTCGATGGAGCGATCGGGGCGGCGATCGGCCTCGCTGCGGGCGAGGTCGGGATGGCGGTTGCCACCGGCACGATCCTTGCCCGTCGTAGCGACGAGCTGCGGCCATCGCTGAGAATCGTTCCGTTGGTGGGCATGGCCTCGGCGGTGGCACTCACGCCGATGCTCGCCACCGGGGTGCCGGTGATCGTTCGCCTTGCGGTCTCGACGATCCTGTACGCCGTCGTGCTGCTGCTCACGCGGGCGCTGCCGCCCGAGCTGGATGCCCTGCTGCCGGCCGGTGTCGTCCGTCGGCTGGCGAGCCGATGAGCCGAGCGAAGTGACGCTAGAGTCTGCATCCCGGATGCCTCGCGTCAGTGCCGCTGTGCTCAACTACAACGGACGAGCGCTGCTGGAAGTGATCCTTCCTTCGCTCGCGGCGCAGGAGTACAGCGACTTTGAGGTGGTGGTCGTCGACAATGGCTCGACCGATGACTCCGCGGACTACCTGCGTGAGCACTGGCCGCAAGTTCGCATGGTCAGTGCGGGAGCAGCGAACATCGGGGTGGCCGCTGCGCTGAACCTTGCCGTTCGCTCATGCGATGGGGAGCTCGTCGCGCTGCTGAACAACGATCTCGAGCTCGCTCCGAGCTGGCTGGCCGAGCTGGTGCAGGCGCTTGACCGCCACCCCCAGGCCGGGACGGCGGCGTGCAAGCTGATGCGCTACGACCGGCGCGAGGAGCTCGACGGCGCGGGCAACATCTTCACCCGCAGCGCAACCGGCTTGCAGCGAGGACAGGGTCAACCGGATCGCGGCCAGTTCGACCGCGAGGAGGAGGTCTTCGCCCCCACCGCCGGCGCGGCGCTGTACCGTGCCGAGACGCTCGCGGAGGTCGGCCCGTTCGACGAGTCCTTCGGGGCGTACTTCGAGGACGTCGATTGGGGCTTGCGCGCGCAGCTCTTGGATCAGCGCTGCTGGTACGCGCCGGCGGCGGTGGCATACCACATGGGCAGTGCCACCACGCGGGGCGATGCCGACCCTCTGTACTACGAGCTGCAACGGCGCAACACGCTCGCTCTGCTCATCAAGGACGTTCCCGGACGCTTCATCGTGCGCAATCTCCACCACATCGTCTTTCACCACGCGCTCAGCCTGGCCTACAGCGTGCGGGCGGGAATGTTGACAGTGCACCTGCGCGCGCTGCGGTCTCTGCTGCGCGCGGCGCCGGGCTGGCGCGCGGAGCGGCGCCGGATCCTGGGCGCCCGGCGCATCGAGTTGCGTGAGTTCGACCGCTTTGTCAGCGATCGCTAGCGCCGGGATCGTGTCGGAGCTTCTACTGATCGGAGGATCACGGCTGACCGTCGTGATCCCCACCTATAACGGACGTGCTCTACTGGATCGGATGCTCTGCTCGCTGGTGGGACAAACGTTCAGGCCTGCCCGGGTCGTCGTGGTCGACGACTGCTCAGACGACGGCACGATCGCGCACCTGCACGCGCATTGGCCGGAAGTCGACGCGATTGCGCGCGCGTCTCGGGGCGGTGTCACGGCTGCGCTGAACGACTGTCTGCGGGCCGCCGATACCGAGCTGGTGGGTCTGTTCAACAACGATATGGAGCTCGATCCGAGCTGCTTGGCCGAGCTGGTGGCCGAGCTCGATCGTCACCCCGAGGCGGCTTCGGTGACTCCGAAGATGCTCGACTTTTCAGAGCGCAACGTGCTCGACGGGGCCGGCGACCTGCTCGTCTGGCGAGGTGGGGCAACGCGTCGCGGGCATGGCGAGCTCGATCGTGGTCAATTCGACCAGCCGGAAGACGTATTTGGAGCATGTGGGGGCTCGGCGGTCTACCGGCGCAGCGCTCTCGATCGCGTGGGTTACCTCTATGAGCCCTACTTCGCCTATTACGAGGATGTCGACTGGGCATTTCGAGCCCAGTTGGCAGGCTTGCGCTGCCGCTACGCCGCGAGCGCGATTCTCTACCACCGCGGCAGCGCCACGCTCGGACGGGGGCTGAGCGACTTCAACGGATACCACCTCTGGCGCAACCCGATCTGGCTCGTGGCCCGCTGCTACCCGCGCCAGGCGCTCGTGCGTCACGCGCCGTCGCTGTGCCGGGGTCAGCTCGGCAATCTGTACGCAGCCGCGCGCGCGCGTCGACTGCGTATCTGGGCGCGGGCGATGCGGGATGCTGCTCGTGGCCTTCCCGCTGCGCTCTCCCAGCGCGGCGAGATCCAACGTCAGCGTGTGATCTCCGCCGCCGAGCTCGAGGCGCTTGTGCGTGCTGGGCGGCGATGATCGCTGTTGTTCATCTGGTGTGGGGTCCGTTGGGGGTTGGGCCGGTGCGGGAGTTTGTTGCGTCTTATCGTGCTCATGAGGCTGGTGTTGATCATG
>Ga0302326_10007578_pt1 | contig 24093 bp, 21 predicted proteins | sample Palsa_T0_3_FD_202264 | JGI IMG/M metagenome (GOLD analysis project Ga0302326, IMG submission 202264) | Peat permafrost microbial communities from Stordalen Mire near Abisko, Sweden - Palsa_T0_3 | ecosystem: Environmental > Terrestrial > Soil > Palsa > Peat permafrost | place: Sweden: Abisko... | reverse complement strand
GCATCCCGATCAACGACCAGGTCGCGGCGCTGCTGCCAGGCCTCCGATATCCTTCCGGAGTGATTGTCGCTGCGCACGCTGCCAACGTTGCCAACACGGATATTCCTTTGCAGGTTGGCGACGTTATCCATGCCATCAATAACATGCCCGTTTCCGACCTTGCGGGAATCCGCGCGGCTCTGGATCGTCTGACGCCCGGCGCCGCCGTGGTCCTGCAAATCGAGCGCGATCAGGAATTGATGTACCTCAGCTTCCAATTGGAATAACAAGCCAGACAAGGTTTTCAGGGAACTGATATTTATAAGCCGTACGGCGAAGAGAGAATGACTGAATTATTCAATCTTGTCTCGTTTCTGGAGATTGTGCATCGCGCATAGAACCTGAATGTTTTCGGCAAGGAGGGAGGTGCCCCCTTTAGAAAAGGGAAGAACGTGATCGAAGTGCAGGTTTTCTTGGCTCCCACAAAGCACGCATTTACCTTTGTCCCGTTTCCAAACCTCCATTTTAACGTCTGTCGGTATTAGGCGGTTATGCGCAATCTCGTGATATTCGTCTTGGGGGGAATCACTGACTTCGTCAACAACCTGAAGCTTGAACTTGAAAGTTCGTCGGCCGTTGTCGGTTTGCAGCCACCCATCAACCAATTCAAAGACACCAGCGTAAGTCCAAATCCCCGTCTTAATCTTGTCGTATACCCTGACGTGCGCCGCGGGTGTTCGGCCCTCTTTGTATACAGCGACTGCCTTCCAGAATAGCCCATTCTGCGTGAGGTTACCGGTTGTCGAATATTCAGGTTGGTCTACCTTCTTGGGCTCAGTACACTCCCGTGTTCGTGGCGCATCGTGCCCTTCATAAATCAGTGTTTTCCCTCCGTCTTCAATCCTATCCGTGTAAGGCGCTCCTCGGCGACGACTCATCAGAATCAAACTAATAGGGCCACGGATCCGAAAATTCATCCCTCTTTGTAGGCTGACGCGTTCCTGCCTGCACATTTCTACGTAAGAGATAATGTCTCCAGCTTGGAACATTGTCGTTTCGGTTGACTCAAAACAGTGGAGCGGGCGATGGGAATCGAACCCACGTCCGCGGCTTGGGAAGCCGCTATTCTACCATTGAACCACGCCCGCTTCGGTTTTTACGCTACCAGAGCCTGCCCAATTACCGCAAGCCCCCAATTCCCGCAACGCTGTTCTGATCTGTTATTCCGCCGCGCGCGACTGCAATTGACACTGCTGGTAAAATAGAAGTAGCGGTTGGGAGCCACGAAGCCAACTCCAACCCGGCGCCATGAGCGCACCCCGGCAAGACGGCGTCTTCCTCCAGCCACGAACCACGGCGGATAAGACGCTGCAGCGGCCCGCCCGCCCGTTCGAAATCGCCGGTCGATCCCCGGCGCGCTTCACGCGCACGCCCGAGCGCTCCCGGCCATCTCTGCCATTCTCTTCGGGCATTCTCCAACGCTCTCTTGCTAACTCCCGAAAAATCGCCTCGCGTGTTTTCAGTCGTTTGCGCGCTCTTGCCTCCCTCTTTCACGAAGAGCGCATCATTGTTTTCAATAACTTACAGCCTCTTGTACACAGTCGAAAAGCATCAACTCCATTATTTTCATCCCGTTGCGGCCTCTTGGAACAAAATACCGGGGGTGGGGGTGCTATCAAAGTGATTAACAGCGACGATCCACTCTGGAGCTCATGGTTGAGGGGTGGTGCATTCCCGGCACCGGGTACCGCACCCTGGGGCGTTTCAAGGGTGTGGTTTTTGACTGTCTGGTCATTTTCTCCGTCCGGGGGACGCGCCAGCAAGCCCCGTGCGTTCGTGGTAACCTGTTCGCGCTTTTTATCAGCCATCGCGGCATCGGGAGGATGTGTGGCCTATCGGGACCTGCGGGATTTCATTGCTCGTCTGGAGAAGGCGGGGGAGCTGAAGCGTGTTGCCGCGGAGGTGGATCCCGTGCTGGAGATCCCCGAGATCACCCAGCGCGTCACGCGCGCCGGCGGTCCCGCGCTTCTTTTCGAGCGGCCCAAGGGCTCGCGACATCCCCTACTGATCAACATGTTGGGCAGCGAAAAACGCATCAACCTGGCTCTGGAAGTGGACCGGCTGGAGGAAGTTTCCGACCGCATCCGATCGTTTATCGACGTGCAGGTGCCGCAGGGAATTCTGGACAAGCTCAAAATGCTGCCAAAGCTTGCGGAACTGGGAGCTTTCTTTCCCAAGAAGGTGAAGTCCGGCCCGTGCAAAGAGGTCGTCCGCCGCGAGGGCTTTTCCCTCTCGGAATTTCCGATCCTGCAGTGCTGGCCGCAGGACGCCGGCCGCTTCATCACCTGGCCCCTGGTGATCACGCGCAATCCCGAGACAGGGAAGCGCAACGTGGGCGTCTATCGCATGCAGGTCTACGACGAGCAGACCACGGGAATGCACTGGCAGACGCAGAAACACGGCGCGGAACATTTTCGTCGCGCGCGCGCGGCGGACCCGCAAGGGCGCATCGAAGTCGCCGTGGCCATCGGCGCCGACCCCGTGACCTGCCTTGCCGGCATCCTGCCGATCCCGCCGGATCTCGACGAGATGATGTTCGCGGGATTCCTTCGCCGCGAGCCGGTGGAGATGATCCGCTGCGAAACCAGCGAACTGGAAGTGCCGGCCAACGCCGAAATCGTTCTGGAGGGATACGTGAATCTTTCGGAGATGCGCACGGAAGGGCCCTTCGGAGATCACACCGGGTTTTATTCCCTGGAAGGGGAGTACCCCGTATTTCATGTCACCTGCGTAACCCACCGCCGCGATCCGATCTATCTCACGACCATCGTGGGGCCGCCGCCGCAGGAGGATTTCTACATGGGCCACGCCGTGGAGCGCATTTTCCTGCCGGTCATGAAGATGCAGTTTCCGGAGATTGTGGACGTGTCCATGCCCGCGGAGGGAATATTTCACAATCTGATGATCGTGGCCATCCGCAAGTCTTATCCTGGCCATGCGCGAAAAATCATGAGCGGGATCTGGTCGCTGGGGCAGGCCATGTTCACCAAGGTTGTGGTGGTGGTGGATCACGATGTGGACGTGCACAACTTCCGGGAAGTGGTGTGGAAGGCCCTATGCGCCATCGATCCGGAGCGCGACGTGCAATTTGTGCTGGGCCCCGCCGACACCCTGGACCATGCCTCGCGGCGGCCGGACTTTGGCTCCAAGATGGGCGTGGACGCCACGCGAAAATGGGCCGGGGAAGGATTCGACCGGCCGTGGCCGGATGAGATCGTCATGGATGCGTCGACGAAAAAACGGATCGACGCCATGTGGTCGAAGCTGGGATTGAGTTGAGCGAGCGCGTAAGAAGCACCCCCGGGCAGTTTCTACTAATAGTGGTCCTAGAACTTCTCTAACTCAATTAGTTGTGTCTCGCACGGCATTTCACCCCTAACTCGCCCCTTCCGCACCCGTATTCTTAGGACAACACCTCCCATTTGGTTGATTGACAGTCTTGCCGGGCGGTGACAAATTCGCTCGCGGGCCAGTCCTCGGTACTCACGAGGGAAGCAAGGACCCGCGGCGGGTGATCGGTGGCCATGCTCGAGTCTCGCGAAGTGATGAATCTGCGCCAGGCTTCCCAGTATTTGGGGGTCTCGCCCGACACTCTTTATCGGTACATCTGTGATGGGGAAGTTCCGGCGTTCAAGTTGGGGAGCCGGTGGAAATTTCGCAAGACGGTGCTGGACCGCTGGATGGAGCGGAAAATGCGCCTGTCGCGCACGGGGAAGAGGCGCTAAATGGCGACTTGGGCTGCTGGGACGGCGGAAAGAGGCGCGCGAATGTTTGGGAAGGGCAAACAAAAGCCGGTGATCGGACTCGACATAGGGTCGAGTTCCATCAAGGCCGTTGAGCTAAAGGGCAGCAAGGCGGGATTCGAGCTGGTCAGCTTCTGGTTGGAGCCCCTGGCGCAGGACACCGTGGTGGACGGCGCGATCATGGATGCGCCGCAGGTGGCCGCGACCATCGGGGGAATCTTCGACAAGAACCAGATCAAGATGCGCGCGGTGGCCACCGCGGTCTCCGGCCACTCCGTGATCGTCAAGCGGGTTACCTTGCCGATGATGACCGAAGAGGAGCTTTACGACCGCATTCAGTCGGAGGCCAGCCAGCATATCCCCTTTGACATTACCGACGTGAATCTGGATTACCAACTGCTGGAGTCCATGGACTCGCAGATGGACGTGCTTCTGGTGGCGGTGAAGAAAGACAAGATTCTGAATCACACCAACGTGCTGGCGCAGGCCGGGAAGACCCCCACGATCGTGGATATCGACGCCTTTGCCCTGCAGAACTGCTACGAAATGAACTACGATCCGGACCCCGGACAGACCGTGGCGCTGCTCAATATCGGCGCCAGCGTGATGAACATCAATATCGTGCGCGGAGGCGTTCCCCTATTCACGCGCGACGTTTCCGTGGGCGGCAATCAATATACCGACGCGCTGCAGAAGGAACTGGACCTCAGTTATGAAGATGCCGAGCGCCTGAAGAAAGGCGAGGCCGTCGCCGGGGTAGCCGACGATCATCGTGGCACGATCCTGCGTTCGGTGTCGGACATCTTGATTCTGGAAATTCAGAAGACATTCGATTTCTTCCGGGCCACGGCTACGGGAGAGAATATCCAGAGAATTTACGTAGCGGGCGGTTCGGCGCGCGTGCCCGGCCTGGTGGATTTACTGCGAGAGGAATTCGCGCTTCCGGTGGAGGAACTTTATCCGTTCCGGAAGATCATTATCAATCCTGGCCGGCATAGCGAGTCGCAAGTGCGCGAACTGGCCCCGCGCCTGGCCATTGCTGTTGGGCTGGCGCTCAGGAGCTTCGACACGCCATGATCCGGATCAATTTACTGGGAAAGGCTCGACCGAAAGCAACGCGGCAGACGGTGCCGCTGGAGGCCACGCTGCAGGTGGTATTTCTGGCCGCGGCGCTGCTGGTCTCCTTCGGGGTTCTCTATTACCACTGGCATTCCATGAAATCGGAATCGGCAGAGGTAAGCAATCACATCCAGAAGCAGATGGGCGAGAAGGCCCGGCTGGAGCAGTTGAAAGCCCAGGTGGACAATTTCGAGCGCCAGAAGATGGTGCTGCAGCAACGCATTAACGTGATTGAGCTGCTGCAGCGCAATCGCACGGGCGGGCAGGAATTGCTGAATGCCCTGGCCAACACGGTCTCGCGCACCGACACGCTGTGGCTCACCTCCCTGGATCGCAACGGAGACGCCCTGACCATTCAGGGGACGGCCGGTTCGATCAACGCGGTGGCCAACTTCATCACCGAGCTGAAAAATTCTGGTTACTTCGACGACGTGGAAATCAAAGAGTCCACGCAAGACACCAAAAACACCGCCATCCAGACGTTCACGTTTACTTTGACCGCGCAATTCGCGCTGCCGCAGCAGGCCAAGGCCGCGGCGCTGTCGGGAAAGGGGTAGGGAGCCATGGCGAGTTTCTCCTTCAAAGAGGCTCCTTGGTACATCCAGGCGCTGGTGTTCGTGGCGCTGGCGATCGTAATCCTCGCCGGCGGCGAATACATTCCCGGGTTGCCGGTGGCCTCGGCGCGCCAGGAACTGCAGACGCTAAAGGACCAGGACAGCCAGTTGAACCAGGAAGTGAGCGCCTTGCAGGTTTACGAGCGGCGATATTCCGAATTCACACAAGAGATGGCCGCGCTCAATAACCAACTGGAGACTTTAAAGACCATCGTGCCCGATGAAAAGGCCAGCGATGAATTCATCCGCCTGATGCAGGGCGCCGCGGCGGCTTCGGGCGTGCAGATTCGCAAGCTGACGGCCCAGCCGGTCGTCTCGCATGAATACCATTTTGAGATGCCGTTCGATGTTCAGGTGGACGGCCCGTACTACGCCATTGTGGATTTTTTCTCCCGGTTGAGTCGGCTGTCCAGGATCATTAACGTCGGAAATCTGAAATTCGGCGGCTTGGGAGACGGAAAGTCGCAATATCCCGTGCGTCCGAACACGACGATTACCGGCGATTGTGTCGTGACCACATTCTTCACCATGCCGGCGGAGACGGCGCCTACTCCAACTCCGGCCGCGCTGAAGACCGGCGCGGTGACTCGTTAAGGCGGGATCGAGCCAAAAATGGGACTTGGAACTATGAACATGGAATCGACGCGAAGTTTGGAAAGGGTTCTGTTGACCGGCCTGCTGCTGGTGGCATGCGCCGTTCCGTTGACGGCGCAACAGGTGCCGGCCAATCCAAATGCCATCCGTAATCAATTGAACCAGCCGGCATCCAGCAGCGCCGCTGCGCCGGCTTCCGGGGAACCGCAAACGCCATCGCGGCCCGCATCCGGGCGGATTGCCAAGGGGGCGCCGCTGAAGACATCCGGTAAGCTCCGGACAGCCAGCACGGCGCCGGCCGATACTGCGACGGTGACGCATACCGTGGCACGGCGCGATCCTTTTGATCCGCTGATCGGAAAGACCAAAGATAACGGCTCAGGGCCGGAAAATTTGCCCCCCGGGAAAGCCGGTCTGATGATTTCCACGCTGCGCGTGGACGGTGTGATCCGAGGGCCAGGCGGAATGATTGCCGTGATTTCCAATCCCGAGCAGCATGTCTATTTCGTTCACCAAGGCGATCAGCTGTATGACGGCCAGGTGGGAAATATCACGATGGAGGCCGTCTCGTTTCACCAGAATGGAAAAGACCCATTCGGCACGCCCATCGAGCGCGATGTCACTAAACAACTTTATCCAACTCCAGGAGAGCAGCCATGAAGACCTACTGGCGGGCGCTACAGCCCTGCCAACTTTTTCTGATGGGCGCGGCGCTCGTGCCGTTGGTGGCCGGGGGACAGACGCCACAGATTGGTACGGCCCCGGTTTCGTCCGCTAATTCGGTCGTCAAAGTGGAGATCGGCCATAGCGACCAGCAAACAACGGTGCGGGTGGCCGGCAGCGGACAATTGAATTACCACGTGCTGCGCCTTTCCAATCCTCCGCGGATTGTCGTGGATTTCGATCACACGAATCTCTCCGTGCCGCGCAACGCGATTCCCAGCAGTTACGAGCCTGTGCGCGGCGTGCGCCTGGGGCAGTCGCAACCGGATCAGGTGCGTTTGGTGATCGATCTCGACCACCCCGCGCCCTTTTCGCTGCAAAATGGCGAGCAGAGCGTGACAGTCAATTTCCCGGACGGCGGGGTGGATTCGGCATCCGCGCCCAAACCTTCCGCGGAGAAATTTCCCCTGTCGCCCGCGCTGACCGATGCGAAGGCTCGTCTGGCAAGCCCGGCCCCCCAAGCGGAGGCAAACGGCACGGCTACGACGCCGGTGCAAGTGAGCCAGCCCGCTCCGGGCGGATCAACTCAGTTGAGTGCCGCGCTCCTGCAACCGCAGGCGCAGGCACAACCAGCCGCGGCTCAGGGCCCCTACACTGGGGAGCCCATCTCGGTGAACCTCAAAGATGTGGACCTGAAGGATTTCTTCCGCCTGATTCACGAAATCAGCGGGCTCAATGTGGTTTTGGACCCTTCGGTAAAAGGCACGGTGACGCTGGTCCTCGACGAGGTGCCGTGGGACCAGGCGCTGGACATCGTCTTGCGTAACAATGGCCTGGCCAAGGAAGTCAACGGCAACGTCCTGCGCATCGCCACCCAGGACACTCTGAAACATGAAGCGCAGGATAAGGCCGATCTAAGCAAGGCTCAGTCCGACGCCGTTGATACTGTCACCACCACGCGCGTGCTGAGCTACGCCAAAGCCAGCGACGTCCGCGATACACTGAAACGCTTTCTATCCCCGCGCGGCGATATTTTCTCCGACGACCGGTCTAACTCACTCATTATTCGCGATATTCCTTCGGCCATTCCGGCGATGGACAATCTGATCCGTCAGCTCGATCGTAAATCGCAACAGGTGGAGATTGAGGCCAGGGTGGTTCAGGCATCGCGCGGTTTCGCCCGTGATATCGGCACGCAGTTCGCCTTCTCCACGGGATTTGGAAACAGCGTGATCGGTGGGAACACCACCGTTGGAACCAGCCCGATCACCCGGACCATCCCGGGCGTTCCCTCCCCGGCGCTTGTCGTTGGAGGCTCGCCTACCACTTTGCCGGCCGCTGTCTCGATGCCGCTGTCCAGCAACTTTCCCGCGACAGCCCCGACCAGCGGCATCAGTTACCTGTTCAGTTCGCGAAACTTCGCTCTGGATTACTTGATTACCGCAGCGGAGTCCAAGGGCGTGGGCAAGCTGCTCTCGAGCCCGCAACTGGTGACGCAAAACAACGCCAAGGCGACCGTGAAACAAGGTACCCAGGTGCCCATCCAGACGACCATCAACAACACCGTTTCGGTGCAGTATGTGGACGCTGTTCTGGAGCTTCAGGTGACGCCACAAATCACCGCCGACGGCACGATATTCATGGACGTGCTGGTCCAGAATACACAGATCGATAACGGCATTCCGCTGGTGCAGGGCATCCCCGCGCTGGACACGCAGTCCGCCCAGACCAAAGTGCTGATTAATGACGGCGGCACCATCGTCATCGGCGGCGTAATGGTCACCCAGCAAAATACCAATATCCAACAGGTACCGTTGGTGGGCAGCGTGCCGCTGATTGGCCATCTGTTCAAGCGGACCACCGTGAACGTTTCTTCACAGGAGCTGCTCTTCTTCGTGACGCCGCGGATTCTCCCCGGCTGAGCGGCTTTTCCGCGTATACTGCTTCCGTTCTGAAGGAGGAGACTTCGGTCTCCTCCTTACCATTTATGGACACCTCCAGCGCACCCAGACTTGAGCGAACGCGTCAAACGGCCGCGGCAGCGGGCGTGGACGCTACGGTTGTCACCCACCTTCCCAACGTGTTCTACCTGAGCGGTTTCACCGGCAGCAACGCGGCATTGATCGTTCTGTCCGAATCGGCGCACCTGTTCACCGACGGCCGGTACACCATCCAGGCCCGCGAGGAGGCTCTGGGCGTCCGGGTGCATATTGTTGCCACCCCCTTGTTTGAAGCTTGCGGAGCTTTCCTCAGGCAGCGGGCACGCCGCACAAGTCTGCGCACGGGATTCGATCCCGCGCATCTCAGCGTGGCGGAATGGACCCGCCTTAAGAAGGCCGCGGGCCCAAGGGTTCGTTGGAAGTCCACCGCAGGGCTTGTAGAGGGTTTGCGGGAGATAAAGGATGCGGACGAGCTTGCCATCATGCGCGAGGCGGCCAAGGTAGGCTCGGAGGTCATGGCCGAGGTAATCAAGCTGGTTCGCCCCGGAGTGACCGAGATCGAGCTGGCATCCGAAATAGACTATCGGATGCGCCGCAAGGGGGCAGAGGGAGTCTCCTTCGAATCCATCGTCGCTTCGGGTCCACGGTCTGCTCTGCCGCATGCCCGCCCCACCGCGAAGCCCTTGCAAAAAAGCGAGTTGGTCGTTCTGGACCTGGGTGCTATACTCCGCCATTATTGCAGCGACCTGACTCGTACGGTATACATAGGGCGCGCTCCCGGGAAGGTACGAAAGTGGTATCGGGCCGTGGAGCAGGCTCAGCAGGCGGCGCTGGAAGCCCTTCATGCTGGGGCCACGGCGGGCGAGGTGGATCGGGCCGCGCGGCGTACGCTTGATCGCAGCAGGTTGGGACAGTATTTTGTGCACAGTACGGGCCACGGCCTGGGCATCGAAGTTCATGAAACTCCAAGGCTTGGCAGAAAACAGACGCAAAAGATTCGCGCAGGTAATGTGGTAACTCTGGAGCCAGGAATCTACTTGGAAGGCGTGGGCGGAATTCGCATCGAAGACGATGTCGCGGTTTTTGCCAGTAGCGCCGAGGTATTGACCAGCGCTCCGCGGGGACTTCTCGAACTCTAATCCTACATGAAGGGATCCAAGAACAAGAAGGCACCTTCGCCCTCCGGTTTCGCCATGCCTGGCGTAGACGTCGAACAGCTGGAAAGGCTGCTCGACTTCATGGCTGCGCATGGGCTGGAGGAGTTTGAGTACGAGCATGGCGGGCTGCATATCCGCCTGAAAAAATCCCTGCCGGCCTCCATCCCCTCGGCAGCCAAGCGTGGCGCGGCACAATCCGCTCCGGCAGCCCATGCGGAACCGGCGAATCCGGGCGGGGCACCGGCGGTCAATGCTGCCCCCGCGGAAGCCCCCGCAGCCGCCCCGCCTGCCGAAGAGCTGCACGTGATCAAATCGCCGATTGTGGGAACTTTTTATGCCTCGCCGAGCCCGGAGGCCGCGTCTTTCGTCAAGATCGGGGATTCCATCCAGGCCGGCCAGGTGGTCTGCATCATCGAAGCGATGAAGCTGATGAACGAAATCGAAGCCGATGTGGCCGGCGAGGTGGTTCGCGCGCTGGTCGAAAACGGGCAGCCCGTGGAATACGGGCAAGGACTGTTTGCCATTCGGCCAATCAAGAAGAAAAAATAGCGACGGATCGGCGCCCATAATCTAAGGGCCATTCCATTCACCATGTTCCGCAAGATTCTTATCGCAAATCGTGGCGAAATCGCCTTGCGCGTGATCTGCGCCTGCAAGGAACTGGATATCCCCACGGTGGCCGTTTACTCGGAGCCGGATCGCAACTCCCTGCACGTGCGCTTTGCCGACGAAGCTGTGTGCATCGGTCCGGCGCGCAGCTCGGAGAGTTACCTGAACATCCCGCACGTCATCAGCGCCGCGGAAATCACCGATGTGGACGCCATCCATCCGGGCTACGGTTTTCTCTCCGAAAACGCCAACTTCGCCGAGGTTTGCGAAGCGTCGCACATCACCTTCATCGGCCCGTCGCCGGACCTTTTGCGGCTGATGGGTGAAAAAGAGCGCGCCCGCAGGGAGATGGCCGCCGCCGGCCTCCCCGTCGTGCCGGGCAGCAACGGCATCGTGGGCGACGCGGAGACCGTTGCGGCGGAGGCCTTGCGCGTCGGATACCCGCTCATCATCAAAGCCTCCGCCGGCGGCGGCGGGCGCGGCATGCGCGTTGTGCGCGGCGTGGATGAGTTAGTGCCGGCGTGGGAGACGGCTCGCAACGAGGCCCAGCAGGCCTTTGGCGTCCCCGATGTGTACTTGGAAAAATTTATCGAGCGGCCGCGGCACATCGAATTTCAGGTGCTGGGGGATCGTCATGGAAACGTGATCCACTTGGGAGAGCGCGAGTGCAGTATCCAGCGTCGTCACCAGAAACTCGTGGAGGAGTCGCCCTCCCCGGCGCTGACCCCCGCGCTGCGTGACAAATTGGGGAAGCAAGTGGTCAAGGCCCTCAAGGACATGGGTTACAGCAACGCCGGCACGGTGGAATTTCTGATGGATGAAGATGGCTCCTTCTATTTCATCGAGATGAACGCGCGAATTCAAGTGGAGCATCCCGTGACCGAAATGGTCACCAACGTGGACCTGATCAAATCGCAAATTCGCATCGCCGCGGGGGAGAAGTTGGCCGATGCCGTGGGTCCGGTGGAGTCCCGTGGTCACAGCATCGAATGCCGCATCAATGCCGAAGACCCCGTCACCTTCGTGCCTTCGCCCGGCCGCATTACCGCCTTCCAGATCCCCGGGGGCACCGGAGTGCGTGTGGACACCGCCGCTCATGCCGATGCGGTCATCTCGCCGTATTACGATTCACTGATTGCCAAGCTCATCGTGCGCGGGAGGGACCGTTCCGAAGCCATCTCGCGGATGCGGCGCGCTCTGGAAATGTTCGTTGTCGAGGGCGTCAAGACTTCCATCCCCTTGCACCAGCGCATTTTTGCGGAGCCCGACTTTGAGGCCGGCCGCCTGGATACGCACTTTCTGGAACGTCTGGTTCCCATGAGCGGCAAGTAGCTGAAAGCGCACATGGGCATGGTCTTCCCACCGCTCTATGCCATAATCGACGCGGATTTACTCAACACATCGGAGATCTCCTTCGCCGAAATGATGGTGGAATGCGGCGTTGACCTTCTGCAGTATCGCGCCAAGCATGCCACTCCGCGCCAGATTTATGAGACCTCGCGACGAATCTCGGCAAGATTGGCGGATTTTGAACGGGGCCTGGATCGTGGCCCGGACCGTGGCCCGGACCGTGAATCGAGGCGCGCCTTGCATTTCATCGTGAACGACCGGCCCGACATCGCCATGCTGGTCCATGCCGGCGGCGTGCACGTGGGGCAGAGCGATTTAGAGGTCGAGCAGGCGCGGGCCATCGTGGGCCCTGAACGCTGGGTGGGGGTTTCCACGCACAATCTTGAGCAGATCGAGGCCGCCGACAAGACTTCCGCCGATTACGTGGCCTTCGGTCCGGTTTTCCCCACGGTCACCAAGGAACGGCCCGATCCCGTGGTTGGGTTGCGTCTGCTTTCCCAGGCCCGCGCGCGCACGCGCAAGCCTCTGGTGGCCATCGGAGGCATCACGCTGGAACTCGCGGCGGAGGCCTATCGCGCCGGCGCCGATTCGTTGGCCGTGGCGCGGGACCTGATTTCGTCAGGCGATCCGCGAACCCAGGCGCGGGCGTTTCTCAGGGTAGCCGCGCTGGCGCGAAGAGGTCCGCAAAATCAAGGTGCTTGAATTGGGCGCTTGAAGTGGCCGTATGAAATAGGCGCTTGGAATGCGGAGCCGCTGACCGATGCCTGAAGCCGTCCCCACCGTTTCTCGTTCCGTTCCCACCGGCGATACGGGGTTCATTCGCGGGCTCGGACTGTTCGATTCGACCATGATCGTGGTCGGCTCGATGATCGGATCGGGCATTTTCATTGTGTCCGCCGATATCGCCCGGCAGACGGGGTCGGCGGGAGGCCTGCTCCTCGCCTGGATCATTACCGGAGTGCTGACCGTTTCCGCCGCGCTTTCCTACGGCGAACTTGCGGCGATGATGCCGCGGGCCGGCGGGCAATACGTCTACCTGCGGGAATCGTATTCGCCGCTATGGGGTTTTCTCTACGGCTGGACCCTTTTTCTGGTGATCCAGACGGGCACGATTGCCGCGGTGGCGGTGGCATTCGCGCGCTTCCTCGGCGTGCTGGCGCCGGCGATTTCTCCCAACGCCTGGATCCTCCCGCCGATTGCCTTGTCGGCAAAATACGCGGTGAGCCTGTCGTCCCAGCAGTTGATCGCCATCGTGCTGATCGTGATTCTCACCTTGGCCAATACTCGCGGCCTGCGCCTCGGAAAATATATTCAGAATATCTTCACTTCGGCGAAAACCCTGGCGCTGATCGGGTTGATTATTTTGGGAGTCCTGTTCGGGCGCAACGCCGCCGCGCTCCAGGCGAACTTCTCGCATTTCTGGTCCGTGCAGGACCCCCAGATCGTGCAGCCCGGACTGTTCCGCGGCCTGCTCCCCTCCTTGTCGGCGGCGTCGGGAATCTTCGGCGTCCTGGTGGTTTTCGCCGTGGCGCAGGTGGGCTCCCTGTTTTCGGCCGACGCCTGGAACAACATCACCTTCACTGCAGGCGAGGTGAAAAATCCGCGGCGCGACGTGCCCCTTTCCCTGGCGCTGGGCACGGCCCTGGTGATCTCACTTTATGTCCTGGCAAACGTGGCCTATCTGGTGACCTTGCCCCTGGCGCAAATCCGCACGGCGCCGGATGACCGCGTGGCTACGGCGGTGCTGCATGCCATCTTCGGTGGACCCGGGGCGGGCCTCATGGCCGGCGCCATCATGATCTCGACGTTTGGCTGCGTCAACGGGCTGGTGCTGGCGGGCGCCCGCGTGTATTACGCCATGGCCCACGATGGGCTGTTCTTTCGATCGATTGGCCGGCTGAGCAAGCGGCACGTTCCGGCCAATGCGCTGGTGCTGCAGGGCGCCTGGGCGTCGCTGCTGGTGCTGGCGCGAACGCGATTGGTCAATCCGCAAACCGGGGCCGTGAGTTACGGAAATCTCTACAGCGATCTGCTCGACTACGTGGTGTTTGCGGCGCTGATCTTCTACGTGCTGACGATTTTCGGGGTGTTTCTGCTGCGAAAAAAGCGTCCGGATGCCGAACGGCCTTATCGCGCCTTTGGTTACCCGGTGATTCCGGCGCTTTACATTGTTACCGCGGCGGCCATCATGCTGGTGCTGATTCTCTACAAGACGCAAACCACCTGGCCCGGCCTGGTCATCGTGCTTCTGGGCCTGCCGGTCTATTGGATCTGGTCGCGGCAGGCGGCAGCAAAGGGAAGTTCCGCTTAACGCTTTCGGGGTTATCGGCCGGACCCGCCAATTTAAAAAAGTCCAACCTTTTCATCCTTGGAAATCATCCAAGCAAGTGAAAGCCAATGCGCCCGGCCAACGCCATTTGGAGAAAGGTCGCTGAATTGCGTCGCGGGCCACGCGTGAAGATGTTCCCCAAGGAGGCCAAAAATGCAACAAGCCACTAAAATGTCCAAGATCACGCCGAATGAAGAAACGACAAACAATTCTTACGAAGAGCATTATCCTACGCAGGAAGAGATTCGCGTGCGTGCGTACGAGATCTATCTTTCCCGCGCGCCTGAAGAAGGGAATGAGATCGAGGACTGGCTGCAGGCCGAGCGCGAAATTTGGGAGAAGCGGTAGCGCGGCTCAGGAACCTGTCTCTGTGGAAGGCGTCTTGCGGATTTTTTGCCCCGCTGGCACCGTGACCGGACAAAACGTGGACGTTCACCCGCGCGCGTTGTGCGCCAGGAAGTCCCAAGGTTGCCGTCTCGGGTAGTTCTTGCGCCTTTGGAATGATGAAGTTCCGCGGTTCATGCCTGCCGGTTATCCAATAAGGCATGCGAGCCTTGCTGTGCCCCTGCGCGGCATATTGGCTACAGCACCCCAATGGGGCGCTTTCAAAAGGCCGCTCCGGTCAGTTAAGCTGTGCCCTCGCACCGGAAGGCGGCTATGCCGAGCCAACTGTTTACAAGAAAACCCCACAGTGTGCTTCTCGAAGAGTTGCGCGGCGAGCAGCGCCTGCGGCGCGTGCTCGGTCCCGTACAACTCACCAGCCTGGGCGTGGGGGCGATCATTGGAACCGGCATCTTCGTGCTTACGGGCGTCGCGGCCCACGATACCACCGGCCCGGCCCTGATCCTTTCCTTCGTTGCCGCCGGCGTAACCTGTATTTTCGCGGCCTTCTGCTACGCGGAGTTTGCCTCCATGGCGCCCGTGGCCGGCTCCGCCTACACCTACGCCTACGCCACGCTGGGGGAACTTTTCGCGTGGATTATCGGGTGGGATCTGATTCTCGAATATGCCGTGGCTTCCGCCACCGTGGCGCACGGTTGGTCCCACTACTTCCAGGATTTTCTGCTCTTTTTCAGCGTCAAGCTGCCGCACGTCTTCACCAATTCGCCCTTTGACTACGATCCCGTCGGCGGACGCCTGGCGCTGACGGGCACGTGGGTGGACCTGCCGGCCATTGTTATCACGGTTCTAGTCACGGTTATTCTGGTCATCGGCATCCAGGAGAGCGCTTCGGCTAACGCCGCCATCGTGATCCTGAAGGTCGCTATCGTTATCTTCGTGATCGTTGTCGGCTTCCATTACGTGAATCCCGCCAACTGGAGGCCCTTCGCGCCGTTCGGGTACACCGGATTCAGCTTTTTTGGCCACACCATGCTGGGGCAAACCGACCCCAGCGGCAGACCCGTCGGTGTGTTGGCTGGCGCGGCCATTGTCTTCTTCGCCTACATCGGGTTCGATTCGCTCTCCACCCACGCCGAGGAAGCCAAAAATCCGTCGCGCGATGTCCCCATCGGCATCATGATTTCGCTGGTCCTGTGCACCGTGTTGTATATTGTGATGGCCGCCGTACTCACGGGCATGGTCCGCTATGACCACATCAATATTGACGCGCCGGTTTCCGATGCCTTCCGTCAGGTAGGGCTGCCCTGGGCGCAGCTGCTGGTTTCGGTGGGGGCCGTCGCGGGCATCACCTCGGTTCTGCTGGTCATGATGTTGAGCCAGCCGAGAATTTTTCTGGCCATGGCGCGCGACGGCCTGCTGCCCGTGGGATTTTTTGGCGCGATCCACGAGCGCTTCCGCACGCCCTGGAAGTCCACCATCCTGACCGGCGCTTTCGTCGCGGTCATGGCCGCCCTGCTGCCGTTACGGATTTTGGCCGACCTGGTGAACATCGGCACGCTGCTGGCGTTCGTAATCGTTTGCGCGGCCGTCTTGATCATGCGCCACACGCATCCGGAAGTGGAACGCCCGTTCCGTGCTCCGTTTGGCCCGGTCATGCCGGTGCTGGGAATCCTAAGCTGCCTGCTGCTGATGTTTTCGTTGCCCGTGGAAAACTGGGTACGTCTGTTTGTCTGGCTGGTTGTGGGCCTGGTGATTTACTTCTCCTACGGCCGCCGGCACAGCGCCGCCGCGCGTGGATGGGCCAAAGAGGTTGCGGTTAAAGACTGAGCACGATAGTTTCATCTCTTCACACGCAGTTCGCCAACCATGAAGATCCTAACCGCGGAACAGATGCGCGATGTCGACCGGCTCACCACCGAACGCTTCGGCGTTCCCAGCCTGACGCTGATGGAGAACGCCGGGGCGGCCATCGCCGATTACCTATTGACGTCTTACGCGGATCTGGCTGCGCGCAAGGTCGTGATTCTGTGCGGCAAGGGCAACAATGGCGGTGATGGGCTGGTGGTGGCGCGCCACCTGCTTGAACACAATGTGCGGCCGCAGGTGATCCTGTTCGCCGAACCCTCGGCACTCCGCGGAGATGCCGCGGTCAATCTGCAGCGCTGGCAAAAGGAAACCGGCGATCTGCGGAAGGTAACGAGCAAAGCGGAATGGGACGCGGCCCGTCCGGTCCTCGACGACGCTGGAATGATCGTGGATGCGCTCCTGGGAACGGGGCTCACCGGACCAGTGGAAGGCCTGCTTGCCGGTGTGATTGAAGACGTGAATAGCGCGGGTGCACGCAGAGGAAAAGTATTGCCCGCCGAGATTGTATCGGTGGATATGCCCTCGGGGCTTCCCTCCGGCGCCGAGGATTACGGCGGTCCGGTCGTCGCGGCACGCGTGACCGTAACGCTGACGGCCCCTAAGGTGGGCCAGTTCTTATCGCCGCGTGCCGAGCGGGTGGGAAAGCTGGTGGTGCGGCGGATCGGGACGCCGCCCGCTCTGCTCGATGACGATCCAAAGTTGAAGCTTCATTGGCTGGAGCCTGGCGAGTTCCGGGAACTGCCGATGGTCCGGCGGCGCGACGCGAATAAGGGCAGCTTCGGACACGCGCTCCTGCTTACCGGCTCGCTGGGAAAGTCCGGCGCGGCGGTGCTCTCCGGGCGGGCGGCCTTGCGCGCCGGCGCGGGGCTGGTCACTGTCGCCACGCCGCATGACGTTCTGCCGATTGTCGCCGCGGGTATGCCCGAGTTGATGACCGCGCCGCTCCTCTCCACTGAAGCAGGCACCGCGAGCATGGCCAACTGCGACTTCGGCCGGTGGGAGCAGATTGCCCACGCCAAAGCAGTCCTGGCGATTGGCCCGGGGCTATCCACCCATCCGGAAACCCAGCAATTTATCCACACGATATTCGCGGGAACCTCGCTGCCGGTGATCCTCGACGCCGACGGGCTTAATGCCTTCGACGGAAAGACGGAGCAGTTCACCGCGCGAAAAACGTCTCTCCTGGCGATGACTCCGCATCCGGGGGAGATGGGGCGCCTGGTGGGCAAGACCCCGGCGGAGGTCCAGCGGCGAAGGCTTGCAACGGCGCAAGAGACCGCGTCGCAGTGGCGCGCCTACGTAGTGCTCAAGGGTTTTCATACCATTCTGGCCACGCCCGACGGCCGCGCCTTCATCAACTCCACCGGCAATCCGGGAATGGCCAAGGGAGGTACCGGGGACGTTCTCACGGGGATGCTGGCGGGTCTCACGGCCGAATTCGGCACGGAACACTGGGAACGCGTCCTTGGCCTTGGAGTCTATCTGCACGGGCTGGCCGGTGACCTCGCGGCGGAGCGCATCGGCGAAGGGCCGATGGTAGCTTCCGACCTCATCGACGCCCTGCCCGCCGCATTTGCCCAGTTCATCGCGGAGTGGGATCGTGCTCGAAACTGAGTTCCTCTCCCATTCGGCGGAAGAGACCGTGGAGATTGGCCGCAAATTGGCGGAGCAGCTCGCGCCGCCGGCGCTGCTGATGTTGTCGGGAGATTTGGGCACCGGCAAGACCACCCTCACCAAGGGCATCATCAGCGGTCTGGGGGCCGCGCGCGAGGAAGACGTCACCAGCCCCACCTTTACCCTGGTTCACGTATTCCACAATCATGTCAAGGTTTACCACGTGGACCTGTATCGCATCGAAGGCTTCCGCGATCTGGAGACGCTGGGTCTGGAAGATGCCTTCGCCGATCCCGCCATCGTTATTATCGAATGGTCCGAGCGATTTCTGCTGCGCACCGATTGGCCGCGGATCGTTGTGCGCCTCGAGCATGCCGAAGGCGACGCCCGGCGCATCAGGATCTCCGCCGATCCCGCACCCCCTGTGGGTTAGGCGCGCCCTAAGGGGCTTGGCGGGTTAGCAACGGGTCGCCCCGCCTCAGCTTGTTTGCCCCCCATCCCCTTGTTAGCCTGAGGAAGATAAATCACTTACGCCATGTTGGAGAACTACAATTCCGTTGACCTCGGCCAGCCAGCGCGGCTGGACCTGAAACCTTACGCGGCGGAACTTCCGCTGGGCGCGCTCACCGTGGGTGTGGACAACATCCACCACGACGTCTATCTCAGCCCCAAGTGGACCGAGCAGACCCGCACCTATTTGCTGGAGTTGCTTCGCCAGATCACCAACCTTACCTACATTGCACAGAAAAACTCGCCCAAGGATCGGCGCCCGTCCAAGGCCCCACCCAAGGGACCCGAGCACGGCGCGTGGAAGCGCCAGTTGCTCGAACTGTTGCAGGCCTCGCTCACCAACGCCAAGTACGAGAAGAAAATCGAGCTGGACCTGCTCCTGCGCGTCGCCCTGATCAAGTTCCTGACGCAGGAGATCGGCAATCAATTTGCCAATCTGGTCCTGGAGGCCAAGGAGTGGATCCGCAACCGCGGTGAATATTACGAGCGCTCCGAGCAGGCGCACGTGATGAAAGCGCGTTTGACGGAACTGCAGGCCGACCGGCGCAACATCTTTTACCAGGTGGGCCAGCACGTCTACCAGGTTCTGGTCGAGCTCGAGGAAACTCACCTGGCGCGCGCGCGCCGCGCTCTCTTTGGCGACGAGCAGGCCGCCGCCTACGAAATACTCCCCAACCGCATCGCCTTCGTCGAGGGCGGGCGCAACGACGCGCTGTTCCTGGAGCACTACGTCCTGCTGGGAAATTACGCGCGCGACCCGGACCGCTTCGAGTCCGTTGACGCTCTCCTGCTGGACCTGCTTCGCGAGGCGGTCCGGGCCGGCGACAGCGGCAGCGAAATGAGCGACGCCGCAAAGGCCTACCGCGAGCTGGTGGATTCGGCGCTGGAGACGCGCGCGGAGCTGGCCTCTGTGGAGGAGGAGCGCAGCGCTCTCTTGCGGCGGCTGGACCGCGGTGGAGGCGTCTTTGCGCGCGTGGGCCTGGGCGCCGATGCCGGTCAATTGCGCGTGATGCTCGCGGATGTGGAGCGCCGCTTGAAGAATGTGCAGGGCCGCCTGGAAGATCTCGGCCCGCGCATCGAAGCCGCCAAGGCCAAATCGGATTTCCTCGCGCAGCAATATCACAACCGCTTGGGCGACTATTTGAACGAGCCGGAAAACGCCCGGCGCCTGTTTGATGCCGACGCATCCGGAGACGCCAACCCGGCCACCATCGCGGTGCGCGCGCGCCTGCTGGACCAATGGGTGGCGCGGCTGACTCACCACGATATGCTGGTGCATGTGCTGGCCAGCTACGAACTGCGCAACATTCATCACGATTACTGCCCGCCCATTCACTTGCAGCAGCTCAAGAAGGCGCTGGTTTCCCGCGAGGAGTTCGAGCGCGTGACGGAAATTCTGAAGCAGTTTCCGGCGCGGAATTTCTCGCTCGAACGGATCGAAACGCTGTCCAAGAAGTTGCGGCGCTATCCCCGCGAAGAGGCCCGCGCGGTGGCCGCGCGTTTCGCCGGGGATTTCATGCGCCTGCGCCGCGACTTGCGCAACCTCGAGGTTCTTACCGCCGCCGCGGAACGCATCCAGCTCGTCCGCAGCGAGCAGACGCGCGAGCTTTCGCGGATGAACAATAGCCTGTACGAATATCTGTTGCCCACCGAGGCGCGTCCCGCCCATGACAACGTGGTCAACCACGCCGTGATCAAGGCCGACGTGCGCGGTTCCACGCGCATCACGCGCGATCTGCTCGCCCGCGGCCTGAATCCCGCCACCCTCTTCAGCCTGCGTTTTTACGAGCCGGTGAAGAAGATTCTGGATCGCTACGGCGCCGCCAAGGTGTTCATCGAGGGCGACGCCATGGTGCTGGCCATTTTTGAGACCGAGGCCAACCGCTCGAGCCAGCGCGCCGTATCCAAGGCCTGCGCCCTGGCCCGCCAGATTCTGGCCATCGCCGCCGCTTACAATGACAATCCGGATTTGACCGAGTTGCCGCGCCTCGAGTTGGGAGTGGGAGTCGCCTTTCAGCCCTCCGCGCCCGCCTATTGGGTGGACAGCGATTCGCGCATCATGATCTCCCGCGCCTTGAACTTGTCCGACCGCCTGTCCAGTTGTTCGCGCGTCGCGCGCCGCCTGCTCGGCGACAAGGTTTCTCTCTTCCGCCTGTTCGTTTTCCAGCCGGCCCTGCAGGGCGCCGATGAGGACGAGATCGACGAATACCTGATTCGCTATAACTTGAACGGGGTCGAGCTGAACGACGAAGGATTCGCCAAGCTTTCCGAGGAAATTGCCCTGCATTCCGTGGAAGCCGATTGCGAAATGCCCTGGGGGCGCGAACCCACGACGTTCTTCTACGGGGAGGCCCCCATCGGAGAAGGGCTGGAACCGATTCTATTGCGCCGCGGCTTCGTGCGTCAGATTCATTCCGACGGCACCATCGGAGCCCCGGGACACCGCGCCTATTTCGAGGTGTGTACGCACCCCAAGGTATTTGAAATGGTCGAGGCGCTGCTCCTTGCCACGGCGAACCGCGGCTGATTTCGCCGCGCTCGCGGTTAGCGGGCGTCCGTCTCTCATGCAAAGACAGCGTCTGATTGTGAAGGCCGCGAGTCCCGTTGTATACTCGCCGCAACCAAAACACCGAAGGCGGAGGGATCGAATATGCGAGCAATCGACGAAAATACCATTACCGACGCGGCTCTCGAGCAGATGTCCGGCACGCCCGACCCGCGGCTGAGAGAGATCATGGCCGTGCTGGTGCGCCATTTGCATGAGTTTGCCAGGGAGGTGGATCTCACTCCGGAGGAATGGTTGCAGGGAATCAGCTTCCTGACCGCCGTCGGACAAAAATGCACCCAGCACCGCCAGGAATTCATCCTCCTTTCGGACACCCTGGGGCTCAGCACCCTGGTGAACGCCCTCAACGACCGCCGCGCCATCGATAACGGCACCAAGTCCAGTGTTCTGGGGCCGTTTTACCGTCAGGACTCGCCGCCCATGAAACTTGGCGAATCGATTGCCAAAGGGTCCTATCCCAACGCGCAGGAAGCATGCCTGTACGGGCGGGTGGTTGATTCCAACGGAAAGGGAATTGCCAAAGCATCGGTCGAAGTCTGGCAGCCCGACGATGCCGGCGACTACGATCTGCAAAAGCAGGATGCCGACACCATGGATCTCCGCGGCACCTTTCAGACCGATTCCGAGGGACGTTATTACCTGCGGACCATTGTGCCGATGGGATACATGATCCCCATGGATGGTCCCGTGGGCGACATGATTCGCGCGCAACGCCGCCACGGCTATCGCCCCGCGCACATTCACTTCGTGATCGGGGGCCCCGGACACAGAGAAGTGGCCACCGCTCTTTACATTACTGGAGACGACCATCTGGAGAGCGATACCGTTTTCGGCGTGACCGATTCTCTGGTGATCGGCGTGAATGCCAAGGATCCTGCCTCGCCGATTCCCAATCTGCCCAGCATCAAGTATGACTTCATGCTCGCCAGCGGAGAGTTGAGCAAGTCCGGCCGCGTGGGTTCGGATCCCGCCGCGATCGGCCGCAAGGTGGCTGAAAAGGTAAGCTAAACGGACCGCCAGTTACGGATTGGCGCGCTTGAACGGCCATAACTTGAAGAACTCGGCGTGAAAGATGAGAAACGGAAACGTCACGCCGAGCAGCGCGGAAGAAAGCCAGATCTCATAGTCATAGCTCGGCGGCCCCGGCTTTAGCGTTCCCGTCACCTTCGGGGCCAGCAAATGATAAGCCAGGGCCAGCAGAGTCCCAATCGCCGCGGACGCCGCGGTGTTGAGCACTCCCTTGATGGGCTGCTTCAAGCTCCCAAACAAAGCTCCCTGCATCATATTCATCACCACGATGGTTCCAAAAATGAACGGCACCGGCACGCGCACGTTGAACGCCACCACGTCCATCCCCAGCCATCCCACCCCGATATAAAAGATTAGCCCTCCCAGCGCAAAGGCCGCCAGCGTCCAGACGATGCCCAGGACCGGCTGCTTCATCAGCGCGGGATATTTGGTGAAGGGCCACAGCTCGAAATTGATGGATATGAACATCACCATAATCACGCTGAGGTAAAACACCAGCGCGTCCCAGGCGTTGAACAGGCCGTGGGGATCGAGCGAAGCCACGTACACGGGCGCGCCCCTCATGAAGTCATAGTTGAAGAAAATGCGGAACAGCAGGTAATTCAAGAGATAGCAGACCACCAGCAATACCAGGCCGCCCACCACCGGGTTCTTGATCAACTTCGTGAATGGCCACCCGCCCCACATGATCGCCAGCCAGAACGTGATAATTACCGAGACGATCGTGCACATCACCAGCATCGGCGTCGGCGGGCCAATCGCTCCTCCTGCCGTCGCGAACTCGATGGGCGCCACCACCAGAGCCGCGGCCACGCACACCAGGACGTACACCAGACCCTTGGCAGGCTGCCTTAGACCGCCCGCGAAATTAGGGTGCTGCGTCCCCCAGGTCACCGAGGCCACAATTTCCATGGGAATGATGCACAGAAGAAAATAGGAGACCCATCCCGTGAACGTGGAAAAGGAAAACAGCGAGACAAAACCAAGCGAGATGGCGATGACCATGGCCGTGGAGACCAAACCCACCATGACCTTCCTGGAATTTGACATCCGCACTCTCCTCTTTCTTGGGTTGCGGTTCAGGACGCCTTCTCGACGCGGCATCCTATCACGAGCGGTGAATCGGAAGGCAAAACTTCAGTGATCCAAATGAGGGATGTGCCACGCGGTCGCGCGGCTAATTGGTTGGCGTCAAATTTCCCGCAGGAATTGCCCGGCCTCGCAGTTCCGCGCGGACCAGCGCCGCTCCCTCCACCATGGCCCGCATCTTCCCGAAGGCCACTTCTCTGGGCATGTACTTGAGACCACAGTCGGGGGCGACAACAATCCGCTCCGCATCTACGAACGGAAGGGCCTTTCGTATCCGCGCGGCCACCGTCTCGGGGGTTTCCACCTGGTGTGTCGACAGGTCGAGGACGCCCAGGACGATCTGTTTTCCTTTCAGAACGGAAAGTGCGGAGCAGTCCAGCGCGCATTGCGCGGTCTCGATGGAAACCTGGTCCACCGGCGAATCCATCAATTCCTGGAGGAAGGAGTAACCGGCCGGCCGCCCGTTCACAAGCGCTCCGTACCCAAAGCAGGTATGCACCGCCGTCGTTCCGCGGACCCCCTCCAACGCTCGGTTTATGGCGGGAATGGCGTAGCGCCGCGCCTTTTCCGGATTTGCCTGCAGGTAGGGCTCGTCGATTTGAACCACATCGGCGCCGGCGGCGAAAAGGTCCTTGATCTCCTCGTTTACCGCGGCGGCATAGTCCAGCGCGATGGATTCCTCGTCCTTGTAATAGCTATTGAAGGCCTGCTGCGTCATGGTGAAAGGGCCGGGAACGGTGATCTTCGTCAGACGATCCGTGTTTTTGCGAAGAAATTCCATGTCGCGAACCTGTACCGGATGTTTGCGGCGAATCTTGCCGATGATCCGCGGCACCGAAACGGGGTGCCCGCTGCGGCTGGTAATCGTGCCGGGATGATCCAGGTCCAGACCTTCCAGCGCCGTGGCGAAACGGTTGGAG
>Ga0302326_10007576_pt1 | contig 24093 bp, 17 predicted proteins | sample Palsa_T0_3_FD_202264 | JGI IMG/M metagenome (GOLD analysis project Ga0302326, IMG submission 202264) | Peat permafrost microbial communities from Stordalen Mire near Abisko, Sweden - Palsa_T0_3 | ecosystem: Environmental > Terrestrial > Soil > Palsa > Peat permafrost | place: Sweden: Abisko... | reverse complement strand
GCGAGACCAGCCCGCAGATGCAAGCGAAGCTGCTGCGCGTGATTCAAAACCGCGAAATCCAGCGCGTGGGCTCGCCGGAAACGAAAAAAGTTGACGTGCGGCTGATTGCGGCCACCAACCGCGACCTGCGCGCCGAAGTTCTCGCCGGCCGTTTCCGCGAGGATCTCTTCTATCGCTTGAGCAGCATTGAAATCCGCGTGCCGGGCCTTTCCGAACGCGCCGAAGACATACCCATTCTCGTGCAGCACTTCCTGAAGAAGTATAGCGAGACTTACGGAAAGCCGATTCAGGGACTCACGCGACGAGCGCAGATCCTGCTCTTGCAGCACACCTGGCCGGGCAACGTTCGCGAACTTGAAAACGTGATCGCCAGCGCCGCCATCACCACCACTGCGGATTTCATCGATGTCGCCGATTTCCCGGAACACTTGCAAAAGCCGCAGCGCCGTGCCTCGCTATCGGATGAGAGTTGGCGCCCGCTTCCGCTCGACGAAGTGCGGCGCATGCACATCCAGCGCGTCCTCGATCTGTGCAAAGGCAATCGCGTGCGCACCGCTCAAGTGCTGGGCATCGGCCGGACCAGCCTCTACCGCTTCCTCAAACGCTCGCCCAATGGGAAGGCTATGTCGAAGAGCGCGTAACCTCCCCGTCCGGCTAGCCGCTCGCGGTCTTCAGTTCCCGCCAGATGTATAAGCCGCGTTGTGCAAGAGCGAAGCCGGAAGCGCAACGGTCGAATCCATGCGCACGACCATGCCACTCTGCGCCGGAAGGTCCACGTCTTTCCCCTTCTTAATTGCGATATAGGCGGAGGTGCCCACGAGACCGATCACGGTTCCGCGCGCAACGTTGCTGAAAAGAACGCCCACCACCGCGCCCGCGCCTGTGCCCAGGCCGCCGGTCATCAGATCGCCCTTGATGTCGCGCTTCTCTTCGATGACCACGCCTTCCGTTGTTTTTATGTCTTTCCGCTTTTTCTCCGCTTCGGGCCCGCCGTTGTATAGCGAAAGAATGCTCATCTGCACGGGAAAAATGCGGCTCTCGACTTCAATCGAGTGAAACACCAGATTCATGGAGGCCCCGCCGCGGAACATGGCGAAGAACTTCGGCCGCGTGACGCTGGTCACCGACCCGTGAACCTTGGCTCCCGCGGGTAGCAGAAGCTGGTTGCCGACGAATACCGGCTCGGCCACGATGGCCGTGAACGGATCGCCGTCGTGCGCCACGCTGGTGCTCAGGCCGCTGAGCATGGTGAGACGCACTTGTGTGCCGGGCTGAATGGCATTAGATTGCTGGGCATGTACTGCGGGAGTCAGCCAAAGTAGCACTGACAGTAAGGCACAAACACTGATAAACCGTTTCATTGTTTCCTCCGAGCTTTGGCTTTAGGACGAGCCAAGCTATCCCCGTTTCGTGGGGTTACCGCTGGCGCCGCGGTGTGAGTGCGGAGGATGCACCCGGCGATAAGATACTCCACCGGCGTGAATGGTTGCGCGGAAATCAAGCGAATTGGTTCCTAAGCGCCAAGCCTCGGCATTTCCTTCAAAGCTGGAACGGCGAGCGAATCGAGCAGCTCTTTGCGCTCGTGCCCCGAACTGTCCTTCGGTACAGGATACTTGCAGGACACGATAGAGCGAGTTGGCCGCATTCCGCTCCGGTGCGGAATGCTAACCTGCCGTCTGGCGGGATTCTGGGCCCTCGCCGGCGTCGAAAATCGAGCATCACGCAGAAGAACCTCATGCGCAATCGATTGCTGACTCTGTGTCTCTTGCTTGTCGCGGCCGCTACGATCGCCTACGCGGCGGATTTCGCCGTGATCGTCAACCCTTCTAACCCCGTGCGAACCATGTCGCTGGCCGAGCTGGGCAAAATCTTTAAAGCCAAGACGCTCGTCTGGCCCACCGGGCGAGGCATAACCGTGGTGATGAAAGACCCTGATTCGCCGGGCATGAAATTCGTGCTGGACAAAATTCTGGGCGGCGCGCCTGGCGATGCGAAAGGCGTGCTGAACGATGCGTCGCGGAAAACGGCCGCCCCTGTGGTCTTTGTCGGCAACGACCAGGACGTCATAAAAATCGTGGAAGGCAACTCCAGCGCTATCGGTGTGGTGGACGTTTACAACATAACGGGCGGGGTGAAAGTGGTGAAGATCGACGACAAGCAGCCCTTCGACCCTGGTTACGCTTTGAAAGGCCACTAATCACTTGAGAACTCTCATGCGAGGAATCATGCACACGCGAAACTCGTTCCTACCCGCAGCCATCGTCATCCTGTTCCTCGGCGCGGCCGGCCTTGCTGCGGACGCGCAAGGGCAAAGACTCTTGCCCGCATCGCGCACGAAGGCCGCGGCGCCCCCTACTACGGAAACTGTGCCGGTGAGCACGTCCTCCGATGCCGCGCGCGACGACTTCGAACTCGGAATGCTGCACCGGGAAGACCTGCTGTTCGTGGATGAGGGCCTCGATTATTTCCGCCAAACGGTGAAGGACGATCCGAATTTCGCACTCGGCCATGCGACCCTGGCGTATTTCACGACCGATCCGGTAGAGACGCGGCGCGAGCAAGCGCTGGCCATAAAAACGATCACGCATGCTTCTCCGGACGAGCGCCTGATGATCCGCTGGCTGAACGGCACGAAGAACGGAGAGCTGGTTCCGGCCATCGCGGCGATGAACGACCTTCTGGCGCGGTATCCGAATGACAAGAGGCTGGCTAACCTGGCCGCCGAGTGGCTCTGCGCCAATTCGCAAGCGTACGAGAGGGGCGAGGCAGTTCTCGTGAACCTCCTGAAAAATGATCCCAAGTATTTCCCTGCGCTGAACAATCTGGCTTATTGCTACGCGCTCAGCGGACAGCCGTCTCTGGCGCCTGCGCTCATGGATCGATACGTCGCGGCGCTGCCGAAGCAGCCCAACCCGCAGGATTCCTACGGCGAAATCATGCGCATGCTGGGCGATTACCCGGCTGCGCTCGATCATTACGGAAAGGCTCTGCAGATCGACGCGCACTTCAACACTTCGCAGGTCGGCATCGCCTCCACCTTCGCGCTGATGGGAAACCAGGAGCGCGCGCGCGCGGAATATCTGAAAGCGATCGACGGCACCAAGGAACGCGCCACCCAATTCGATTATCGGATCCTCTGGGCCATGACCTATTACCGCGAGAACCAGCTGGAACAAGGCCGCGGCGAATACACCAAGCTCGCCGCGGAAGCGCATGCAGCCGGACTGTCGCTGGAAGAGGCGGAAGCCTATCGAGGCATGGCCCTCTTCAATCCCGACGCCAAGGCCGCGCTCAAGGATTTGGATGCGGCGCAAGCGGCCATGTCGGAAAAGGCTCAGATCTCGCGCGGAGATCGCGAGCTCGAACTCGCAACCATTTTGCAGACGCGCGCGTTTATCGCGGCGCGCGCCGGCATGCCTTCCTCGGCGCGAAGGCCGGCAGAGGCTCTGAGCGTGATGGCGGAAACCAGCCGGAGCGAGCTCATTCAGCGTGCCTATCATTCGGCCAATGGCGCGGCCATGCTATCGCGTGGCGAATATGCCAAGGCCATTCCCGAACTCCAGGAAGATCCGCAGAACCCGCTCTCGCTGCAATTGCTGGCGACCGCGCAAGACAAAGCGGGCCATGCCGATGACGCGAGAAAAACGCTGGAAACCTGCGCGGCGATCAGCGATGAACGCGTCGAGACCGCCTTGGCATCACCGCAAGCACGCGCGGCACTCAAGCGTACTTCTCCAACGACGGCCCAAACCGTACCCAACTAAGCGGTCTTAAGACTGCGTGCAAGTGTTGCGCTTGTCGGTCGGCCCGCAGCGTTAAACAGGAATCCGCCATTCCAGAACTCCGTTGATGGATAGCAACGGAAATCGCTTCATGCAATTGCCTCCTTGAATCCACGCGCCCGGCTGAGTGTCCCTCGGCTCCCTGTCCGATAGGAGACAGTTTGCTGGTTGGCGCCGTGCCATAGTTCGGGATTGGACGGAGGCGTGTATGTATCACGCGATTGTCAAACGGATTGCGCTACAAAACTTTCTGCGAGTGAATCAGAAGGACTACACTCCGATCCTGAAGGGCTGTTCCCCAGATGTTCATCACCGGTTTGGCGGGCATCACGCACTCGGCGGCGAGCGTCATGATCGGGAAGCGCTGAGACACTGGTTCGAACGGCTGGGCCGGCTGGCCCCCACGTTGCAGCTCACGGTTCATGATGTATGGGTGAAAGGCGGCCCATGGAATACGACCGTGATCATGCGCTGGTCTGCCGTACAAGACCTTCCGGATGGCTCACCCTATAACAACCACGGCGTGCACATTATTCGCATGCGTTGGGGCAAGGTATTCGATATAGATGCAAACGAGGACTCACAACTTGTTGCCGCATCCTTGCAGATATGGGCCAAGCATGGCGTGAACGAAGCTCTTGCCGAACCCATTCTGAGTTAGCGGTAGTCCTGTGATGGGACGAGATGGGAAGAAAAACTACCGACGACCCGAACAAAGAGCGCTACAGACACAATCGAAAGGGCCGAACTCATCCGGGCACGACTGCTTTTCTCTGAGTGAATACCGCAAGAAAACCCCTGACTGAGGCGCGCCGTCGCGTCCCGCCTTTCCCGCAACAGACCGCTATGCTAGACTTCGCGGAGCAGTCGCGGAGCAAGAAAAAATCCGCATCGGGGAAAATTTCCTCAAGCGACTGCCGATCGGTGGAACTTCGGGCTCTGTGCGACGATTCCCCGCAAACCCCGCCAGGCCCGGAAGGGAGCAACGGTAGCGGGTCAGCTTCGTGCGCCGCGGAGTACCCGAAGTTCCTCTTATCGCCGCCCGGCGTTTTCCGTCGCGCGGCAAGGGGAGAGCAGGCGCAGCACCGGCAAGCCCGGGACTCTCATGAGCTACAAAGTCATCGCGCGAAAATACCGGCCGCAGACGTTTCGTGAAATCGTGGGGCAGCAGCACGTCACGCGCACGCTGGCGAACGCCATCACCTCGAATCGCGTCGCGCATGCCTACATTTTTTCCGGCGTGCGTGGAGTAGGAAAGACCACCACCGCCCGCATTCTGGCGAAAGCGCTGAACTGCGCGGCGGGGCCCACGGCGGAGCCGGACAACACCTGCGATTCCTGCCGCGAGATTTCCGCCGGGACCTCTCTCGACGTTTTGGAAATTGACGCGGCCTCCAATCGCGGCATCGATCAGATTCGTGAGCTCCGCGAAATGGTGCGTTACGCGCCGGCCTCGAGCCGTTACAAGGTCGTGATCCTGGACGAAGCCCATCAGCTGACCGACGAAGCCTCCAATGCCCTCTTGAAAACTCTCGAAGAGCCGCCCGAACGTGTCGTCTTCATTCTGGCCACCACGCGCGCCGAAGCTCTTGTGGATACCATCAAATCCCGCGCGCAGCTCTTTCAGTTTCGCGCTCTCTCCTTCAAGGAAGTCGCGGAAGAGATTGAGCGCATCGCGCGCGAAGAAAGACTGCAGATCGAGCCGGGCGCGGTGGCCGTTCTCGCGCGTGCCGCGGAAGGCAGCCTGCGCGACGGCCTTTCGCTCCTGGAGCAGGCCATTTCCTACAGCGGCGACGCCATCACCGATGCGCAAGTCCGCGAACTTCTCGGCGTGGTTGCCGAAAGCGTGCTCGACGAGCTCATCGAAGCTATCGCCGCGCAATCCGCCGAGCGCGCGCTCGGCCTCGTGCATACGTTGATCGGCGAAGGACAAAACCTGCAGCATTTCTGCCGCGAAGCAATTCGCCACTTCCGGAATCTTCTGGTCGCGCGCGTTTGCGGAGCGGACTCCGATCTCGTCGCCGCGCCAGCCGACGAGCGCCCGCGCCTGGCGCAGCAAGCGGCACAATTCAGCGAAGAGGATCTCACGCGCTTTTTCAATATTCTGCTGGCCACCGATGACGAGCTCCGGCGCCGTACGGACCCGCGCCTGCATCTCGAGCTGGGCCTTTTGAAACTTGTGAACGCGCAGCGGCTCGCGCCGCTGGAGGAAGTCTTGGCCGACCTTCGCGGAGAAGCCCCTAGCGAACCCCGCCCCGCAAAGGCCGCGCCACTGCCCGGCGCGCCGCCTCGCGCTCTTTCCGCAGCGCAGGGCGCTTCCAACTCAGTTTCGACCGCCGGCGCCGCCGCGCGTCTGGCGCCCGAGCCCAGCAAAAGCGCGCCGGCTCCTGCGATCTCAACTCCAGAAAAACTGGCGGCCCCGGAGGCGGGCGTCGGGGCTTCGCGCGCGACGTCGCGTGTTTCGTCCGGGCCCGTTCCGGCTTCACCCCCGCGCATCGTGGCTCGAGCCGCGGAGAGTATTGGCGGCGGGCTGGCCTCCGCCCAGCTCGAGGCGATCAGAGCCGCTCTGCGGGAATCCAAGCTGCTGTCCTCCTTCTTGGATTACGCGACTCGATGCGAAGTCGAAGCCAACGAGTTCCGTCTTTTCTTCTCCGCGGAAAACAAAGGTCTCGCGGAAATGTTGCCGCGCGAGGCGATGGAGAGATTGCGCACAGCTGTGCAGCAAGTGGTGGGTCAACCGCTGCGCGTCTGTGTTAAACTTGAAAATGGCCGGGCATCCGCAAGCCGAAGTTCGGAGTTGCGGGCCCGCTTTGAAGAAGACCCGATCGTTAGGGCGATGCTGGAAAGATTCGGCGGCCAGATTTCAAAAGTAAAACGCCCGGGCGAGGAATAACGAATGGAAGTCAAAGCCCTGCAACAAATGCTGTCGCAGTTCCGGCAAGTCCAGGAAAAGCTGGAAAAGCAGCTCGACGAAATTGCGGTCGAGGCCTCCGCCGGCGGCGGCATGGTTACGGTGAAGATGAACGGCCAAAAGCAACTGACCGAAGTGCGCGTGGAGCCCGAAATCTTCAAGGGCAAAGACCAGGAAATGCTGCAGGAGTTGATTCTGGCCGCGGTAAACGAAGCCACGCGGCGTGTGGACGAAGAGCTGTCCAAGCAAGTGAAGGATCTTACCGGCGGTTTGCCCGGAATCGCGGGCATGAAAATTCCCGGCCTGTTCTAAGCGGAATGAATTTCAAACAGCGCGCCTCCCGCACGGCAGCGATTCCCTTCTCTTTCGAATCCAGACAATGGACGTGATGCATGGCCGATTTTGCGCCCTCCGTAGGGCGATTAATTGACGAACTGAAGCGCTTGCCCGGCATCGGCCAGAAAACCGCGCAGCGCCTCGCCTTTTTTCTTCTGCGCGTGGACCGCGAGCAGGCCTTCGCGCTTTCCGACGCCATTCGCGAAGCCAAGGAAAAAGTCCGCGAGTGCTCCATCTGCAACAACATCACCGACGCCGATCCCTGCCATTTCTGCACCAGCGCCACGCGCAGCAAGTCCACCATCTGCGTGGTGGAAGAAGCGACGAATATTCAAGCGGTGGAAAAAACACGGCAGTTCAACGGCCTCTATCACGTGCTCGGCGGCGCGCTCTCGCCCTTGCAGGGCGTCGGCCCGGACCAAATCAAAATCAAAAGCTTGATCGAACGGCTGAAGGGCGGCGCGGTGGAAGAAATCATCGTGGCCACGAGTCCCACGGCCGAAGGCGAAGCCACCGCCGTGTATCTCTCAAAATTGATCAAGCCCCTCGGCGTTCACGTCACGCGCATCGCCATGGGCATTCCCGTGGGCTCGGATCTGGAATACGCGGACGAAGTCACCATGAGCAAGGCCATGGAAGGCCGCCGCGATCTTTAATTCACTGCTTTTTGTTCGCGGGATCGTGCAGATCGAGCCCGAACTCCGGATGATCCTTGGTCCCTGAGATTTTGATCGGAATATCCGATCCTCCGTGTTTCCCCTTGAAAAACGGATCAACTGCCTTCAGAAAGAATGACTTCACTCCGGTGGTGGTTTGCGACAATTTTGCGTCCAGAAGCAGGTGCCCGCGAAAATCCATCTGGCCGCCGGTCATGTTGTACGTTCCGTTGAGCTGCACCGTCGCGCCGGCAACGTGAAAGCTCAATTTCGAAAGCGTCACCAGCCCTTTCACCACCGCGAAATTTCCTTTGAGTTCTGAAACGGCGGTTCCCAGGTCGGTCGCTTTCGGTTCCCCTTGTCCCTTCGCGCTCAGCTTGTCCACTTTTTCCTGCACCGTATTGCTGGTGAATACGGCGCTGCTGACGCCAAACTCTCCGTCGAGCGAGAGACGCTGCAGGATCTCCTCCTCGCCTTCCGCGATTTCAATCTTTGTTTTCAGCGTGGCCGCCCCGGTCATCACGGGCTGGTCCGATTTCACCGCCAGCCAAAGCAAATCTTCAATGCGCGCGTCGTCCGAGACCGCCTCGAGCTTGATCGTGCGGCCTTTCACTTTGGGGTACACGTCCACAACTTCGCCTTTCACCTGCAAGGAGCTATTGCGAAGCCTGGCCAGAACGCTATTGAGAATCACGTTGCCGTTCGTTCCATCCACCGTGGCGTCGTACTCCGTGTGCAGCGACTCGGGATGGCCGCTGATATTGAGCGCGAAATCCGGCGTGTCCGTCTCGCCGCGCACGCCCAGGTAATCAAGCGGCCCTCCGTACTCGCCCTTGGACGACAGCGTTCCGGAAAGCCCCTTGATGGTCTTGAAATCGGCGTTTGCGAAAGTGAATTTCGCATGCACCGGGGTGCTGCTCGGACCTTCGCCTTCCCACGGGCCGAATTGGCCCACGGAATCAATCTGCCCGCGCGGCACGGGATTCGTGAGTATGGCGTGGAAATCCGCCGGACGATCGAAACTCAAATCACTCATGCTCAAATGTTGTATGGCAAAAACGCGTGGTTCCTTTCCCGGCTGCGCGCGCAAAATCACAATCTGCGCGTTATCCGCCCGCAGGTTCCGGATCAGGACGGGATACTTCTGCGCGAGGTCCTGGTTTGTTTTATGAATCAGCGGGGTGCTGCCCGGCGAGCGCGGCGGCATGCTAATTTGCAAGCCAACCAGGACCACCTTGGCAATCTCCATTTTGGTCAGAAACAGATTGGGAAGGCTTGCTTCCACGGTTACTTCGCTCGCTTGCACCAGCGGCGGTATATCCGCGCGCCCTTTGTAACGCAGCGAGAGCGCGGTGATGCTGACGCCAGCCTGCGGAAAAAGCGTCACCCGGAAATCGGCAAATTGCACCTCGCTCGCGAAATGGGTCCGCAGGATATTGGTCGCGCGCTCGCGCAAGTAGCTGTGGATGCGCGGCCGCGCCAGCTGAACGGCGAGAAACATCCCCAGGACAATCACGGCCGCGATGATGATCCACTTGCGCATTAGAGCTCGCCGCCTTCTTTCGCGGAACGGATAGTGGGCAGAAAGGGCAGGCAGCAATCTTAGCTAAACTCGGAATGAATTTGCACCCACGGAATTCGCGCCACGCGGAACGGCCGTTTCCGTGGGCGGAAGCCGCGGCCGCTCTCCCGAGCGCTTGCTTCACCGCCCCGGACTATCGTATATAGTCGGTATCGGCCCCGGAGGGTTCATGTCCTCGATAAACAAGTACATGACGCAATACGATCACGAGCACAAGAATCCCTGGAACAAGGTTCTGCATGGAATCGGCATTCCCATCATCCTCGCGGGAATTCTGCTAGCGGCGTTTGCGTTCTGGCGCCTCGGCCTCGCGCTCTTCGTAACCGGCTGGATTCTGCTTTTCCTCGGCCATTTCATCGAAGGCAACAAGCCCGCCTTCTTTCAGGGCCTGGTCTATTTCCTCGTGGGCCCGATTTGGATCGCGAAGGAAATCAAGGAAGCGCTCTTCGGCGCCTCGCCGCGCTCGACTGCTTCGCATTAGCCCCGCCAAAACTTCGTATTCTTTCACTCTTCATTCACAGATCTGAATCAACGACTTGTATTGGTTGCTCTAAGAATGCTGTTCCAATTTGGGATTAGCTTGTTTATTGCGCTTCACTTTTCTAGTTAACCTAGGTTAACATCCGACATAGAATGCGAAGGGGTGCGAGGCAACCGTGCGGCGACCCACGAAACGTCACTTCCTAAACCCCAGGCTGCTCGTAAGTCTGCTGCAATGCCTGCTGGCCGCCGCTGCGTTCGGCCAGGGAGAGACCACCAGCTCCATCGTGGGGCAAGTCACCGACGCAACCAGCGCTGCCATTCCCGCCGCTACGGTAAAAATCACAAATCGCGAGAATGGTTCGGAGCGTGAAGCCAAAACGGACGACGAAGGCCGCTTCAATTTCACGCAACTCAAGCCCGGCGCTTACTCAGTCCGCGTGGAGGCCCACGGCTTCGATCCGCAGCAGAACGACAACGTGCTTTCTGCCTTGGGACAAAAGCAAACCGTAAACTTCGTACTGAAAGTGGCGCAGTCGATGCAGACCGTGGAGGTAAGCGCGGCCCCTCCCCTGCTGAATCCGGAAAACGCGAATACCTCCGCAAATCTGAGTGCTCCAGCACTCGAAAATCTCCCGAATCCAGGCGGCGATCTCACCTACCCGTTGCAGTTCGCGGCCGGAGCCCTCATCAACACCGCTGGCAGCGGGAACGATTTTGTCGGCAGCTCGAATGGCTACGGCAACGTGCAGTTCAACGGCCTCCCGGCCCTCTCGAACGGATATATCGTTGACGGCCTCGAAACCAACGATCCGCTGACGAATCTCAACAGCGGACTTTCGACCAACCTCGTGCTGGGACTCAATTCGATTTCGGAGGTCACCGTCAACACACTCTCCTACTCCGTGGACCAGGGAAGATACGGCGCCGCACAAGTCAACTACGTCACAAAATCCGGCGCGAACCAGTTCCACGGAAATCTCTACGAGATCTGGAACGGCTCGCTGCTGAACGCCGCCGACTATTTCACCAACGCCACGCCCGGAAATCACAAGCCGCGCTCCGCGGTGAATCACTTCGGGGGCAGTTTGGGCGGCCCCATCCTTCACGATAAATTGTTCTTCTTTTTCGATAGCGAATGGGTGCGCATCGCGCTTCCCATCGTCACTCCCATCGCCGTGCCCACCGTTGCATTCCAGGATTATGTCCTTCAACAACTTCCCTTGGGCGGCACGGACGCGGTTACCGGGGCCACTTATCCCGCCTCGCCGCAGATGGTGCCCTTCTACCAAAAGATGTTTTCTCTCTACGGCAATGTGGGCGGAACGCCTCTCACCGTGCTGGGCTGTCCATTCAACACGGATGGCAACGCGGCGCCCGGCACTCCGCCCGATGGCAACGGCTGCGCCAACCGCCAAAGCGTTTCACATTCGAGCGACGACCACGAACAAGTTCAAACCGTGCGCATCGATTACAACGTTGACGCGAGCAACACCGCTTGGTTTCGTTTTCAGTCCGACACCGGCGTGCAGGCCGCCTACACCGACCCCATCAATCCGATTTTCGATTCGGTTTCTCCGCAACCGCTCTACTCCTTCGCCGCCGGATATACGCACGTCTTTTCGCAGAACCTGGTGAACTATTTCAACCCGGGCTTTTCCTGGTACGAGAGTCTCTTTGCGCCCGGCGATTTTCAGAAAACCCTCTCGGCCTTTCCCATCGTGTTGCAAGGCAGCGGGGCCAACGCGCCCTTCACCACCATCGGAGGGCTCGACAACACCTGGGTGCAAGGACGCCGCGCCACGCGCTTCTTCATCAATGACAACCTCGCCTGGAGCCACGGCCCGCACGAATTCAGGTTTGGAACCAACACCAGAATCCTGCGGCTGAATGATTACGATTTCGGCGAAGGCTCCGTTCCCACGGTCACCTACACCACACTGCCTCAATTCATTTATGGAGTCGCCTCCACGGCGTCCAAAACCTTTCCGCTTTCGCCAAACGAGCCTTTCAATTTTCTCAATCTCGATTTGTATGCGCAGGACACCTGGAAACTCACACCCAAGCTGACCTGGACTATCGGCCTTCGAGATACGTTCAACTCCAATCCGCTAAATCCGCATGACGAAATCGCCCGTCTCGCCGGCTCGTTCGCGTCCATCCCTCACGATGTAAATCAGCCGCTCAACGCAGCGATCCAAACAAATCTCGGCAACATTTTTTCTGCCACTCCCCTTGCAATCCTGCAGCCGCGAACGGCGCTCGCCTGGCAGTTCGCCGGCAACTCCGTGCTGCGCGGTGGATTCGGACTATTCAGCGACATCTTGCCCGGCAGCATCGCGGACGTTATCGGCGTGAACCCACCGTACGTGCAGACTTTCCAGAGCGGACTTCTCGGCACCGTCGGAGGAACCGCCATTGCTCCGGGAGTTCCTGGCAGCGCGGTTGACGCCACGGTCGCCGCAAACGAAGTGTTTAGCGCGGGTTTTTCTCGCGGCCAACTTTCCTGCGCGTCGCCGCTCGCAAAGCCCTCCACATGTCTGCCGCCCGTCGCGATTACCGCGGTGCCCAGCAGCAAACTCCACGCGCCCTATTTCATGGAATGGAGTTTGGGAATCGAGCGCCAGTTCGGACGTACCCTAAGCGTGCGCGCGCAATACGTCGGCACGCGCGCGCTTAATCAACCCTACCAGACGCAGGTAAACGGCTATCAGACGGTGTGCGCGGGATGCTTCGCTCCTTTTCCGTACCTGCAGCCCACGGATCCCAGGTTCGGCGCAGTCACGCAGTTTTCCACCGGCGCGAGCAGCCATTACAACGGTCTGCAACTTACCGCCATGAAAAATTTGAGCCACGGTCTGCAAGGGCAAATCAATTACACCTTTAGCAAATGCATGGACGAAGTCTCCAACGGAGGATTCCTGCAATTCGCCGCCGGCGCCCTGCTCTCGCCTCTGCCCGGAGAGTTGACTCGAAATTATGGTCCGTGCGATTACGACGTCCGCCACAATCTCACCGCCGAGTACGTTTATGAGTTGCCGCTTAAAATCCGCCGCCGCGGACTCGGCTACGCCCTGAACGGCTGGCAGATTTCTGGAACTGCTTTTTGGCACAGCGGCATTCCCTTCTCCGTGCTCAGCACACCTTATTCGGCGGATGAGCAAGGCATCGTGCAGGGCGGCGGACCCCAGTTCGCAAGCGCTATCCCCGGCGTTCCGCTTTACGAGCACAGCGCCATTCCAGGCGTCACGCAGCCCGGCACAATACAGTGGCTCAACCCCGACGCATTCGTCTCGGCAGTCGACCCAAGCACCGGCTCGTGCTACGGCGGAGGCACCCCGCAGACCTGCCAGTTTGGAACTCTGGGCCGCAACGCGCTGCGCGGCCCCGATTTTCTCTGGAGCGACTTTTATCTGACCAAGTGGTTCACTTTAAGCGAGCGCTTCAAACTCCGTTTTGAAGGCCAGTTCTTCAATTTGTTCAACCATCCTAATTTTGGTCTGCCGAGCATGGTGCTCGCCGGCATTCCCGGCAAGCCTTCCACCCAGACTGGATTCGGCGCTTTAACCTATGCGACCTCGCCGCCCACCGGCCTGCTGGGGGTGGGATTGGGTGGCGATAGTTCTCCTCGCATGATCGCCTTCCAGGCACGTCTGGAGTTTTGATCTTTCGGCAGGCGATTGCGCGTTCGCGATCGACTTCTGCTTCGACTACGAATCGAAATGCGTGAAAAGATTGTTGAGGCATTCGGCCAGTGTGGGATGGGCAAAAACGGCATCGCGCAATACGGTGTAAGGCAATTTCCCCAGCATCGCTAATTCCAGCATGGACATGATTTCCCCGCCCTCCAAGCCCAGAACCGTCGCGCCAAGAATCTGGCCGGTTTCGGCATCCACGATGGCCTTCATGAATCCGCGCGATTCATCCACTTCCAAAGCGCGCGCCACGCCAGTCATGGGCATGCGGGCCACCCGAATATTTCGCCCTTGCGCGCGAGCTTGCGTCTCGCTCAGGCCCACGTGGCCGAGTTGCGGATCGATGTAAACGGTGTAGGGCACGAGGCGTCCTTCGGTCGTGGCGTTGCCCTTTTCGATCAGGTTCGAGCGCAGAATGCGGAAGTCATCATAAGAAATATGCGTGAAGGCCGGCCCGCCGTTGATATCTCCCATGGCGAAAATGCCCGCGGCGCTCGTTTCCAATTTTCCATTTACTTTGATGAAGCCGCGGCCGTCGGTCGCGATGCCCGCTGCCGCCAGGTTCAAGGAATCGGTGTTGGGAGTCCGCCCGATAGCCACCAGCAGGTGCGAGCCCGGGAGCTCGCGAGTTTCATCGCCGATGCGAACGCTCAGCTGAATTCCCGTTGCTGTTGTTGCAACGCGCGTGCCCTTCGCACCCAGCAAAACTTCGATGCCGTCCTGCCTCATGATGGCCGCAACTTCATCGGCCACGTCCGGGTCCCCACCTCGGAGTAATTGCGCGCCAGATTGAACGATGCTCACGCGGCTCCCGAATCGCCGGAACATCTGGCCAAACTCGAGCCCGACGTAGCCGCCGCCGAGAACGAGCAGATGTTCCGGCACCACACCCAATTCCATGATGGACGTGCTGTCCAGAAATGGCGCGTCCTTTAGCCCGTCGAGCGCAGGCACGGACGGCCGTGTGCCAGCGTCGATAACGATCGTTTCAGCCGTGAGCGCGCGCTCCCCGCCATCTTTCAGGCGGACCCGCACGGTTTTTGGTCCGGTGAAACTTGCTTCACCGGGAATGAGCTCTAGATTTGGAAACTGCTTCAGGCGGCCTTCGCTGCGCGTCCGAAACATATCCACAATGTCGCGCTTGCGCTGCCGGACGCGCTCCATGTCCACGCTAATCGGCCCGGTCCGCACGCCGTAGTCCGAGCCCCGCCGCGCGATATATGCAGCGCGTCCGCTGGCCACCATGGTTTTCGTCGGCGTGCAGCCTTCGTTGACGCAGGTCCCGCCCACATGCTTGCGTTCGACGAGCGCCGTGCGAAGTCCGGCATTCGCCAGCGCCATGCACAGCGGATTCCCACCCTGCCCTGAACCGATAACAATCGCCTGGAATTGGTCCGCGGGGCTCACTGGAAGTTTCCTTGTGCCGGTGGAATATGATTTGGCTCTACCGCGTCAGCGCGAACGCCGGCTTAGAACCGCGTGACAATAAAAATCGCGCCGCCAATCGCGACCGCGTCTTCGAGCAGCGCAATCGGCAAGTCCGAAACCTTCAGCGCCTTCACCACCCCGCTGCGAGCGTAGTAACCCGCGAACGCGCCAACCACGCCGCCAACCGCGCCCAGCACCGCGCCGAACGCAATCGATTCGGCCTCGGCCGAAGCCAGGCACGCGCCGCACAGCCCGCCGGTCACGATTCGGGCAATCAACCCGGGTGGTTTCAAGCGGCTCGGCGTGGAAGCCCGTTTATCGTTCACAATTTCAAGCAGAGCCAGCGCCGTGAAAACGATCGCCGTCGGGAGCTTGCCCATAAACGAAAGCGGCGAGCCGTGGAGAATCCCGCGGCCAAATCCCGCCCAGGCCACCGCGGCAGGCGGAGTCATCGCGCGCAATCCCGCAATCACGCCAATGAGAAATGCCAGAAGCAGTGCGTTGGTCATGACGCTCAATCTCCCGTGCACATCGATAGATTTCGCTGGTTACCGAAACTCATTTCGCAGCAGACGTTAACAGAGCCTCCACCTTGGAGTCCAGTTCTTGCGCCACTTTCAAAGCTTCCGCGCTTCCATACGTAGCCAGGAAGCTCGCCATGGTGTCGTAAGACAAATGCACGCCATCCGGCCGCTCATCCACCAGCACGGTGATCGGCGCATAAGAGCCGGCATCCGGCGCGTGCTCCACCATGCGCTTCATCACCAGCGGATTGCCGATCAAGAAGCGAAAAACCTGGGGCGATTTCCCCGCGTGATCTTTGCGCACCACTTCGCCATGATCGAAGCGCATGAATTCCATCAGGCCGGTCGGTCCCAGCCCGGGCTCGATCGCCTTTTCCACCTCCGCGTACGTTTTCGCCTCCCCGATTTTCTTGAACATCGCGCGCACGTCGGGATGCCCCACGCCCGCGGCGAGCTTCTCCACCACATCCTTAAATGGCTTTGAAGACGTCACGCTAAACCGCTGCACACTGATTTGCTTGCTGGCCATTTTGATTTCGCCTTTCGTTGCTGGTGTTTGTTTCCCGGCCGCCTGGCGCAGACTCGCAGGCGTCTAGATAACAGATGCCTGCTCCGGAGCTCCGGACTCCACAGTTTTTGATGGCCTCCGATGCATCCCGAAGATCTCGCGCCGCCGCCGCCGCGACGCCAAGCTCCCGTCTCGCATGCCGCGGCCAAGCCAAAGTTACCCTTTCGCACAGTTCCAATACGCCACTCGACCACCCCGGCCCCTGGTGCTAACCTACAAGTCAACCCTCTCCGAGGTTGGCGTGACCGTGACCGAGACTCTGCCCACGAACGACGCCGGAACCCAAAAGCGCCGAAGCACGCGCATCGTGCAGGCCGTGCCCATCACCGTCACCGGTGTGGACGCGCTGGGGCAACCGTTCAAGGAACGCACCACCACCGTGATGGTGAATTGCCACGGCTGTAAGTACCAGTCAAAACATTACGTTCCGAAGAATTCCATGGTCACGCTGGAAGTCCCGCGGCCCGAAGCGGGCCAAAAGCGAACTACGCAAGGACGCGTCGTTTGGGTGCAGCGCCCGCGCACCGTTCGCGAGCTTTTCCAGATCGGTCTCGAATTCGAAGTCGCAGGCAACGTCTGGGGCATTGCCTTCCCGCCCGAGGATTGGGCCGCCGCCGCGGATGACACCGCCTATGCCATGCCTCCGCCGCCCGATGCCATCACGACTCCCGAACCAAAACTATCCGTAGCTCCGCAGCCGCCGGCAGCTCCAGCCGCGGAAGCCCCCAAACCGCCATCGCCGCCGGCCGCGCCCACCACGAAGCAGGCGCCCGCTGCTCCGAAATCCGTCGCGCCGCCGACCGCCTCGGCACCTCGGCCCGTGCCACCTGCGCCCGCCGCTCCATCGAGCGACGCCAAAATCCATGCGGTCCCCAGTCCCGCTCCCGATTCGCAAGCCGCCATCGCGCACCAAATGGCTGAGCTTGTCGCGGCGGCAAAAGAAAACCTCGACAAGACTTTGCGCAAGGGCGCCGAGGCCGCCATCACCGAAGAAATGGTGGTTGCGCGGCAGCAACTGGATGCGCAGCTCCACGAAACGGTTGAAAAGGCCATCAAAGTCTCGATGGAGCGCGTCTCTGAATCCGCGGTGAAAAAAGTCGTGCAGCAGGCCGCCGAGCGCACCGCGGCGATCGTCGAAGAAGCGCGCAAGACCACCGAGAATTCCGCGATCAATCTCGACGAAAAAGTCCGCCAGGCGGTGCAGCAAGCGGTCGGCCAAGCCGCGGAACAAGCGGCGCAAAAGGCCGCCGAGCAGGCCGCGGCGTTTGACTTGAAGCGCGACGTGGAAGACGCCGTGAACCGCGCTCTTCGCGAGCGCGAAGCCTCCACGCCGTCGCTCGAGATTTTGTCCTCGCCCGAAGCCGCGCAGCAGCATCTCGATCAGTGGAAGAAAAGCCTGGAAGAAACCGCGCAGACCGTGCGCAGCCAGACCATCGAACAATCGCAGGCGGAAGCGGCCAGCGCGGCCCAGCGTTGGAACGAGCAATTCGAGCAGGCGCTCCAAAGCGCCTCGCAAAATCTCGGCGCGAAACTAAGCGAAGCTTCGCAGGCGGCGCTCAACCAGGCCGAGCAGGACATTCTCGCTCGCAGCCAGGGCCTGCGGAGTTCGCTCGACGAAGCCATTGCCGGCGCGGCCGCAACCATCGAAGCGCTCGGCTCTGGGTTGCGCCAGGAACGCGACCGCGCGGAAGAAGCCAAGGCCCAGCTCAGCGAAGCCGCCAAGACCACGCTCGATCAAACGCGGCAGCGCCTCGACGAACTCCTGGCCTCGCAGCATGAGGAAATCGCACGCAAGGCAGATCAAGTTCTGGCCGAGCGCGCCAAAGAAATGGAGCCCGCGCTCGAAGCCGCCGCGCAAAAAGTAGTCGAGCGCGTCTCGGATGAATTAGACCAGAAGCTCGCGCCGAAGCTGCAGGACGTTCAGCAACTGGTCAACCAGCTCGCTACCGTCGAGCAGGAGGCCGCGCGAGTTCAGGATTCGATCCGCGATCAGGTGCAGCAAGCCAACCGCGACGCAGAGGGCATTCAGGACAAAATCCGCGAGCACGTGCATGAATCTTCGCAGCAGGTGATCGAAGAATCGCTCGAGCGTTTGCGCACCGAAGCGGCGAAAATTCCCTCGGAGATTGAAGAATCCGCGCGCGCCGCCGCCTCCAAAATTGCCGAAGAAATTCAGCAGCGCAGCACCGAGACGCAGCACGAAACCTACGAAGCCCTTTCCAAGGCCTCCGATTGGTATCAGAAAAAAGCGCACACCACCATGCAGTCCACGCTCGATAAGGCTGTCGAGCAATCCGCCACCGCGCTGCGCGATCGTGCCGCGGAAGTCTCGAGCCTGCTGGCCTCCGAACTCGATCATTACCGCCGCACCTACGTCGAACACAGCACCGCGCAGATTGAAGAGGCCGCCGTCGAAATCGTCGGCCGCGAACGCGAGAAGATCAGCGAAAACGCGCAAATCGCCACCGCCAGTTTCTCCGACCAGGTTTTGCGCGTAACCACCGAATCCCTGCGGCGCTTCGAGCATGCCTCTCGCGAGGCCCTCGAAAAAGCGCGCTCGGACATGGAATTTAACCGCCAAGGCTCGCTCGCCGATTTTCAGAAGAAGCTCGACGAGCAGATGATGGACGGCGTGGTTCAGGCGCGCACCTTCCTCGAATCTCAGCTCGGCCCGCTGATGGAAGAACTCGAAGCCAAGCGCGAATCGGAAAAGAAGGAGTGGCAGAAGCAGTTGAGCCAATCCACCGACGAGTCCATCGAGCAGTACAAGGCCCGGCTTGAGAACGCCTCCAACTCCTGGCTTCTCGCTTCCGCCACCACCCTCGGGCAGCATTCCCAGACCGTGCTCGATACCATCGCAAAGGCCGCGGAAAAGCGACTGCGCGAGACTTGCACTGAAGTTCTCTCCGGCATGGGCGACACGCTGAAACAGCGCCTGCTGGGCATTTCCGCCGACTTCCGCGACGATGACGAGCCGGGCGACCTCCCCAAACCGAAGAACAGCGTCAAGAAGTAGCCCCGCGTCATCGCGATAACTCCGGAAGAATCGCCGCCAATCTCACTGCAACGATTTCCGGCTCCGCCTTCCCTCCCGGTATAATGCTCGGCATGGCCAATCAGGCTTACCTCAGCATTTGGTGTAAGGATTTTCCCGAAGATCGCATCGCCGAACGCCTCCAAGCCTTCCTTTCCACCGTCCCGTTTTCCGAAAAGCTGCCGGGATTCACCAACCTCGAAATTCGCGCGGTGGATTTGACGGAATCACCCGTCTTCGGCCAAGACCTTCGCTCCGTGCCGCTGGACGCCGCCAGCATCATCGAACTCGCCAAGGATCACATTCACAGCGATTGCTCTTACGCCGTCGAGTCGCGATGGGACCTCTGGGCCTTGGAAGGCGATCCCGCAAAATGGCAGTTCGGCCCGCACGGGCTCGAGCTCGTTTGTTACGCCGAGGATTTCGACGGCGGAATCTGGCAGCAGGACGGCCACTTCGAAGTAAATCTCGGCTTCGAGCACTTGTTCACCGGCCACGGCGGATTGCTCGGCATTCGCCAAATCGCCAAAACACCGCAAAGCCGCGAAGAAGAAGAGTTTTTCGCCACCATGGCCGATCCCGAAAACTTGCGCCTGTATTACGAAAAGACGCGCGAAAACATCAAGAAGCTCTTCGATTGGGTTCGGCGCATCGAACAGGCCTTGCCGGTGGCCAAGCTGCACCTGTGGTCTGAAGGAGAGGAAAATTTTGAGGCGCGCTTGGACGAAATCCTGGCCGCTCGTTAGCCACCCGCGCTGAATCCTCAATGGCTCCGAGTCGTCTAAACCAGGAGCCCTTCCGTGCGAGGGAGCGAACAGTTAGAATTGCTGTTGCACTCATTCGACAGGACAAGCCTCTGGGCCCGCACTTGATGAAAAAATTGACGAAGAAGATCGCGCTCTTCGCCGTGGCTGCCGCCGCCGGATTCGCACTCATTTCCTGCGGAAGCTCGTCCGCGCCTCCGCCCAAACCTGAATCGGCCTCCACCACGGCTCCGGCGGCGCCCGCCGCGCCCGCCATCCCTCCGGATATCCAGAAAGCGGCGGAGACGGCGCTCGGCTCCGAGGCGGAGGTGCTTGTCTTCGGCGACCTGGCCAAGACCGGGCGCCAGCAGATTCTCGCGGTCAACCGCCTGAAATCCACGCCTCCGGGAATCGCTCCCGGGACGCTCGTGACGCGCGCGGTTATCCTCGAAAACGATGGCGATGCCTGGAAACAAATCCTGCTCTGCGACGAACACCTGAAAAACACCAAGGGCTACCTGGGCGGAACGCCTCTGGCCCCCGTAAACGGCTGGCGCTTGCAATACGAGCAGGACGACAAGAAGGGCCTGCAGTTGTATTTCACCCCGCTTGTGCCGCCCAAGGGCGCGCACCTGATGCCCGTCGGCGTGCGCTGGAATCCCCCGGCCAAGCGTTACCAATCGCTCGACAGAACTTTCGAAAACTTTCTCGGCGAGTTGCAAACCCTGGAAACTCCGGAGTCCCAGATCCGCCAATGAGCGCCATCGCACAACCCGCCGTACAGACCGCAGGCACGCGCGTGAAGCAGCCTTCGGCGTGGCATCACCTGAAGACCCTCGTCCCCTACGTGCGGCGCTACAAGGGCATGACCAGTTTGGGTCTCTTGACCCTCACGCTGATGGGCCTTGTCGGCGCGCTCCCGCAGCTCATCATCGGCGCGATCACCGATTGCCTGAAGGGCTCGCCGCAGGCCCTGGCAACCCTCAACGGATTCTCGCGCCAAATCCTCGCGCCACTCTTTTCTTTTTATGCGCCACTCAGCCGCCATGCGCTCGGAATGTACTGCCTGATCCTCGTGGGCGTGATGCTCACCAAAGGATTCTTCTCCTTCTGGACTCGCTGGATCCTGATCGGCGTCTCGCGCGAAATCGAGTACGACCTGCGCAACGATTTGCTCGCTCGCATGGTCCTGCTCGAACCTGAATTCTACGTGCGCAACCGCACCGGAGATTTGATGTCGCGCGCCACCAACGATTTGAACGCCGTGCGCATGGTCCTCGGCCCCGGAATCATGTATAGCGCCACCACCATCGCGACCATGGTGCTCGCCGTTTTCTTCATGTTCAAACTCTCGCCTTCGCTCACCATTTGGGTATTGTTGCCGGTGCCGGTTGTCGCCGTCGCCGTCCGCTACTTCGGCGAAATCATCCACCGCCTTTCGGAGCAAATTCAGGCGGCTCTCGGCGCGCTCTCCACGCGGGCGCAGGAAAACCTTACCGGCATTCGCGTGATTCGGGCCTACGCCCAGGAAAAGCCCGAGATCGAAGCCTTCGACCAGGCCAATCGCCAGTATGTGGACCGCAACATCAAGCTGATCGCCACCTGGAGCCTCTTTTTCCCGTTTCTCTCCGCGCTGATTGGCGTCACCTTCGTTTTGCTGCTGGCGAAGGGAGGAATGGAGGTAATCGACCGCCGCTTCACCGTGGGAACCATGTGGGCCTTCTATTGGTTCCTCGGGCAACTCGTTTTCCCCATGATCGCGCTGGGCTGGGTCACCAATATTTTCCAGCGCGGCGCCGCCTCCATGGGACGCTTGAATTACATTCTTCACGCCGAGCCCGGCATCGATGACGCTGCCGCGCGGCCGCAGCTGGCGCCGGCCGATGACCATGGCCGCAACGCCGACGAATCCGAAATGGCCCTGCCGGAATCGACCATCCGCGGCGAAATTGAATTTCGCGATCTTACTTTCGCTTACCCCAAGGCCCCGAGCGACGCCGTCGCCGGAAAGCCCGTTTTACACGATATTCGCCTGAAAATTCCGGCTGGCTCATCGCTCGCCATCGTGGGGCCCACCGGCAGCGGCAAATCCACGCTCGCGGCGCTCATTGCGCGCATGTGGGAAGCGCCGCCCGGAACCCTGCTGATCGATGGGCGCTCCATCCGCGAATATCCGCTCGCCGAACTTCGCCGCGCGATTGGATACGTCCCGCAGGACACTTTCCTTTTCAGCGATACCCTTCGCGAAAACATCGCATTCGGCGTGAACGAAGCGCTCGAAGAGCACGTTTTAGAGGCCGCCGAAATCGCCAGCATCTCGGGCGAGATTCAATCCTTTCCCCAGCGTTTTGACACCATGGTGGGCGAACGCGGCATAACCCTTTCGGGCGGCCAAAAGCAACGCACTTCCATCGCGCGCGCGATTTTGCGCCAGCCGAAAATTCTGATCCTCGATGACGCGCTGTCGAGCGTGGACACCGACACCGAGGAGCGCATTCTGCGCCGCCTGCGCGACGTCATGCGCCAGCGCACAACCATCCTCATTTCTCACCGCGTCTCCACGGTGAAAAACGCGGACCAAATTGTCGTCCTGCGCGATGGCCGCATCATCGAGCGCGGCACGCACGATGAACTGCTGGCTGCCAACGGCTATTACGCTGACCTCTATCAAAAACAGTTGCTCGAAGAAGAGCTGGAACGCGAATGAGCGATTTTCGCGAAGAAGAAAAATTAGGCAAGCTCTACGACTCGCACTTGACCCGGCGGCTGATGCAGTATCTGCGCCCCTATCGCTGGCAAGTCGTGCTCGCGGTTTCCATCACCCTGGGCGTCACCGCCATGGAAATCGTCGCGCCCTACCTATTCAGCGTCGGCATTGACTCCTACATTCTTCCCGGCTTCGCCGCCAAAATTACGCGCAGCGCCGCTTTGATGGGCCTGCTGTGGATCGCGGGCGCTTACCTCGGCTCCATCATCGGCGGGTTCGTTCTTCAGTACGTGCAGGTGCGCATCATGCAGTGGGTCGGCCAGCAAACCATGTTCGACCTGCGCAAGGAAATCTTCGCGCACATGCAGCGTTTGCCCATGAGCTTTTTCGACCGCACCCCCGTCGGCCGCCTGGTCACCCGCGCCACCACGGACGTGGACGCCTTAAACGACCTCTTCGCTTCGGGCGTGGTGGCCATGCTGAACGATTTCGTTCTGCTTTTCGCCATGGCCGCGGTTCTCTTCAAGTGGGACCGCGCACTGGCCCTGGCCACGCTTTCGCCGCTGCCGTTCATGATCCTGCTGACCTACTTCTTCCGCAACAAGGTCCGCGACGCGAACCGCCGCATTCGCACCGCGGTTGCGCGCATCAACGCTTTTCTGCAGGAGCACGTCAGCGGCATGGCCATCGTGCAGCTTTTCAATCGCGAGCGCAAATCGCGCCGCCAGTTTGCCGAACTCAATCGCACGCACATGATCGCTTTCAAGGACGCCATCGACGCCTTCGCCTTCTTCTACCCCGGCGTGGAATTCCTCAGCATGGCGGGCATCGCTTTGCTTTCCTGGGTGGGCGGCGTGCGGGTGATTCAGGGAACCATCCAGATCGGCGTCCTGGTCGCCTTCATGATGTACGCCCAGCGCTTCTTCCGCCCCATTCAGGACCTCAGCGAGAAATTCAACATCCTGCAAAGCGCCATGGCCGCTTCCGAGCGCATCTTCAAGCTCCTCGACGAGCCCGTCACCATCGTCTCGCCCGCGCAGGTGCATTCGCTTCCTTCCCCGCGCGGTGAAATCGAATTTCGCAATGTGTGGTTCGCCTATCACGGCGGCGCCACGCCCAAAGAGGAAGACTGGGTTCTGCGCGACGTCTCTTTCCGCGTCGAGCCGGGCCAGACCCTCGCCATCGTCGGCCATACCGGCGCCGGGAAGACCACCATCATCCAGCTCTTGCTGCGCTTCTACGATATTCAGCGCGGCGAAATACTTCTCGACGGCGTGAACATCCGCTCCATGGACCTGCAGGAGCTTCGCCGCATGTTCGGCATCGTGCTGCAGGACCCCTTCCTCTTCACCGGCACGCTCGAATCCAACGTCAAGCTCGGTACCGAAACGATAAACCGCGCCGCCACCGAGCGCGCGCTACGCGAAGTCGGCCTCGGCGATTTTCTCGAGTCGCAGCCGCAGGGCGTCGAAACACCGGTCACCGAACGCGGATCCACTCTCTCCGTCGGCCAGCGCCAGCTCGTAAGTTTCGCCCGCGCCCTGGCGCACAATCCGAAGTTCCTGATCCTCGATGAAGCCACTTCCAGCGTGGACACGAAAACCGAACTCCTCATCCGCCAAGCGCTGAATCGCTTGCTCCAGGGCC
>Ga0302326_10007575_pt1 | contig 24095 bp, 22 predicted proteins | sample Palsa_T0_3_FD_202264 | JGI IMG/M metagenome (GOLD analysis project Ga0302326, IMG submission 202264) | Peat permafrost microbial communities from Stordalen Mire near Abisko, Sweden - Palsa_T0_3 | ecosystem: Environmental > Terrestrial > Soil > Palsa > Peat permafrost | place: Sweden: Abisko... | reverse complement strand
CGCTGCGATCGGCGCTGACTGTGATGTCGGCGATGGATCCGGCGCGGTACGAAGTTGTGCCGATTGGTATCGGGCGCGACGGGCGCTGGTTTCTCGAGCATGATGCCCTCAAGCTGCTGGCGGAGAAAACGCCGCATCTGGCGGCGCTCAGCGCGGGAAGTACGCAGGTGACGCTGCTGCCGCATCCGGAGGGGCAATCGCTGGTGGCGACGCCGACGCACGGAGCGCGCGGTAAAGTTGCGCGAACGCATGATGCGATTCCCGGCGCGCTCGATGTGATTTTCCCGGTGCTGCACGGCACTTACGGCGAGGACGGCACCGTGCAGGGGCTGCTCGAGCTGGCGGGGATCGCGTACGTGGGCGCGGGCGTGCTCGGATCGGCGGTCGGGATGGACAAGGACGCGCAGAAGCGTCTGCTGCGCGAGGCCGGGGTTGCGGTGGTGAAATATTTCGCGATCGAGCGCGCCGACTATCGCGACACTCCGCAGCTCGGTGCGCGGCTCGCGCGCAAACTCGGCTACCCGGTGTTCGTCAAGCCCAACGCGCTCGGATCGTCGATTGGAATCAGCAAAGTGAAGCGGGCGGCGGAGCTGAACGCGGCGCTCGACGACGCATTTCAGTACGATCGCAAGGCGCTGATCGAGGCGTCATGCGAAGGCCGCGAGTTCGAGTGCGCGGTGCTCGGCAACGATCGGCCGGAGGCCTCGGTTCCGGGCGAAGTCCTGGTCAAGGGCGCGCACGAGTTTTACGACTACGAATCGAAGTACATCGATGCGGAAGGATCGGCGACGAAAATTCCGGCCGAGCTGCCGGCGGCCAGGGCGAAGACGCTGCGCGCGATGTCGATCGCGGCGTTCAAGGCGTTGTCGCTGCGCGGGATGGCGCGCGTCGATTTTCTGGCGAGCCGCGATTTGCGCGAGATTTACGTGAACGAGGTGAACACCATCCCGGGCTTCACCAGTATCAGCATGTACCCGAAGCTGTGGGAGGCCTCGGGATTGCCGTTGCGGGAGCTGATCGATCGGTTGATCGAGCTGGCGATTGAGGAACGCGGCGAGCGCGACTCATTCAAGATCACATATCAGCCCAAGGCCGCCGCCAAAGCGCCTGCAAAGCGCGGCGACTGAGCCGACTCGACGATGGCGAAGAGGCAGCTACTGATTGCGACCACCAACCGGGCGAAGCTGGCTGAGTATCGGTTGATCCTGCGCGATGTCGGTATCGAGCTTGAATTGTTGTCGCTCGCGGATGTGCACATTACGGAAAGTCCCGAGGAGACCGGCGCGACGTTTATCGAGAACGCGCTTCTCAAGGCGCGGTTTTATTTTCAGCGCGCGCGAATCGCGACGCTGGCCGACGATGGCGGACTCGAGGTCGATGCGCTTGGCGGAGAGCCCGGCGTGCGATCGCATCGATGGCTGGGTACGGGGCGCGACGATTCTGACGAGGCGCTGGTCGCCGAGGTAATTCGCCGGATGAAGGGGGTCGAGCCGGCGCGCCGCACAGCGCGCCTTCGATGTGCCATCGCGCTATTACATGATGCGGACGGAGTGCTGCGCGAGCAGACGTCGCAGGCCGCAATTGAGGGAGTGATCGCCGAGCGCGCGTATCCCGGGATTCGGGCGGGATTTCCGTATCGCGCGGTGCTGGTCATCCCAGACCGAAACGGTAACCCGCCGGGCCGCAACTGTTACCTGGGCGAGCTTGGCGACGAGGAAGAGGCGCAAATCAGCCAGCGGCGGATTGCGGTGCTCGAGCTGCGCGACGAGATCGAACGGATAGCCGCAGGGCGCGGCGGGCAACTATGATGCGAAACTATGATGATTGAGGAGCGCGGGCTAAGATCGCCACGCAAAAAGTGAAGGGCAAGCGCAAGGGCAAAGTTATCGTGCTGCATCTGGCGGCGCGATATCCGTTCGCGGGGGTGATCTGGCAATTGATTCATCACCTGCTGGGGCTGAGGCAGCTCGGCCTCGAGGTCTACTACATCGAGGATTCCCGCGCCTACGTGTACGATCCGACGATCGCGGACGCCACCACCGACCCGACGCATAATCTCAAGGTGCTGCACGGCGTGCTGGATCGCTACGGCTTCGGCGACCGCTGGTCGTTCCTCGACTCGGTGAAGGAGGAGTACGTCGGCATGTCGCGGGCGCGATGCATGGAGCTGTTTCGCGAGGCCGACATGGTGGTCAATCTTTGCGGCGCGACCGAGCCGCGCCAGGAGCATGAGCGCACCCGCTGCATGGTGTACCTCGAGACGGACCCGGGAGTGTTCCAGCTCGAGCTCGCGCGCAAAATTCCGACCGCGGTCGAGTTTGCCCGGGTCCACAAATTGTTCTTTACCTATTGCTACAACATCGGCGCGCCCGATTGCCTGCTGCCGGCAGCCGGCCTCGACTGGCATCCGACGCGTCCGCCGGTGAATCTCGACGAATGGCATCCGGGCATCGGACCGGCGGAGCCGCGAGCGTTCACGACGGTAGGGACGTGGCAGAATAACGGACACGACATGGTGATCGCGGGCGAGACTTACTACTGGTCGAAGCATCTGAATTTCCGCAAGGCGCTCGAAGTCGCCGCGCGCGCCAATCAGCCTATCGAGCTTGCCACCAATCTAAGCGCCGGGGCCGACTACGAGCGCGCGATCGCCGGCGGCTTCAGCTTCACGCCGGTGGTGCCGATGTCGCTCGACATCGACGCATACCGCAAGTACATCAGCGAATCGCGCGGCGAGTTCACGGTCGCCAAAGACATCTATGTCCGCCCGCATACCGGATGGTTCAGCGACCGCACGGTCTGCTACCTGGCGGCGGGGCGTCCGGTGGTCACGCAGCGCACCGGGTTTGAAAAGTTCATTCCCACCGGCGCCGGCCTCATCGGCTTCGACACGCCCGATGAAGCCGTCGATGCTATCAGACAAATCAACGCCGACTACCCGCGCCATGCCCGCGCCGCGCGCGAGATAGCGGTCGAGTATTTCGACCCGGTGAAACTGCTCGACGAAGTCGCGGTGGCCGCGGGGATCTGAACGATGGTGCCGACGCCGCTTCAGTCGATGCTCGGGTTGGACGCGCTGCATCGCGACCTGCGCACGGTGGTCGAAAGCGTGCTGGTGCTGGTGGGCCTGCTGGGCGCGTTTGCGGTGCGCCGCCGCCGTCGCGCAGTGACCGCGACGACCTTCCTGCTGCTGTCGGGCAGCGCGCTAATCGACGCCGGATCGCGCTTCATCCCCAACGAGCTCGTGGGCCAGAAGGTCGCAGTCGCGGCCTTCGTACTTTTCCTGTTTGGCGTCATCCGCCTCGTGCTCGAGTTCGTCGACGCGGTGACGCGCCGCGGCAAGGTCCACTTCTCGACCATCACCAAGGACCTGCTGATGCTCGTGTTGTGGTTCGTGGTCGTGATGGTGGTGCTGTACACCGACTTCGGCGTGCAGCCGCTTTCGATCCTGACTACCACGACGGTCTTCGCCGCGGTCCTCGGTTTCGCGCTGCAGGAGACTCTCGGCAACGTCTTCAGCGGCTTGTCGCTTTCGATGGGCCGTCCGTTCGAGCCGGGCGACTGGATTCGCAGCGGCACGCACGTCGGTCAGGTCAAGGGGATCGCGTGGCGCGCAACGACAATCGTGACGCGCGACGGCGAGCGCCTCGAGGTTCCGAACTCGGTCATCGCCAAGGACACGCTGTACAACTACGCCACCGGCGCCGTGCGCGACGAGATCACCATCGGCATCAGCTACGGCGTGCCGCCCAATCATTTGCGCGAGGTCGTGCTCACGCTGCTGCGCGACGAGCCGCAGGTGCTGCGCAATCCGCCGCCCGAAGTGCTGGCATGGAACTACGCTGACTTCGCGATTCAGTATTTGATCAAGTACTGGATCAGCGACTACGGCGTGCAGGAACACGTGCGCGATCGGGTCGCGTCGAGCCTGTGGTACGCGCTGCGACGGCACTCGATCGAGATTCCGTTCCCAACCCGCACCGTCCACGTGCGCGACGCCGGCCGCGACGAAGACGAGCGCGCCGATGCGCAGTTCGAGCGCGAGCTGATGACCGACTTGCGCCAGGTCGACTGGCTGCGCGGTCTCAGCGACGAAGAGCTCAAGCTGCTGGTGCCGACCGTCTCGGTCCGCCAGTTCGGCGCGGGCGAGATGCTGGTGCGGGCGGGCGAACAGGGCGAGTCGATGTTCATCGTGCGCAGCGGCAAGGCCGAAGTGTTCGGTCATACCGCCGACGGCGAGATTCGGCACATTGCCAACTATTCGCGCGGCGATATCACCGGAGAGATGGCGCTGATGACCGGTGAGCCGCGCAACGCGAGCGTGCGGGCACTCACCGACGTTGAAGTGATCGAGATGGATCGCGAGGGCTTTACGCGCCTGTTCAAGCAGCATCCCGACGCTGCCGCCACCATTGGCGATATCATCACGGCGCGCAATCGACAGCGCCTGGAGAAGCTTGCCTCCGGCGACACGCTCGACGGCAAAGGCGGGCCGCATCGTTGGTTGCTGAACAAGATGCGCGAACTGTTCGACTTCTAAAAAATATGCAGCTTCCGAAGTCCGCCGATTCCGTCGTTATCGGTGGCGGCACTGCGGGCGCGGCCGTCGCGGGTCTCCTCGCACAGCATTCGGATCAGTCCGTGCTGCTGCTGGAAGCGGGTCCCGATTATGGTGCATTCGCCGCCGGACGATGGCCCGCGGAACTCATCGACGCGGGCGTGATACCGTCCACGCACGACTGGGGCTACAACAGCGGCGCGATCTCCGCGCGACGCGTCATAACCTACGAGCGCGCGCGGGTGATCGGCGGATGCTCGTCGCATAACGGCTGCGCGGCAATCTGGGGCAGCCGCGCAGATTACGACGGATGGGCGGCGCTGGGAAATCCGGGATGGTCCACCGACGAACTGCAGCCCCTGTTCCACGAGGCCTCAAATCGTCTACGCGTCAGGATTCCGGAGCCGCAAGCGATCACTCCTTTTCAGCGCACGACAATGGACGCTGCGGCGGACGCGGGAATTCCGCGCGTCCACGACCTCAACGATCTCGACGAAAACTTCGGGATGGCGCCCAGTCCCGCGAATATTGTAAACGGTGTCCGCTGGAACACCGCGTTTGCCTACCTCGATCCAGTCCGCGAGCGATCGAACCTGACAATCGTCGGCGACTCGCCATGCGACCATCTCGAAATCAAATCAGGCCGGGTGAACGCTGTCATCGTAAATGGACGCGACGGCCCGGTCCGCGTCGAGGCCGGCCGCGTAATCCTGGCGGCCGGGACCTACGGCTCGCCCGCGATTCTCCTGCGCTCTGGAATTGGCGATCCCGCCGAACTTCACGCGGCCGGCATCACGCCAACGCACAATCTGCCGGGAGTCGGCCGCAACCTGCACGACCATCCGCGGGTTTCGATCAGCTACGCGGGAACGCGCGAGCTCGAACAAATGATGGCCGCATTCGCGCGCGATCACTGGATGCCGGAAGAGCAGACGATAGCGAAAGCGAGATCCTCTCAATGTGCGCACGCGTTTGATCTGCACATCTATCCGGTCGGCGGGCCCGATCCTGCGACTCCAACCGGATGGCGATGGACCATCGAAGTGGCGTGCATGACGCCACGCTCGCGCGGCGCGCTAAGTCTCACAAGCGCGGACAGTTCGACGGCGCCGGTCATCGATCATCGCTACCTGTCAGATCCGGCGCACGAAGATTTGCGAGTGCTCACCGACGGAGTCGCACTCGCCCGCGAGATAGCCGCACAACCCGCCCTGTCGCGGCTGGTGGGAACGGAGCTCTTCCCTGGCAGCGCGATCGCAACCCGCACCGGGCTTGAAGCGTTCATCAAAACCAATTGCCTGCACTACTTCCATCCGGTGGGCACGTGCAGGATGGGCCCGGCGAGCGATCGTTCCGCGGTCGTGGATTCACGCGGAAAAATCCACGGCCTCGACAACGCTTACGTCGCCGACGCGTCGATCATGCCGGTGATACCGCGCGCGAACACCAATCTTCCGGCGCTGGTAGTAGGCGAACGAATCACGCGCTGGCTGCTCGAACCGGCTTCATGATTCGACGTTGATCGCCATCACCGGGCGCACCTCGATGCTGCCGAAATTGGCCATCGGAATCTTTGCGGCCAGGTCGACGGCCTCGTCCATATTCGCCGCATCGATGAGGATGAAGCCGCCCAAATGTTCCTTGGTTTCGGCGAACGGTCCGTCGATCCTCATGGCTTTGCCGCGGCGAACTCGCACGGTGCGCGCGGTTCTGACGTGAGCGAGCGCATCGGAAACAATGTAGTGACCGCTTCGGTTGAGCTCTTCGTCGTAGGCCAGAGAGTCGCGGTCCAAACTCGCCCTTTCGCCGGGCGAAAGCGCCGCCAACGTTCCTTCCTCGAAATAAACCAGGCACATAAACTTCATCGTCTTACTCCTCGCGAGGTCGCTGATTATCAGAGGTAAGTCGTTCGAGGTTTGCCCGGATCGACATTTCGGCTGAAAAAGAGCGCTACGCGATCGCCGTGAGTGCGACTTGAAGCTCGCGCAGATTTCGCGCCGGCACCAGCACCTTCACTTCGCGCGCGTATTGCCTGATCGCACTGTCGCCCGTGCCCCAGCGCGCCGGATCTTCCGGATTCAGCCAAACGACGCCGCGCGACATGCGCCCGATTTCGCGCACCAGGTCGGCGCGCGCCGGCAGCCGGTTGTTGCGGCCGTCGCCCATTATCACGACGATCGTGCTGCGTGTGATAAGGCCGGTGCGGCGCTGCCAAAGCTCGCCCAGCACTCGCCCGAAATCCGATCGCGCGTAAAGGTCCGGCGCCGGTGTCATCACAATATGACCCTGCTCCAAATCCGCCTCCGCCAGATGGTCGACGTACACGAAACTGCTGACGCGGCGAAAGCATCCGCGCGCGCCCGCCATCAGTTCGATCATCAATTGCGCCGCGTAGCGCACCGATCCCGAGATGTCGGCGAGGATCACGAGATCGACATGGCGCGGGCGTCGCGCCCGGAAATTGAGATCGATCAGCGCACCGCCGCGCTGCATCGCCGCGCGAATCGTGCGCCGAAAGTCGATTCTGCCGGTGCGCGCGATTCGCAATCGACGCCCGAGCCGAATCCGGAAGCGCCGAATCAGCGGCGCCAGCGCGTCGCGCGCCTCGTCGTAGTCAAGGTCGGAGAATTTATCGAACGGCATCCGCTCGATCGCCCGCAGCCGCGTCACCCGCGCGGCGTCGATTCCGGTCCCCGTGGATTTCTCATGCACCTCGGACTCACCGCGCTGCTCCCGCCCGCGCGTCTGCTCCGAATCGTGCGCGGCGTCTTTGCCTTTCGTGTCATCGCGATTCGCCGCCGCCGTCTCTCCCGATGGTTTCGCGTCTGACGGTGACGACTTCTCATCGCGCTTGCTCGCCCCCGCTCCTTCGCGCGGTTGTTCTTCCTTTCGCGGCGGCGCATCGTCGGGCGTCGACGGGATATCGCCGGGCCGTCCGCGGCCTTGAGCCGCCGAGACCTGTTCGCCGCGTTGATCGGGATGCTCTCCGCGGTCCGCGCGCGGCGCGGCGAAAAAACGGTTGAACGCTTCGTCGAACACAGCGCGGTCGGCTTCGTCCTTAATCAACGCCGCCGCCAGCGCCTCATGCATTCGCGCGCGCTCGAGACCAACCGCCGCCACCGCGTTCATCGCATCGATCGATTCCGCAACCGAAATCCTGACGCCGGCTTCGCGCAACGCCCCGATAAATCTGACGAGTTGATCGCGAAGGCTTGCCACCGCGCTCTACCGATTCATCGCCGACGCGGCGCCAGCGTCGAGGCTTTCGACTCCACCTTCGCGCGATCGTCCTCATGCTTGAGCAGGACGCCGAGCGCCGTGCGCACCGCATCGGTGTCGAGTTCGCGCACGCCCAGCCGCACGAGAGCGCGCGCCCAGTCCAGCGTCTCCGCAATCGACGGCGGCTTGCGCAGCCCGAGTTTGCGAATCGCGCCGACAAAACGCGCCGCCTCGGCCGCCAGCTTTGCGTCGAGCTCCGGCACCTTTAGCTCGATAATTTTTCGCTCCTGCTCGGCGCCGGGAAAGTCGATGAACAGATGCAGGCATCGGCGCCGCAGCGCCTCCGACAGTTCGCGCGCGCGATTCGAGGTCAGGATCACCGCCGGCCGCTCGTGCGCCTTCAACGTTCCCAGTTCGGGAACGCTCACCTGGAAGTCGGACAGCAGCTCGAGCAGAAACGCCTCGAATTCTTCGTCAGCCTTGTCGACTTCGTCTATGAGCAGCACCACCCGGCTCGGCGCGGTAATCGCCTTGAGCAGCGGCCGCTCGAGCAGGTAGTCGCGCGAGAAGATGTGCTCGCTCAACTCCTCCCAGCGCAGGCCCTGCTGCTCGTCCGCCTGCATCCGCAGGAGCTGCTTCTGATAATTCCATTCGTAAAGCGCGCGCGCCTCGTCGAGTCCCTCGTAGCATTGCAGCCGGATAAGTTCGGTGTGGAGAATTTCCGCGAGCACCTTGGCGACTTCCGTCTTGCCCGCCCCGGCCGGACCCTCGATCAGCAGCGGCTTCTCCAGCGCCAGCGCCAGAAAGATCGCCGTCTCGACCCGCTCGTTGGTGACGTAGAGCGCGCGCTTCAGCCCCTCGGAAATCTGCTCATGCGTGACGTCCATCGGTTTCAGCGGCGATTGATCTTCGGCGCGCGCCGGCGCTCGAGGAAAATCCGTGCGCGATGCTTCAACCCGTCGCGTTCGTCACGCGGCGTCGCCCGCACCTCTTCGGTGTAGGCCGCCAGCTCGGCGCACAGCCGCTCGACGTCGATTCCGCCGCGCTCGGGCTTCATGTCATCGAGCGCGATCATCGCCTGCGACATCAGGTTGATCGACGCCTGCCGGCCGCCGCGCTCGAAGCGCAGATGAAACGCCGCCGCGATCTGATTGAACGCGACGATCAGCCCCTTCAGCTGGTCATCCCGGGCCGCCGCCCGCGCAAGAGCCTCGAACATCTCGGCCGCCTCGAAATACGCGCCGCGATTGAACGCCGCAATCGCATCTTCCATCGATGCAGGTTGAGAATCGTCGCTCACGGGAACCTGGAAAACTACAGCTGCTCTTTTTCCTCGACCGCGCGATACTCGGCCTCGCCGAGCGCCTGCGCCTTGCGCGTGCCGTAGCGCTCGTACAGCTCGAACAGGCTCGACTTATGCGGCCGCACCTTGCTGAGCGGGCACTTCTGGTATTCGTCGAGCGACTCGTCGCAGTAACCCATCCGGTTCTCGCCGCACTTCGGTTGCAGGAACACGGCTATTTCCGGCAGCACGTGCTTGATCTCCGCGCGCATCATCGCGACCATCCGCCGGATTTCCCACTGCGCGCGCACGCACAGGCGCAGGTCGCAGATGTGCAGCATCTCGGCGAAATTCACCATCACGTGAAAATTCGTCGGCGCGGCGTTGGGCAGCACGAAGCGCGCATCTTCGGCCGGAATCCCCGCCTTCAGCGCCTTTGCGTAGAGTTCTGACGTCTTCGACAGCAGCTCCGAGAATTCATCCTCGAGTCCCGCCCGCGACCACGAATCCGGCAGCACGAATGCGAGCTTGTCCTGCTTGAATTTCACGTAGCGCTGGCTCTGCTGCTCGAAGCTGATGCCGATCCGATGGCGCACGAACTGATGCGACAGCGATCGCGAGACGTTCGCGATCCCGAACCAGAACACGATCTGCTCGAGCGGCGACGCATGCCCCGTCTTCAGCCGTTCGGTGATGAACTCGCGGATTTTTTCGTGCGTGATCTTTTCGGATTTGATCTTTTCCCAGACTTCGATCGGCGTGTCGGAGGAATAGCAGGTGCGAAACGCCGCGTAGAGTTTTTCCAGCGGCTGCTGCGCGTAATCGATCAACTTGACCTGCATCTTCGCCTGATTTTCCACGCTCTGCCGACCCCTCCCGCAAATCGTCGCCGCGGCCGTCACCGCGCGACCTCGTTTGTCTCCCAATCTTATTCCAAGCCGCGGGGCTACCGCATCAGGCCGCCGTTTTTAAATCCACACCGCGCCGATTGCAGTGCCGGCCTTGCCTTGCAAGATTCGTTGAGACATTCGAATGCTCGCCGTTAACACACTCGACGCCGTCTATCGGAAATATCTCAAGCGCTATCTGTTCAGCCGCGACGCCGAGGACGCCCATCGCATGACGCTGCGCATGCTCTCCTACCTGCCGCCGTTGCCACCGCCGCGCGCCCGGCCCGAGCTCGCCGTCAATCTGTGGGGAATCGATTTTTCCAACCCGGTCGGGCTGGCGGCCGGCATGGACAAGGACGCCGTCGCCATCCGCGGATGGGAAACGCTCGGCTTCGGTTTCGCGGAGTTGGGTACCATCACGCCGCGGCCGCAGGTCGGCAATGAATCGCCGCGCATCTGGCGCATCCCCGATCGCCGCGCGCTGATCAACCGCCTCGGCTTTCCCAGCGACGGGATGGAAGCGGTCGCGCCGCGAATCGAGCGCATCCGCAAGGCCGGCCTTTCGATGCGCCTCGGTCTCAACTTCGGACCGAACAGCGTGACCCCGCCCGAACAGATCGCCGCCAACTACACTGAGCTGATGCAGCGGCTCGGTCCGCTTGCCGACTTCATCGTCATTAACGTGAGCTCGCCGAACACGCCCGGCCTGCGCAACTGGCAATCGCCCGACCGGATGAGCGAGCTGTTCGCGGCAATGCGCGAAAAGGAAGGCGAGTCGCCGCGTCCGATGCTGGTGAAGCTCGCGCCCGATCTTGAACGCAACGAGCTGTTTCGAATCTGCGATACTGCCCTCGAACTCGGAATCGACGGCATCGTCGCGTGCAACACGACCATCGCGCGCGAATCAAGCGGCGTGTCGTCGCCGCATCCGGGCGGTCTCAGCGGCCGTCCGTTGTTGATTCGCGCGCGCGAGTTGATTCGCGACATCCATACCCACACCCGCGGCAAAATCCCGATCATCGGTGTCGGTGGAATCGCCAGCGCCGCGGACGCGTGGATGCATATCCGCGCCGGCGCCTCGCTGGTCGAGCTGTACACCGCGCTCATCTACGAAGGCCCCGCGATCGCCGCGAGAATCAACGCGGGTCTCGCGGACTTGCTCCACCGCAACGGATTTCGCTCTATTAGCGAAGCGGTCGGGATAGACAGGTAGCGGGGAGGCGATTTTGAATCCGGAAGAAACCAAATTGATCGTCGATGCAAAGTGGCTGCGCGATCATCGGGGCGACGCCGACTTGATTCTCGTCGATACGCGGGCCGCCGGCGATTTCCATGCCGGCCATCTGAGCGGCGCGCGGCATTTCGATCCGTTTCCGTTTCATTATACGGATACCTCCGAGCGCGGTATCGCGGAGTTTGGTGCGCAGCTTCAGTGGATATTTTCAGCGCTCGGGATCACCGGCCGCGAGACCGTCGTGTTTTACGAGAATCAATCCGGGATGCGCGCGGCGCGGGGCCAATGGGCGCTCGAATACGCGGGCCATCCGAAAGCTCGAATGCTCGACGGCGGTCTCAAGGCGGCCGGGGAGAAGCTCACAACTCAAGTCGAGAAGTTCGCGCCCTCGGATTTTCAGATCAAGCCGCGTCCGGAAATTCTCGCAACGCATGCGTACATCCGCGAGCGAATCGGGCGCGGCGAGACGCAAATCTTCGACGTCCGCACCGATGCGGAATACTTCAGCGAACGGGTGCGCGCCAAACATGGCGGCGCAATTCCCGGCGCGTGCCATCAGGATTGGGTCGCGGCGATTGCCGCCGACGGTACTGTGAAATCGCCCGCCGATCTGCGCGCACAGTTCGAAGCGCTCGGCCTCGACCCCGCCGCCGAGATAATCCCCTACTGCCAGGGCGGCTACCGCGCCGCGCACGCATACCTCGCGCTCAAGATTGCGGGCTATCCAAACGTGAGAAATTACCTCGGCTCATGGGCGGAATGGGGCAATCGCGACGACCTGCCAATCGAGCATCCGCGGCGCAAATAGCCGGAAATCAAGATGCCGCCGATTCTGATTCTCACCGGGTTCGAGCCGTTTCGCGGCGAGCGGATCAATCCGTCATGGGAAGTCGCGCGTCAGCTCGACGGCGACGTGATCGCCGGCATGCAGATAAAGTCGGTGCGCGTTCCCGTCGGATGCGCCAGGGCTGCGCGCCGAATAACCGGCGCAATCGTTCGCTACCGGCCGCGCGCGGTCATTGGACTCGGCGAGGCGGGCGGCAGGTCGGCAATCTCGCTGGAAAGAATCGCAATCAATCTCGCGGACGAGCACGGCGCACTCGCGGCCACCGGCGACCCCGGCCTCACGCCAGTCATTCGCGGCGGTCCCGACGCGTATTTCTCGCGCCTGCCGTTGCACGCTATCATCCGCGAGCTCGATCGCAAGGAGATTCCCGCAAGCGTGTCGCTGACGGCCGGCGCCTACGCATGCAACGCGCTGATGTACGCCGCGCTGCACAACCTACGGCGCAAGCCCGGCATCCCGGTAGGCTTCATCCATTTACCGTACGACGCGCGCCAGGCGACCCGCCACCGCAGCCTACCCAGCATGACGCTGCCGCAGATGGAAAGTGCAGTACGCATCGCAATCACAGAGACAGCCCGCACCGCCCGCTAACCAATCCGGATCTTTGCCTCGCCCGTGAGGGGAGAGGCCGACGCGCGTCTTCGCGTGGCGGGTGAGGGACCAAAAATTCTCCAGTTTTGCGCGTGGATCCGGATGTATGGCGCAACACCAAATCGCGCCAAACAAGGTCCTCCACCCTAACCCTCCTCCATTTGGGAGGAGGGAATCGGAGCCGTTACTTGATCGCGACCGCGTTCGGTGGTGATGCGATTCCGCCTTCGAGATTCATTGGCACCGATACCAGCATGCATTCGTAGCGATTGTCGGCGGCGCAATCCGCCGCCAGTTCCTCCAGGTTGAACTGCTCGCCAATCGGCAGCCCCAGCAGGCACAGCGTCCGGTAATGCAGCGCGCCCTCGTTCTTGAAATCCCACGGCCACGGCTCGACCGCGGGACAGTCCGTGCCCACCGCCGCGATGCGATTGTCCCAGAACCATTCGACCATCGCGCGGCTGTCCTCGATGCCGCAAGCCTTGAGCCCTTCCAGCGGCGCCATCGCGGCCTTGTCTTCGGGCGACGCCGCCAGGTACGCCTGCATCCAGCCCGTGCGAATCAGCATGATCGTGCCCGGCTTCAGCTCGACGCCCTGCGCGGCGGCCGTCTCTTTCAAATCGTCGAGGCTGTACTTTTCCGACGCGAGCGGATTGATCGTGCGCTTGTGCGAGATGCGGTAGCGAAACGCATCGAGCAGCACGGCGCGCCCGACAAACTTGTTCGCCCACTTGTCGATACTGAGCCGCCCGCTCGGCCCGTCCTTGATCTCGCTCGACTTCACGCCGTTATAGAACGCCTTGTAGCGCGGGCTGCCGACGTGCGCGAGGCCGTCCCACTGACTGCCCTCCTGCGTGTTGTAGCTGTCGAGCGAATCGTCGAAACCGAGCAGGCCGAAGCTCTCGAAGCTCATGATGTTGTGCTTCGCGGGGCTGCGCGCGAACAGCGGCGGGTTGGCGTAATTCACTTTTGTATCCAGCCGGAAGATCGAGCCCTTGCGCACCAGCCGCGCCGCGTCGATCACGCCCTGGGGCGTCAGAAAATTCAGGCATCCGAGTTCGTCGTCGTCGCCAAACACGCCCCACGACGACTCCTTGGGCTTGTCGGGCGTAATCGGCAGTTCGGCGAAGCGGGGAACCTTGTTGAGATCGACCTTGGCCATCGCATCAGCTCCTTGGCGAAATATCGCACACGTTCACGGCGTCCATTGATAGAACACGTCGGCTTCGCGTTCCATGTTGGTCGAGCCGTCGGTAAATTTCTTTGCGACGAAACCGCGCGCCTCGTAAAAGCGACGCGCGGGGGCGTTGCGCAGGAACGCCCACAGCTGCAGGCCCGCGGGGCGAAGACGCTTGGCATGCGCCAGCATCGCATCGCCGACGCCGCGGCGCTGCTCGTCGGGCGCGACGTAGAATTGATCCACCAAATCGCCGTCGAGCACCAGCACCGCGACGATCTCCGCGCCGTCCTCGGCAACCCAGGTCTCGCCCTCCGGCAGCATCTTCTCGACCACGAACGCGCGAATCTCGGCGTCAGTGCCAACAGTCGGCAGGTACGCGGCAGCGCCGCGCCGCGACGCGATGTAAACGGTCGCAACTTCGGACGCATCGGCGGCCGTCGCGCGACGAAAGGTGATAGCCATCAATGTGGGTTTCCGTCCGAAGACGGTGCGCTGTCAAGCAGCGGCGAAGGCTACTTGCGCTTGGGTTCTCGCCGGCGTCGAGCTGCAACGCCAGCGAACTCGGGAATCAGCGAGGCGTCGGGCTTCGAGGGATCGCCCATCCAGAACCCACGCACCGCTGCACCTGTCAACAATTGTATACTTACGCACGCGTGACCCAAGTCAATTTCGACCGTGGTCGATAATCTCGAACAGTCCAAGCGCGGTAACGAAGGAATCCGGAAGAAGGTCCGACGTCTGGCGGCTCGTGAAACCTTTGGATGCCTGCGTCGTCTATTTATGATATTCAGAACACTGGTTGTGTTTTTCATACCGGACTGGCTGGGAAGGGGCTTGAATGGCGACAGAAGGGAAACGTTTTTCCGGCGGATCCGTGCTTAGAAAGCTCGTTCTGCTGGCGCCGGCCTTGATGATTATCGCGGCGATGCTGAATACGCAGTCGTGCAGCAACAACGGAATCCTCCAGCAGTCCAATAACAACGGCTCTCCTACTGCCACTCCTACCTCCGGCACCGGAAACCTCGCGTTCGTGACCAACTACAATGACGGCAAGGTCTCGTACTTCACGCGCAATATTTCGACCGGTGCGCTCAAACACAGGGGGCAGGTGACCGCGGGCGCGAAAAAGGGGCCGCGCGGAGTGGTTGCGACGCCCAGCGGCGATTTTCTTTACGTCGCGAATATCAGCGACGACAATATCTACGAGTTTTCGATCAGTTCGACCGACGGCACGCTGACGCCTTTGTCGCCGGCTTCGGTGAGCAACGGCAGCGGCACCGGCCCGGATGAAATGGCGATAAATACCAGTGGAACGCTGCTGTGGGTGACCGACGCGCACAGCGGACAGGTTTCCATCTACACCATCAACACCTCGACCGGACAACTCACGGCGAACGGCTCGATCGGCGGCTTCAACACCCCGTTCGGGATCACGCTGCATCCGTCGCTGGCAGTGCTGTACGTGTCGGACACGGTCACCGGGCTGGTGTGGCCGATGACATATAACACCAGCACCGGTGCGCTCACGCAGAATTTTACGCCGCAGCACAGTACCGACCCGAACGCGAATGCGCCGGCGGCGATCGTGCTCGACATCGGCGGCGACTCGCTGTTCATCGCCGACCAGAATCTGGGCGAGGTTTCATCGTTTGCCGTCGACGACACCGGCGCGCTTACCCCAATTTCCACCTTCGCAAACAGCAGCATCGCCGACGTGCCGGTCGGAGTCGGAATCGCGGTGAACAACACCATCGAGTACCTGTTCACCGCCAACCAGGGTGGCAATTCGGTCTCGTCGTTCTCGGCGAGTGGCACCACGGTGAACATACCGCCGGTGCTGGCGACGGGCTTCAACGGGGCCACCGGCCTGGTGGTGGATCCGCAGATGATCTACGTCTACACGGCGGACAAAGCGGACGGCACGGTGGGGCAGTCGACTATCAATGGCACCTGCGCGAACCAGATCTGCGCGGGTCCGCGGGTATCGACGGAAAGCCCCGCCAACAGCAATAGCGGTCCGTTCGGGATCACGCTGGCGCAGTAGTTCCGCCGATCACATGCTGAGGCATGCTTCGGCGGCGAGCGCGAACAGACGTTCGCGGATTTGATGGCGCGTCCAGTTGCGATGGTCCCAGCGCGAGCTGAGATCATCGCCGCCATATAGGATCTGCCCGAACTGCACGTGGCGGAACTGCGCGACGGCGAAAAACGCCGCCGCTTCCATCTCGACCGTCAGGCATCCCTCGCGCTTGCGCGCGAGCATGCGCGCGCGGGTCTCGCGAAACAGGCCGTCGGTTGTCCAGGTCTTTGCGACGATGTACTCCATCCCATTGTGCCGCAGGGTTTTTTCGATCGCCGCCAGAGCCCGCGGATGCGGCGCGACTTCACGAGACGGGGGCAGGTAATGGTACGACGCGCCTTCATCGCGAATCGCCGAGCTTGGCACCACGATATGGCCGACCGCTATTTTCGAGTCGAGCACGCCCGCACCGCCGCATGCGATAAACTTGCGCGCGCCGCGCGCGATCGTCCGGTCGAGCATCGCCGCCGCCATCGCGGCACCGACCCGCGGATGCACGACCGCCAGGCGCTTGCCGCCAATCTCAACCTCGTACACCGGATGGCGCCCTACTTCGCTGATGTCATGATCGATCTCGCGAGCGCCGCCGTTGAGGACCAGGTCGTCGATCACATCCTGAAAAAAGCACAGCACGCAGTGCTTCGGCATGTCGATCGTCTTGTAGATACGCCGCGGCTCGATGATCGCCGTCGGCGCGGAGTCGTATTCAAGAATCGGAAACGGCCGAGTAGGCAGGCGCCTGGCGCGTCGCGGTTTCATGAGGTTGTGTCATTCCGGAGCGAAGTGAAGTATCCCGATGCTTCTTCGCCTCGCCCGATGAATCAGACGCAGTTGACGATCACGAATGCGGTATCAGTTTCTCCGCCGCTTCGGCGACCGCCGCGGCTTTCGCCGCTATCGCCGCCGCCCGCGCCTCGGCTTTTTCCTGGGCCGCCTTCTGCCGCAGCTGCAGCAGCATCGCGCGCAGCTTGCCGGGATTCACCGGCTTCTTGAACAGCGCGCCTTCGAGCCCGCGCAGCCGCGACCGCTTGAGGATGTGATCCTTGTCGTAGTAGTACGCCGTCATCAGGATGACCGGCAGCTTCGGCATATCTTCCTTGACCTTGAGGTAGAAGTCGTAGCCGTCCATCTCCGGCATCACCACGTCCGAAATCACGGCGTCGAGCTTGACGTTGCGCAAAATTCCGAATGCCGCCGACGGACGCGTGGCGCAATGCACGACGCATCGCTCCGCCCGCAGCAGGTCGGCCATCGAATTCACCACGGCGGTATCGTCGTCGAGCACCAGCACCGCCATTCCCTCGAGCGGCGATTGTTCCGTGTGCGGCGCATCATGCGGCCGCGTGTGAACCTTGGTCTCTTCGCGCGGGGCCAGGTCCGCCATCCGCTTGCCCGCGAGGTAGTCGCGCGTCATGTACTCGCCCTTGCGCGTCATCTCGTCGAGCCGCCGCACGATCGCCTGCACCCGCTCGATCGAAGTACGAATCGAGTCGAGCCGCTCGTTCTCGACCACTTTCTCGGATTCGGTCAGCCGCGTCTCGAGGCATTGCGAGAGCAGCTCGATATTGTTGGTGATCGATTCGAGCGGGTTGTTGATTTCATGCGCGAGGCTGACCGCGATCTCGCCCGCCGTCGCAAGCTGCTGCGCATGACGCATTCGCCGGATGTCGCGCGCAAATCCGATCGAGCCGATTTCGCTGCCGTCGTCGTCATGGATCAGCGCGCCCGTGATCATCACCGGGATGATCTCGCCGTCCTTGTTGCGGAACTCGGTCTCGAAGCTCGCGATACGGCCCTTGTCCGCCGAGTCGCGCATCGCCCGCATCACGCGCCGCGCCTCGTCGAGCGACGAGTAAATTCGGGTGCAGTTCTGGCCGATGATCTCGTCGGGACTGTAGCCGAGGCTGGTGCGGGCACCGTCGTTGTAATAATTCACGGTGCCGCTTTTATCGACCGCTATTATGATGTCCGGCGAGCTCTCGATGAGACGCTGGAAATATTTTTTATCGAGCGACAACATTTTTGATTATTGATCCTGATTGTTCATTCCGGCCTGATTATTTCGCGCCGCGCAGCCGGAACTTTGGTACCGAGACCTCATCGCTGAGTTTTTCGAACACTACCTCGACCGCCATCCCGCATCGAATGTCATGCGGCTTGACGCCGAGCAGATTCGACACGAACTTGCATCCCTCTTCGAGCTCGACCATCACCACCGCGTACGGCACCTCACTGGCGAACCCCGGATGATAGAGCTGATGCATTATATTGAAGCTGAAGACCTCGCCGCGCCCGCTGACCGGCACCCATCGCGACTCCGTCGAGTTGCACTTCGAGCATATCTCATGCGCCGGGAAACGCAGCGTCCCGCAACTGGCGCACTTCTGCACCACCAGCCGGCCGGCGCTGGCCCCGTCGAAAAACTCGCGCATATCCGGCGTAACGGCCGGGATTGGTTTGCTGACTTCAGGCATTGCAGTTCTGCTTATACAAAGTTTAGACGAACTGAGGGTCGAAATTATTTAAACACACCGTATGATGCCAAAGGTAGCGTCAGAGAAGCTCCGCGCTAATCCTACGGCTGCGACCCAAGCACCAGCGTCGAATGGGTCGCCAGAATACCGCCATTGCCGGAAACCAGTCCAATCTCGTGTTTTGGCACCTGACGGCTGCCCCCGTCTCCCCGCATCTGCACGACCGCCTCCGCCACCGGCGTCATCCCCCACATATAAAACGAGCTTAGCTGGCCGCCGCCCGTGTTGACCGGGAGCGTCCCGCCCGGCCCAATTGCGCCGCTGGCCACAAACGGCCCGCCCTCGCCCTTTTTGCAGAAACCGTAGTCCTCGAGCGTGACCAGCACGGTAAATGTATAGCAGTCGTAGAGCTCGCAGAAGTTAACGTCGCCGAGCTCGATACCCGCCATCTTGAACGCCGTTTTCTTCGCGATCGGCGCCCCCGAGACCAGCGTATCGACCGGGTCGCCCCCCGGATGCCCCTGGCCCATCCCCAGAACATAAACCGGCGGCTTCTTAAGCGACTTCGCCCGCTCGGCCGAGGTCACGATAACCGCCAGACCACCGTTGGAAACCAGGCAGCAATCGTAAAGATGAAACGGCTCAACCACCCATCGCGAGGCATGGTAGTCGGCGAGCGTCATCGGCGCGCCATGGAACTGCGCCGCCGGATTCAGGTTGGCCCAATCGCGCTCGGAGACGGCGACCGCGCCGAGCTGGTCGTTAGTGGTGCCGTACTTGTACATATGACGCTGCGCCACGAAGGCGTACTGCGCGTTGACCCCGAACAGCCCGTAATGCGCGTTCACGCCCTGCGCAAAGCCGTACGATGCGGCCGAGCCCCCGCCGTCGCGTTTATCGGGCGAAGGCGGACGCAGCGGAGCATCGGCAAACACGCAGGCGACGACCTCGGCCATCCCGGCCTCTATAGATTGCGCGGCATGCATGATCATGGCGGCTGCCGTCGCGCCGCCGAGGTTCATCGTGGCGGTCAGGCGCAGGTCGCGGAGACCCATCGCCGTCTGGAGCGAGTACGAGGCCATGGGATTGTTGAACCAGGTGATTCCCGGATTGACCAGCAGGCCGTCGATATCGGACCGCTGCAGCCCGGCATCTTCGAGCGCGAGGTTGACCGCCTCGGCCGCAAAGCCCATGGGGCCCGCATGATCGAAATTTTTACCCATCCGGGTCTGCCCCAACCCGGCGATAGCGCATTTAGCTCTTAAAGACATCGCGCTTACTTTCTTACGCTCTTTCGCGAAAGGCATCCAGCACTTGAAAAGAGGCGCAACGAGACGACCTCGCTCAAATGAACCTGAAAAAAGTGCTGACGATTGATTCCCTCCTCCTAAATGGGAGGTGGGTTAGGGTGGAGGACTTTGTGTGGCGCGAATGTCTGTGGTGCCGCGCGTCCGAGCTCATGAGCAAAACTGAAGAATTTTGGTCCCTCACCCGCCGCCCGAGGACCCGCGTCGGCCGCGTGTCTGTGACACCTCCCCACAGGGGGCTAGGCAAAGATTCGGAGGTAGCCGCGCTGGTGCAGCAGCTTGCGTCTTATGATTCTGATTCCCTCGCCCGGGCCAACCTTCCTCATCCAGTAAACGTCGCGATCCACCAGACATTCCCGAACGAATCTCTGACCCCACCAGCGCGCTCCTGGTAGGGCTTATCCTCCGGCTCCGCCACCGAAGCAGCGCCGCCCTCAATCGCCCGCCGATAAGCCTCGTCCACATCCTCCACATAAACATAAACCGAGGCAGGCTTGCCGCCAGGATGCGGCGGATCGCATGCTTCCATCACGATCATCGAGTCGCCAATCCGCGCCTCGACGTGAAGGCCATTGTTCTTCGTCGGCAGCCGCTCGAGTTCCACCGCGCCGAACGCCCGTTTCACCAACTCCAGCATATCCAGCCCGCCGTACAGGTAGGGCCGCACGCTGCCGGCTCCGTGCCGGACGTGTTTGTTGTTGCTCATCTGCAACTGATCCTGCATCACAACATTGTATCGTTATTAACGGGGCAACGTCCTAAACGTTACGGTATCGCATCCGCAGGGCTTGGTTTACCCGCGTGCGCTTCGTATTCTAATTGGTCGGTTGCCAAGGCTCTTAGCTTGAATCTACAATTAGTTTGGGGAGATTGACGAATGGCCGATCCGCTTAGCTTCCAGGCGCTGGCGAGCAGCGAACATGTGCTGTCGAGCGCAGAAAATTTCGTTCTCTACGTCCTGCTGGAGGCTGTCGCGCGAGGCGGTTGCGGCGCCGGCGGCGGCAGTCGTCTGCCCCTCAACGTCGGCGTAGTCATCGATCGATCGGGCTCGATGTACGACGAGCGCCGGCTCGAATTCGTCACCGAGGCCGTCAAGTTTCTCGCCGACAATCTCACCGATCAGGACAAGGTCACGATCGTCGCATTCGCCGACAAGGCGAAGGTCTTGATCACGCCCGAGGCTGCGCGCGACAAGAGCGCTATCAAGCGCGCGATCGACGATATCGACCTGCTCGAGATTGGCGGCGGCACCCAGATGGCTCTCGGCATGCGCGCGGCTATCGACGAGGTCAAGAAAAATCTCAGCTCCGATCGTCTCAATCGCGTGCTCGTGCTGACCGACGGCCAGACCTATGAAGAGACCGCATGTCTGGAGCTGGTCGAAAAGAATCGCGACCAGATTTCGTTTTCGACCATGGGCGTTGGCGTCGAGTTCAACGAGAAACTGCTGCAGCGCATCGCGCAGGACTCCAACGGCAAATATCATTTCATCGGCGATCCGGCCGAGATTCCGGGCATCTTCGAAGACGAGCTCGAGGGCCTGCGCTCGGTCAGCCTGCGCAACGGACGCATCGAAGTGACGCTCTCCCAGGGCGTGCAGGTGCGCGAGGCGTTTCGCGCGTCGCCGGAAATTTACGTGCTCGGCACGCCGCTGGTCGGCGAGGATCGCAAAATCGGTTACGAAATCGGCGACCTGCAGGCCGGCGTTCCCGGCTCCGTGCTCCTGACGCTGGTGCTGCCGCCACGCAAGCCGGGGCAGGTCAGAATTCTGCAAAGCAATTTTCATTACGAAGTGCCGGGCGGTGCCGAGTCCACCGTCGCTTGCGATCTCACCGTCGACTACACGCTCGATCGCACGCTCACCAGCAAGCGCAACGGCCGCGTGATGAACCTGGTCGATCAGGTCTCGATTGCCAAGCTGCAATCGAAGGCTGAAGAAGAACTCAAGGCCGGCAACGTCGATCGCGCGACGCGCCTGCTCGGCAATGCGCTCCAGGGCACGCAGCGGATGGGCAACGTCAAGGCAACCCAGGCGCTCGCGGGCCTGATGGATCAAATCAAGAAGACCCAGACGCTGCAGACCAAGGCGGCCAAGACCACGCTGCTGCAGGCGCAGGCGGTGGTGCGCAAGACCCAGATGCTCGATCCGGAGGCGTTGAAGGATTTTCAGAAGAACGACTAGGGTAACGCCTGAAAAAGTGAACTAAAGTTTGCAAGATAAATTTGATAGACGGGTAGGGGACCGATACTTCGAACTCACCTGGAAGAGGACTTAGACCATGATCAAATGCGGCGAATGCGGCTACGAAAATATGGACGGACTTGATTACTGCGACGGATGCGGCGCCAAACTCGCCGCTGGCGCCGGCAGTTCCGCGGCTGCCCCCGCTGCTGCCGCTCCTGAACCAGCTCCCGCCCCTGAGCCCGCCGCTGAAACTGTCGAGGCGGCACCTGCGCCCGCGGCCGAAGCTCCTGCCGCTGAGATGCCGAAGTCGGAAGCTCCCACCGGCGAGATCAAGCCCGAGGCCGCTCCCGAGACTGCGCCCGCGAGCACCGCTGCCGCTTCAGGCGCGCCCTTCAAGGCCAAGCTCTCCGTCGTTCGCGGCGGCCGCAAGGGTCAGGAATTTCCGCTCGAAGATGGCAACAACCTTGTCGGCCGATGGGATCCCGAAACCGGCTCCTTTCCCGAAGTGGATCTCGACGCCGACGACCCTGAAGCCAAGATCTCGCGCAAGCACGCGCTCATCCGAATCGACGGCGGCAAGATCACTATCGAGGACATCGGCAGCCTCAACGGCACCTACGTGAACCGTCAGCCGCGTCTCTCGCCGGGCAGTCCCGCCGAGATAAAGTCGGGCGACGAAGTGATCATCGGTAAAACGTTTCTCAAGCTGGTGGTAGAACCGATATCTTGACCGTCGTTCCCTCCAGGCGCGCCCGTAATTACGCGCAGTGCGCGCGAAGTTGAGGAGGGTCGCATACAATCGCCATGAATGCGGGTGACGAGCTCACCGAGGGCCATCTTCTCGACGGTCGATACCGGGTCAAGAAGGTCCTCGGCGTCGGTGGGATGGGCCGCGTGTACCTGTCCAACGACACACGCCTGGCGAACCGTCCGGTCGCGGTCAAGGAGATGATCGTCGGCGACGGAATCCAGGAAAAAAAGGCGATCGAAGATTTCACCCGCGAGGCCAACGTGCTCGCGCGCCTGTCTCATCCGGGCATTCCCACGCTGATCGATCACTTCGCCGAGAACTCGCGCCAATACCTCGTGATGGAATTTGTCGCGGGCGGCGACTTGCAGGCCGTGCTCGACAAGCTCGGCCCCAAGGGCAAGATTTCCGAGGACAAGGTTCTGCGATGGGCCCGCCAGATGCTCGACGTGCTCGATTTTCTGCACGCGCAGAAGCCGCCGATAATTTATCGCGATCTCAAGCCCGGCAACATAATGATCGACAAGGACGGCCGCGCGATGCTGATAGACTTCGGCATCGCGCGCTTCCTGCCGCCCGGCGGCCGTGGCACGCAAATCGGTTCGGTCGGCTACGCACCGCCCGAGCAATACATGGGCAAGGTCGAGCCCCGATCGGACCTCTATTCGCTCGCCGCCACGATGCATCATCTGCTGACCGGGCGCGATCCGCAGCTCGAGCCACCGTTCAGCTTCCCGCCGCTGCGCGCACTCGCCCCTGAAGTTTCGACAAAGACGGCCGACGCGATTATGCGCGCGCTCGAGCAGGACGTGAACAAGCGGCCTGTCTCCGCCAAAGAATTGAAGCGCGCGCTGCCCGAACCGCCCCCCGACAATCGCTCGGGACATCTCTCGGGACAACTCGGCGGCAGCACGGGACTGGCGAGCACGCCGAGCCCGATGTCCACGCAATCGACCGTCGTGCTAAGCAATCCGCCCCCGCAACCGGCGTCCCCGCCGCTGCGCACGATGGCGCCATGGAAGCCGCCGGCGCAGGCGTCGACGATGCCGACGATAGTACTGAACGAGCCCGTCGTCGAAAGAATCAAGAGTGGCGGCACGACCGCGGGAAGCACGGCGGCGAAGATAGTCGCACCGCAAATCAAAAAAGCAATCGAACTGACCGGCAGAGCCCGCAGCCTGATCGAACGCAGGATCAGATCGCGGATGTCATCGGCCGCGTCGAGCACGTCGTCAACGGCCAAGACCCGCGAGCTGAAGCCGGCGGCGCCCGCGTCAGCCTACGGCTCGCGGTCAGCCTCGACCGGCGACCCGGCGCAGGCCGATACCAAGTCCCGCTCAGGCTCGCGCAGCTATTCGCCGCCAATCTCGACAGGCCCCGGCACTCCAAGCCTGTTCGGTAACAACAATCACACCCCCGACGTATCTACAGCACCGGCAAAGCTGGTTTCGCGCGGCGATGAAATCGAGTTCGGAATCTTCGGGATGCGCACCTTGATCG
>Ga0302326_10007570_pt1 | contig 24102 bp, 22 predicted proteins | sample Palsa_T0_3_FD_202264 | JGI IMG/M metagenome (GOLD analysis project Ga0302326, IMG submission 202264) | Peat permafrost microbial communities from Stordalen Mire near Abisko, Sweden - Palsa_T0_3 | ecosystem: Environmental > Terrestrial > Soil > Palsa > Peat permafrost | place: Sweden: Abisko... | reverse complement strand
CTGGTATCGCGCCGAGAACAGCGAGCTCTTTCGTGCATCGCAAGGTGCGGTCAACCCGCTATACGGGCTGATTTATACCCTGCTGTTGCTGTCGAGTTCGTGGTGCGTGGTGATGGCCGTCAGCGCTGCCCGTAAGGGGTCTACCGCCTTATCGTCCAAGTTTGTTCTGTGGGGACTCGGTTTGGGTGCGGCCTTCGCCGTGATCAAGTTCTTTGAGTATGCCGGCAAGTTCAGCGCCGGCATCACGCCGCTGACCAACGAATTCTTCATGTTCTACTTCGTGATGACGGTCGTCCATCTCCTGCACGCCTCGGTAGGCCTGGGCGTACTGACGTACATGCGGAAGCAAATCTTGGCCTTGCCGCAGCGGGCGCCCGTGGATTCCAGTCGAGGCATGCGCATGATCGAGGCCAGCGCCATCTACTGGCACATGGTCGACCTGCTGTGGATCGTATTGTTCGCGCTGTTCTATCTGAAGGGCTGAGCCATGAAGGAACTGGTTTATCAGCGTGCCACCGCGATCTTCGCGCTGCTGGTGATGATCACCGGCTATTCCTTCTGGCTGACCGCAGGACATGGAGGCGCCGGCTTGCATGAAGCGCGTTCAGTCGTGTGGACCCAGGTCATCTTCCTAGCGTTCCTCAAGGTGAGGTGGGTCTTGCTGGACTTCATGGAGTTGCGTTCGGCGCCAATAAACTTGAGGCTTATCTTCGAAGCGTGGGTGATAGGGGTTGCTGCCTTGCTGATACTCACCACTTGGCTCTTCGCATAGTTCGCCGGGCGGAAGCGACCCGCCGCCAGCTAGTTACGCATGTAGGCGCCTGCTGCGACGTTCACGATCTCCCCGGTGATATGGCGTGCCCGCCGAGATGCCAGGAACGCGACCGTTTCGGCGATGTCACTGGTATCGGGAAGTGCGCCCAGCGGTCCCATCGCATCCGGGCGTCGGGTGATGACAGGGTTGTCGTCGACGAACTTCGTGCCGGTCACAACGCCCATGCTCACCAGGTTGACACGGATCTGATGCGGCCCGCCCTCGTGGGCCAGTGCGCGGGTAAGGGCCGCGAGGCCGCCCTTGGTTGCCGCGTAGGGCGTCTCAAGACCGAGGCCGCCGAGATCGGGTGCGTAGCTGCCGATGTTGACGACGACCCCGCCGCCGGCGTCGCGCATGATCGGCATGGCAATCCGGCACAGGTACCACGGTGCGGAAAGGTTGAGCCGCACAATACGATCCCAATCGGCTGGGTCGTAGTCGAAGATGCCGCCGACAATGTTCATCGCAGCGTTGTTCACCAAAATCCGCACGGGGCCTAAGGAGCCGGAGATTTCGTTCAGGACGTGGTCGACGTGGTCGCGGTCGCCCGCGTCCATTGGATACCCGACGACGGTGGCGGCGCGGTGCTCCGCGGCGATCTCGGCGGTGACTTTCTCGGTGCGCGCGGCGTGGATGTCGGTGACCACGACGGTGGCGCCGTCGGCGGCTAGGCGCCGCGCGATCGCCCGTCCGATGCCCTGCCCCGCCGCCCCGGTCACTAGGGCAACGTGTCCATCAAAACCCGCAGTGCCGGTGGACATTTCAGAATCCCATGCCGCGGCCGATGAGGTCGAGCATGATCTCGTTGGTCCCACCGTAGAGTCGTTGCACGCGCGCGTCGCGCCACAGCCGGGCGATTTCGTATTCGTTGACGTAGCCGTAGCCGCCGTGCAACTGCAGGCAGCGGTCCAGGATTTCCCATTGCGTCTCGGTGGCCCAGTACTTGGCGCCCGCGGCTTCCTCGGCGGAGAGTTCACCGGCGTTGACGGCCTCGATGCAGCGATCTAGATAGATCTGCATAACCTGCAGTTTGGTGGACATCGCGGCGATGGCGTGCCGGTTTACCTGGAAGCTGCCGATCGGCTGGCCGAAGGCTTGGCGGTCGTGCGCGTAGGCGATAGTGAGCTCCAGCGCCCGGCGAGCCTGCGCGACAGCGTGAATCGCGATCCCCAGTCGTTCGGCGGGCAGGTTGCGCATGAGGTGGTAGAAGCCGCGGTTCTCCTCGCCGACGAGATTGCCGACGGGCACTCTTACGTCTGTGAAGGAAAGCTCGGCGGTGTCAGCGGCGTGCTGGCCGATCTTGTCGAGCTTGCGGCCGTGGGTGAAACCTGCCATGCCGTCTTCGATCATCAGCAGGCTGATGCCCTTGTGTCCGGCGCTGGGATCGGTTTTGACCGCAGTGAGAACCAGATCGGCGAGCAGCCCGTTGGAGATGAACGTCTTGGCGCCGTTGACGATGTAATCGTCCCCGTCGCGGCGGGCAGTGGTGGCGATGTTGCGCAGGTCGGATCCGGCGCCTGGTTCCGACATCGCGATGGCGGGAATCTTCTCCCCGGCGACCAGGCCGGGAATCCAGCGCTGCTTCTGCTCTTCGGTCGTGAGGTCACTGAGGTAGCCGGCGAGGATGTCGTTGAGCATCGTCAGCCCAATGCCGACCGTGCCGGACAGGTAGAACTCCTCGGTGAGAATCGCGTTGTAGCGGAAGTCCTTGATCCCAAGGCCGCCGTACTCTTCGGGCAATTCCCAGCCCAACAGACCTTGCTCACCGGCACGAAGCCAGGCCTGGCGACTCACTTGCCCATCGCGCTCCCACTGTTCGGTGTGAGGGGCACATTCTTTGTCGTAGAAGGTGCGGGCAGTTTGGCGGAACTGCTCGTGTTCGGGTTCGAAGATATTGCGGCGCAAGGCAACTCCTCTATGTCGGCGGCGCGTTGTCGGTTGTCGAACCTCGGCGCATGTCCCGACACTGTGGTTGGCGCGTCATCGCGTGGTTCCGGGCCTTGTGTATATCGAAAACTTGACTACCCTGTCAACTATTCGGGTTTGTACCGACCCGCATATGTCGTCGGCTGCTGTCCAGGCCCCTCGAGTCGAAGGAGACTGCGTGAACGGTTCAGGCAATGCAAACGCAATGGACTGGGTGGCCGGACGAGTTCCGACCCAGGGCGGCGAGGTTGCACCCTCCGATGGTTCCGGGCCTGCCACTGCGGCGACGCCGAAGATCCGGGTCGCGCACGTAGGAACGGGCGCGACCGGAACCGAAGCGCTCAAGGGCATTCTGCGCCATCCCGATCTTGAGCTCGTCAGTCTCTGGGTGACGTCACCGCAGAAAATCGGTGAGGATGCGGGCTCACTTGTGGGACTAGGGCCCACCGGCATCAAGGCGGTCGGTTCTCTGGATGCGGCATTGGCGAGCCGGCCAGACGTGCTGAGTTACTGCGGAAATGGCCTAGGCCGCGAAGAGGACGTAATTCGCGAGGCTGCCTTCGCGCTGCAGCGCGGCGTCAACGTCGCCACCATCTCGATACTCGGGATGCTTTATCCGCCCGCAGCCCCGCCCGAGCAACGCCGGCCGCTCAAGGATGCCGCGGTCGTCGGTCAGGCTAGCTTTCTGTCCACCGGCCTTGATCCAGGCTTCTCCAGCGACTTGCTGCCGCTGGCGCTGCTCACCATGGCCGACACCATCGAGCACGTCCACATCCAGGAGATCGGCGTCTACGACCACTACGACGTGGAACCGGTGATCCGCGGGATCATGGGATTCGGCCAATCGCCGGATTATGCGGCTCCCATCGCCAGCGGCGGCGCCTTCGTGGCCTACTGGGGCGGCATGGTGCGGCAGCTCGCCGACCGGATGAAGCTCAAGCTTGACGACGTGGTCGGTACGTCGGACTACGCCGTCCACCACGCTGACCTGAACACCTCGGTGGGTCTGATGGAAGCCGGCACCGTGGTGGCACGCCGGGTCGCGTGCGAGGGACAGGTGAATGGGCGTGCGGTGATTACCGCCGAGCATGTGACGCGGATGGCCCCCGAAGTCGCACCAGACTGGCCGCGGTTCGACGGCGTCGGCGAATCCAACTACCGGGTGCTCGTCACCGGTAACCCCGACATCCGCTGCGAACTCGACCTCGGCCGCAGCGGCGGTGTTTGGGGCTCCGTCAGCGCCACCGCAATGCGTATGGTCAACCTCATCCCCGCACTGGTAGCCGCGCGACCCGGGGTTCACTCGGCGTTGGATCTGCCACTCGTGCCGGGCCGCCGAGTGATCGTCTCCGGTGACCGCGCCACCGTCCCGGCCTGATCGTCGATGACCAACAAACGGAAAGTCATCGTCTGGGGTCCCGGTCGGCTCGGGAGTTTCGTGCTGCGGGTGCTGCTGCAACGTCCTGACGAGTTCGATGTGGTCGGCGTCTTCGCGTTCTCAGAACACAAGGACGACAAGGACGTTGGCGAACTCGTCGGATTACCGCGTCACGGTGTGACGGCGACCCGGGACAGGGAGCAGATCTTCGACCTCGATGCCGATGTCGTGATCTTCACCCCCTTGGTGGCTCTGGGCCCAACGCAGAGTCACAGCGATGCACTCCGGTTGCTGGCGTCCGGCAAGAACCTGCTGCTGGCACACGACTACTTCTACCCGAGCGGCATCAGCGCGGAGTACGCGACGGAGATCGAGCAGGCATGCGCACTAGGTCAGTCCACGGTCCTGGCGGTGGGTTCGTCGCCGGGTTTCGTGGCCGAGCGGCTGGCGACCACGCTCGCCGGGCACACCCTCGAGGTCGCTCACGTGGACGTGCTAGAGCGGATGGACTGCACTGACCTCGACGCCCACGTCTATCCATTGCTCGGATTCGGCGCCCGACCCGACGATTTCCCGCGCGAACAGATCATCGCGATGTTCGATCACATGTACCGCCAGACCCCCTACGCCGTGGCAGCCCAGCTCGGCCAACGAATCGACCGCGTGGAGGTCGACGCCCGGTTCGCCACCACTGACCGGACGCTCGACAACACCACCGCGCCCGTTCCGCAAGGCACCGTCGCGGGCACCGAATTCTCCTGGACAGGTTTCATCGACGACGAAGCTTTCGTCACCATCAGTTGTCGCTGGGTGTGCGATCTGCAGATACCCGGCTGGGAAGTCGACAACGACTGGGTCATCACCGTCGAAGGCACGCCGTCGCTGCAGATCACCTATGCACGCGGTCTGTCTTTCGCCGACGGGATCCGCCACGGGGGAGCGATCACCGACCCCGACGGGGAACATTGGCTCGACTCACAATCCTGGACGTCAGTGGCGGCGATGGTGAACGCGATCCCCGGCGTCATCGACGCTCCCGCCGGTCATCTGGTGGCACCGGTGTTCGGTGCGCCCAAGCACCGCAAGGCGGGGTCGACCCTGCAACTGAGGAGCACCGAAAATGCTTGCTGACGACGCGTTTGCCATTCAACAACTGGCCGTGACGTATGCCGACTCGGTCAGCCGCGGCGACGTCGCCGCCGCTGTCCAGGTGTATGCACCCGACGGCCGGCTGGAGACACCGACCACGGAGCCCGCGATTGGGCGCGCGGCTATCGAGGCGATCATCTCGTCGACTGTGGCCAATCTCGAGCTGGTGTTTCAAACGGTCCACGTCGGCCTGATCCAGGTCGACGGCGATCGGGCGAAGGCGCGCACACCGATCACCGAATGGGCGCGCCGATCTCGCGATTCGCAGCCGTTTCTGTTCCTCGGTTGGTATGAGGACGAGGCCGTCCGGCTCGACGAGGGGTGGCACTTCGCGCGCCGCAGGTTGATACCGCGCACCTTCGCGCGACCCGATTTCCTTAGCGGTGCGCTGCATCCCACGACCGCTCTGGCTCTTGATCTGGAGTCGACGTGAAGGTTGGCCTGTACTTCGACGTCCGCAACCCGCCCGGGTGGCGCCAGGATTGGCAGCGGCTTTACGGTTTCACCCTGGAGGTGTGCGAGGAGGCCGACCGGCTCGGCGTTGGGTCTCTGTGGTTTTCCGAGCATCACCTGTTCAGTGACGGTTACCTCAATCAGCCGCTGACGTTCGCCGCGGCGGTGGCCGCCAGGACGCGGCGGGCGCGGATCGGCACGGCGGTCCTCGTTGCGCCGATTCGCGCGGCCGCCCAGATCGCCGAAGACGCGGCGCTGGTGGACCTGATCAGCGGCGGCCGGCTCGATCTTGGACTCGGTACGGGTTATCGCAAACCGGAATTCGACCTCTTTGGGGAGTCGTTGATTGGGCGGTACGACCGCACCGACGCTCGGGTGCGAGAGCTGCGCGGGCTGTGGTCGTCCCAGATATTGCGACCGCCACCGGTGCAGGATCGGATCCCGATCTGGCTGGGCTACCAGGGACCCAAGGGTGCGCACCGTGCCGGAATGCTGGGGGAGGGTCTGCTCTCAGTTAACGGAGCACTGCTGGAGCCCTACCGTGAGGGTCTGGCCGCTGGTGGCCACGACCCTGCGGCGGCCCGGATGGCCGGTGCTCTGAGTGCGTTTGTCACCGACGACCCTGAGCGGGACTGGCCCGTGGTGTCCAAACATGTTGCTTGGCAGGCCGACTCGTACCGCACTCATATGGTCGAGGGCACCGATCACCCAGACCCCGCACCGGTGGACCCGGAGCGGATCCGAAAGAAGAGACTGACGACCGGATTCCACGGACTGCTGGTCGATACGCCTGTCAGTGTGGCCGCCCAGGTGCGTGCCGCCACCGCGGGACTGCCAGTCGAGACGGTGTTCTTCTGGGTCTCGATCGCCGGAATGCCCGAGCAAATGGTACTGCGCCACACGCAAACCATCTGCAACGACCTCGTCCCACTGCTGGCTGACGCGTGAGCGGCCGCGGCTCGTTCGGCTACCGCACCGTGTCGGACCACGGCGACTTCCGTCGGCGCGAGTAGGGGACCCGAGACTTACTTGACAGGTAAGTCAAGTTCTTCCTACGATCGGAGTTCCGAGTGCGACGTGCCTCACACCCGCTCGAGCCCAAGCCGCACAGGAAAGGTCACCGTGACATCGTGCCGATCTGAATGTGATTGCTTGATCGGGCTTCTACGGGACACCTGGATCGATTCGCTCACCGACTGGTCCCGCCGACCCCGACCGGTTAGCCCGCATCAAGGCGCACCGTAACTAAGGAGCAATGACATGGGAAAACTCAACGACAAAGTCGCCTTCATCACGGGCGCCGGGCGAGGGCAGGGTCGCGCGCACGCGGTGCGGCTGGCGGAAGAAGGCGCCGACATCATCGCCGTCGATATCTGTCACGACATACCGACGCTGCCGTATGCACTGTCGACGCCGGAGGATCTCGAGGAGACCGCCAAACTCGTCGGCGATACCGGTCAGCGAATCGTGACGAAGATTGCCGACGTTCGTGACATCCGCGCTCTGCGTACCGCATTCGATGAAGGTGTCCGCGAGCTCGGCGGCATCGACATCGTGGTGGCCAACGCCGGTGTCATGCACTTCGGCGATGTGAATTTCGACGACGAGGCGGACGATCAGGCCTGGGAGGTCGCCACCCGGGTGATGCTCGATGGTGTCCGCAACACAATCAAGGTCAGCCGCAAGGCCCTGGTCGACGGGGGACGTGGTGGATCGATCGTGATCATCAGCTCGTCGGCGGGACTGAAGGGCATGTCCGACGGCAACGGCGGTCCCGATGGCTACATCGCCGCCAAACACGGCGTGGTCGGTTTGATGCGAACGTACGCGAATATCCTTGGACCACATGGAATTCGAGTCAACACTGTGCATCCTACCGGCGTGTTGACTCCGATGATCATGAACGAGTCGTTCGGATCCTGGGTGTCGCACCACCCCGAAATCGCCGACCGGATGCGCAACCTGCTTCCCGTGCCGGCGTTGGAGCCAGTAGACATCGCCAACGCGGTCGCCTGGTTGGTATCCGACGACGGCAAGTACGTGACCGGGGTGACTCTGCCCGTCGACGCCGGTTTCAACGCGAGACTCTGAGGAGCCAGAAGATGCCGGTGATCGAGCCCGACCTGTCTGTCCTGCCCAAATCCGGGCTGCTGATCGGCGACCAGCACGTCGCCGACAGCAGCGGCGGCGAGTTCCAGCACAAATACGCCGCAACGGGGAAGCTCACGGCGGCGGTGGCGCTCGCGGGTGCTCACGAGATCGACCTCGCCGTCATTGCGGCGCGGCGTGCCCTGCCCCAATGGCGGGCGACGCCGGTGGATCAGCGCCGTGAGGCGCTGCTGCGATACGCACAACTACTGCGGCAGCACAATGACGAACTCATCGCGATCTCCCAAATCGACAATGGCTTTCCGTATTTCGCCGCTGCGCTGGGTCCTGGCGCCGCCGCGGATGCGTTTGCGTACAACGCCGGCTGGTCGGACAAGATCGGGGGTGACGTGATCCCGACGTGGCCGGCTCCGGCACTGGATTACACGCTGGAAGAGCCCTACGGAGTCGTCGGCATCATCATCCCGTGGAACGGACCGGTGTATGCCGCAGGCATGACGCTGGCACCCGCTCTGGCGGCGGGTAACTGCGTGATCCTCAAACCACCGGAGCTCGCGCCGTTCGCCGCGATCCGGCTCGGTGAGCTATTTTTGGAAGCTGGATTTCCGCCCGGTGTCATCAACGTCGTCACCGCAGGCCCCGAAGGCGGCGATGCACTGGCCCGCCACCCCGGTGTCGACAAGATCCACTTCACCGGCAGCGGTGCGACGGCGCAGAAGGTGCTCGCCGCCGCGCAAAGCACGCTCAAGCCAGTCGCGCTGGAACTTGGCGGCAAATCGGCCAACATCATCTTCGCCGACAGCGACCTCAACAACGCTGCGCTGCAGGGTGTGCTCGGCATGCAGGGCAGCGGCCAGGGCTGCATCAACGGCACCCGGGTCCTGGTGGAACGATCCGTCTACGAGGACGTGCTGAAGCTTATCAGCGGGATCTTGTCAGGACTGGAAGTCGGCGATCCTTTGGTCATGTCGACGTTCTTCGGTCCGGTGGTCAGTGAACCCGCCGCCGACAGAATCATGGGCGTCATCGAGAGCGCCAAGAGCAACGGCACCCGATTGGTCTGCGGCGGCGAACGCCTCGGCGGTGACCTGGCGGACGGATACTTCATCGCACCAACGGTATTCGCTGACGTCGACAATTCGACGACGCTGGCGCGCGACGAAATCTTCGGGCCCGTCGTCGCCGTCCTGCCGTTCGACGACGAGGACGAAGCCGTCGTCATCGCCAACGACAGCCCGTTCGGATTAGCCGGCTACATCCAGACCGCCGATCTCAAGCGTGCCCACCGCGTCGCCGCCGCGCTGGACGTGGGGAACATCTGGGTCAACGGATTCCTCGGGATACCGACCTCTGTTCCTTTCGGCGGCGTCAAGCAAAGTGGATGGGGACGCCTCGGCGGCCGAGACGGAATTCGAGAGTTTACTCGGCCCAAAAACATTCACGTCGCACTCTGACCGGACCACCTGTCGGAAAGGTTTAGACATGACTGTCAATGAAAAGCCCGTCGTCGATTTCGATCACCACTCCAAGGAGTACGCCGACGGGTGGCGGGAGGTCACGGCCGAGCTGCGAAACCGCTGCCCCGTCGCGTGGACCGATGCGCACGGCGGGTACTGGGTGGCGAGCAGCTACGATGCGGTGCGTGAAGCCGCACTCGACGACGTCACGTTCTCCTCGGACAACGACCTGACCGGAGAGCGGGGCGGCGGCAAAGGCACCGCCATCCCTCAGGCGCCACTGCGATTGATCCCGATCGAAGTGGACCCGCCACTTTTCACCGCGTACCGCAAGTTGCTCAACCCGCTGTTTTCGCCGACTGCGGCGGAGCCTTGGCGCCCGTTCCTGCGGCAGGTCACGAACGTGATGATCGATCGGGTCTGCGAAAAGGGTGAACTTGACATCGTGCACGACATCGCGAGCCCGGTTCCGGCGATGCTGACAATGAGCCTGCTGGGCCTGCCACTGGAGGGCTGGGAGCGGGTCGCCACCCCGTTCCACGAGATTTCCTGGGCCGTACCGGGTTCGGACATGTACACGCGCGCGGTCGAGGGTTTGTTCACCATCCTGGGCGAGATCGCGGAAGTGCTGAAGACCCGAAAAGATGAGCCACGCGAGGACTTATTAACGTTCCTCGCCCACGCGGAGATCGAAGGCAGGCCGCTCACCGAGGAAGAGTGCATTCAGATCTGCTTCCTCCAACTGATCGGCGGAGTGGACACCAGCACGGGGCTGCTGTCCCACAGCCTTGCGTGGCTCGCTGATCACCCCGACGAATCCAAACGCCTTGTTGACGACCCGGCGTACCTGAAGACCGCGACGGAGGAGTTCCTCCGCTGGGCGTCACCTGCTCCGGCCCTCGCCCGGACGGTCACTGCTCCGACTGAACTAGGTGGCCAGTCGTTGTGCCCTGGTGACCGGTTACTGTTGTCGTGGGCGTCGGCGAATCAGGACGCCAGTGTTTTCGATTCTCCCGAAGAGGTTCAACTGGATCGGAAACCCAACAGGCATCAGGCATTCGGGCTAGGTGCGCACCGGTGCCTTGGGTCCAATCTGGGCCGCGTGCAATTCCAGGAAGTGCTGACTACCACGCTGCGCCGGCTGCCCGACTTACGTGCCGACGTGTTACGGGCGGAGCGTTACCCGTCTCTGGGTCAGGTCAATGGGTACTCGACGCTGCCCGCAACCTTCACCGCCAGCGAGCCCATCGGCGCCTCGCTACCGGATGCCGGCCCACCGGTGGTGCGATCGAAGAAGGACTGACCGACCCGCAAGAGCAACACCAAAGCCCGCAGGGGAAGATTTTCTGCGCCGTCAGTGGCCAATCCGGCCGGACTGCATTACTACCAGGTCGGCATCATCCCCCTACCGCATCCCGTCACATCTCAGCCGATGACGACGACGAATCAGATTCGCCCTCAGCGGGTTGAGGAGAGACGCCAATACTGGCTTCATGGAGTATCGGACACAGCGCCCCCGGTCCGATCTCGGTTGATCTGGACTCCAGCGAAAAGGCAGCGAAGGCCGTACTCGAAGATCTCATCGCCTTCGAGGTCGGCGCCCAGTGCTCGCGTCACTCGGGCAAATGCGGCGTAGCGCGAGGCCGCAGGTCCGTCGAGCCAGCCTTCGATCCCCGCGACGTCGGCAACGCCGCCCGAGTGCAGTTGGACATGGCCCGCCACGAACGAGAATGACGCCGAGTAGATGTGGGCCGCCTCGAGCTCGCTGAATCCAGCGTCGTGGAGGACCTCGAGGATGCCGTCCGCGACCCGCACCGCCTGTTCGGATAAAAAAATTGGCCCCTGTCCCAGTACGTAGGACGCCAATCCGGGGTAGTCCACGAACACCCTCATCGTCGCCTGTGCCTGGGCGATCATCCAGTCGACCCACGACTGGCCGTCCCTGGCCGGCGCGACGATGTGCCCGAGCGCAACGTCGGCAACCGCGTCCACGAGTGCCCGCTTGTCGGCGAAGTGTTGGTACAGCGCCATCTGCGAGACCTTCAGTTCCTCGGACACCATGCGGACAGTGAATCCGTCGATGCCGTGTTCCTGACTGAGTTTCGTTGCAGTAGCGATGATTTCGGCCGCTGACAAGTCAGCTACGCCGCTGCGCCGTGTCGGACGGCCCCTGCCTCGGGGTGGTGTCAGGTCGCTCCCCACTCGGTCACGGTAACTCAACGAGTCGGGACGCGCGTGAGCCCTTGACCATAGAAACCGACTTACGTATGGTCCACGTTAATAATTGTGTACGCCGTATGTAAATAATTTTAAGGGAGGCACACTGTGGTCCGAGTTGGTGCGTACGGAGCAATGTATCCGCCGTTCGAGCGGTGCGTGGAAAGCGCAGTACAGGCAGAGCAGGCTGGGATGGATTGGGTGATCTTCGGCGATCAGATGTGTTTCAGCCATCCGCTGGCGATCTGGACGCCGGAGATCACGTCGACAGCCGAGCTACTGCCCACCTTTGACGCGTTCTACGAGCCAGGCACGCTGATCACTGCCGCCGCCCCTCAGACTAGCGACATCAAGTTTTTCTACGGACCGGTCGATGTTGTCCGCCGAGCACCCAATGTGCTTGCGCAGACGCTGCTGACGTTGGACCACGCGACACAGGGTCGCACCATGATGGTGTTGGCCAACGGTGAGAACAAACAGATGAAGCCCTACGGGATCGCGCGCAAGGGCGCCAACGACAAGCTCTGGGACGCAGCGCACATCATGCGCCTTTTCCTTGATCACAATGACGAGGTCGACTACGACGGCAGGGTGTGGAAGATGAAGCGGGCCAAGTTCGATCTGCCGCCGCTCGGCAATAAGCCGCCGGAGTTCTGGCTTGCTGGCGGCAGCGAGGAGAACTTGAAGCTTGCCGGATCCGTTGCTGACGGCTGGATCACTGCGGCGCCCGGACACACCGAAGACGAACCCGCACAGTTCATTGCGAAGGTCCACAAAGTGCGCGAGGCCGCAGAACGCGGCGGCCGCGACCCGGACAAGCTGTCGATCGGGCTGCTGGTCTTCCTCGTGATCGACGAGGACGAAGCGGTATGCGACAAGTTGAGGGACCATCCGATCGTGCGGTGGAACACCTTGGCTTACACCCCCACGACTGCCACGTTCAAGAAGTGGGGACTCGAACACCCCTGGGGTTACGAGTGGATCTTCTCCCGGGATGCCATCTGCCCGTGGTACGGCCAAGAGGAGGTGCTCGACGCCTGCGCAAAGCTGCCCAGGGAAGCCGTCGACAAGGTGAACTTCGTCGGCACTCCCGAAGAGGTCATGGTGCGTCTCGAACCGTACCTGCAGGACGGATCGGTCACCGACGTGATGATCTGCGGTTTCAACGGATTGTGCGGAGTCGAGTACATGGAGGGCTCGGGTAGGGCTATCAACCGTCTCGTGCACATGATCAAAGGAACCGAAATGCCGGCCGATGCAGCGGCCTTCGCATCGTTGGTCTGATCACGGGGTCTGCGTGGGGGGCTAGATGTGAGAACAGCAGGTAATAACTGGCTGATCTAGCCGGCGCTAGCCTGCTTCTTGAGCGCCCGCTTGGCGCTTCTCACATTCGACAATCGATGAACTGCAACGAGGTGACGGATTTATGGATCTTCCCCTGACGGGCCGGACCGCGCTGATAACTGGCGCCGGGCGGGGGCTCGGACGTGCCACCGCGATCCGGTTGGCCACTGACGGCGCGCAAACCATTCTGGTCGGACGTCGGGAGGCGCCGCTTGACGCGACGTCGCGTGAGATCGAGCAAGCGGGAGGAACCGCCCATGTCATTACTGCGGACCTGGGTCAGCACGACGACCTGGTGAAACTGACCGAGCTCGCCGGCCCGGTGGACATCCTTATTAATAACGCTGCCGCCGAAGAACAATGGGCGGGCATCGTGGGCGCCGATATCGCCAGCTGGCGCGGCGTCTTCGAGATCAACGTGTTCGCTCCCGTCGCTTTGATCGGGGCCTTCGGAGCCGGAATGAGCGCGCGCGGATGGGGCGTCATCGTGAACATGAGCAGCATCGGCGGATCCCACCCGGCGCCATTCCTCGGCACGTACGCGGCGAGTAAAGCGGCGCTCGACATGGTTACCCGAGTCGCCGCGATGGAACTGGCCGGCAGTGGTGTCCGGGTCAACGGGATCGCTTCTGGCATAACCGACATGGGCAAGACGTACGAGTTGCTCCCGCCGTCGCTCCTCGCGGACCTCGGTCGGATCATCCCCGCAAAACGGCTGGGCAGCGAAGCCGATATTGCCGGGGCGGTGTCCTTTCTATGCAGCGATGCTGCCAAGTACGTCAACGGTCAGACGCTGACCGTGGATGGAGCGATGACAGCGGGACTGTGGGCCGTATCCACCATCATGACTGCCGGTTTGAGCGAAGGGTGAAGCGGCCCATGTATCCGGCGAATGGCTGATAGTACCGCCAGCCAATCCCGTGCTGCTCCAGGCCATTCAGCAGTATCCGGCTAAGCCGCTGCTGAAGAGGAGGTCGCTATTTGGCTGGGGCACGCCGCCGGCCGCTGCGGGGTGAACGCGGTTTGGTGGCCGCCGGCTTCTGCGCGGCCCCCCAGATCAATTGCGCCATGCTGCGGGCGACGGCGTCCTCGTCGAGCTCCAGTCCGCCGACTCGCCACTGGTACCAGAATCTTTCGAGCATCGACAGGATGCCGAGGCCCTGGATAGCCAGGTCCACCCCGGGGCTTGTCTTCCCGCCCTGCAGTTGCAGCAGCCCTTTACCTAACGCCTCTGCGCCTCCCGTCTCAGTATCCAGCTGCCATTGTCGAAGTTCGGGGTCGGTGTAGGCGGCCTGGAAGGCCGCATTGATGAAAGCGCCGTAGGTATCTAAGAACTGGAGGTAAGCCCGCACCCAACCGGTGACCTCGTCGAGCGATGCACCGGCCGGCAGATCGGCGAAGTTCCGCGCTATCGCCAGGCCCTCCTCCTCCACATTTTCTCCGAGCGAACGCAGAACGTCTTGCTTCGTCGCGAAGTACGTCCAGAACGTGGCCCGGGACACTCCTGCCGCGGACGTGATGTCCTCGACCGAGGTGCTGGCGTAGCCGCGATCCAGGAACAGCTCGCGCGCGTTGTCAAGGATTGACTGCACAGTTCTGCGGGCCTTGGGCCCGAGTTCCTCTGCCGGACTGCGCCGCGAAGCGGCCGGCACCTGGCGCCGCCTAGGGGTTGCTGACACGATCAAAGTCTAAGCGGGGTTCGTTAGTTATGGGTTGTAGACGCTGTCGTGGAAGAACAAGATGCGTCCCAGCGGGTTCGCCAGACCCTGGAAGATGAACAACAGGATGTTGAGAGTAACGATCCAGGCCAGCAGGCGCAGGCCTTCGCGGCGCACGCCCTCCTTCGCCTTGGGTACACCGAACCAGCGCTCGTTCGGATAGAAGCCGTTGGGGTCCTGCTTGTACAACAGCAATGACAAGCAGGCCGAGAATCCGAGGAATGGAATCGCCGGCCAGACTAAGGAGATGTTGCCTCGTTCGCCGTGCCATGCCGGTGCCACCGGTTCGGCGTAGGAGTACCAGCCCAGCAGTGTCATCGTCTTTTCGGCGGTGATGTCGAACGCGTAGAAGATCACCTCCGAGGCGATGAGCGTGACGAGCACGGGCGCCAGTTTGGGTAGCCGTCGGCGGATCGCCGGAACGCCGTAGGTCAGGATCACCGCGGCCAGACCGAAGAAAATGCCGTAGCCGAAGACCACGGGGATCGGTTTCCAGTAGGTCTGATACCACGTCGAGGTCCAGTTGGAGAACAGCGGGAAGTTGCGGTTGTAGACCAGGTAGGAGCCCCAGTCAGCGGGCCACTCGATCCAGAACATCGTGGTGCCAGCGATGAACAGCAGCGACAGGATGGAGAACTTCTTGGTCCGCGACGTCTGGATGATGATCACGATCAGGATCAGCGCCCAGATGATCGGCATCAGGATGCTGAACACCCATCCGGCGACGGGCTGGCCCGGGGTGTCGGGGTAGGGCGGCTCCGCCAGCAGGCGCATCTGGCCCGTCACGCTACCGGGAACCGGTACAGCTTCGAGGCGTTCTGATAGGTGATCTTCTTGACGTGGTCTTCGGGCATACCGCTGAAGACCTTCGATGCGGCGGACTGGCTGGCGGGCCAAGTGGTTTCCGAATGCGGGTAGTCGCATTCCCACAGGATGTTGTCGACGCCGATGAGCTCGCGGGCCTCGTCGATCAGGCCGAAGGTCTCGTTGACCGCGCACACGAAGAATTGCCGATGGAACACATCGGAGGGTCGTTCAGAGCTGAACGGCGCCCAGAAGCGGTGCTTTTCCCACACAAAATCGCACCGCTCCAGCAGGTAGGGGACGTATCCGATTCCGCCCTCGGTGATCGCGAACTTTACGTTGGGATAGCGGGCCGGGATCTGGCTGAAAATCAGGTCGGAGATCGTCTCGATGCCGACGATTCCGGGTGCGGCGCAGATCGCCACGCTGAAGTGCGAGTCCGGGGTGGGGATGGGGATGTGGCCGCTGGACCCCAGGTGCATACAGCACACGATCTCGGTCTCCTCGAGCGCCTCGAACACCGGGCGCCAATGCTCGGTGTGCAGCGACGGCAGTTCCAGGTGGACGGGGTTCTCCGGAAACGACAGTGCCCGTGCGCCCTTGGCGGCACAGCGCCGGATCTCGGCCGCCGCGGCGATCGGGTCCCACAGTTTGGTGATGATGGTGGGGACGTAGATGTCCGGCGCTGCTTGGCACCATTCGTCGATGACGAAGTCGTTGTAGGCCTCCACGCACAGCGAGGCGAGTTCTTTGTCCTTGAGCTGGAACAGAACCCGGCCCCCGAAGCCGGGAAGTGAGGGGAACAGCACGCTTCCGACAATGCCGTCGGCGCGCAGATCGTCGGCGCGGGCGACGGGGTCGTAGCACCCTGGGATCAGGTCATCGAATCGGACAGGCTCGGTGCCCCATTGGGCCGGGTCCTTGCCGGCTACGGCGTTGAGCCCCATGGTGGCTGAACGCTGGTCTTCGAAGATCCAGAACTCACGGCCCTCGGCCTCGACAACCCGAGGACCGTCCTCCTGGAACTTCGCGGGCAGACGTTTGGTCCACACGTCGCGGGGCTCCACAATGTGGTCGTCAACGCTGAACAGCTTGTAGGTCATGTCGATTCCTTCCGTTACGCGGGCAGGTTGGGCGTGCGGTCAACTGAATTGGCGGGCCGCTGCGAGCGCAACCGCTGCTCCACCCGGCGCAGGGCGTCGAGGCGTTTGGTCAACGCCGCGAGCTCTTCCTGATCGGCGGCGTCGGCAGTGGACTTCGCTGACAAGTCGCGAATTCCGGCTTCGAGAACCAACGATTCATCGTGGAGTCGGGCGGCGGCTTCCTGCCAGGTGATCAGGTCCATCTCTTCGGACAGTGGGTCGTGGGGTGGCGGTGAACCCATGGTGACCAGCATTCCCCATACTTGACGGGTGAGTCAAGTAGTTCGTAGAGTCTGTCGAAGGCCAAGAAACTCGACGAGCAGAGGCGATCGGGTGCGCGCCCTACGACATGGAGGTCGAGCGACATGGGTGATTATCCGCACGGCGTGTCCCGTACCTTGGGCGAATCAGTCTCAGGAATCCGTGAACCTCACCGCGTTGCGATCATCCAGGATTGGGGTATTGGCGTCGAACCGCTGTATGACCAATACGACGCCACCCAGTTGGCTTTCGAAGATGCGCTGGCATCCGGTCTGCTGGATCGGCCGGTGGAACTCGAGGTCGTCGAGGTTGAAGGGCTGCCGTTCCGCCGCGCGACGACGATGCTGAAGGCCGTCGAGGACGTCGTGCGGGACTTCGACCCCATAGCAATCATCGGCCCGCATACCTCAGAAAACGCGCCCGTCGTCAAACCTTGGGCTGAGCAGGCCGGCGTCCCGTTCATCGCGATGTCCGGCGCGCTCCAGATGGCCGGACCATGGACATTCCTCACTCCCAACGGAACCTTCTGCGACGAAGCGATCCTGATGGTCGATCACGCGGTCGACGTCCACGCAGCCGAACGCATCGGGATCATCCGAGAGGACAACCTTCTGGGTGACGAGTACGCGATACACCTCAAACGACGTGCCCAAGCGCGGGGGATCGCCGTCGTCGCCGACGTCGCACTCGGGTCGTTCATCACCGCCGAGGACGGCCTCAAGGCGGTCGAGCGGATGCGGGCCTCCGGGGCGCAGGCCTACATGTACGTCGGGTTCGGTGCGACCGCCGGGGCCGTGCTCGCCGCGTCACAGGAACTCGCCGCCGACGGATACGACGCCGCCCGCATCACCATGTCGATCTTCATGGGCACCATCGAGGGCCTGGTGAAGATGGACGGCCCGCAATACGGCGGCCTGATCAGCAATTTCGAGGGCTGGATCGGCGTCGATCAGTTCGACGAACGCAACGAGCACTTCATCGCCATGCTGGACCGCTTCGAGAAGCGCTTCGACGGACGGCGACCCGTGCACTGTTACACCGCACAGGGCTACGACATGGGCAACGTCGTCGCGCACGGACTCGCTTACGCTAAACCGGTCTCCCGTGCGGGTCTGCGCGAAGGACTCGAGCAGGTGCGTAGGGTGCCGGCAACGGTCGGTGGACCGGGCAACGTGTTGTCGTTCGGACCGTATGACCACCGTGGCTACAAGGGCGACTACATCGTGATGCGCCAAATCCTGGACGGCCAGAACGTTCTCGCGCCGGTGGCGCACCATACGAAGAGCTCGTATGTCATCTAATCCGAGTCTGCGGAAGAGCCCTCCTCTGCGTGTCGTCAGCCTCGGCAGTGAGTTGGCCGCGGGCTACTGCGCCCGCCTGCTCGCCGACACCGGCGCCGAGGTCGTCCGAATCGAAGACGCTTCCGGGGATCCATTGCGGGGTTGGTCGGCCTCGGGTTCGGCCGACGGCGACGGCGCTCTGTTCCAGTACTTAGCCGAGGGGATGACGTCTGTCGTCGTCGAGGATGCTGACTCGCTGATCCCGGTATTGCAAGGCGCTGACATCGTGTTGTGGACCCCGCACTCTCTGATGGCGCAGCACTTCACGCCGGCGCGGATCCGGGAGGCAGCCCCTCATGCCGTCGTCACCGCGATCACTCCCTTCGGCCTGACCGGTCCGTGGGCCGACCGTCCCGCCACCGACTTGACCTTGCAGGCCATGTCCGGCGGGGTTGGCCAGCGCGGCCTGTCCAACCGGCCTCCATTGCGCGCCGGCGGACGCCTCGGGGATTGGATGGCAGGAATGTTCGCGGCCGTCCACAGCCTGGCAGCAAATTACGGCGGCGGCGGAGAACTGCTGGACGTGTCCGCGCTGGAGTCTCTGGTTCTGACCACCGTGGTGCACCCGGTGTCCTGGTTCACCATCGCCGGGTTCCCGTTGCGACCGATCCGAATGCGCAACCTCCCCGATATCCACCCGACGAAGGACGGGCACGTCGGATTCATGGTGGTTACCGGGCAGCAATGGCTGGACTTCTGCGTCCTCGTCGAACGCCCGGATTGGGGTGACGATCCGGACCTGGGCCTGATGGCCAAGCGTGTAGCCCGCCGCGACGAATTGGTCGCGGCGATCGACGCGTGGTGTGCGCAACGCACGAATGCCGAAGTCCTCGAGTTGGCGGATCTGCTCCGGGTGCCCGCAGCCGTTGTCGGCGACGGACCCACGATCCCCACGATGGATCACCTCGTGGAACGCAACGCATTCGTCCGCAACAAACGGGACGGCTTCCTGCAACCCGCGATCCCGTGGCGGCTGCATGGGGTACCTGTGCCGATCCACGACGCAGCCCCGACCCTGGGCAGCGGGGTTCTGCCGCAATGGCAGCCGGTCCAGTCCGGAGATTTGCGAGGCAGGCCGTTCACAGGTCTGCGCGTCGCCGATTTCACTGCCAACTGGGCAGGCCCGATCGTCGGACACGTGCTGGCAATGCTCGGCGCGGAGGTCATCCACGTCGAGGGCGGTAGACGGCCCGACGCGATCCGAAACAACACATGCAAACCGATGAGCGACCCTGACTGGCCCGAGTTCTCCGGGTTGTTCGCGGGGATCAACACCGGCAAGCGATCGGTGACCGTCGACATGAGTTCGGAGGATGGCCAACGCATCGCGCGCGAACTGATCGCGACGTGCGATGTCGTCGTCGAGAACTACACCCCGAGGGTGATGGAGTCCTGGGGTCTGGACTGGAAGCAGGTGCACGCCATCAATCCGCGGGCGGTGATGGTGCGCATGCCCGCCTACGGTCTCGACGGACCCTGGCGAGATCGCGGTGGCTACGCGCAGACCATGGAGATGTTCTCCGGCATGGCCGCAACCACGGGTTGGCCTGACTCGACGCCGGAAATCCCCAATGGCCCTTGTGATCCCATCGCCGGCAGTCACGCCACGATCGCCCTGCTGACAGCTTTGCGCCGGGTGCGTGAAACGGGCGACGGAATCCTGGTCGAGTCGCCGATGATCGCGGGCGCACTCAACGTCGCCGCCGAGGTGCTCATCGAACACAGCGCATACGGCGTCACCTTGCAACGTCAGGGCAACCGCTCCCACGAGGGTGCCCCGCAGGGAATTTATCCGACCGGCGAACCTGACCGTGTCGGACTGGGTGACTCCCGCTGGGTTGCTTTGGCGGTGGCGACCGACGAACAGTGGGCAGCGCTGTGCGACGTGCTTGGCGAAGTCGACTGGAAGCAATGGATCCCGTCCACCCGGTGGGACCGCCATGATGAGATCGACGCAACGATCACGGCGTGGACCTCGGCGAGCACCGTCGACGACGTAGTGCGGGCGCTGATCGATGCCGGTGTGCCGGTGGGCGAAGTGGTGTTGGGACACCTTCTTACCGAAGTCGAGCAGCTGCAACACCGGGGCTTCTATGAGGACATCGAACATCCCTTGACGGGCAACAACACTCACGCCGGCCTCCCCGTCCGATGGTCATCAATCCCCGCTCCCGTGCAACGCGGTCCCGCGCCGCTCCTCGGGGGAGACGACGAACTGGTGTGGCTCGAACAAGTCGGACTACCGCCTGAGGACTACGAGCGACTCCGAAAGACAGGCGTGATCGGCCGGGGCGAGATTCAAGGTAGCGCTTGGTAAGCCCTGCGTGGGAGCTAGCGGTAGGCCGTCACCGCGCGGTGAGCGCGACCTTGCCGTCGTCGCCGATGGCCTGTGCATCGCCGACTGCGTTGTTGCGTCCCACTCGCAGCGGCGTGCCTTCGTAGCGAGAGTTGGCTCCGGCGAAGAACGGGTGCAGGAAGTTCACCCGCACCGACGCGGTCTGCAGCAGACCGTCGGAACGCCCTCGGTTGATCGCCGCCGACGCCGCGAGCTCCAGGCCAGCGGCGGCCACGCCGCCGTGCACGATGTCGATGTCGTTGTTCAGGTTGTGGTCGACGCGCTGCGCCAGCACTGAATCCGGACCATTGTCCACAACGTGCGCGGCCATCAGGTCGGCGAACGTGGTCTCGGTCGATCGCCGAAGCGTCTCCGAACGGTGCTGGGGGACAACGTCATCGGCGTCGATGAAGAACGACCGCACGGTGCCGCCGCCGATCACCTTGCCATCGTAGGTCAGCGTGCAAATCCCCAAGGATGTCGCGCCCAGCGGACCGAGTGCGCGCTCGGTGGCCAGCACGGGACCATCGAGCTCACCGACGCCGTCGAGGCTGAGGTCCGTCGACAACTCGCTCGACACCGTCCACTGGCCGGGACGCCGACGGTAGTGGTTGACGATGCCGCCCGCGGCGTCGACGAGGATGGCCAACGGTCCGACCGTCGGCGCTCCGGTGAAGGGATTACGAAATCTGTCCATCGGCATCGTCAGCGCCGCAATGGCTTCGGCCGGCCGAGATTCGACGTAGGAGATGCCGAACCCGACCTGAATGGAGTCGGGCGTTTCGAGATCGTGCTCGTTGATTCGCTTGTCGACCTCGGTCACTCGAGAAGATCGACGACAGTGGATAATTCGGACCCGGACAGCACGAACTCCTCTGCCTTCTGCAGATGGCGCTTCCAGAGCTGACCGGCCTTCTCGGCGTCGCCCTCCTTGATCATGTCCAGCACCATCCGGTGGGTCTTCGCCGATCGGCGGACCGCCTGCTCGGCGCGGTCGCCCTTGGTGGGCTGCAAAGAGCGGTTGGCCTTTTCGATGATGTGGTGCAGCATGTCGCTGACGATCTGCAGCGTGGCATTGCCGGACAACCGCGCGACGGCGGCGTGGAAGTCGGTGAGCTGATCGACGGCGTCGCTGCCGGGGTGAAGCTGCGACTCGCGTTCGACGATTTGCTCGAGTTCGGCGATCACCTTGGGGTTTCGGTCCTTGGCCAACTGCTCGACCATCGGTACCTCAAGGGTCACCCGTGCGTCGTAGACGTCTTTGACCGTGACGCCCTCGTATTCCAGGATCAGGCCCGCGTAGCGGGCCAGCGTCTCACGACGTGGGCGGGTGACGCGCGCGCCGCCACGGACCCCGCGTTGAACCTGGATCAGCGACTCCGACTCGAGCACCCGGAACGCCTCACGCAGGGTCGGCCGGGATACCCCGAAACGCTCCATCAGCTCGGACTCCGGCGGCAGCATGGTGCCTTCGGTGATCTCGCCGCGGATGAACATCCGCCGCAGCACCGTGGCCACCCGATCGGCCATCTTCGGTTCCCGAAGACTGGTGACCTCCATTGCAACCTCCACCGTTACGCGAATATGTGAATTAACTAATCATTTAGCAGGTTAACCGAACCGCCGGTTCGAGCCGGGAATTGGCGACCGTCAGTTAGCAAAGTCACGATCAATACCCCATTGCCCGTCCCATGAGATCCTTCATGATCTCGGTGGTGCCGGCGTAGAGCCGTTGCACCCGCGAATCACGCCAGAGCCTGGCCACTTCGTACTCGTTGATGTAGCCGTAACCGCCGTACATCTGCAGGCAGCGGTCGATAATTTCCCACTGAACTTCAGAGGTCCACCATTTCAGGCCGGCGGCATCCTGATCGGACAATGTGCCGTCGTTGACCGAGAGCACGCACTGATCGAGATAAGTCTGGGCGGCGTCGAGTTTGGTTTGCATTTCGGCGAGGAAATGCCTATTGACCTGGAATTTGCCGATCGGCTGGCCGAACGCGGTGCGTTCGAGCGCATATGCCTTGGTCAGGTCCAGGGCGCGACGAGCAGCCGGCAGCGCGTAACAGGCCACCCCGACCCGCTCTGCGGGCAGGTTGGAGACCAGATGGTAGAAGCCGCGGTTCAGCTCGCCGACCAGGTTCTCCTTGGGCACGCGCACGTCCTCGAAGAACAGTTCGGCGGTGTCGGCGGAGAACTGGCCGATCTTGTCGAGCTTGCGACCGCGGGTGAAACCCTCCATCCCGTCTTCGATCATCAAGAGGCTAATGCCCTTGTGGCGCGCTTCGGTATCGGTCTTGACCGCGGTCAGCACCAGCTTGGACAGCAGGCCGTTGCTGATGAAGGTCTTCTGGCCGTTGACGACCCAGTGATCACCCTCGTCGCGGGCAGTCGTCTTGATGCCCGCAAGGTCGGACCCAGCCGCGGGCTCGGACATGGCAATGGAGCCGATGTATTCGCCGGAGACGAACTTGGGCAGCCAGCGGGCCTTCTGTTCGTCGGTGGTGAGGTGGTTGAGGTAGGGCACCAGGATGTCATTCTGGACGCCAAGGCCGATGCCCACCGATCCGGTCGCGAACATCTCCTCGGAGACAATCTGGTTGAACCGGAAATCCTTGACTCCGAGGCCGCCGTACTTCTCGTCGAACTCCCAGCCGATCAGACCAGCCGCCCCCGCGGCCAGCCACGCCTCGCGGCTGACCTTCCCGTCGCGTTCCCACTTCTCGGTGTTCGGCACGCATTCCCGCTCGAAGAACTCATGCGCGCTGGCCCGGAAGTCGTCGTGGATCTCGTCGAAGATGTTGCGGCGCATGGCTTTCCTCTACTAAATCCACGATGAGACGGCGGGCAGCGCGCCGTCGGGGGAGCGGTCGTCGAACAGGCGATCTGCCAGCAGCGCCTCGAGTTGTTGGTAGGTACCACACAGTGAGTCGACCTGAAAGCCGCGGGCTACGTAGCGATGCAGGTCGTGCTCGATGGTGAGCCCGATCGCGCCGCACACCTGCATGGCCGCATCCGAGACCGCCCGATGCGCCCGACCGGCCGCGGCCTTCGCGGCCAGTGCTGAGGACTCCCCGCCGTACCTCCACGATTCGGCGAGCAGTGCCCGGGTGCCTTCGAGCTGCGCCGACGCATCGGCCAGCAGGTGACGCGGCGATTGGTAGGAACCGATGGGCGAGCCGAACTGGACGCGAACGCTCACCTGTTCGACGGCGACACGAAGGGCCCGGTCGGCCAGGGCAACGAGTTCGGTGGCCAGCCCCCGGTGTGCTGCCGCCAGCGCACGATTCCACTCCGTGGAGGCTCCAGTGAGACGGCCGGTCATGGGGCCGGTGACGTGTGTCCAGTAGGCGGACGTGTCGAAGGTGTCCAACCGTTCACCGGTGAGCCGGTGGGCGTCCACGACGCCGACCGACACCGCTCCGTTCGGGTCAGAAACCGGGACCACTAGCCGCGCGGCATCCGGTAGCGGCCCGAGCAGGATGCCGGTGATGTGTTCAGTATCGGGTCCTGGTGCATGGCCGACGCTGGGCAAGACGATGCCGTCGACGGCGCCGTCCAGAACCGGGGCCAGCTCAGCCAGCATGACCTTGGACAGGCAGTCCGAGTTAAGCAGCGCACGACCCTGAGCGCGAAACAGCAACTCGCACGCCGC
>Ga0302326_10007566_pt1 | contig 24108 bp, 21 predicted proteins | sample Palsa_T0_3_FD_202264 | JGI IMG/M metagenome (GOLD analysis project Ga0302326, IMG submission 202264) | Peat permafrost microbial communities from Stordalen Mire near Abisko, Sweden - Palsa_T0_3 | ecosystem: Environmental > Terrestrial > Soil > Palsa > Peat permafrost | place: Sweden: Abisko... | reverse complement strand
CTGAAGAACGACTGCGAGGCGCTGCTCGCCTCCGATACCGGGCAGACGATGGACTTCCTGATCAAGAACGTGTGGCTGGAACAGGCCGCCGCGCGAGCCCACGTCGACCCGAGCGCCGCCGAGGTCCAGGACACGTTCGCCGCGCAGAAGGACAAGGAGTTCAAGAGCGCGGCTGCCTTCAACGCGTTCCTGGTGGCGACCAAGCAGACCAGCATGGACATCGTGCTGCGCATCCGGATCAACCAGATCCTGAGCGCCCTCGCCAAGCGGACGGATGGCGTGAAGGCGCTGGAGACCGAGTTGCAGTTCGCCTACAGGCCGAAGACCCACTGCGCCGCGGACTACGCGATCAGCGACTGCGCGGGATCCTCAGCGACCTCGAGCAGCTAGGTCGAGCTCTGGGGCGTCGGCCCGGCGCGCTAGCGCGTTGGGTGTTGCTCGTCGGTGAGCAGCTCGCGGGCTTGCTCTAGCAGCGCGGACAGGTCGTGATGGCGCTCGGCGCCGAGCAGGTCCTCCAGGCGCTGATCGAGGGCTTTCTCGCGGGCGGTTCCTTCGTTGTGTGCCTGATGCCCAGCCGGGGTGACGTGCAGGCCGACGCCGCGCCGCGGGCCGAGGCGCCTCTCGACGTACCCCAGCTTCTCCAGTCGCGCCACGATCTGGCTGATCGACTGCTGGGTCGTCGGGAGGCGTCGTGAGATCTCGGCAACTGTGATCCCCGGCACGGCCCCGATGATGTCGAGCAGTCCCAGTGACGGCAGCGTCAGCGGGGTATCGGCGAGCTCGGCCTCTCCGAGTAGCGATACCCGCGCCGATGTCTCCCAGAGCAGATGCCCAAGGCGGTGCGCCCAGGGCTGCGCGGGGTCGTCGGCTGGCTGCGCTTGCTCGGGGGATCCGGCCATTCGCGCAAGCTTAGCGGAGGTTAGCCAAGATACTTTATAACCAGTGTCTTGTAATTCCAGGATCCTGTGCTAAGCTCGCAGCCAGTTCCTCCTCTGCTCACAAGAACTGGATGGTCATGTCCTTCTCTCCTCCTGTCTCTGCTCACAAGAACTGGACCCTGGCCGCCGTGTTGCTGGGGATCTTCATGCTGCTCGTCGACGTCACGATCGTGATCGTCGCGCTGCCGAGCATCCGCGGCTCGCTGCACACGAGCTTCTCCGATGTGCAGTGGACGATCGATGCCTACTCCCTGTCACTGGCGGCGCTGCTCTTGCCAACGGGCTCGTTGGCCGACATCCTCGGTCGCCGGCGCGTGTTCGCGCTCGGCCTCGGGGTGTTCACATTCGGATCGCTGCTGTGCGGGCTGGCCCAATCGGGTCTCATGCTGATCGTGTGTCGTGCCGTTCAGGGCGTTGGCGGTGCGACTGTGTTCGCGACCTCGCTCGCCCTCCTGGCCCAGACCTTCCACGGACGCGAGCGCGGGATGGCGTTCGGGGCGTGGGGCGCGGTCGCCGGGGTGGCGACCGCCGTCGGGCCGCTGCTCGGCGGACTGCTGACGACCGAGCTGAGCTGGCGCTGGATCTTCCTTGTCAACCTCCCTGTGGGGATCGCCGCCATCGCGATCACGCTCACCCGCGTCCAAGAGTTCCGCCCAACCCACGCCCGCCGCGTCGACTTGGCCGGCTTCGCCGTGTTCACCCTGGGCCTGGTCGCCCTCGTCTATGGGTTGATCGAGTCCAGCCGGCGCGGCTGGGGCGACGGCGTCGTGATCGGCGCGTTCGTCGTCGCGGTGCTCATGCTGGCCGCATTCCCGATCGTCGAGCACCTCCAACGCCAACCGTTGTTCGACCTGACTCTGTTCCGCAAGCCGACCTTCCTCGGCGGCTCGATCGCCGCCTTCGCGATGAACGGATCGCTATACGCGATGCTCCTGTACCTCGTCCTGTACTTCCAGAACGCCCTGCACTACTCGGCGCTGGGGACCGGCCTCCGACTGGTGGTCATCACCGGCGGCTCGCTGGTCACCGCGATTCCGGCTGGGCGGCTCTCTCAGCGGATCCCCGTCCGGTGGCTGATCGGCCCGGGCCTGCTCCTAGTCGGGTTCGGCCTGCTCCTGATGCGCGGGATCGGAGCCGGATCGTCGTGGACACACCTGATCCTCGGCTTCGCGGTCGCCGGCGCGGGGAGCGGGATGGTCAACCCGCCCCTGGCATCCACCGCGATCGGCGTGGTCGAGCCCCGGGATGCCGGAATGGCATCCGGGATCAACACCACGTTCCGCCAGATCGGGATCGCCACATCGGTCGCCGCGCTGGGCTCGATATTTGCGACCAAGCTGATCGGAAGCACCTCAGCCACGGTCACCGCGCACTACGCCTCGGCGCTCAACGAACTACTCCTCATCACCGCCATCCTCGCCCTCGGCGCCGGCCTCATCACGATGCTGCTCGTGCGCCAGAAGGACTTCGCTCACCACGGAGCGCCAACGGGCGACCCGGCTCCGGAGCAAGCGGCCGAAACTACCCAGCTCGCGCTGACCCCTTATTAGGGCACCCTAATTAGGGCACCCTAATGTGTGATACGGTCTCGGCACCTAGCCCGGTACCGCACCCTGAAGCTGAGCGAAAGCCCCGACGGAAGCGTGATGTACATCAACGGGAAGACGTTCGATCCGAACAGATCGATCTTCTCAACCTCCGCTGTCCTCGGCACCGTCGAACAGTGGACCGTGTACAACGGGCGGGCCGCTCCTGAAGAACTCCTTCAGCACGGAGATCAGCACGTTGTCCGCGACTCTGTGACCTTGTCCCGCGAGCACTCGGGCTTGGCCGCTCGACACCGCGTCCGCGATCGCTGCCGCTCCTTCTCGGGCCCACGAGGGACTGGTCTCCCCAGCGAGGGCAAGCGTCGGGGCAGACAGTCTTGCCAGCCGGTGGGTCGGCAGCACGCCGTTGCTGCACAAACGGATCTCATGCGAAAGCGTCGGCGCGAACGCCTCCATATGCGCCCAGTGTGGTCCGGCCTTCATCTCCGCGATAACCGTTGGCGGCGTACCCAGGAGCTCGAGAAACGATGCAGCCGCTTCTGAGCACCGTCCTTCTCCGACAAGCTTCTCCAAGCGCTCGGCGAATTCAAAGGTAGGGCCGTCGGTGTATGGCGGCTCATGGACGACGAGAGCGCGGATGGGCAGGGCGCCGGCGGCAGCCTCGAGCGCCAGCGCCCCTCCAGAGGACTGACCGAAGACGAACGCCGGTTCGCCGGCTACTTCGATCAGGGCGGCGAGATCCTCAATCTCCCGGGCGACTGCGTAGGGCGGGGTGTTGCCGCTATCTCCGCGTCCGCGCCTGTCGTACTCGTAGACGGTGAAGGCATCTCGCAGCCCGGTCCCGAGCGCCTTCCCCCAGGTGCGGTCGGAGAATGCTCCGACGACGAGAACAAGCGGCGGACCGTCGCCTGAACGTTCAAACGCGATCTCGGTACCGTCGGATGAGCGAACGCTTCCCATGATTCCTCAGCGCTCTCGATCATGCCGCTAAGACGCTCGGCGCGCATCGGGAATATGGATCGCCTTGCGCGACTTCCCCCCCTTACGCGTCCGTTCGCGCCGCCGCGCTCGGAATCGGATAGCGTTCAGATGGTTAGCCAGATCGACAACAGCCTCATCGACCAGGGCAGCGCGGATCCGTCTTCGACGAGCCGTGCGCCGGCGGAAGTGAAGTGGGCCTCCGACGAAGTGCTCGTCGTCGACGGCACCGAATTCCTCGTCTTCGCAGAAGCGGACGACTATCAGGAGCAGGAGTCGACCGCCAGTCGTTTCGTCTTGGCAAAGAACGTCGGAATGGTCAACCGCCTCGTGAGCGCTGTGGCCGATCTCGCCCCCCGACGCATCGTCGACCTCGGCATCTACAAAGGCGGGAGCACCGCCCTGCTGGCGGCGCTGGCCAGGCCGATCAAGCTGACCGCGATCGACGTCGTGCCCGAGCGACTGGCGGCGCTCGACCAGTTCATCGCCGCTTGGCGCCTCGCCGACGTTGTCCGAGCCCACTACGGTGTCGATCAGGGGGACTCCGACCGTCTCGCGGCGTTGCTCGAAGAGGACCACGGCGGCAAGGCGTTGGATCTGGTTGTCGACGACGCCTCGCATCTCCTGCGCGAGACGCGGACCGCGTTCGAGCAGTTGTTCGGCAGGCTTCGTCCGGGCGGCCGCTACATCATCGAGGATTGGGGCTGGGCCCATTTTCCCGAGCCTCTGTGGCAGGACGGCGGCGGCTGGTTCCACGACCGACCGGCACTCACGAACCTGATCGTCGAATTGCTGATGATCGCTGCCACCGGGCCTGGGCTTGTGTCGAAGATCACCGTTCTCCGTGACACGGTCACGGTTGAGCGCGGACTGCTCACGGTCCCCGGGCCGCTGTGTCTGGAGGACCACTACTGCAACCGCGGGCTGCCGTTCCGGCCCCTGCTCTAGGCGGGCCAGGTGTCGTCGGGCCCTACCACGATCGCGTTCTACCTGCCACAGTTTCAGCCGATCGCGGAGAACAGCGGGTGGTACGGCACCGGCTTCACGGAGTGGCACAACGTCGTGCAGGCGCGACCGCTGTTCCAGGGCCACTATCAGCCACACTTGCCCCGCGATTTCGGGTTCTACGACCTACGGGTGCCGGAGGTCAGAGAGGCCCAGGCTCGAGCGGCCAGAGCTCATGGCATCGACGCCTTCTGTTACTACCACTACTGGTTCGAAGGTCAGCGTCCACTCAGTCGCGTCATCGACGACGTGATCGAGCACGGAACCCCGGACATTCCGTTCTGCCTCGCGTGGGCCAACGAGAACTGGAGTCGCAGTTGGGACGCGGCCGAATACGAGGTCCTGCTGCCGCAGCGCTACAGCGCCGAGGATGACGAGGCGCACGCCCTGTTCCTGCTGCGGGCGATGTCGAGTCCGCTGTATCTCAGGGTCGATGGTCGACCGGTTCTGTTCATCTACCGAGTCCAGCACCTACCCGATCCCGCGCGGACGATCGGCCGCTGGCGGGAGGTGTGGCGTGCCGGCGGTCTCGAGGACGTCCACGTGGTCAAGTTCGACACCCGCGGCGACTATGGCGATCCGGCCCTCTATGGAGCCGACTCCTCCGCTCAGTTCATCCCTCACGGCACGGTCGAGCTGGTACCGCCCCTTTCCGTTCCCGAGACCGACCCGGGCAACATTGTCTACGACTACGAGGAGGTGGTCAGGCACTACGTGGCACAGTCCAGCCCGGCCTGGCGCCGTCATGAGTGTGTCGTCCCGGGTTGGGACAACTCGCCGCGGCGTGGCGACGGCCTCAGTCTCCTGTTCCACGGCAGCACGCCGGAGCTCTACGAGGAATGGCTCGCCACCGTGTACCAGCGAACCCCTGCCGACGGCATGGTCATGATCAACGCGTGGAACGAGTGGGCTGAGGGTGCCCACCTCGAGCCCGACCTCCGGCACGGAGACGCGTACCTCAAGGCGACCGCCCGCGCGGTGGGTAAGACGGTTCCGGATGCGTCCGACGCGCCACCGACGCCGCTGGCGTCGGTCCCCTTCGCTCTGCGCGACCGGTTCGCCGAGCTCTACCTGGACAGCCTGGAGACGCAGACGATCCTCCAGCGCCGGCTGTCCCGGCTCGAGGCCACGTTTGAGCGACAGGTGGCGATGGCGCGGCACGACGCCGAGGCAGTGGCCGGCGAGCTCCGCGCCCACGCCACGACGCTGCTCCGCGAGAACGAGCGATTTCGACGGCAGCTCGGAATGACCGGCCGGGGTGAAGTGGCGGCGGGCAACCGTGCGCCTGCGGGCATGGGCGTGACGGCCGCCGGCACCGCGGTTTCCAGAGCAGGTGGGGCGGCCGCGCATGTGCCGCCTGGCGATGGTGGGCACTAGATGCCGAGCCGGTACCACCAGATCGTCGACCCCACCGCTCCGAACAACGCCCATGCCTATGCGCTGGATCTGGTTGGCTGGAACCGGAAGGTGCTGGAGCTGGGGGCCGCCTCGGGCCACGTCACCCGCGCGCTCGCCGAGCGGCGCTGCCAGGTGACATCGATCGAGTTCGAGGCCGAGTCGGCTGTGGAGCTTCACGGGATAGCGGACGAGGTGATCGTCGGCGACCTCAACGACCCGGACGTGTTCGCCGGCCTGCGGCCCGAGTACGACGTCGTCCTCGCCGGCGACGTGCTCGAGCACCTGCTGCGGCCGCATGACGTCCTCGGCCGAGCGGCCAGGCTGCTCAAACCAGGCGGACAGGTGGTCATCTCGCTCCCGCACGTAGGTCACGTCGACGTGCGCCTGTCGCTGATCCGCGGCCGATGGGACTACCGGGCGTGGGGCCTGCTGGACAACACCCACACCCGCTTCTTCACGCTGGGTTCAATCGCCACGATGGTCCATGAGGCCGGACTCGTGATGACCGATCTCCGTCGCGTGCGGATTCCCGCGTTCGAGACGGAGCTCGCCATCGACCGCAGCGAGGTTCCGACCGAGGTGCTCGAGCTGGCACTGGCGGACCCGGAGGCCGAGACCTACCAGTTCGTCTTCTCGGCGACAGTCGATTCGGGCGATTACCGGGTGAGGCGGCTTGCCGACCGCACCCTCCAGCTGGAAGCCGACCTGGACCGCCTCCGCATCGCTCATGCCGCACTCGAGATCGATCACCGGCAGCTCAGCGAGGAGTGCGACGGACTCCGCCAGCGGGTCGCCGACGACGACCGGGAGCTTGAAGTCACACGTCGGGTCGTCAAGCGGCTCGACGACTCGGTCAGCTGGCAGCTGTTCCAGCGGGTGCGTGGGAGTCTGTTCGCGATTGCCGGAGGCGAGCGCTCCCCCGCGGTCCGAGGGCTCCAGGCGGTGCTACGCGCGCTCGGGCGCATTGTGTAATGGGCGACCGCCGGACCTAGGTCGTCGTCTGCGCGAGTCCGTGGCGGCGAGCCGGGGACCACGGGATGCCGGCGTCGGCGATCCGCGCGGCCAATTCCGGTGCAGCTTCCGCCAGGCTCTCTCCGCGACTGGCGTCGAGGTCATTCGTGAAAGTCATGAACTCCTCAAACAGGGAGGCATCGAACTCGTCCGGGGTCGCTTCGAGAATCTCGCAGTAGCCGCGGACGACGTTGGCATTCTTCGCCGAGCACTCGGTGACGAGAAACTCTCTCAACCGAGCCGCGGCCCGGCGGCGGACAGCCGGTGGGAGATTGCTTGGTGCGAGCCGCGCCGGCCAGGTGACGACGTTGAAGTTCAGGTGGAGATTCCACTGCTCCAGGAAGCGGAGCAGGGCGACCATGTCAAGCGCGTTGGCATTCTGCAACGTCGGGGTGATCAGCGGCGAGACGCCCGGCAGCGTGTGCAGCCACACCAGGTTCTCCATCAGCTTGTCCCAGCTCCCGCCGTGGCGGAGGTACTCGTACAGGCGCCCGTAGCCGTCGACGCTCACCGAGACGTGCATCGAGCGGAAGTGGGGTGCGAGCTCCGCCAGCCGGGCGCTCCGCTGCTGTCCATTGGTCGAGAATCCGACCATGATGTTCCCTGCGACCCCGCGCTCGACGAGCGCCTCGAGCAGCTGCCACGTCTCGCGGGCCAGAAACGGCTCGCCGCCGAGGAGGGACAGCATCGCATTGCCGGTGGCGCCGCCGGCGACCATGTCGGCGGTCGCATCGATGTTGCGGAACCAGGCCGAGCTGATCGGCGCGCCGGGCTCAGGACGCAGGGCCGTCAGGGTCGCGAGCTCGGGCGGCACGGGCGTGGCCGCCCACGCCGAATGGATCGCGTCGCCGGCGATCCGCGAGCTGAAGATGGGGTCGCAGCTGCGACACCGCAGATTGCAGACGTTGCCGAGCTCCAGCAGGAACCAGTCCGGCCGCCGTTCCAGGCGATAGCCGGTCTCGGCGCCGATCAGCGGCAGCATCTCGAGCTCGAGCTCTCCGCCGCCGAGCCGGTAGATCTCGGTCGTCAGCTGCCGCCGGCTGAGGCTGCCACTCGCCTCCCGATCCCAGCAGACCTGGCACGACGCCGGGCGCTCGCCGGCGACCATCGCTGCGCGCGTCTGCACGAGGTCCTCGGAGTTCCACAGATCGTCGAGCGAGTCACGGCCGAGCGTTCCCAGGCGACCGTCGACCGTCAGCGGGTTCGGCACATCGCAGCAGAAGCTGGCGCATCCGTCGGGCTGAACGACCAGTTGGGACCACGGCACGACGCAGAGGGTCTCTGACTTCACGTGTCGGGAGCATCGCACACAGTTGTCCGATCCTGCTCGGGCCCGCGCCTCGAACGGGCGGTCGTCGTCCTATCATCGAAACGTGCCGGACTCGCCGAGCATCGCCGCCACTCGCCTGATCGAGATCATGGAGGAGAGGTATGGTGCCGGGCTCGCGGCCGCCGCACCGATTCGTGCCGCCGGCCCTCGTCCTCACTCCGAGGCATTGCGGACCGCGTACCTGGACGTACTCAAGCTGTGCCTGTGCGACCTGGGGGGGACCACCACGACCTCGGTGGCGCGCACGCTGGACGGGGTCGTGATGTCGCGTGAGCTGCGTGGCGAGCATCTGCGATGGCGCGCCGCCGGAATGGACTGGCCGCTCCAGGGTCTCACGATGGTCGGCCTCGCACGCCTGAATGACCTCCAGGCGTGCGTCGAATCGGCCGTCGCCGACGCGGTGCCCGGCGATCTCGTCGAAGCCGGCTCATGGCGTGGCGGTGCCTCCTTGCTGATGCGGGCGACGGTGGACACGCTCAGCGGGCCTCCGCGCGAGGTCTGGGTGGCCGACTCGTTCCAGGGGTTTCCGGCGGTCGAGGGCGAGCCTGGCGAGGGCTACGACCTCGCCCGGGACCTCGCCGGCGCCGACTTCCTCGCCGTCCCGCTCGAGGAGGTCCGCCAGACGTTCTCACGCTTCGGGGTACTGGATGGCGTCACGTTCGTGCCCGGCTTCTTCCAGGACACTTTGCCGGCGTTGGCCGGCCGGAGTTGGTCGGTGATCCGACTCGACGGCGACACCTACGATTCGGTTCGGACTGCCCTCGAGTGGCTCTATCCCGGGCTCTCGCCTGGTGGGTACGTGGTCGTCGACGACTATGGGTCGCTCGAGGAGTGCCGCGCTGCGGTCGACGAGTTCCGCGCCAAGCACGGGATCGTCGAGCCGATCGAACCAATCGACTGGACCGGGGTGCGCTGGCGTCGCGAGCAACCGGCCGAGACGGCGACCGCTCACGCACCGGTGGCGATCGCGAAGGCTCCCCAGGCGGTTCAGCGCGGCCCGCGCACCCGGGTCCCGGCGATCGAGGAGGTGGCACTGCGCGAGGAACTCGATGAACGGCGTGCGGAGCTCGAGCGTTCTCGCGAGCGGCTCGCGTCCGTCGAGTCGGAGCTGCGTATCGCGCGGGCCGAGATCGCGCGGCTCGAGGGTCGCCGCTGATCGGACGGCCCGCCGGTCGGGAGGGGTGGTCCTTCTCACACCCGGGGGGGTTGTGTTGGGATCGGACGTGCCCGATGCTGGTGGTCCCGCGGGTTGCGGTGAGCTGATCGAGTTCGGTTGAGGAGCTGCTGGCTGATGTCAGAATTTCTGGTTACACCGGAGGATGTGATCGCCGCGTCGGGGCGTTTGAGCGTGATCGGTGGTGGGGTGGAGGAGCTGTGCGGCCACCTGCAGAGTTGCGCGGGGGCCGCGGCGGGGACGCCCGCGGAGGCGGCCTTTGAGGGGATGCTGGGGCGTTTCTCGGCGGTGCTGCCGCATTTCGGCCTCGCGGGGGAACACCTGGGTCTCGCGGTCGCGGGTGCTGGGGCGGAGTATTCGCGTAGCGATCTCGAGGTCGCGGATGCGTGCGATGGCGGGCGGGGAGGGGAATGAGCCCGGCCGAGCCGCCGGCGGCCGGCGCGACGCCAGTCCCGGCAGCTGTGGGCTTTCCGATCGCCCCGGGCGATCCAGAGTCGATCGAGTTCGCGTCGAGGAGGCTGGGGGGCGTTGCGGACGGGCTCGACGTGCAGGCGGGCACGATGCGGAGCACGGCGACGCTGCTGGCCGACTTCTGGAGGGGGCACGCGGCGAGCGCGTACCAGGCGCTCTCGAGCATCATCACCGAGCATTTCCACGTGGCCGGGGAAACCTCGCGGAGCGCGGCGACTGCGCTGAGGCGCTATGGCCTGGAGCTCGAGCGCTGCCGCAGGAAGGGAATGGCCGCGACGGCGCAGGCAGAGCGCTGCCTGAACGAGATCAAGTTCCAGACCAGGCGTCTGCACGACGCGCAATTGCGGGTGAGCGTCGCTCAGGATGCGCTCAGCGCCGCCCGTGCAGATGGTGCCCGCGCGCGCGCCGAAGGTCCTTTCGGCACCGCGCGAGCGGCTGTGGCGGACCTCGAGGCGATCGCCTCGCAAGCCGCACTGACGAGCGCTCAGGCAGACGAGCAGGCCGCGACCGAGGCGCTCGGACGCGCGCACGAGGAGCTGTCACAGTGGCAGGGGCTCGGCCGCGGCGCTTGGCAGGACGCCCAGGCGGCCGCGGACGATGCAAGCGGCAGCCTGCAGGCACTTACGATCGCGCCGCCCCCGCTCGCCGCGCCGCTTCCGTCGGCGCAAGGGTCAGGCGAGATCACGATCGACCCCAGGTCGGGCACCGTTCAGACGATCACCCACACCAAGTCGGGCGAGACGATCGAGACGATCACCTACACCAACTCGGGCGGCTCGGTCGCGACGATTACCCACCCCACGCCGGGCGGCCACGGTGTCAGCGGGCAAGGCTCAGGCGAGACGATCATCAGCCCGGGGTCGGGTGCCCCTCAGGGTGCGAGTGGGCACGGTGCGAGCGGGAAGCCCGGGAGCGGACACGGCACGAGCGGGACGGGCGAGACTTCGGTGCGATGACGCGTCGTGGCGGGCGTACGCCTCAGTCCCGCCGCCATACCCCCGACCGACCGCCCGACTTCTCGAGCAGGGTCACCTCAGCGATCTCGGCGCTGCGGTCAATTCCTTTGACCATGTCGTAGACGGTGAGCGCCGCGACCGCGGCGGCGGTCATGGCCTCCATCTCGACGCCGGTGGGGCCTGTCGTGTGCGCCTCGGCGGTGAGGGTGATCGTGCCCGCGGTTGCGTCGAGAACGCCCTCGACGCCGACGAACGACAGCGCGAGCGGATGACAGAGCGGGATCAGCTCGGCGGTGCGCTTAGCGGCCTGGATCCCGGCGATCCGGGCGACGCCGATTACGTCGCCCTTGGGGGCGTCGCCGGCGAGGACGGCCCGGGCGGTGTCGGGCGCGACCCGCACGAGGGCTCTGGCGACCGCGCGGCGCTCCGTCGTGGGCTTGTCGCCGACGTCGACCATCCGGGCGCGGCCGCTGCCGTCGAGGTGAGTCAGCTGTGCCGGTTCGTTACTCACGCCGGGGCGTGCGTTCGCTGCGCGTCGAGGATCACGTCGACGACCGCGTGGACGTCGCCGGCGCGCAGGAGCTCGATCGGGTCCGGCTCGCCGTTCACGATCGATTCGAAGAACTCCTTGCGGTCCTGGTAGGTGGGCAGCGTTGCCTTTGCCCAGCCGCGAGCTTCGTTGAGCAGGACCGCAAGCTGCGCGTACGGCTCGCCGAACGTGCCGGCGATCTCTCGCTTCATCCGCTTCGCCAGCGCCGGGGACGCGCCCGCGGTCGAGATCGCGATCGCAAGCGGGCCGTTGCGGACGATCGCCGGCAGGATGAAGTTGCACAGCGGCGGGACGTCGACGACGTTGACGAGCATCGCTCGCTCCTCGGCGTCCTCGAACACGCGGATGTTTACCTCGGAGACGTTCGTGGCGGCGATCGCGATCAGGCAGCCATCGAGGTCCGAGGCCTCGTACTGCTTTCGCTCCCATCGGATCGACCCTTCGAGCGCCAGCTGGATCAGCTCGGGGTGGGCGTCGGGCGCGACGAGCGTCACCTCGGCGTCACACGCCAGCAGTCCTTCCACCTTCTCGAGGCCGACATTGCCGCCGCCGGCGACGAGGCAGCGCCGGCCGGTGAGCCGCAGGCACGCAATGTAGAACGGGGTCTCGAGCATCCCCTGCACGCAGGACTGGTCACAGACCCCCTTGCGGAGCTGGCACACGCAATCCTTGCCGCTGTAGGCCTGAGCTGGCATGTACCCGGAAGGGTAGTGAAGGCGCGTGCGCCGGGTTCCGCGTCCGCTACCGGGGCAGCGCGTCGCGGACGAGCCGCGCGCCGAGCTTGAGTAGCGGTGCGGCGCCGTCGCGCAGCGCGCCCGCCCGGATCGACGGGCGGCCGTAGAGGACCGAGGCGGTCTGGCGCAGCGCCCGGCCGAGCGTCTCGTCGTAGGGGTGCCACCAGGGATTGCGTACCGTCGAGGGCTCCCACACGCGGAGCTTGATGTTGACGCACTCGTACAGCCCGAACTTGGAGTGGGTGCGCCCGAGCCCGGAGTCCTTGACCCCACCCCAGGAGCACTGACAGGCGCCGTGGCTGAACATGTGATCGTTGATCCACACCATCCCGGTCTCGAGCTCGCGCGCGATCCGCTCGCCCTTGGGCCGGTCCGAGGTCCACACCGAAGCGCCGAGGCCGAAGCTGGAGTCGTTCGCCAGCGCGACCGCCTCATCCTCTGACTCAACCACCATGATCGGAACCACGGGCCCGAAGATCTCCTCGCGCATGATTCGCATCTCGTGCGTGACACCGGTGAGCACGGTGGGTGCGTAGAAGGCGCCGTGCTCGAACGCGGGAACCTCGACCGGGCCCCCACAGCGCATCTCGGCGCCGGCGGCGACCGCGTCGTCGACGAGCTCGGAGACGAGCTCGAACTGCTCGCGCGAGATCATCGGACCGATCTCCGTGTCCCACTGCATCGGATCGCCGATGCGCAGGCGGCGGGCCCCGGCGAGAATGCCGGCGATGAAGCGCTCGGAGACCTCGCGCAGCACGTACACCCGCTCGATGCCCGAGCAGGACTGGCCCGCGTTCGCGAACCCTGCCCAGAGTGCGCCCGCGACTGCATGATCGAGGTTCGCGTCGGGCAGGACGATCATCGCGTCCTTGCCGCCGAGCTCGAGCACAGAGCCCTTCATCTGCCGCGCGCACGCCTCGCCCACGCCGCGTCCGACCTCGACCGAGCCGGTGAAGAACACCTTGCTGACGCTCGACTCGACCAGCGCCGGGCCCGTCCCTGAGCCGTGAACGACACGCAGCAGCCCCTCGGGCACGCCGGCGCGCTCGAACGCCCGTACGATCCGCTCGCCGATCAGCGGCGTCAGCGAGGCGGGCTTGAGCACGACGCCGTTGCCTGCCATCAGCGCCAGCGCCACCTCACCGAAGGGGATGCTCCAGGGGTAGTTCCAGGGCGAGATGATCCCGATCACGCCGAGTGGCTCGTATGTGAATGCCGAGCTCTTGGTCTTCAGGAACAGCTGCGACATCGGGATCTTCTCGTCCTTGAGGATGTCGCGGCCGGCGTGCGCGATCCAGTTCAGGGCGTCGATCGTCGCGAGAACCTCCATCGAGAACGCCTCGTTGCGCGGCTTGCCCTGCTCGCGAGAGATCAGGTCGCGGATGCTGTCGGATTCATCGATCAGCACCTGCGCGGTTCGCTCCAGGTAGCGGCCGCGCGCGGCGAGCGTGAGCTGGGCCCAGAACGGCTGGACCTTGGCGACGGCGTCGACGACCGCCTGGACCTGATCCGGCGGCGTGATCGGGACGGCGCCGACGAGCTCGCCCGTGGCGGGGTTGAACGACTCGAGCTGGGCTGTGATCGTGGACGACGCCATCGCGTGAGCGTAAGTCTATGCGGCGCTACGCCGCCCGGACGCGCGTGACCGCGAGCGCTCGACCCGACAACGCCGCGTGGAGCAGCTCACTCAAGCCGTCGGTGAGGCGTCCGTCGACGAGCACGAGCTCGGGCTCTGCCAGGACTTCGGCGCCGGCCAGCGCCCCCGGCTCGAGTGCGATCGCGCCGAAGCCCGCGAAGATCTCTTCCGTGCCGAGGAGCGCGGTCGCGCAGATGACGACGCGACGGCGATCGAACCGAAGCAGGCGCTCGATCTCCAGCGAGCCGGGGTCGATCCCCAGTTCGGCCGCGAGCGCTCGGATCGCCGGCTCGTCTCCGTGCCGGGCCAGGCGCAGGCGTACCCGCGGGCCGCGCGGGAGCGCGTACGTGCGGGACAGGAGTGCCCCTGGGTCAAATGCGGAAATCATTTACTACAGGGTAGTAGGTTGGGCTTGCGCGCTCGACGGCCTCGGGCATCGGCTGGGTCATCTTCCGCGGGCGCGGCGGATCTCCTCGAGTCGTCTGGCCAGCTCCGCCTCGGCGGCGTCGGGGTCGTAGAAACGCGTTCCGACGGCCGCGTCGGGCAGCAGCTCCTGGGGCGAGAGGTGACCGGGTCGCGCGTGCGGATTGTCGTACCGGCCGTCCCCGCGTACGCTCGAGCGCAGGTGAGCCGGCGGCGCCGCGGCGCCGTGCTCGCGAATGTACGCGCGTGCCGCGGACACAGAGCGCTTGGCGGCGTCGGACTTCGGCGCCAGCGACAGGTAGATCGCCGCTTGCGCAAGGGCGAACTGACACTCGGGGAGCCCCACGTGCTCGACCGCCTGGGCGGCCGCGGTCGCGACTGACAGCGCCGCCGGGTCCGCGTTGCCGATGTCCTCGGAGGCGAGCACGATCATCCTTCGCACGATGAAACGCGGATCCTCCCCGCCCTCGAGCATCACCGCCAGGTAGTAGAGGGAGGCGTCGGGGTCCGAGCCCCGGGTGGCCTTGATCCAAGCCGAGATCGTGTCGTAGTGCTGGTCCGCCTGCCGGTCGTAGAGCAGGGCGCGGCGCTGCAGCGCATCCTCGGCATGCGCAATCGTCACCGGCTCGCCGGCCGCGGTGCGGCAGGCGAGCTCGAGCGCGTTCAGCGACGTCCGCGCGTCGCCGCCCGACCGCGACGCAAGGAACTCGAGCGCGTCCGCGGACACCTCGCTCGGGCCGCACTCCCCCTGGGCGAGCGCGCGGTCGAGCAGGACGCGAACGTCGGCCGCCTGTAACGGCTCGAGCTCGTACACCTGCACGCGGGAGATCAACGCCGAGTTGACCTCGAAGTACGGGTTCTCCGTCGTCGCCCCGATCAGCGTCAGCAGGCCCTCTTCGACCGCCGGCAGGAGCGCGTCCTGCTGCGCCTTGTTGAAGCGATGGATCTCGTCGAGGAAGAAGACCGTCGCCATCCCCGTGGTGGCTCGCCGGTGCCGCGCGCGCTCGATCACCGCCCGCACCTCCGCGCGCCCCGCGGCGACCGCGCTCTCCTGCTCGAACACCGCACTGGCGTGCTCGGCGACGATCCGCGCCAGCGTCGTCTTGCCCGTGCCCGGAGGGCCGTGCAGCACCATCGAGTGCGGTCGCCCCGCTTCGATCGCCGTTCGCAGGGCCGACCCCGCATGCAGCAGGTGATCCTGACCGACGAGGTCCTCGAGCGTCCGCGGGCGCAGCCGCGTGGCCAGCGGTGCGTACTCCGGCTCGGATTGGCGTTCCCCGGGTTCCGGAGGAGGATCCTCGCCGAACAGTCGCTCCATGGACTGTGCCTCAGCGCCCAATGATCGCGAGCGCGGCGTCGTGCAAGAGCCCGTTGCTCGCGATCGCGTCGCCGCCATCGGCGCGTGGCGCGCCGCCGAGGTCGGTGAACCTGCCGCCCGCCTCCTCGACGATCACCATCGGGGCGGCGAGGTCCCATAGCTTGACCTCGGCGTCCAGGCCGATCTCGACGCCGCCCTCGGCGACGAGCATGTAGTTCCACACGTCCCCGAGCCCGCGGGTTCGCCAGCAGCGGCGGCCGAGCTCGAGCAGGTCATCGAGGCGTCCGATCGCCTCCCAGTCCTCCACGCCGGCGAAGCACAGCTGCGCGTCGGCCAGGCGCCCGATACCGGAGACGCGCAGGCGGCGGGTCGTGAGCCCGTCGTCGACGAACGCGCCCTGGCCGCGCCTCGCCCACCAACGGCGGCCCACCGCCGGCGCCGAGACGACGCCCACCTCGATCTCGCCGGCCACCTCGAGGGCGAGCAGCGTCGCCCAGAAGGGAATCCCCCGGACGTAGTTCTTGGTGCCATCGATCGGGTCGATGATCCACCGCCGTGGGCCCTCCCCGGATCGGCCCTCCTCCTCGCCGACGATCGAGTCCTCGGGCCGGGCGGCGGCCAGTCGCTCGCGCACGAGGCGCTCGACGCCGCGGTCGGCCTCGGTGACGGGGGTCATGTCCGGCTTGGTCTCGACCGCAAGGTCAGCTGCCCGGAAGCGAGCCAGGGTGATCTCGTCGGCGAGTCCGGCCAACTCGAGCGCGAGTGCGAGATCGTCCGGTTCGGCCATCGGGCAGGATGCTACGGAGTACCGGCGGATCCGGCGCTCGGGCCCCCCGGCGTCGCGCACCGGCCGGCGGCCTGGCGAGGAGCCACCTGCGCCCGCTAGGCTGATCCGCCAGATGTCCGCGTCAGAGCTCCAACGGGAGACGACCGAGGTCCTGCAGCGCCTGGTTCGCTTCAACACCGTAAATCCGCCGGGCAACGAGCGCGAAGCCCTCGAGTATCTCGCCGGCTATCTCGAGCGGGCGGGGTTCGAGACGGAGCTGCTCGGCGCCACGCCCGAGCGGCCGAACCTGATCGCACGGCTCGACGGCGCGGCGGAGGGCCCGACGCTCTGTTACCTCGGTCACGTCGACACGGTGCTCGCCGACCCATTCGAGTGGGAGCACGATCCGTGGTCGGGCGACCTCGCCGACGGCTACCTATGGGGCCGGGGGGCGATCGACATGAAGTCACAGGTGGCGGCCGAGGCGGCGGCCGGCGCGGCACTCGCCGGGAGCGGGTGGCGCCCGGCCAAGGGCTCTCTGCTGCTCGTGTTCGTGGCCGATGAGGAGACGGGCGGCGAGCTCGGCGCGCAGTGGCTGACCAAGAACCATCCGGGCAAGGTTCGCTGCGACATGCTGCTGAACGAAGGCGGGGGCGAGGTGATCGAGTACCAGGGACGGCGGCGCTACGGCGTGTGCTGCTCGGAGAAGGGAATCTTCCGCTTCACGATCACGACCACCGGCGTCGCCGGCCACGCCTCGATCCCGGGCATGGGCGAGAACGCGCTGCTCAAGCTGGGGCCGATCATCGAGGCGCTGGCGAAGCGGCAGCCTAAGTTCGAGCTGACCGAGGAGCCACTCGCGTTGCTGCGAGGACTCGACGAGGATCCGGCCGACCCGGCCGCAGCGCTGGCGAGGATCAGGGCGCAGGCGCCGGGGCTGGCGACCGTGATCGAGCCGATGCTCGGCGTCACGATGGCGCCGACGATGGTCCGCGCGTCGGAGAAGATCAACGTAATTCCATCCCGCGCTCAGCTCAAGGTCGACTGTCGCGTTCCGGCCGGCTTCGGCGCCGAGGCGGTGCGTGCCGGGATCGACGAGGTACTGGGCTCGAATGGGTTCGAGATCGAGTTCACCGAGCAGGTGGGCGGGAACCGCTCGCCGGTCAGCTCGCCGCTGATGGACGCGATCGGACGCTGGGTAGAGGCCAACGATCCGGGCGCTGCGGTGGTGCCGCTGATCCTTCCCGGCTTCTCCGACTCACGCTGGTTCCGGGACGCTTTCCCGGACTGCGTGGCATACGGCTTCTTCCCACAGAAGCACCAGACGCTGCTCGATTGCGTGCCGCTGGTGCACTCGGCGAACGAGCGCATCGACGTCCGGGACCTCGGCTTCGCCGCGAGCTGCTACGCGGACCTCGCGCGGGAGCTGCTGGGCTAAGCTAAGACGATGACCACAATCCCCCAAGTCATCAGCGGTGTCGACTTCGTCGTCCTTCCCACGCGGGACTTCGACGCGGCGGTCGAGTTCTACGGCACGACCCTTGGCCTGCGCCGGTCGTCGTACAACCCGGACCGGCACTTCGCCGAGTTCGAGACCGGCAACCTGACCCTCGGTGTGATCGAACCCGAGATGATGGGCATGGAGTACCACCCGAATCACAACGCGATCGCGCTGCATGTGGATGACGTCGAGGCAGCTCGTTCGACGCTCGAGGAACGCGGGGTCACCTTCCGAGGCGACACCTTCGATACCAGCGTCTGCCACATGGGGTTCTTCACCGACCCGGATGGCAACGCGCTGATGCTGCACCATCGATACGCGCCGCGTACGCCCGAGGCATAGCCCACCAAGTCGCTACGACGGCTTGAGGTTGAGCGTAAGCGCCGCCGCGTCGTGCTTGGTGTCGATCGAATCGACGATTACCTCGAGCGCGGTGGTCTCGCCGTCCTTCACCGCTGTGGCGAGCGCCTTGGTCGCCAACACAGCCGGGCTCTCGGTCGTGATCTGGACCTGCTTGACGCCGGCGCTGAGCGTGATCGTGAGCTTCCCGCGGCTCAGCTTGACCGCTGACTCGAGCGCCGTGCCGTTCGAGCGCCACGCGAGCACTCCGTCCGCCAGGCTCGCGGCCGATCTCGAGAAGCGCAAGCCGGTGGGCAGCTCGATCACGAAGGACTCGAGGTTCGGGGCATTCCCGCCGCGGGCCAGCCAGAAGCGGAGCTTCGGAACCTGCCTGGCGATGCCGGAGAGCGTAACGCGCGTCACCGTCGGCGACTCGAGGAACGAAGCGAGGCCGGCGTCCGGGACTCCGACTGCCGCCGAGCTTGCGGCGGTCGACGTGCGCATCCCCGCGTTGAACAGCCAGTACTGGCTCGACGGTAGGCCCTCCACGGTCGTTCCACTCGCGGGCACGGCGTTCAGGTGCGCGGCTTGGTTGGAGATGTTCTCGATGTCCCAGCGGTCGACGACCACGGTTGGCTGCGGTCCCCCGAACGCCGACCAGCTCGGCACGCGCACCGGAGCGCCACCGGCGATCCGGTAGACCTTGCCGGTAGCGGTGGCCCTGATGAAGGTCCCGTTCGCCGGTACCGGGTTCAGTGCCTTCCACTGCGCCGCCACGAGTGGGACGGTCGGCTGCCGAGCGCCGAAGACCGACCAGCTGTGCACGTACAAGGGCGCCCCACCCGCGAGTCGGTAGACCTTCGCTTGATAGCTCACGAAGGTCCCGTCCGGCAGCGCCCCCGCACCGACGGTGCCGACGCCCGAGCCGACGGTCGCGGTGGCGCCGTCGAGGAAGTCGCTGTCGACGTCGATCTTGACGCCGCCGTAGTCGTCGATGTGACCTCCCCTGTACTGATGCAGCCGCTGGTTGTAAGCCCAGTCGCCGGCCGGGACGTAGGGGTCGCTCGCGGTGGCCTCGCCGTTCCAGTCGGCGATCCAGATGTCGGCGGGCGCGGCGAAGGGCGCTCCGGCGACATCGGTGCCGAGCGCGTCGACGAGGTCGGCGATACCACTGCTGGCGCTGCTGTAGACGCCGGAGACGTATCCGTAGGCGTTCAGCTCGGACGTCCATGCCGAGAGGAACGCGAGCACGGCGGAGGTACTGCTCGACGTCTGCTTGTATGCCTCCATGTCGAAGTAGATCGGGTTCCCGGCGCCGATGCCGAGGGCCTCTGCCTGCGCCACGGCGTCGCTGGCCGCGGCGACGCCCTCAGCCGTCGCCTGGGCGGGCACGATCTCCGCGCAACCACAGGACGACGTGGGTGCCTGCAGGCCGACGTACACCGGGATGAACTGCCACCCTGCCGCCGACTCGGCGCTGACCCAGCTCGCCGACAGGTTGGGCTGGGCGCAGGCGCTGTTCGAGCCGCCGATGTAGATCGCCGCGGCACGGAAGGGCGATGACTGCAGCCACGCGGACATGGCGGTCGTCGAGGGCGCCGAGCAGCTGTCGAATCCGAGCCCGCCGGCGTCAAGGGCATGTTCGCGCCGCGCCCCGCTCGCTTCGCGAGGCGACGCGGACCGCGCCGCGGCCCGATACGCGGGTGCGTCCGGGGGGCCGGCCGGGATCGAGTGCACGCCGAGCGCTCGCTCGACGGTCTCGGGGTCGCTCGCCCACGTGGCGGTGACAACCACCCCGCGAGCGGGAACGACGACCTGTCCGATCGACCCCCGCGCCCCCGAGGTTCTCGCCTCCGGCAGCACCGGCGCGGCGCCGACGCCGGCGGCTCTGCCCGACCGGGCGGCGATGGCGGTGAGCGGCTCCACCAGGATTGCCTCCGTGCGCCCGACCGCATGCGCGGGACAGCGCTGCTCGGCGCTCGGACGGCCCAAGTAGACCGCGTGGCGGTCGAACCGAACGCACGCCGAGGGATCGGATGCAAGCCTGAACACCGGCCAGGTCGCCGGTACCCGCAGCACATAAGCGCGGTAGCGCACGGTCTTGACGGAGGGGGCGGCCGTCGCCGAGGCGGGCATCACGATGGCGGCGGCGCATCCAACGACGAGAATGCTGGCGAGGAATCGTCGCACTAGATCATCAAAACAGCTCGGCCTCAGAAAAGATGCGTCGGCGCCCGAGAATCCGTCCTTGAATGCCGACGCCCATCGCCCAGCGGCGATTTCAGGGCTCTCCTATGGTCGGCCATCCGTCTGCCCAGCCGAAGCGACCGAGCATCAGCAAGCGCTTGTCGGAGATGTAGGACAGCGCCGGGCTGGTCCTCGCGTGGTAGAGAATGTACGTGTTCCCGTCCGGGCCGACCACCGGCTGTGAGGTGTGTCCGGTCCCGTAGAAGCCGTCGCCCTGGCGCAGGATCGGGTGCCCGAGCAGCTTGAACGGTCCGAATGGATCGGGCGATGCCGCGGCACCCACGTCGTAGCTGGCATCCCAGGTGCTCCCGCCGCTGTAGAGCAGGTAGAAGTTTCCGTTCGCGTAGAAGGGCTCGGGTGCCTCAACCGTGCAGTGATGGTCTCGCGGATCGCAGTCGAACGGCTCGGTGGCCCGCAGGACGAGGTGAATCTGCGGATCCAGCGTGAGGCCGCTCGCCGCCAGCTCGCCGGCCCAGATCTGTGTCGAACGATCCGCCCAGAACAGGTACAGCCGGCCCGTGCCGGGATCTTGAACGACGCTCGGATCGATCGCGGGGCCAGGCCCCTCCCGCTCACTGCTGACGGCGTTGAACTGGCCGCGGTAGTGCAGCACAGCGCTGTGCCAGGGTCCGCGCAGCGAGGGCGCCCAGGCGTCGCCAACCACCATCGTCCTGGGTCCCAGGCGACCGCTACCCGGTACCTGGAGGTCGAGCTTAGCCCTGTCGTACTCGGCGGCGAAGTAGACGACCCAGCGATGGTCGATCTGGTAGATCTCGGGCGCCCAGAATTGGCCTCGCGAGCCGGGCCCTGATTTGACGGCCCACCATGGCTGGTGTCCGTGCGGGAAGACGAAGCCGTCGGGTCGCCAGTGGACCAGGTCCTGCGAGGCGTAGATCGGGATCGCGTTGCCGGCGAAGGCGGATGTACAGACGAGGAAGTACCGCGCGTCGCGCGCCGGCGCGTAGATCACGTCCGGGTCCGGGCACGAGAACGGCTTGCCCGTCTTCGGGTCTCGCAGCGGATTGTGGTAACGGAGCGTCCACGCCGAGGCGACGGCGGCCGGCGCGAGCACGAGGATCGCCAGCGCGGCGAGCATGGCCCGCAGGGGATGGTGGATGGCGCCTGAGACGGGGGTCAAGATACGCGATCGTGGACTCCGACCCGCGCAGCCCGACCACTAAGCTTCACCAATGACGACGCGGGTGTCAGACCGCCTCGATCCGGCGATCTTCCGTCTGCCGCTCGAGAAGCTGCGTGCAGGTTATTACTCGGACGCGTACTTCGTCTACACGAAGCGGCTGCTCGAGGCAGAGGACTTCCACCCGCGCGTGCTGGTGCAGGTCTTCCAGAAGCACGAGTCGGTGCTCGGCGGCATCGACGAGGCGATCGCGATCCTGCGCACCTGCTCCGGGCGCGAGGCGTCCGGTGGCGAGTGGGTCGACGGCTGGGGCGAGATGGAGGTACGGGCGCTCCACGAAGGCGACGAGGTCGCCCCGCGCGAGACCGTGCTAACGATCGAGGGCGACTACAGCCTGTTCGCCCACCTCGAGACCGTCTACCTCGGCTGCCTCGCGCGCCGGTCGATGATCATGCGCAACGTCTCCGAGGTCGTTCTGGCGGCGCGCGGAAAGCCGATCTTCTACTTCCCCGCCCGGCACGACCATTGGCTTGTGCAGACCGGCGACGGCTGGGCCGCGCACGTCGCCGGCGCGATCGGCGTCTCCACCGAAGCGCAGGCGTCCTGGTGGGGTGGGCGCGGGATCGGCACCGTGCCGCACGGGCTGATCGCAGCGTATGGCGGGGACACCGTGACGGCGGCGGCGAAGTTCGCCGAGCGGTTCCACGAGGACATGAACATCACCGTGCTCGTGGACTTCGAGAACGACTCGGTGAAGACCGCGCTCGAGGTCGCGCAAGCGCTCGGCCCCCGGCTGTGGGGCGTGCGGCTGGACACGTCCGAGCAGCTCGTCGATCGCTCACTACACGACGAGATGGGTGGCTTCAACCCCACCGGCGTCAATCCCCGGCTGGTGGAGAAGGTTCGGGGCGCGCTCGACGGCGCTGGGTTCTCATCGGTCCGGATCGTTGTGTCCGGGGGCTTCAATGCGGCCCGGATCCGGGAGTTCGAGGCGGCCGGCGTGCCGGTCGATGCCTACGGCGTGGGTTCGTCGCTGATCCGTGGCGAGAACGACTTCACCGCCGACGTCGTGAAGGTTGATGGTGTGCCCGGCGCGAAGGTCGGGCGGGGGTTCTCGCCGAATCCCAGGCTCGAGCTAGTTGAGTAATCCGGGATCGGTGCCGATGCGTGACTTCAGACAATGATTTTCGCAACGTTCCTCGGTTATCCCGACGTCTGGGGCCTGCTGCACGACTGGCTGCCGATCATCTTCATGGGCCTGTTGGTCGTGGCGGTGTTCGCGCTGATGCGCTTCATGCCGCGCACGAGGCCATCCGAGATCAAGCCGGAGACCTCGCCCTCGATCGGCTGGAGCGATATCGCGGGCTGCGAAGAGGCGAAGGAAGAGCTGCGCGAGGTGGTCGAGTACCTGCGCGATCCCACGCGCTTCCGCGACCTCGGCGCCAAGGTGCCGAAGGGGATCCTGCTTCACGGACCGCCGGGAACCGGCAAGACTCTGCTCGCGAAGGCCGTCGCGCACGAGTCGGGTGCGCGCTTCTACTCCCAGTCGGCGGCGTCGTTCATCGAGATGTTCGCCGGCCTCGGTGCGGCACGGATCCGGCGCCTGTTCAGGATCGCACGCAAGCACGCCCCAGCGATCATCTTCATCGACGAGCTCGACGCCGTCGGTGGGCATCGCGGAATGGACATCAGCGGCGAGCGCGATCAAACGCTCAACCAGCTGCTGGTCGAGATGGACGGCTTCACGGCGCGCAAGGAAGTCGTCGTGATCGCCGCCTCGAACCTGCTCGAGAAGCTCGACCAGGCGCTGCTGCGCCCGGGGCGCTTCGATCGCCAGATCTTCGTCTCGCCGCCGGATGTCGTCGGCCGCGAGCGGATTCTCCAGGTCCATTCGCGCAACAAGCCCCTCGACGACGACGTCGACCTGCCACTGCTCGCGCGCCAGACCTCGGGGTTGACCGGGGCCGATCTAGCCAATATCTGCAACGAGGCGGCGATCTTCGCGGCACGGCGCCACGCGCACACGGTACGGATGGGCGACTTCGATTCCGCGCTCGAGCGCGTCGTCGCAGGCATGCAGTCGAGCCGCGCGCTCTCGGACCACGAGAAGCGCGTCGTCGCCTATCACGAGGCGGGTCATGCGCTGTGCGGGGAGCTGCTGCCGTCGGTCGACCGCGTGCACCGGATCTCGATCGTCCCGCGCGGCCACGCCCTCGGCTACACGCTCAACCTGCCCGAGGAGGACCGCTACCTGAAGACGCGTGAGGAGCTGATCGACTTCATGACGATGCTGCTCGGCGGACGGGCGGCGGAGCAACTCGTGTTCGGGGCGATCACGACCGGCGCGTCCGACGACCTCAAGCGAGTCGCAGAGATCGCTCACTCGATGGTCCACGAGTACGCGATGGGTACCGGCACCGCGTCGCTACGGTTCGTCGGCGACGACGCCTCGGAAAGCACCCGGCGAGTTCGCGACGAGGAGGTGCGAGAGCTGGCCGACGAGGGCTTCCGAGCCGCGCTCGACCTGATCGATACCCACCGCGCGCAGCTCGACCAGCTCGCATTGACGCTGCTGACCAACGAGGTCCTCGAGCGCGGGGACATCGACCGGATCCTCGGCGACGTGCCCCGCGTGGCGCCATCGAGGC
>Ga0302326_10007564_pt1 | contig 24113 bp, 16 predicted proteins | sample Palsa_T0_3_FD_202264 | JGI IMG/M metagenome (GOLD analysis project Ga0302326, IMG submission 202264) | Peat permafrost microbial communities from Stordalen Mire near Abisko, Sweden - Palsa_T0_3 | ecosystem: Environmental > Terrestrial > Soil > Palsa > Peat permafrost | place: Sweden: Abisko... | reverse complement strand
GTAAGTCGCCAGCTGAGTTTGCTGTGCGGACGAATTTCCGTTGTAGCTGCTGTAATAGAAGTCGGTGCCACCCACAGAAACGTTCCAGGGAGTCGAACTGAAACCATTCATGGCAATACCGTACTGCGCCGGTCGATCGTTGTCGAAGTCGTCGCAACCTGCCGGGCCGCCGTCCCCGGCCGAAACGAACGAGGTTTGCCCTTGCGCCGCTGCCTGCTCCCACAAGGAATACCAGAACTGGTTTCCCGCCGAGCCCAAATTCTGTTCACACAAACCGTAGCTCATGCTAAGGATAGAGGCTTGATCATCATCAACGGCTCGCTGCGCGGCCAGATACAGTCCAGACTGCACCGAGGTGTCGGCCGCGGTGTATAGGTTGATCGTTGCTCCCGGGGCAACAGCGCCACTCAGTTCGACATCCAGATACGACTCAACCACGGCGTCGTTTTCTCCCGGATCACTTCCGTCAATGACGACGTTGAGCGGGTTCGCCGGTAACCCAAAGAACGAGCGATAGGTAGCCACAATCGTCGGATCAACGTTTGATGCCCCAATTAGCCCGATGGTGATGCCGCTGCCTGTGATACCCGCTGCATAAAGCGGACCGAGGTCGTATTGAAGAGCGAAGTCGCCAGGCGCCAAGTCCAACAAGTCCTGACCTGCAGGAAAAGTCCAGTCCGCAACGAATTTCTTACTCCTGCTGTCGTAGACCGCCTTGCCGAAATTGTTTATGTAAGACTTCGGACGAAAGTCGTTAATCGGAGTGATGCCCGCAATCACTGGCGCCAGCGCTGCTGGGATCTGCGGATCGACATCGTTGGTGTAATGCTCCTCGCCTTTCACGAGGTAAGCGTGGATCTGCGTGTGGAACGCGGAGCGCACTTCCCTGGCGGTGCCCGAAAACTCGATTGTTGTCTTGGCTCGATTGATTCGGCTGACCGCGAATCCATGCTCTTGCAGCCAACCAGACACCATAGCGATCTCGGAATCGGCAAGTCCGTACAGTTCGCCTAACTGATCGGGTTTGAGCCATTTGTGAAAAGTAGGAGATCCCGGCCTGTGTGCGTCTTGCAGAAATTGCTGAAGAGCCGCTTCGCGCTCCGGCAAACGCTGTAACAGCAGCACCATTCGCGAGGCGGGGAATGAGTCGGGGACTGTGCCCAGATCGGAGTGTGCCTGTGCCAGCGGGTGAACGTTTCCCTTGAGCGTCACGCGAACAGCATCATTAATCGGTTGAGTGATGCGGGAAGCGGGAACGGTCTGCGCCCGGCTGAAGGCGCACAGCGTAAGCATCAAGCACAGCGGGCCAAATCGGCAAACCTGAGAATCCGTCGACACCTTGACCTCAACTCAAAACTACAGACCTATCAGCGGCTCAATCCCTCGGTTCAAGTGTATGAACTCGGCGGGTTGCTGTGACAATAACAGAGTGACCTTTTTCCCCCGGTGGCCGAGAAGCATCAGTATTGTAGCCCTCAATTGGCGAAACGCGATAGCTTAGCTGCTGAAAACGCCCTCCCGTGAGGACAACGAATCCTATACAGATATCTTGCAACCGCCCGGAGAATTCCAAATTGGTAAAATCCATGCATCATGCGACCGCTGCGGACATCCGCGGCAACGCTTCTGCTTTTGCTCGCGTTTCCCGGAGCGAAGATTATCGCCTTTTCTAGTGGGAACATAACCCATGGGGTCCTCTACAAGCCAAGCGGGGCTGGCCCATTTCCACCCGTGCTGTACAATCACGGAGGTGCTCCCGGAATGTACAGCAATGAGGCAATCGAAGCCTTGGGCCCGCTCTTTGCGAACCACGGGTGGGTGTTCTTTGCTCCCTATCGTCGGGGTCAAGGACTCAGTGCCACAGCAGGCACGTACATCGGCGACGAGATCGCTGCAGCAGTCAAGAAGGGTGGCATCCCGGCTGGGGCTGTAACCATGATTCGCTTGCTGGAGACGGATCACCTGAATGATCAGATGGCAGCCCTTGCGTGGTTGCAAAAACAGGATTTCGCTCAACCGCGCCGCATTGCGACTGCAGGTAATTCATTCGGCGGCGTCGAGGTGGTGCTTGGTGCAGAGCGCGGAACATACTGTGTCGACGGGGCCCGAGGGGCTGAGAGTTGGGCAAGGGCACCCGCCTGCAAGCCTTTATGGTTCGCGCTGTTCAGAACGCACGTGTGCCAATCTTTTTCTTCCAAGCGGAGAATGACTATGATCTTTCGCCGAGTCTGACGCTTTCAGCCGCAATGAAGGACGGCGAGCGCCGGGCACAGCTTCACGCACTTGGCCAGCGACGTCTGGTGTGGCGACGTGTTCCGCTTTCTCACCCAACATTTCAAACAATGAATTGACGAAATCAATTTCACGTGTTGACTGGCCTTGTCATTCAGCCGCTGTGGCGATTTTTCGCCAGTTCACCGCTTCGGCAAGTTGTCGAAAAACTGCTTCTGCTCCCTGCGAGGTCCTTTTGGAGGTGTATGCAATCGGAAAAGTTAATGTTGGTCCGGGAAGTTCCAATAGGGATGCGGCCGTCTGGCGCCCGTGCGTGAATGGCTTTCTGGCCTGGCGAACTCGCAGACAATTTCCCCGGCCTACTTCCGGTTCACACGATTCAGTGTATATTTGGTCCGCTGCCATGCCACGCCCCCCGGATCCTCAATTGCTCGGATTCCTTGAAGCCTACGACCGGCACATCTCGGATCTCGCTCTCGCGCTGCGAGAGGTGATTCTTGAGGAAGCGCCCGACGCTTCGGAGTCGATCTACCAGGTGTATACGGTTGCCATTTGGTTCGGTTTCAGCGGAAAGATGAAGGACATGTTCTGTTACATTGCGACCAACGCGGGGCACGTCAACTTGGGATTCCCGCGCGGGAGTATGCTGCCCGATCCGAATCGAGTGCTGGAAGGCGAGGGTAAGACCATGCGCCACATCAAGCTCAGGAGCCAGCGCGATGTGGAGCGCCCCTTCGTGCGGCGCTACATCCAGACGGCGATGGAGCAGGCGGCGCAGCCGGGTGCTACCGGAACGGGCAAGAGCGTCGTCAAGAGCGGACGCGGAGCCCCATCGAAGCGCCACGCAAAGAAGCCCCGCGGGAAATAATCTCTACTACTCACTGAAAATCGGGCTGACTGGGTCTGTGCCTGTAACCGCGATTTACCGACAACTATCGATCCGAACGGAGTGCTGCGGTCAGAAGGAGTGGGGCTGCGGTAGTGGCTTACGCGCTGGTCCCGGGCGGTGCGGGGCGGGCGGGAAAGATCCTTCGCACCCCCGAACGGCTCCTGCTCAGGATGACCGTCGTCGTGTAGTAGTCAAACTGCATCGCTCCTGCTCACGCCTCGGCGGCGGGGCGGAAGCGCCAGTAAACGCAATAGCGCTGGTTGAACAGGCGGTAAAAGGGACTGAGAACGACATCCTTGGGACGGCCCGCGCCCACGGTGCGAAAAGTGAGCGCTATATCTTTCTGGCTGACCGTCTTGCCAACCGGTGTACTGACCGGTTGAATCCACTTGTCGAGGACGTTCGGGTCGCCGGCGAGTTCGGGCACGGCGATGGGGGGAAAGCCTCCGTGCAGAAATTTGTCGTCAGAGTAGATGTGCTTCGAGTCGAGATTCTCGGTGCCGAGTTCGCCGGCGAGCACCAGCGGGCCGTACATAATGGCGGCTAGCGTGGGGTCGTCGGGAATGGTCTGCAAATGCAGGCTCATGGGCAGCTTTACATCCACGCGGTCGCCATTTTTCCAGGTGCGGTCGATTTTCGCGTAGCTCGAAGGTGCCAGCTTCTGGTGGGGCTGGAAAGGCTTGCCGTTGACCGTGACGCTGGCGGCATCGGCCCAATAGGGAATGCGTACGTTCAAGGTGAAGCGAGCGGGCGATTTCGTCTGAATGACCAGTCGAGTCCCGGCTTCCTCGGGAAAGCGAGTTTCCTGCCGGACGATGACCCCTTTGTCCCGCCAGTTCACTTCCGAGGCGAAAAATAAATTCACCCACAGCGACTGCTCATTGTGAAAATAGAACCCCTCGCTGAGCTTCGAGAAATTCTCCAGGCCGGTACCGCAGCAACAGAAGAAGCCTTCGTGCGGAACGAAGTGAACTTTCCACTGGCCGGATTGCATTCCGAGGTAGTAAAGCGGCGAGCCATCGGCTGGGTTGGGGGTGGCGAGGATGTGGTTCAGAAAAGCGCGCTCGTAATAATCAGCGTATTGCGGCTCGGCCTGCCAGGTGAAGAGCTGGCGGGTGAGTTTAAGCATGTTATAGGTGTTGCATGTTTCTTGCGAGAGGTCCGTAAGCTCGGAGGCGAGCACGTCGGGCGGCGTGCGGAAGTGTTCGCTGGCGCTGTTGCCGCCGGTGACATAGCTGCGATGTAGCGCGACCTGCTGCCAGAAAAATTTCGCCGCGTCGCGATAATGGGGGTCGCCGGTGAGTTCGAATTCGCGGGCGGCGCCGATGAACTTGGGGATCTGGGTATTGGCGTGGAGGGTGGTAAGAGTATCGCGCCCCTCGGCGGCGGGATCCATCACTGCGTGATGATCAAAGCGTTTCGCAACCGCCAGATAACGGGAATTTCCGGTGACGGCGGAGAGGTTGGTCAGAACTTCGTTCATGCCCCCGAATTCGATTTGCAAGGTTCGCTGCATTTGTTCTTCCGGGAGCCGGCCGGTGCGCCAGTCCGTCCAAGCAGCCATGCCCTCGAGCACCTGAAGCGCCTGCGGATTCTGCATGAGTTGGTTGACATCGAGCAAGCCAGCCATGATTTTATGGAGGGCATACCAGACGACCGCGGCCGGACGGCCCTGTTCAAGGTCGTCAAATCCCGATTCAGGGAATGCGGAAAGATAGCCCTTGTCGCCCAGCTGCGCCTGGCATTTTGCCAGCTCCGACACCATAGCGGTGGTCTTCGTCTTGATGCGGACATCGCCGGTGGAGGCATACATCTGGCTGCAAGCGGAAAGAAAATGACCGACATAATGGCCACGCCATCCGTTGGTGGGAGATTCGCGGATGTAGAGCGGTTCGGCCGACGACGGAAGTTTTGCGTTCACGCGGAAGTTATGCAGCAGGCGGTCAGAATCAAGGGCGAGGGCGTAGTTGAGAGTTTGTTCGCGCATCCGGAGCAGATCGGGGTCGAGGATCCTGACGTCTTCAAGACGGAATGGGATGGCGGTGGGGAGGGGAAGCGAGTGCATATCCGGCTGGTCGGCGCCGGTCAGATTCCATGGATCAAACTTCGATGAACCAAGCTTCAATGAATCAAGCGCCAAAGCCGCATCACGACCCATAGGTGGCGTAAGCGCTCTGCCGGCTGCTCTCGTCGCGGCAAGGGCCGTGCCGCCGTAGAGTACGCGGCGCAGAAAGTCACGTCTGATCACGGAAATATCCTACCACCTGAGCCGACGGGATTTTGACCGGACGATACGTAGTCCGGGGATGTTGACTTTACTTCAGTGACTTTTGGTACGGTCGGCGATGGGGGATGACAGGTCAACGAGAGGAAAAGACACGAAACGGACAGAATTGCACGCCAAGGAATGCAAGTCATTGATTTACAAAGGCCCTGGTCTATTCACGAACTGGGCCATGTTTGCACATTTCACGCATTCGTCAGCCATTGAAGATGTTAACCAGAGGGCGGATCAACAGTCGGCTTTATTCCGCTTGATAACTTCTGGCGCTGATTCCTTTTGGAATATTTGTAGTCCTTATTTGTTCCTGACAGAAAAAAGCACAGCTGCTCCCAACCCCCGTCGAATCTTCCTCCAGACCGGCGCCGCGCCACTGACCGGACACAAGATCTTAGTCCCGGGGCGTTCCTCATAAAATTGGTTTCCTGTCGAACTCAAAGCCAGGCGGTGGCGTCTGGCAATTGTAGGGAGAGATACAGATGCAGGAATTCACCTGGCCCGGTCGCACGGCGGAGACCGAGTTGGCGTTCGATCTTGAAAAAGCTGCCCTCAGGCGCGAGTTTGAACAGCGGCTCGAGGAGTGCGGCACGCTGGCGTTCCGGGTGGCGCGCGGAGTCTTGCGCAATGCAGCCGATGCAGAGGATGTCGCGCAGGAAGCAATTCTGCGTTCGTACCGTCGCTTTGAGCGACTCCGCGACCCCTCGCGGTTCCGGGCATGGCTGGTTCGAATCAGCTTCCGTCTCGCGCTGGATCATGGGCGTTCCGCGCGCCGCCGCGAACAGCGGGAAACCGCGTGGGCGACCGACATGCCGAAGCCGACCGCCGAGGACATCGCTGCGTCGAACGAATTCGGGCGGCGCTTACAACAAGCGATGGCGGCACTGTCAGAAAAATCACTCTGCGCCTGCACGCTTCCCAGCAGAACGGCGCAAAATACCGAGACCGTCAAGAAACGGACGATAGTCATACTCGACCGAACGAACCGCAAGAGTTTAACAAAATCGCGTGCTTGTGGGGAAATTTAGGGGAATCTATGGTTTAGAAAATCAGGCGCCTTCCAGAACCAATCTCGCAACATCTGCTCCGGTGCAGAAACTTTTAGGCTCCGCACGCTATATCCATTGCACAGCCGCAATAGGTCGAGCATCGCAACGAAGATCCAAAGCGGTGGCGTGTCGAGAACAGCGTGTGGCTTGCGTTAAGCGCTATTAACGCCAACTATGCGAATGGGGAGATAATTAGGGGTGGAAACAAAGCGCACGACTTTCGATCTTCAACCCACCCTCAAAGGCAGCCTGCTCGAACTCAGACCGCTTCGCGCCAGCGATTTCCAGCTTTTGTACGGGGTGGCTTCGGATCCATTGATTTGGGAGCAGCACCCGGTCATGGACCGCTGGAAAGAGGATGTGTTCCGAACATTCTTTCAGGAGTCTCTGGGTTCGGGCGGGGCACTGACGGCCGTTGACTGCAAACTCGGCAAAGCAATCGGATCGTCACCGTTTCACGGATACGACAAACAAAAAAGTGAAATCGAGATTGGCTGGACGTTTTTGGCGCGCTCGCACTGGGGCGGGACCTACAATCGGGAGATGAAAGAACTCATGTTGCGGCATGCGTTCGCTTTCGTGGATCGCGTCGTCTTTCTTGTCGGTCTGAACAACCTGCGTTCGCAGCGGGCAGTAGAGAAAATCGGCGGCACTGCCGTCGGTTCAAGACGCGGCGGAGGTGGTCGGGAAAGCATTGTTTACGAGATCACTATATCTTCGTTCAGAGAGAAGTTCCGCATGCAGTAGGTGTCAGGGCCTAACTGGGATCGCCAACGACCGTTTGAGGCCATTGCCGCAACCGGAAAGCCGCCCCTGAGAGACGACTGTTGCCTCGCCCTTCCGAAAGTGCTTCGCGCCGGCAACTTCCCCGTCAGATCACACGTGTCGACCCTGGTCATTGAGATTTCACAATAGTAATCCATACTTCTATATCCCCGATCACGGATAGCGTTGTATATGAGCCGCTGCGCCAGGGCACGTCCACGACGATAGCGCCGGCGGATCGACCTTCTCATCCCATCTAATATGTGGATGTGGAGTCGAGCAACCTTATCCGCAAATTGCTTCTGCCGAACCCCAATGAGTGCAATCGCGATGTACGCCAACTGCCAGCGTCGACAACATCGTTTTCACTCGGACCTGTCACTAGGTTCTGTGTCCGAAACACAGCCTGTAACCGTTACAGTCTTCAATGTCGAAATCGCGATTACCATAGGCTTGATCGCAGAGTTCTCGTGCGATCTTCACTCCTTTGGCCTTAAATTCGCTGCACAAGTCGTCGGCATTGTCGACCCAGACGTAGGCGTCCCAAGCGTCGCTAGCTGGATCAGCTAAACGGTTCGGCCGCTCTCCCCGCCTGGGTAAGCTGACTCAGCATAATAATGACTCCACCCCGACTGACCATGCAAAAACATGGAGGATCGCCCCAGAGACGTTCGTAGTGGAAGCCCAGGTTGTCGCGGTAGAAGTTAGCGGTGACCACTACATCACTACATCGTCGACGACGAAGTACGGTGCCACGCTCCAACGCATCTTATTTGCCATCACTCGCCCCCGGCATCTGAGAGCAATTCTGAAACGCTGGGTAGTAGTCCTTTAACGCCTTCTGCTCAGTACGGCTCGGGGACGGCACGCTCCATTCAACCTTTGTCACAACGGCTCTCGCCTGCCCATCTTGGATGAATGGCCTGTACTCCCATTTCTTCACGGCATCAACGAACGCTGGAGCGAGCATGGGATGTCCGTTTAGAGCGGTCACGGAACTAACCCTGCCTTCTGGAGAGATTGTGATGTCCAGCGCCACAGTGCCCCCAGCTCCCAGCGTCTTTGCAATTGTTGGGCGAAACCAGGCGATTGCGCTCACCGAGAATCGGTCCCGACTTCAGCCTGTCCCATTCCCGGATGTGCGCCATTCTCACTGTTCGATCTTCGTACCCAACCCCGCATACAAATAGTTCTCCCCATACGCCTTCTTCAATCGCGCAAACGCCGGTTCACCTGTGCAATGTCCCGGGGCAATCCTCCGCACGTTCCACTTCGTCTTTAAATTTTCCACCAGCACATCAATCTCTTCCACCGGCGTCGTCACCAGGTGCAATCCCCCGAACACAATCTCCGTTCTCGGATCGACCGCGCTTGCCGCTTCCAGAATCGCTTCAATCCCCGCGTGCGAGCACCCATCCACGAGCAGCAATCCGTTCGGTTTCTTGATCGCCAGCGTCAATTCCGGCAGCTCCAGCGTCCCTTTCTTCTGCGAAACTGTCCGCACCAGGAAAATCCCCGGCGATACTTCCCTCAATTGATCCACCAACACGAAATTCCCCGTGTCATACGGCTTGCCAAATGTGAAATGTTCCGGATCCGTTCCCCCGAAATACCGCATCTTCGCGGGCAAGCTCTCATCTGCCCGCAAAAACGTCGCCGGAATCGGCGCACCCCCAAATCCATTCGATCCATCCGCGGGCACGTATACAGTAACGTTCGGATTCACCTTTAGCACATATCTCAGACCCGTCGCGTGGTCTGCGTGCCGATGCGAAATCACCACAAAGTCCAGTTTCGTCAGGTCTATGCCCAGCGCCTTCGCGTTGTGTTCAAGAATCGCGGCATCATTCCCCGTGTCGAACAAAATTCGCTTTCCGTTGTGCTCCACAAAAGCGGAAAATCCCCAATCCTTCGTCAATTCCTTCGATTCCCCGAACGCGTCATAGAGGATCGTTACTTTATCCTGTGCCCCGCAGGGAACTGCCGCCACATACACCAGCAGAAAAGCCAAAATCTTCAAAGCGTGGATTCGCAATGAACACCTCCAACCGGAATTTCAGAGTTAGTATAGCAAGCTCGATGCCGATAGCTCCCGTTAACAGGCGTCAATTGCACTCATTGAGAATTGGCCGACCCTGGGTCAGTGAGAGTAATGGCGATGTCACGCCACCGATCAACAATTGAGCGAAGAACCTAATCGACGTGGCAGCGCCGGAAGTCATATTTGATCGCAACCGAAGTGTGGTGCATCTTCGACAACATTGCTTCTGGATTTGCCGTTCCAAATCCAGTAAGACTACGCCACCGATTGAACTGACCCGACGCATGAGCTGCTTAGAGAAGACATTTAACTGGCAAACAAATCACCGCCGGCGCGCAGCTCGCATACCGTCTTTGATCCGCTTCCTCGCTTCCTTTGGTCCCTTCACGGCAATCACGCGATACTGCTCACCACTCAGCTGGTGATAGTTCACAAAAAACTCTTCCAGTTCTCAGATTCTTGTTCAGAGCCCTCTTTTTAATTTCCGCCGCTTTTGCCGTACGGTATCCCAACTCAGCGGACAGCATTTCAGGTTCTACATTCCACTTCGGAGCAAGACGCCTCCGGTGGAAACGCCTAGAGATCCTTCTTTCGAGAAAGTTCGTTCCGCCGCGGCGCGTGCGCGCACCCTCAGGGAGATTATTGGGTATTGGCTGCCCGAGGATACCCGATTAGGTCTCCTCCGAGAAGCTGGCCTCGCGGACATTCATCCACCTATTCTGCGCGAGGTGGTGCTGCTCTCGCCCCGGAGGACATTGAAGCGGGTTATGCACCATCGTGTTGATCTTGCGCCGTTAGTTAGCCAGTTAGTTAGTCAATTAGTTTTTTGACAATCGATCTCCTGACGAACCTATCGCTCGGCTGGTCTACGAAGGCGACATCCGAGTGCCATCTGGACTACAAAGGTATCGTCGATCGCTTTCTTTCAATGGTTTGTCGATATCTCAGCGGCGAATCAGGCTTGTGGGCGACATATCTCGCCTCGCAACAGCGAAGTTGAGCCAATGTTCTGTGAAACTTCTCAATGGCGACTTTTCGCTTCGGAAGTGGGACTGATTGTTGCATGGGCCGCCGGACTGGTGACGCTCATTTGGTCGCCGTGGACGGCGGCTTCAAACTAGTTACTGCTGGCGTCGTTGATCTGGTTTGGTTGGCTAAGTCAGTCGCCGAGGAGAGAAAGGCTTATGCCGATGCTCGTAAGCCGGACACTAAGCATCGACTCTTAAGAGTATCTAACCAGACTCCACATTCACCTACAAGCGCGACCTTGTGGGAAAATCGCACCGCTGCAACTCTGCATCCTGTCTCGGTAGTGGCTGGAATTTGAAGCGGATCGGCTTGACGAGTGGTGAGATCGCACGCGTGAAGGAGGACGTGTGTGCTTGAGGGATCATTCCAACCGATGCACCTGTTCGTTCTCATCGTCCTACTGGCTGGCGTGCTTCTCGTCTTTCGAGTGCTTTGGCGTCTTGGTTCAAAGCTAAAATAGAAAAAATCCGATACCAGTCCTGTTCAAATTCAGCCACCACCGACTGTTTCCCTTATCTCTGCATCCTTGACAGCCACCACACGCGCGTGTATCGTTGCGCAATCTGGCGTGCGAGGTTCTGATTGGAGCTGTGTCGAGGTTTTGATTCCGATCGGCAATCGAGTGATCTGTTCTCGGCGAGCAAACGGCCAGAAGTAAACCCCTGCTTTTGTAAACGCCGCCGTCCCATTCACCGGCAGCGCCAACCCCAGGAGAGATCACTATGACCACCCGGCCTGCCGGCTCGGCTTCCCGTGCCTGTTGCGCATTCCTGCCCACCTTCTCCGTGGGTGACGCAGCTTTGGCTCGGGAGGGCTAGATTCCCGATACCGGACAAGAGGAGAAATCATGATGCGAAGATTAAGTACTTTGCTAACAATTGTTGCGCTTGTGTTGGCCGTAGTTATTGCCTGCCCAGCCCAGTCTCAGCTCTTGACCCGTCATGTTCGGGAAGTGACGCACAATGGGCAAGCTCCTGTAGTTGGGCATTTACCCGCAACACAGTCGATGCGCCTTGTCTTGGTTCTGCCGCTACGTAACCAGGAGGCGCTGGATAACTTTTTGCAGGAACTCTACACTCCGTCCAGCGCATCTTACCACCAGTTCCTCACGCTGGAAGAGTTCACCGCGAAGTTCGGTCCCAGTCAGAAAGATTATGACGCCGTAATTCGTTTCGCGGAAGCGAACAGATTCAAGGTGGTGGGTACTTCGCGCAATCGCCTGAACCTTGATGTCACCGGATCGGTGGCGAGCATCGAGCAGGCTTTTCACGTCACCATGGGCGTCTACCAGCACCCCACGGAAAGCCGCATCTTCTACGCTCCGGACCGCGAACCCACGCTGGACCTGCCGTTCCAGCTCTGGCACATCTCCGGATTGGACAACTATTCCATCCCGCGTCCAGCTCTCGTGCACAAAGATCTACACAAAGATCTAAGTGTGAAATCCAATGCTACGACCGGTTCCTGTCCTGAGCAATCATTCTGCGGCAGTGATATGAGGGCGGCCTATTACGAGGGAACAGCCCTCACCGGCAGCGGCCAGTCGCTCGGGTTGCTGGAGTATGCCGGAACCGATTTGGTCGACCTGGACACCTACTACGAGAACGTGGGTCAAACGTTATCCCTTACACCAACTCTCGTATCCACGGACGGAACCAGCACCAGTTGCGTCTATCCGAACTGTGATGACACCGAACAAACCCTAGACATGACGCAGGCTCTCGGCATGGCGCCGGGGTTGTCCAGCCTAGTGATGTACGTCGGATCTTCCGATGCGTCCATCTTCAACGCCATGGCCACCGCCAGCCCGCTCAATGCGCAGCTGAGCTCTTCCTGGACGTGGTATCCGGCGGATCCCAGCACGGACAACCCATATTTCGAGGAGTTCGCGGCGCAGGGTCAGAATCTGTTTCAAGCGGCCGGTGACGGTGGTAAGTGGTCGTCGTCTTCCTTAATTTACCCAGCCGATGATGTGTACCTCACGTCGGTTGGCGGCACGGACCTGGAGACTAGCGGCCCGGCCGGCCCTTGGAGTTCGGAAACGGCTTGGGCTGGCGGCGGCGGCGGCATTTCGCCGGACAAGTTTTCGATTCCCTTCTGGCAGACGACCACAGCCAGCGGCTGCTCCAATTGCTCCGTCACCTATCGCAACGGCCCGGACGTTTCGGCCAATTCGAATTTCACCTTTTACGTCTGCGCCGATCAAACCACCTGCACCGCGAACTATTGGGGCGGGACCAGTTTTGCGACCCCCATGTGGGCCGGCTACCTGGCTCTAGCCAATGAACAGGCTGTGAATGACGGTAAGTCCACGCTCGGCTTCATCAACCCTTCGCTTTATGGCGTTGGCTTAAGCTCGAGCTATGACACCGATTTCCACGACATCACCAGCGGCAGCAACGGCTATTCGGCCACAATCGGCTACGATTTGGCGACTGGTTGGGGCAGTCCGAACGGAAGCAACCTGATCAGTGGCCTGCTCAGCACAAGTAACACTCCCGGTTTCGGCCTTACGGCCTCGCCTGCTTCGCTTTCGTTGCTGCAGGGCAGCTCGGCAACATCCACGATCACAAGCACGGTGACGAACGGCTTTGACTCGGGCGTTTCCTTGTCTGCGACGGGCCAGCCCAAGGGCGTGTCCGTGACCTTTGGCCCAACCTCGATTACCGGGGCTGGAACTTCAACCATGACCATCACAGTAGGCTCATCGACAGTCACCGGCACGTATCTTATTCGGGTTCAGGGAACCTCCGGCACCATCTCGGAAATCGTCACGGTCTCCCTGACCGTGAACAAACTGCCTCCTGATTACACCATCAGCGCGTCGCCCACAACGATCAAGGTGGCAAGGGGTGGCTCCGGCACGTCAACCATCACCTCGACTGTTACTGGCGGTTTTGACTCGGCCGTTTCCTTATCGGCGACTGGCTACCCAATTGGCGTGACTGTAAGCTTCAGTCCTGCAACCATACCGGCGCCGGGCTCGGGGAAGTCGACCATGAAAGTTACAGTGGGTACCGGAGTCGCGCTCGGAAACCACACGATCACCATAGACGCCAAAGGCGCAGGACTGCCGCGTACGATTCAGGTCACACTCGACGTCCTCGACTAGGGAGGAGTGAACTCGTGTCGGCGGCACAGACAACCTCAAGAAGGGAGGACTACCACCTTGCGAAGCCCTCAAGCCGGAGGGTGATCAGCGCGGTATTCCTCCCTGTCTCTATGAACGGTAGCTGAAGGAGCGCAATCCCAGACTTCTAGTCTGGGTTAGCGACAGGTTTTGTCGGTCGGCTTGGAGTCGCATAATCCCTGCCGTGGTAAGGCGCAAGAGAGTAGACGGCAGCTTTACTTTTAGCCCTGGGGCGGGATTCGCCCACGAAATCGGGTAATGCCCGAGTCCGGAATCCCAGAGTTTCACTCTGGGAAGATCAACCCGTTTGCAGTCTCTAACCGCAGGATCCAGACCCCCTAAGGGGAAATTCACGAGGAGAACAAAATGGTAAAACCAGGACTTTTTTCGCTAGCGTTGGCGGCTGCCCTAATTTCGTTCGCCCAACCGGCGGCAGCGCAGAACTACACCCAAAAACCTGCTAAGCCCACGATTCAAGAATATGGACCGTTTCCCAACGTTAAGTCCCTGTCCCTAAAAGCCACCACCACAACAACCGCCGCCGCAAAATCTAATACCGCAGAATGCGGCAACCCGGCTAGCGCCTGCTTGTTCTACGGCGGCGACTTTGTGGACGACACGCTCGGCTCCCCCTTCTTGCCCAATGGCTTGGCCAACGAGAGTACGTTGCTTATACCCGGGACCCCGTACGGAGCCGCAACCTGGGTTCCGTTCACCGTACCGGCGGGCCAGACTTGGAACGTGACGGGACTCTTCACCAACAACCTGTCGACGTATGGCGTCCTCGACCAAGGAACCGAACCCACGGCTGTGGCCGCCTGGTCGATCAATCAGGAAGTGTTCCCAGGTAACGCTGGAATCGTTATCGATTCCGGGACTTCCCCGGCCACCAGCACCGCGACGGGTCGCGCCGCTTTTTCTCAGACCGAATTCACGGTTCAGGTGACGGGACTGAGCATCGTGCTGACGTCTGGTTCATACTGGATGTCCGTGGTTCCCGTATGTTCGAATACGGCCGACCCTTACTGCAACGGCGTGTTCTTTGTGAGCGACGTCGAATACATTAACACCACGCCCACACACGCCTATGGCCCGCCGGAGCCTGTGGATGCCTCGTACTTCGACTCCCCTGTCTTTGGCTTGAGTTTCGATCCCACCAACGGTTCGCCGGGCGCCTGCGCCGGCGAAGGCTGCGACGCGTTCTCGGCGGGCGTACTTGGGAAAAAGGCGGCGAAATAAAGTGGCGACCAACTGACTTTCAGTTGATCGAGATACGGGTGCTTAGAAGGGCGAAAAAGGGAGGCTCGACGGTTGTGGCTGTCGGACCTCCCTTTTTGCCTTTTTTGTGGGCCGCGTCGTTCCGCCGTAACCCTGCATGTCCGATCAGACACCAACGCTGCGCGCCCGCGGAAAGCCGCTCGAACTGGGAGTTCGCCACTGCCTGAGTTAGTTTGAAATGATTGGGAGAAGTGCGGTTGGCGGAACGTCCCAATAATTGCCAACGTAAACCATGCTGCCAGTGCCGCGGAGGTCAACGCTTTTGCCAGAGCTGTTGGCCCGCCACAACGACACTGTTGTTGGTATTGCCAACGATCGAGTCATTCAGGAAGTTGCATACGCAGTTTTGAATAGTGGTGCTCGCATTTATTCACTCCAGTGTTGATTGCGTGGACGTAACGGTTCGACGGTTGGCCTCCGAGTTGGCTGTTCCGTACCACAGGCGAATTCGTCGGCGCCGAGGAATGCGCGATGTAATAATTGCGGCCATCGTTTGCGCCACCGATGCCGGCGATACTAACGTTATTCATCTCCACGGTGTTACCACCCGCGCCCAGCAGCCACGGCGCAGTGGTTGAGCACGACCGTTGCGGCGCCGGTCAAAGGAATTTTTCCCGCTGGAAGCACGAGCTTGGTCCTGGCCGCGTCACATGCCGGCGGCTTTCGCAAGGGCGATATCGTCGGAGGTAATGCCATCGGCGGCAGGATTTGGAGGAATGTACTTCTCGCCATCGAGAGAACTGGAAGCGCTGGCGATATGAGCCGAAATGACCCACCAAAGAGAAGCGGCCACATGGAACAGAGCGAAGCGCCTGACGGTTATTGTGTTCACCGTTTCCTCCCTGGGCAATACTGCGGAGGGTGCGCAGCGGCGAAAACAGCACCGCCAACAAGGCCACGCCTATTCTCCCGTTGTTGAGAACCAGTGGCGCGCAAGCGATCTCTGCTATTAAGAACAGGAACCCACCCTCCGGCTAGAAACCCCGAGTTTATTGGAGAGTTGTGCGGGCGCGGAAGCGTTTTAGGAAAATCTAAAAAACGACTGGGGCGCAAACTGGAAATGAACGACCCGGAAAATCGGCTTCCGGGTTGCCTGAACAATTGTTGATGGCGAGGTTTCGCCGACCGGGTGCAGCAGGCGTGACGGTCTGTTATTGTCCTGGCTTCGCAATGTTTTCATATTTTTGTTTCGCCTCTTCAAAGTTCGCCAGAACCGCCTCCTTCTCCGCGTCAGTATTCCACGCAGCGCTGCTCTGCGCCGCCGAGATCAGCCGCTCCATCCAGGCCACGAAATACGCTGCATCCTCGGTATTGCGCAGCCGGGAACCCGTGACAGACACATAAACCGGACTGGTCGTCGCATACGGGTACAGATCTAAAATGGGATACTCCGCCTTATCACTGAACGCCCGCAGAATGCACCAACCACTGCCTTCGAGCGCCACCTGGCCTTCGGCATAAGCCGTAGTGCGATCAGCACCGAGCTCGAGTTCGCGGGCAACTTTCCCGTTGCAGACGATCTGCAGATGATCCACCGGCACAACGGAACCGAGCGCGGCCCGGAAAGAGACCTCCTGCGTCTTGTCGAGGTGGACCTCTCCTCCCGGTGTCTTTAGTCCGAGCTCAAAGCGCAGCAATGGTCCATTCGTGGCGAAAGTCCGTCCAGCTTTGATGGACTTGAGCCACGGCTCAAGCTTCAACGGTCCGGCGGGAGCTTCCGCGTATACCCGGTTCAACCCGATCGGCCCGCGCAGTGAGGCGTAATTCCCCATGAAGTCCGTTCCGGCTGCGGCCGGCAAGCGGAAACCACAGTTCAGCAGCTTGTACCAGACCGCTGCCGTGGACTTATGGTCGGAGAAGCCGACAACCTCGATATAGTCCACCTTGCCGAGCGCGACATCGGCGGGCAACTCCAACGTGACCGCGGTTTTCACGGGATCCGGTACGCTGTCCAGCGGATGCACATACCCGACCAGCGCTCCCTGTTCGTGTGCCAGATCAGCCACATTGGCATTCGCCGGGAACAAACTAGCTGCCTCGGTGTTGGGATATCCGGCATATCCCGGCAAGATCAGATTCCGCGTCAAGTTCAGAAGCCCGAGATGTCCCCAGTAACTGGTGTGAAATTCCTGCGCGTGCTGCAGCAGGTGATCTTCATTGGAGGCCGGATCTAGCTTCGGCGAAAAGTACGCGATATCGGGGAAACGCTGCTCTTTATTGACCACCAGATTTTCAATGATCGCCAAATTCTCGGCCGCCGCCTGTTCAATCAGATGCGACGGTGTGTTCCGATACGTGCCCGCATAGTTCATGTGGACGTGAGCGTCCCCGCTAACCCACCGCGTATCGGAACGGTGCCAATCGATGGGCCGCAGTGAAACCGTGGCTTCCGAAGTTTTTCCCGCCACAACCTCAACGCTTCGTTCCTCGAACCGGGATTCGAAGCCGCGCATGACTCCCACCTGCACTTTTCCCGACGGAACCGTTATGTCAGAGATTCCCAGGGTGTCAAAGTAGTGCGCTTCAAACCGACCCTCCCTGCGGTCAAAGCTGTCATCTGCTTCCATCCAGGCGTTATCTGGTGCATAAGCCCGGCCGTCTTCCGCCGTAACGAAGACTCGCGCCGCCACCGGCTTCCCGCTGGGGTCTGTCACTCGCAGGTGTAATTTTCCCATCGGCTTCAAGTACTTTCGCTCGCGAGCGATGATCCCGCTTTGCGCACCGCCGGGAATCGTTTGGATCCACAACGAGGTATTGCCGCCGCGGTTCGAGATGAACGCGATCCTTGACCCGTCCGGCGACCACCGCGGATTGATGTTGTCGTAATCGCCATAGGAAATCGGAAACGGGTCGCCACCCGCCGCTGGCATGACCCAAAGCTGGTGCCACGACTGTCCCAAATACGATGCGTACACCATGCGCTTGCCGTCTGGCGCAAAATCAGGGCGAGCCTTCCAGGTGGTTTCTTCGTAGTGGATTTCGTGCGCCTCCGCGCCGGGCTGGGCCTTCATCTGCCAGAAGCCGCCGGTACCGTGGATGTGTCCCCGATTCGAAATAAACAGAATCTCTGAGCCGTCACGCGACCACGCCGGGCTGATCTCGTGGTCCACGTTGCTGTAGTAGTAGCGAGGGAGCGGGCTGACATTCTCAGGGGTGAGTTGTTGAACGTCGCTCAATTCGCCGTCCTCGAATCGTCCGACGAAGATATGAAAGTGGCCTTTGTACGAAGTCGAAACGAACGCCAGCCGTTTTCCGTCGGGAGAGAACCGTGGTTCGAGATTCACCGCCCCCCCCGAGGTGAGCTGTCGCGCGCGCCCATCGCGCAGGTCGAGTACCCACAACTCCACGGCATCGTGGTCGTAGCGCCCAAAAATAACCCAACGCCCATCCGCCGACCAATCCGGCTGGTAGTCATAGCCTGGCCCGGCAGTCAGTTGGTTGGTGATTGTGCTCCCCACCTCCTGCCGCCACAGCGATCCTGACATCGAGTAAATCAGCGCCCGGGAATCAGGAGACCAGGCCACGGCGCTTGGTCCGGTAGTGAGCTGAGGCAGGTACATCTCGCGATAGTAGTAAGCATGCGGGAGATCAATTTGCTTGAGCACGGGCTCGCGCTGCGCCAGGCAGTTCCCGCATAACAGGAGGACAAAGATGCAAAGACGAATCATTCGAGATCGGAGCAAGGTTCCTCCGCAGCTTAGAAAACGGAACGGATTATACCGCGCCGGACCGGTTTCTCCGTGGGCAGAACACTGAGTGACCCCGGCGGCCCACCGCCTAATCGAGGCTACGCCGCATTTGGGCTGCGCTTCGATTGAAAACTGCGCGTTGCCAGCGGGCACCCATTGCATACAATGGATCGATGGAAACTCCGTTCGATGAATACTCCGCGCGGGTCCAGACGCACCTCGAGAACGTCTATGGAATCCGAGTCGTGACTCGGGACATTCCCGATCCGCTGACGGGGGATCTGGACGGATCGGAAATCGATATCGATTACGCGGTCACTCCAGAACAGAGACTGTTTCTGCTGGCGCACCTTTTTGGACACACCGTCCAGTGGAACGTGAACCCTGCATTGTTTGAAATTGGCCGGCAGTACCGACCTCCCGTGAATGAGGATGTGATTCCCGCGGTCATCGCTTATGAGCGAGAGGCCGCCTGTTACGGACTCGCGATGCTCCATGAGATTGGCATCATGGATATCGACCGATGGTTTTGTGACTACACTGCCTGTGACCAGGCATATCTGCTGCATTTTTATCGCACTGGTGAAAAGAGGGATTTCCGCAGCTTTTGGGCTGGTAATACTCCGCTGATACAACCGCAGCCGATTCCGCGCTTTACACCGACACGCCGGGCTTTCCGTATGGATGGAGTTGTGATTTAAAGGGATCGGGCCCAGCCACGGGCATCTCGCCCGTCCGGAGCATGGTGGCCGGTGCGCATTCTAGTTGGACGACTTTCTTGACAATGCGAGGAGTTCGTTGGTCTGCCGGATCAAATCAGCGCGGTCCATATCTCGGTATTTCTGAGGTAGCAGGCTCTTACTGGTGCACTCCAGGACGGCAACCAGATTCTGCAGATCGATTTCGGTTGGGTAGTAGGGCGGGATAAAATCTTCCAGGGCTGCTTTCAAGTCTTCGGTGTCGATGACGGACTTGTTTTGCAGACTGCTCCTCATGTGGCTGCGCACCAGGACCGCCTCGATATCGGCTCCCGACAGGTTGCCGGCCCGCGCCAGGAAAAAGGTTTCTACATCCTCCGGGAAAGGCTTCGTGCCGACTTTGCGCTGCATGGCGCGCAGCAGCGCGAGACGCTCTTCTTGCGTGTCGGGATAAAACAGCGCGATGTGTTCTTCGGCGCGACCCTGCCGCTTCAGGTCTACGGGTAACAGATCGGGGCGGCAGGTGAGGAGAAACCAGATCACCTTGCCTCTGTACTCGGTATTCCCCATGAACTGCGCGATCTGGGCGAACACACGGTTGCCAACCCCGCTATCGCCGGAACTGGAACGGTCTCCGAGTTGAGCGTCGGCTTCGTCCACGATCACCGCGATCGGACTCATGGCCTTGAGGAGGGTCAAAACCCGCTCCAAATTTCCTTCCGTCACCCCTTGCCACATACTGCGAAAATTCTTCAGGGTCACCGCCGGAATCCCAACTTCACCGGCAAAGCAAGTGGTGATGAAGGTTTTCCCCGTACCCACCGGCCCGCAGATTACGTACCCCATGGGCAGGACGTCGGTGTTGCCGGCATGGATGGCTTTGGCGGCATCCTGCAGCTTGCGCTTGGCTTGGTCATTTCCAGCCACAAAGGACAGGTCAAATCGGCTCTGCACAAACTCCAGCAGACCGCCGGACTCCGCTTCAATCAAATCCTTCTTACGGTCGGAGAGAAACTTTAGCGTGAGCGGTTGCCGATTCTGCACTGCATGGGAGATCAGACTCTGCAACTGAACCCGTTTCAAGCCCGCTCCGAGCGTCGCCAGGGTTTCATCGGTTACTTCGGAACCGGCGGGCAATTCCTGATTTTTCAATTGCGAGCGGATAAATTCCAGCCGATCGGCATAGTCGGGCAACGGAATCCCAATCGAAGAAACGCCTGGATGCTGAACGATGCTCGGGTTCAGCTCGATCTGATTCTCCGAGATAAGACAAATGGTGACATCTGCATTCAGAAAAGCCGAATTGCGCGCCCAGCGTTTGAGAATAACCAGGGCATTACGATCATCCGCGGACATGCTGGAAACATCGCCGGCGGGAGCGATGGTCTCGGCGAAATCAATCACCAGCCCGATCTTCTTGCCGTCGGCAATGCGCAGCCGGAGATAGTTGTCGAGCAGGTTCAATACCGCATCCGGATTGCGCGGCAGACCGCCTTTCGAATAGGTGGTGCCGTGAAAACTGTCGTAGCCTTCGAGCGCGCGGCGGAAGTCGGCTTGACTCTCCGCGGATCCGAAGTTCAGCCCGCCACGGTCGTAATGCAGAACCACGTCGCGCTGGCCGAAAAGCGCGCCGGAGAGAAATTCGTCAAGCGGAACGAAGGTTGTCGAGTCCTGACCGCGAAGCGGTACCAGGTCGCGCACATTTCCGTAGAGCACGAACAGAGCGAACGAACGCGAGTAGTACTTTTCGGAGAGTTCGCGCGCCCACCCGGGAAGTCCACCGAGATATTTCCCTAACGTTGTTGTGGTCGTGGCTATATTTGAGGGCATCTTGGGTTCGACATCAGTTCGAAATCCGTACACGATTGGGGCCCGAGGACGTAGAGGAATCGTCGATCGACATCAATCCGTCCAAGTCCGGCGACATGCCGCTGAAGATCGCTTCTACCTGCTGCACAGTCTGTTCGGTCTGTTCGACATCGTGCACCAGACTGTCCAACCGCTCGCTCACCTGCTGCGGATCGCGCATCGTCACCGATTGATCCCGCACCAACATCAGGACATCTTCTACCGCGGAGCATTGCGCGTCGACGACTTTGCGGTTCTCAGAAATCTTATCGAACTTCTCCAGACGCTTGGTGAGAATCTCAATGCGTTTTTTGTTGATTTCCTGGACTTTCGGCGGATCGCTGCTCAGAGCCTTTTGCAGGGAGGCGATCTCGTGCTTGATGCCATCCTGTTCGGCGCTCTTCACGTATTGCTGCTGCTGGGCTGCAGCCAACAAGAGCCGGGCATAGCCGCTCAGCAGGCCTTGCAGCCGCGCGTCGATTTGCTGCAAAAAGATTTGCGAGGTCGACGAAAACTGCGCGAAGTTGCCTCGGATGGCGCCACACACTTGCACGGCATGGACATAACGGCTCTGCATCACAGCGGGCAAGCTCGCGAGCATCTCGGTCAATTTCTGTTGGTGCTTCTGCTGTTCCTCGGCAAATTTCCAGGATTTTACCAGCCGCTGAAAACGCCAGTTGTGTGGAACGATGGCGAGATACATCAGTTCCAGTCCGCCCGCCAGGATAATCGGGAGAAAGCTCGCGCTCACCAGCGCAAATGCACCTGCACTCACCATGGCGATCCAGTTGTATTGCAGATGGAAGGCCTCTCTCACAAAGTTGATTTTGTCTTGCGGCGACGGAGCACCGAGCTGATCGTCTTCGGGCACGCCCTGGAGATCGGCGGGAGCCATTTAGACGCTCACCCGAACCTGGCCGCTGCCGGGAGCTTTGCGCAGTCGGCCGAGAACGTAGTTCGCCAACTCGTGAAACTCATTTCGTTCTTTTAGGCCCAGATCGCGAGGGCGATCGAAAGGGACTTGAACGTCTTCGATAATCGTTCCCGGATGCGCACTCATAACAAAGATCCTGTCGGCCAGGTACACCGCCTCGTCAACATCGTGGGTCACGAACAAGATCGTGCTGGCGGTTTCGTCCCACACTTTCAAGAGCAGTTGCTGCATCTCGCTGCGGGTTTGCGCATCGAGTGCGCCAAACGGTTCGTCCATCAAGATGACCGACGGACGAAGCGCCAGGGTGCGCGCAATCGCCACGCGCTGCTGCATGCCCCCCGAAAGCGTCTCGGGATAGGCGTTCTCAAAACCGCTAAGTCCAATATCCTGCACTAATTGCGCCACCGTCTCCTTACGCTGCTTTTCGGGGACGCCATTGATCTTCAAACCGTATGCTATGTTACCAGCCACAGTGAGCCAGGGAAACGAAGTGTACTTCTGAAACACCATGCCGCGGTCCTTTCCGGGACCGTGTACCGGCTGTTCACTCACCAGGATCTCACCAGTATCGGCCTGATCCAGGCCAGCGATCAAACGCAGCAGAGTAGACTTGCCACATCCGGAAGGACCGAGCAGAACGCGGAATTCCCCAATATCGCGCCCTTCACGGGAGTATGCATCCTCAATGTCAAAGTTGATGTTGTTGAGGGCGTCGACTTTCGAACCGTCCGCGCTGACAAACGACCGGCTGACCTTGCTGATCGTGATTTTCGATTTCTTAGGCTCCATATTCCTACGCCCGGTGCTTGGCCGCCTTCAGGTGTGCCGTTGCGCTGGGAACGGCCGCCCCACCTCCGGCCAGCGTGGAACTCGCTTTGCGCCAGGGGAAGAGAAGGCCTTCGAGAAACGTCAGCAGAAACCGGAAAAGAAAAGCGGCGATGCCGATGGCGATGATTCCGGCATAGACGCGATCGAAATCCAGCACTTTGCGAGCAGCCTCCACCATGTAACCCACGCCCTTGCGGGCATTCAACATCTCTGCCAGGATCACGTAGGTCCAGCCGATGTCGTAGAGGATTCGGAAGGACGAGAAAATCGCGGGGAACGACGCGCGGAACACGAGCCACAACACGTGCCGCTGTTTGGCTCCGAGCGTGTACGCAGTTTCCAGAAGCGCATTGTCTACCCGGTTGACCTCTTCGACGACCACTGCCAACAGGTAAAAGAACATTCCGAACCAGAGGAACGCAATTTTCTCGGTTTCGTCGATGCCAAACAGGGCGATGAACGCGGGAAGAAACGCGGTCAGGGGCATGGCGCGCATGGGGGCGGCGACGGGGTTGATGAGTTCGAAAAGCCAGCGGTAGCTGGACATCAGAATGCCAAGCGGGATGGCGACCACCGCGCACCAGAAGAATGCCTGGGCGATGCGCCACCAGCTCATGAATACGTTGCCGAGCAGATCGTATTCCGTCCACAACAATTTAAAGGATCGGATTACTCCGAGGGGCGTTGGCAGCAGTGAAAAGTGCGGGCCTTCCCAGTAGGGCAACAAGATCCAGAGCAATACGATGAAGCCCCAGGTGATAAACGGGGCAGCCCATCGGACCCAAGGCTGCACCTCTTTCCGAATGGTGAACCAATCGCTCATTGTCTGCTGTCGTTCGTTCGAATGGCTAGTTCTAAGCGCTAGCTCGATGGGTTGGCATAGACCTTGATGTCGGTGCGCCGATTCTTTTCGCGTCCTTCGGGCGTCGCATTGCTGGCGATCGGTTTGTCCGGACCATTGCCCGCCGTCCGTAGTCGCGCGGAAGGAAAGCCATATTTTTGCATCAGGTAGTTCTTGACTTCCTCGGCGCGGGCGTGGGAAAGCTGAATGTTATAAGCACGAGCGCCCGTCGAGTCGGTGTTGCCATCGATATCAACAATCGTGTTCTCATAGGCACGCATGGTGCCGGCAAGTTCATCGACAATGGCGCGCGAATCGAGGCTCATGGCGGAAGAATTAGGATCGAAGTAGATGGACCGATGTTGGGTCGCGATGGGAGTGGCTCCGCTCGGTGGCTCCTTGTATTCGATGGGCGCTTCGCTGGACGCCATGGAGAAGCTGTCGGCCAGCTTTTCGACGTAGCGGCGGTCCAGGCTATCTTCCGGATTGAAGGTGTGTTTAATGATCATCGATTCTCGATACATGTCCTGGGCCATGCCAAGAATGTTGGCGTAATCGGAATTTGATCCGGAGGTGCCCATGAA
>Ga0302326_10007563_pt1 | contig 24116 bp, 24 predicted proteins | sample Palsa_T0_3_FD_202264 | JGI IMG/M metagenome (GOLD analysis project Ga0302326, IMG submission 202264) | Peat permafrost microbial communities from Stordalen Mire near Abisko, Sweden - Palsa_T0_3 | ecosystem: Environmental > Terrestrial > Soil > Palsa > Peat permafrost | place: Sweden: Abisko... | reverse complement strand
TGCCGGCTCGACGCCGCCAGCGCGCTGGCGCGGCACAAACACACAGTGGCAGCGCTACGGGCTCAGTGCGTGGGACCAGACCCGGGTGGAGATCCGGTGCCGCGCCGCGCGTGCAGACGGTCGCGGGAATTCGGATCAATCATCTAGGCGCCAGGCAGCCCCTGGTGACGCACCAGGTCGAGCAACCAGCGTGCGGCGTCCGCGAGATTCGCGGCGATGTGCTCGGGCCGCGGGGCATCGAGACCGCGGCCAGGCGCGCCCGGATCGCCCGGCTCGCCGGGACCGATCAGGATCCCCAGGGCGCCGATCCTGGCCGCCGCGAGCATGTCCGACGGCTGGTCACCGACGACTACGCTGTCGGTCAGCCGTAGCCCCATCTCGCGCGCCGCCTGCTCGAACATGCCTACCTCCGGCTTACGGCAGCGGCAGCCGACGTCGTGCGGGCAGTGGTAGATGGCATCGATCCGGCCGCCGGCCTCGGCCACAGCCGCCCGCATGCGCTCGTGGATGTCGGCGAGGTCGCGGGCGGTCATGTGACCGAGGGCGATTCCGCGCTGGTTGGTGACGATGATGATCGGCAGCCGAGCCGCGGCGAGCAGCCTCAGGCCCTCGATCGCCCCGGGGAGGAACTCGAAGGCTGACCAAGAGGTTATATACACGCCCTCCGGGGCCTTGCGGTTGATCACCCCGTCCCGGTCGAGGAAGATCGCGCTCAGAGAGCCGCTCAGGCCAGGTCGCACTCGACAAGCTCGCACAGGACGTGGCCGATGAGTATGTGGCTCTCCTGGATCCGAGCGGCGCTGCGCGCGGGCACCCGCACGCACACGTCGACCATCGCCGCAAGCTTCCCACCGCCGGCGCCGGTGAGGCCAACGGTCCGCATCCCGATCTCCCGCGCCGCCTGCACCCCGGCCAGCACGTTGGCAGAGGTCCCGCCGGTGGAGATTGCGATCGCCACGTCGGCGGGTCCGCCGAGCGCTTCCACCTGGCGCGCGAACACCCGCTCGAATCCGAAGTCGTTCGCGATCGCGGTCAGCGCCGACACGTTGGCCGCGAGCGACAGGGCCGGCAGTCCACGCCGTTCACTCTGGAAGCGACCCACGAACTCCGCGGCGAGGTGGCCGGCATCGCTGGCGCTGCCGCCGTTACCGAAGAACAGCAGCTTGCCGCCACGAGCCAGGCAATCGGCGAGCGCGTTCGCAGCGAGCACGATCGACTCGAGCTGCGGCTCGTCGAGGAGCGCGGTCTGGGTGGCGACGCAGTCCCTGATGACGGCTGCGGCCACGGCCACGGCGTCAGTCTCCATCGGCCCGCCAGGTGCGCAAGCCGGCCGCCTCGAAGGCGAAGTCGTCGACGGTGGCGCCAAGCGATCGCATGCGCGCGGCCACCTCGTGCTTGCGGTCGTGGCGGCAGTACAGCAGCAGGTATCCGCCGCCGCCCGCGCCGGTGATCTTGCCGCCGAGCGCGCCCGCCGCACGCGCAGCCGTGTACAGCTCCTCGATGCGACTGGTCGAGATCCGCTCGGACATCCGCTTCTTCGCCTCCCAGGCCGTGTGCAGAAGCTCGGCGAAGTCGCCGAGCCGCCGCTGCAGAAGCGCGTTCTTCATCTCCACCGCCAGATCCTTCTGCGCCATCAGGCCCGCGGTCGCGTCGACATCGCCGCTCTCGTAGCGCCCCATCTGATCCTCGATGATCTGATCGCTCTGACGGGTCGTGCCGGTGAAGCACAGCAGCAGGTTGTGCTCGAGCTCGAGGATGATGTCCGGCGCGATCCGGAGCGGATTGACCACCACATGGTCGCCGTAAAGCTCGATGAAGTTGAAGCCGCCAAAGGTCGCCGCGTACTGATCCTGGCGCCCGCCACTGATGCCGAGCTCCTCGCGTTCGACGACGTGCGCCAATTCGGCAAGCTCGTAGTCCGTGACCGGAACGTTGCGAAACTCCGCCAGCACGCCGATCATGGCGACCATCATCGCCGAGGATGATCCGAGCCCCGATCCGGGGGGCGCGCTGGAGTGCAGGATCAGGTCGAACCCGACCTGATCGTCCCCGGTGAACCGTCTGATCGCGGCCTTGGCGAGATCGAGCTTGCCGTCGAAGACCGGTGTCTCGTCCGGCATCAGCTCGAGTGAGGAGCCGAAATCGTGAGAGTGGATCGTGATGGCCTGGTCCGTCCGTGGACGGAGCGTGCCGTACGCGTAGCGGTTGATCGTCGCGTTGAGTACCAGGCCCCCTTCGCGCGCAGGGAAGGGCGGAACGTCGGTGCCGCCACCGGCGAACGAGATCCGCAGCGGCGCCTTGGCCCTGATCAGCATCGGGCCCAGCGTACTGGTGTCCCGAGAAGAGACCCCTCGCCGTTCGCACAAGCCGGCTGCTCAGATTTGGTGACCCGAGGAATGCGCGCTAGTGCAATAACAGGAGATTCGTGTGCTCCCCGTCGGTTCGGTAGCGATCGCGTAGCGCCGGAACATCGTCGGCTTCGAGCACCCGAGCTCGACCATGGCTGGACGTGTCGACGACGGTGGTGAAGTGCTCCGCGACCAGACGCTCCAGCAGGTCGAGCCCCTCCGCGCGCCGCAAACCGTATGGCCAGTACTCGATCACCATCGGCGCTGCAGACGCCAGGAGATTGGGAGCGCCGGCCAGCACCTGCGCCTCGTGACCCTGCGCATCCATCCACACCAACGACACGTTTTGGGCTCGCAACTCGTCATCTAACCGCACCGAGGGAACACTGACCGTCCCACGCGCCTGCTCGTCATAGCTGCCAGGTGTATTGGTGAGCCGTACACGGTGGTCGCCGTGATTGTCGACGGAGAGCTCCATCGTGACCTCACCCGACACCTCGGAGACCGCGGCGGCACGCACGGTGACGCGATCCTGAAGGTCATTTACGAGCAGGTTCTGGCGCAACAACGCCACATTCGATGAGATTGGCTCAAAGGCGATCACCGGAGCGTGTGATGCGAGCATCAGCGTCGTCGTGCCGATGTTCGCGCCCACCTCAACAATCACACCCTCAGCCTGCCAGCCCGGGCGATACTGGTCGAGCTCGGCGAGAATGGCCTTGATGGATTGGTAGTCGTAGCCACCCTGGGTGAAGGTGTGCATCCCGACCGTCCGGTCCTGTGTGCTGACAAAAATACGCCCCAGATCGGAGTCGGTGGCGACGACGGGCGTGAAGCGCTCGGCGAGCCTGAAGAACCAATAACGCCGCTGAGCCGCCCTGTGCGCGGCATCCGCGGTCGCGTACGTAGAAAGCTCTCGTCCTCGTCCAAGCTGGCGGCTCAGCCACTGTTCCCTTGGCATCTGGGGAGCGTAGCCGCCGGACTGCCTGGTCGCATTCAGCGAACAGCCCCGGCTCGCCGTTCTAGGCGCCGATCCGCTTGGATATGCGCGATGTTCCCCGTATCCACGCGGCGAAGGCTCGCGCAGCCGATCACCGACGCGATCCGCGCCCGTATCCCGAGCGCGCGCGGGAAGCTGCTACGACCGCTGGTCCGGTTCCAGGAGATGCGCTTCCCCACCTTCGACGACGCCGTCCACGAGTCGATCGCGATCTCGGACGACTACTTCCGCTACACGACCCTGGGCTTGGCGGTTCAGCGGGTGCTGGATGAGGAGATCCCGGGCGCGCTGGCGGAGGTGGGGGTCTGGCGAGGAGAGACCAGCAGCCTCCTGCACCGGCTGGCGCCCACCCGGAGGCTGTACCTATTCGACACGTTCGCGGGCTTCCCGGAGCGCGATCTGCCCCCCGGGCATCAGGATCTGCGCTTTCGGGACACCAGTCTCGAATCGGTGCGGCGTCGTGTCGGGCCCTCGCCCAACGTCCTGCTCCGGCCCGGCTATGTTCCCGAGGTGCTGCAGGACGTGGCGGGCGAGCGGTTCGCGTTCGTGCTGCTCGACCTCGACCTGTTCGAACCTACGCGCGCGAGCCTCGAGTTCTTCTATCCGCGGCTGGCCCCGGGGGCGTACCTGATCGTCCATGACTACAACAACGACGAGTCCGACTGGGCATGCAAGCGAGCGCTGGACGGCTTCCTGGCAGACAAGCCGGAGCGCCTGACAGAACTGGGCGACGTCTGGGGCTCGGCCCTTATCCGCCGCGCCGGGTAGAGATGCGCGTCCTGCACATGACACCGGAGCTCCCGTTCGAGCCGGGCGGCGGGGGCGGCCGCGGCCGTGAGTACTTCCTGTGCCGCCGGCTGGTCGAGCTGGGTCACCAGGTGCTCAACATCTCACCGGTGCTTCCGTCCGAGGCGCACTGGGCCGAGGCGCTGCGCGACGTCGGCGTGGAGAACTGGGTGGTTCAGCGTCCCGCATCGCATGTACGTGAAGTCGCGGCTGCCGTCGCGGCTGATCCCGCCGTCCTGGCCGCCGCCGCCGTCGTTCCGGTACGAGCCCTGGAGATGAGGATCTTCTGGCTCGGGCTCCGTGGGCTGGCCGAGCGAGCCGCGTCCGAATGGCGCCCGGACGTGGCCGTCGTCGGCCATGACATGGCCGCGGGATGGGCGCGAGGGCTGCCGGGGTCCGTCCCGGCGGTGCTGACGCTGCACAACCTGACCTGGCATTGGTATCGCTCGCGTGCCCGCCGGAGCCGCCAGCCCGCGGCGACGGTGCTACGCGCCGAGGCAGCGCGTTACCGGCGATATCTGCTGGCGCAGCTGCCACGCTACAGCGCCGCGGTCGCCGTCTCGACAATCGAGGCGGAGGAGCTTCGACGGACGGTCGAGACGCCGGTCTCGGTGATCCCGACAGGAGTTGATACGCAAGCCCTGCGCCCCGCACCCGAGCAGGAAGGCCCACCAAGGCTCGTGTTCACCGGGACGCTCGGCTATCCCCCCAACAGTGAGGGCATCCGCTGGTTCGCCGATCACGTCTGGCCCGAAGTGCGCCGCCACGTGCCTGACGTCCAGCTCGATGTCGTCGGACGCGACCCGCCACCGAGCGTGCAGGAGCTCGGTCACCGCGAGGGAATCAACATGATCGGGCCGGTGCCGGTGATGGATCCCTATTTTGCCCGCGCCCACGCCGTCGTCGTGCCGATTCTCACGGGCGCTGGAATCCGCGTGAAGATCGTCGAAGCGATGGCGGCGGGGCGCGCCGTGGTCTCCACCTCGCTGGGCTGGGAGGGACTCCCGCACGTGCAACCGGACCGCCATCTGCTGGTGGCCGATGACCCGATCGAGTTCGCAATGGCCGCCGTTCGCCTCCTGGAGCAGCCCGATCTGCGCCACCGGATCGCGCGCGACGCGCGGCTGCTCGCCGAGCGTCAATACGACTGGCGCCGCTTGGGCGACGAGCAGGAGGAAGTCCTGCGCGGTGTGCTCGAGCGGTCGCGGACCCCTGGGGTCGTCGGGACGCCGGCACGATGAGCTTCGCGGCGACCGTCTCCGAAACTCGTGCGCGCGCCACGACCGAGCTGTCGTATCTGGTCTTCGGACACGCGCACCGGCGTCGCAGCTTTACCGTCAGCGGACGTCGCTATCGCTATCACGCACATCGATACAACGCGACCTGGACGAACGAGCGCACCGTCGAGCTTCCGATCGTGATCTCGACGATGCGCGAGCACGCCGGCGCCCGGGTGCTCGAGGTGGGTAACGTGCTCGCCCACTACGGGATCCGTGGGCACGAGATCGTTGACAAGTATGAGGACGCCCCGGGAGTCGTCAACGCCGACATCCTGGCATTCACCCCGGATACGGACTACCAACTGATTGTGTCGATCTCGACGCTTGAGCACATCGGCTTTGAAGAGGAACTCCGCGATCCGGGCAAACCGGCACGGGTGCTCGAACATCTGACGGGACTGTTGGCACCGGAAGGTATGCTCCTCGTCACCTTCCCCCTGGGCTACAACCCCGCGCTCGACGCTCAGGTGCGGGCCGGCTCGCTGCCGTTAGGGCAAACGCAATACCTGCGACGCATCTCACGCGACAACCGCTGGAAAGAAGTCGCGTTGTCCGATTTGAACGATCCGCGCTACGGCACTCCCTACCCGAAGGCCAACGCCCTGGCGGTCGCGAGGGCACACGTGTCAGACTCTCCACGCTAGTGGCCCCGACCCAGCGCTTCCGCGAACTCCTTGCCAATCCGCCCATTCTGCACGGAAGCACTACGCACGCGCTCGTGCTGGCGTCGCTCGAATGGATCGACCGGCTCCCCCGTCCCATCCGGACGCTCGAGACTGGCTGTGGGCTTAGCACTCTGGTATTCGTGCTGCGTGGCGATGAGCACGTATGCATCACGCCGTATGTCGACGAATCCAATCGAGTGCTCGAGTACTGCACCGAGCGCGGCTTAGATGCGAGCCGCGTCACGTTCGAGATCGAGCGTTCGGAGATCGTCCTTCCGACCCTGGAGGCAAGTCCGTTTGATTTGGTTCTCCTAGACGGCTCACACGCGTTTCCGAATGTATTCGTTGACTATTTCTACTCCGCCTCGATGCTGAGCGTGGGCGGCACGCTGATCGTCGATGACGTGCATCTCTGGACCGGCAAGATCCTGCGGGATTTCCTGTGCACGGAACCGGAGTGGGAGATCCTGGAGGAGTGGGACGGGCGAACAGCCGCCTTTCGAAAGCTTGCCGAGTTGGAGTCGCGCGATTGGTTCGATCAACCCTACGTGCGTGATCGCAGCACTCCAACACGCACCCGAGCCAGGATGGCTCTGTCGCTAATAAAGCAGCGCGATCTGACCACATTGGGGCAGTACGCGCGAGGGGTCGTCCGCCCAGCACCGCGCGGATGACCTCGGACGGCGTATCTCGCCCCAGTCACACGGCACGGCAGTAGACGTACCAGCTCTTGGCCCAGATCCGGTTACCGATCGCTTCTACAGCTCCGAGCAGACCGACGAACCGCAGTACACGCCATACCGCCCCGATGGCGTAATCGACGAATTCATGCTCCAGGATCGCTCCGGTGTGATCTGCCCGGCTTCGCAGAGAAGCATGGAACACCCAGGAGATGGCGGGCCGAAAGTTCCGGCCCTCCCAGCGCTCGATCTTCAGTCCGGCACGGTCGATCAGGCGCTGAAGCTCGGGCTTGGTGAAGATCCGCTCATGGGTGGCGTTCTCGGCGTAGCGAGGGTGGAGGCGCCAGAACACGAGCTCGGTATACGAAGTGGGGACTGACAGACACAGCAGGCCTCCCGGCGCCAGGACCCTTCGTAGTTCGGCGAGGGCCGCAGCGGGCTCGGGCACGTGCTCGAGCACCTCGGTCATAACCACATGGGTGACCTCGCCGTCGGCAAATGGCAGCCTGTCGGCGAGGCCGTCGACGACGGACGAGGCCGGATCGATGCCTTCCAGGCGGTCGCGGAACCGCTCCCGCAGGTAGCCGGCCGGTTCGACGCCTGTCACGTGCATTCCCGACCGCGCCAGCAACTCGGCGAGTGCACCATCCCCGCAACCGACATCGACTATGCGGTCGCCGGGACCGGCCTCGAGCGCCTCGAGGTCGATGTTGCCAACGCGCTTGCCGGCGCGGTGGTTGCTCACCCGAGGATCCCGGCAGGGACGAGAATCGACGTGCGGACGGTCGCGAGAAAGTTCTCCTTGCTGAATCGCGATGCGCTACGCACGGCCTCGGTGCGCAGACGCTGCGTCTGCTCGGTGTCGGTGATGAGCTCGGCGGTGATCGAGATGAGCTCCTCCACCGTGCTCCAAAGCCGCCCGTCGCTGCCGTCGGAGACGATCTCCCGCTGTCCGCCCAGCGAGACGACGATCGGCACGCATCCGTGCGCCATGGCTTCGACCGTCGTGATGCCGAAGTGCTCGCGTCGCTCGGGTCGCGACTCGCCATAGCCGGCTGCATGCCAGAAGAGCGCACCGCGCCGATACAGATCTTCCAGCACCGTGGCCTCGGCGTTGGGATGAAAATGGACGGCGAGTCCCCGAGCGCGTGCACGCAGCGCGTCGAGGTGAGCGGCTGAGGCGGGGTCCGCATGGACCCCACCCACGAGATGCAGCTCCCACCCGTCGGCGAGCCCGCTCGATTCCAGTTGCCGCCAAGCGTCGATGAGCACATCGTGCTTCTTATTGTTGGCGTCCGCCGCGGGGAAGAACCTGCCGACCGCGAGGACCTTCCGCTCCCTGTCCGCCGCCGATGCGGCAGCTGGTATGTCGACCGGGGGAGCCACGACGAGCGGATCCCGGACCTCGAGGCGCTCGCTCACCTCGCCTGCGACGAACGACGAGTAACAGACCACACTGTCGTAGGAGGCTAACCGGCGCCTGCGCTCAAACCGGCGCGCCACCGAGAACACGCCGCCGTCACTGAGGCTGGCAAATGGAAACTGGACGATCACGACTGAGCGCCGCGCGAGGGAAAGCGGGGGGAAGTGATTAGCCAGCACTACCAGTAAATCCCAGCCAGCGCTGAGCGGCGTCGCCGACAGGTGTGTCGCCCGCCGCCAGCGCAGACTGCGCGGATCGACACTGATATTGAGGCGCCGCCACAGGGCGAGCTCGGGGCGCATCGGGCTCATCAGCAGTACCTCATGCCGTGAGTCCCGCGCCACGTCCTCGAGGATGGCGAGAAGGAACTTCTCGCCGCCTCCCAGCACGTCAAGGTATGGATCGTAGAAGGCGACTCTCGGCACTAGACCTGCTCGGTGACGGCGCGCTCTAGCTCGGCGTAGGCGCGCGCGACCGCGTCGCCCTGCTGACGCTCCCACAGCATCACGCTGGTACAGAACAGGGCGAACGGTTGGTAGAAGCCCTCCACAAGGCCGGGCATTCCGTCGCGCCACGCGGAGCGGCGCACCATGCGCCTGGCAAACTCGATCGCCAGTACACGGAGGAGTGTCAATGCCGTGACCCGCGGCGCACCCGTGGCGTGACGCTCGGCGGAATCGATCGCCCCGTAGTTCACCGTCTTGAGAAGGTTGTGCTCGATCGATCTGTGCGAGAAGTGCCAGCGTTCTCCGCCGAGCGACCCGATCCGCTCAGGTGGGATCTCGAGCGTCTCATGGAGATCGCCCGTGTGCCTCGCGTGGTCTCGTCTGACGATCTTCACATGGCTCTCGCGCCAACCTCCGTGGTCCATCCTCCGTCCCCAGAAGAAGTTCACGGTAGGGGAGCGGAAGGCCCACATATCCGAGCCCCGGCCCAGCGCATCGACGAGCTCGCGCGCCAGCCCGGGAGTCACGCGCTCGTCTCCATCGCAGAACACGATCCAGTCACCGCTCGCGCGGTCAACGCCTGCGTTCTTCAGTGCCGCAAAGCCCTCGAACGCGACTCGATGCACGTTCTCCGTATAACGGCGCGCGATCTCCTCGGTACGATCGGCGCTCCGATCGTCGATGACAACGACGATCTCGTCGCAGAAACCAAGCGTGCGCAGCGCGCCCTCGATCATCGGCTCCTCGTCGCGGAGGGCAAGAACAGCGGAGAGCATCATGCGCGAGGCGGAGTACGAAGTAGCCAGGTCGGCAGGGGAAGCCGGTCGACGATAGGTGCGGGGAGCCCCCCGAGACGGAGCAGAAGGGCAGCGTACACGACCGCTCCGAGCGTCCCGCCCAGCACAATGGTCAGGACGGGCCGGCCGTGGAGGGGCAAGGCGAACTTCACTGCCGCCAGAACACCGAGTCCCAATCCCGCGGCGAGAATCCGGAGGTGCGGCGCCCCCGGGGGCGACCCGACGACGCGGATGCAGTAGGAGCGTACGAGCAGGAGCCCTACCACTTCGCTGACGACCACGGCGATCGCTGCGCCCGACGGACCCAGCGGTGGGATCAGCACCAGGTTCGCCAGTAGATTCACCCCGAGCGGTCCGATCCCGAGCCAGAACAGGGTGCGTTGGCGCCCCAACGCCATCAGCGCGTTGCCGTACACGCCGGATACGTACGAGATGCCGAGTGCCGCCGACAGAATCGCAAGGCATGGAGCCGCCGCGGCGTACTTCTGCCCCCCCAGGAACACCACCAGCTGAGGCGAGAAGATTGCCGGCAGCGCGGCCACCAGCAACCCGATCGCCTCGAGTCCTGCGACCGCCACTCCGATCAGCGCCGCCAGCCGAGCGGGATCGTCCTCACTGCGTGCGATCGAGGGAAAGAGGGCCAGCATCACATAGGAGGGCAACACCATCAGCCCTTCGATCACCCTGTATGCGAGTCCGTAGCGGGCGACGTCTATGTCGGATTTCATCCACGACAGCAGCAGGACATCGAGTCGGAAGTACAGGTAGTTGAGGAGCAGCACACCCCCGAGCGGGAGCGCCACCTGCATGAGCTTGATCGCAGTTCGGTGCTGATACTGAACTCGGGCACCGGTGGCCAACGCGATCGCGGCCATTGTCAGCGCCTGCACGACGTAACCGGCGGCGATCGCGATGACCACGGCCCGATAGCCGAGGCCCCCCGCCACGGCCGCGCCGGTGAATGCCGCCATCCCCACCGCCAAGGCGACGTCTCCACACGCAATCAGATATCCCCGTTGCCGTGCAATCAGGAATGCGCGGGCCGCGCCGGTTATGGGCGCGACGACCACCTGCACCAGCAGGATCTCGATCGCCTCACGCGTCGCCGCATAACCCGCGCCCGGATAGACGATCCTCATCGCCAGGAGACCCAGCCCAACGGCAACGACCGCCAAAGCCGTGCCCATCCCAAGGACGTTTCCCAGGACCACTCGCTCGCGGGCGGGCGCCCGCGAAATCTCACGCGTCGCCGCTGTCGAAAGCCCCAGGTCAGTGAGGAGGGCGAACAGCGAGGCGTACGCCATCCCGGCGGTCAGAGCGCCGAACGCGCCGACAGGCAGGTAGCGCGACGCGAGGCTGAGCGCAACGACGCCGGCGACCAGCGCGACCACGCGTGCACCGGCAAGCGTGATCGTGGTGAGCAGGACGCTATGAGCAAGCCGATCACTCCCCTGCGCGGGGACCGGGGTCTGCGCCTCCGTGGTCACCCGCCGCCCTGCCTCGCCCGCAGCCAAGCCGATATCCGGGTCTCGAACGACGCTGCCGTGGCCGGTCCGAGCAACACGCGGGTGAGCGGGAGGAGCGTGAACCGCGCGAGGATCAGCGCGGCCGAGATCGTCGCGACGACGAGGCGCGCGGTCGGGTTCATCCGGCCGTAGGCGCCGGCGCCGAGCGTGATTTCGGCCCATAGGCGAGCGGCCATCACGGCGTGATGGTGGCGCGCAGCGGCGCCTCGCATCCCGAAGCTCTGTGCCAGCCGCGAGCCGTCAGCGCCCAGACCGGTCAGCGAGCGGTGGATGTGGACCTCGCTCAGGGTTCGTACGCGCCCGCGCGCCGCGACGCCGGCGATCAGCATCCAGTCGCCCCCGACGCCTGGCGGAAAGCCGGCTTCCAGCAGCTCGGCGCGCCGGAAGACGCCGAACAGGGGCCCGTTGACGCTGACGGACGCGAAGTACTGCATCAAGCGTACGCCGGCGCGAGCCGACGCCAGGTTCGTCGGCCGCTCGTCGATCACGTGCGCGGCCCCCCGGTAATAGCGGGCGAGGCCGCAGACGAGTGCCGTGGCCGGGTCCGCGCTCAGGGCGGCGACGCAGCGTGACACGTACTCGCCGTCGATCCAGTCATCGTCAGAGAGCCACATGAAGTAGTCGCCGCGCGCCGCCTCGAGCACCCATTGATAGTTGGCCGCGTGGCCGAGGTTCCGCGGCTGGGTGACAAAGCGCAACCGGGCATCGGCAGCTGCGAGCCGCTCGAGAACCTGCCGCACGGAGACGCCCGGAGAGGCGTCGTCGGAGACGAGCACCTCGATCCTCGGATAGTCCTGGGCAAGCGCCGAGGTCACGGCGCGCTCGAGCTCGCCCGGCCGGTCATAGGCGGGAATCCCGACCGTGACCAGTGGAGGGCGCTCGACGGCCGGGGGAGATTCGCTTCCTCGAGTCATCAGAGACACCGGCAGTAGCCTACGGCGCGCCATGCATGTCGGGCTCAACCTCGTGTTCCTGGTTCCCGGCGAGACCGGCGGCACCGAGGTGTACGCCCGCGAGCTGATTCCGGAGCTCGTCGCCGCGGCGCCGCACGCGCGCTTCACCGCGTTCGTGAGTCAGGAGGCCGCCGCCGCGGCGGATGCGCCATGGGGCGAGCTGATCCCGGCGATCACCGTGCCCGTGCGAGCACGCAACCGTGCGGAGTGGGTTCGCGGCGAGCAGCAGCTGCTGCCGCCGCTCGCGGCCAAGGCGGGCGTCGATCTCGTGCACAGCCTCGCCAACACGTCACCTGCGTGGGGGCGATTCCGTCGCGTGGTGACGATTCACGATCTCGCCTACCGCGTCTTGCCCGAGGCGCACCTCGGCCTGCTCGGACTCGGAATGCGCGTGCTCGTGCCGCTCGCCGCCCGCCGCTCGGACCGGGTCATCGTTGACGCCGAGAGCACCGGCGAAGACCTCCGCCGGCTGCTCCGGGTCTCGCCGGCGAAGATCGACGCAGTCCCGCTTGGCGTTGGCTCGCGTCCCCGCGCGCAGCCGCTGCCGGAGCCCGCGCTTCGGTCCCGGCTTGGCGCCGGCGAACGGCCGATCGTGCTGTGTGTCGCGGCATTGCGCCCGCACAAGAACCTGATGCGATTACTGGGCGCGCTGGCACTGATCGACGCCGGGCGCCGGCCGTTGCTCGCAGTTCCCGGCTATCCCACGCGCCACGAGGAGGAGCTTCGACGCCGTGCGGCAGAGCTCGGCGTCACGAGCGATGTGCGGATTCTCGGGTGGGTCGATGCCACCGAACTCGAGGGGCTCTATGCGGCTGCCGCGTGCTTCGTCTTTCCCTCGCTGTACGAGGGGTTCGGGTTGCCCGTGCTCGAGGCGATGTCCCGGGGCCTACCCGTCGCCTGCTCTGGCCGCGCCTCGCTCGGCGAGGTCGCGGGCGATGATGCACTTCTGTTCGATCCTGAGTCCGAGCCGGCGATCGCGGCCGCGATCGAGCGTCTGCTCGATGACCCCGCGGAGGCCGAGCGCCTGCGCGCGGCGGGTCGCGAGCGCGCCGCGCGCTTCAGCTGGGCGGCGACGGCCGCAGGCACGCTCGCCTGCTACGAGCGCACGCTCACCGGTTCGTAGGCGCCGAGCGCCGGTCCAGCCGGCACGTCTGGCATGCGAAGCTGTCGGTGAAGCTGTGCGGGTCTGGGTTGTACGGCACGGTCGTCTCGAAGCAGATCGTGCGTATGCGTGCGAGCTGCTCGGCGGGGATCGCACGGAGGGTGTCCATTTCAGCTCCCTCGGTGTCGATCTTCAAGAGGTCGATCTCTTCCTCGAGCGCGAGCACCTCGCCGATCACGTCCGCCACGGCCAGGCACGGCACGCGGATCCGCTCTTCGCCGGCGACGCCGATGCCGCCGTAGCGGCCCGTCGGCTCGACCGTGAAATCGACGGTTCCGGCAGCGGCGCCGACGGCGACCCGCTGGAGGCTGAAGCGCTCCTCGTAGCCGGCCAGATTCGCACACAAGCGCTCGATATTGCGCGGGACCGGCTCGTACAGATAGCAGCGTGACGTGCGGTTGCGGGTGAGAAAGTAGAGCGCACTGATGCCGATGTTCGAACCGACGTCGACCACGATGCCGAGATCGGGACCGGCGCGATAGTCCTCGCGCCCGAAGATCTCGTGGACTGTGAAGATGTCGTGGTGCGAGTAGACCACCGGTGCGACCGTGCCGGTCGGCGTGCGAACCTGGCACACGGAGGGGTAGCGGCCGCCGCCGATGAAGTAGCGCTTGGCGACCACGGGGAATGCCGGATAGAGACGGATCATGCGTGCCAGCGCGACGTAGTGCTCGCGCTCGAGAATCGACTCGACGATCAGGCGTGGGGGACGACCGCCGAGCATCACGCCTCCCCATAGGCGCGCGCGACGATCTCGAGCGAGTGCCCGATCGAGAGCCGGCGCGCGTTGGCCTCGAACCAGCCGGCGGTCGAGCGCCGCAGCATCTCGCCCCCTTCGTGGACGCTGACGATCGCGGCGGCGAGGTCCGCCGGCGACGCGGACGGCGCGATGAACCCGTTCTCGCCCTCCGCGAGGAGCTCAACCGCGGCGTTGTCGCGGTCGGCGACCACGATGCTCGGCGTGCCGTGTGCCGCGGCCTCGATCACAACCAGTCCATACCCTTCCCGCCGGGAGGGCAGCAGCATGCACAGTGCTCGCGCCAGCAGGTCCTGGACCGTCTCGGTTGCGACGAAGCCCGGCACCTCGACCGCGTCGCCGAGGCCGAGCTCGGCGACGAGCCGCAGGACCTCGGGCCGCTCCGGTCCGTCCCCGAGAATCGTGGCGCGCAACTCAGGAATGCTCATGCGAGCCAGCGCGAGCGCAGGCAGGATCGCCGGCACCCGCTTCTCGGGGATGTGTCGTCCGGCGAACAGGACGAGTGGATCGGCAGCCCGCAGCGGCGGGGTATCGAGCGGTCCGTCGTATTCACCGGGGAGCGTCGTGACCTCCCCCCTGATCCCCTCGTCGCGCAGCCGTGCCGCATGCAGGCGAGAGAAGCAGAACGCGCGCTGGGGCACCCGCGCGCAGGCGAGCTGCACGATCCAGCCGATCGTGCCGGCGACGGGTCCCAGGTACTCCCGCCAGTAGTCACGCGTCCACACCTCATGCCAGTCGACGATGAGGCGGTACCCAGCCAGCGGCCGCGCGACCGCGGCAGCGAGCAGCGAGAAGTAGGGGAAGGATGCGGTGTGGACCACGTCGTAGCGGCGCTGATGGCGCAGCAGGTGCCAGAGCACGCCGGCGCCGAAAACCAGCGGCGGCAAGATTCGTCGCCTCCCCGGCGAGGAGTACAGGTGCATCCTTGGCCCGACCGCACGCACGTCGACGCCCTCCACACCTGGATCCACCCCCCTGTCCCACTGGCGCAGCGTGAGGTATGTGACCTCGTGCCCATCTCCGGCCAGGCGCTGCGCGAGGCTGCGGTACCAGCGTTCGGCGCCACCGACGGTGTGCGGGTACAGGCAGTCGTAGACGAGACAGATACGCATCTGCAGGCGCAGGTTGGCACAGGAAGCCGCGACTTGAGGCCGCTCGCGCAGGCGCCGCCGGCGGGCCTACTTCACTAGACCGTCGTCACGGTCCGGGCGACGGTCGTCGCCGTCCGGGCGACGCAGCCCGAGAATCGAAAGCAGGAACGAGGAGAAGAAGATCTGAATGCCGATGATGATCAGCGTCGCGGCCAGCACCGCGAGGTTCTCCTCGGAGAGCCGGCCGAAGCCGTGAGTGATCCAGTCGATCACGATCCATGTGCCGATCGCGATGCCGGCGAGGGCGATGCCGCCTCCGATCAGAAGACCGTGCTCGAGCTTGTAGCGCGCGCGCATTCGGTCGAACCAGCGGTCCTGCTCACCCATGAAATACGTGCCATAAGCGTGCGCGCAGATACCGAGAGCCAGGACCTGCGTGCCGACGATCGCCAGTAGCGCGCCGGCGAGCAGGGCGTGGATGTCCCAGGCGCGGCCGAAGATGCCCAGATGGGCGATGACGACCAGTTCGACGAGCGCGCCGAGGACCGCCATCACGGCACCGGGCAGAATGAACAGATGGTTGGGCGAGTGGACGAGCAGGAAGCGAAGGTGGCGCCAGCCGTCCCTGAAGCTCGAGAGCTTGGACTCGCCGCCGCGAGGGTGGTACTCGATCGCGAACTGGCGGATGTCAAGCTTCTCCTTCGCCGCCCGGATCACCATCTCCGAGGCGAACTCCATCCCGGTCGTGCGCAGATCGAGCTGCGGGAGCAGGTCGCGGCGAACCGCCCTCATGCCACAGTGCGCGTCGCTGACACCGGTCTTGAAGAGCAGATTGAGAAAGCTGGAGAGAAGCGGATTGCCGATGTAGCGGTGATGCCATGGCATCGCTCCCGGATGAATGTTCTTCATCCGGTTGCCGATCACCATGTCCGCGCCCCCCTCGAGCTCGGCGAGGAAGCGGGGGGCCTCGTCGAAGTCGTAGGTCAGATCCGCGTCGACCATCAGGATGTAGGTGCCGCGCGCGGCGGCGAGGCCGGCCATGTACGCGCTTCCGTATCCGCGCCTCGGCTCGCACACGACCTGCGCCCCCGCCGCGTCCGCGAGCGCGCCGCTGCCGTCGTCTGAGCCGTTGTCGGCGACGATCACCTCGCCGGTGATCTGGTTGGCATCGAGCACGTGCCGGGCACGGCGTACGCACTCTTCGATCGTGGTGGCCTCATTCAGGCACGGAATCACGACCGAGAGGCGCAGCGAACCTTCTCGAGCGGTGTGCAGGGCCCTGCCGGTGGCATCGCTCGCCGTCGCGCTCACGAGTGCTCCATACGGGAAGAAACGTCGGCCTCGAGGTGGAGTTGCGGTAATTGAAGGCGCCGACTCCCGTTCACAAGTCCCTATGTTGCCACGACCGACGGCGCGCGGTCAGTGCCCCGGCCGCAGCGCGAGCCCGATGCAGAGGTTCGGCGAGGCCCCGGGCAAGAACCGGAGCGGGAAGAAGCGCCGGTGCTCGATCGTGAAGTGACGCTCAAGTTCAGCGATGATCTCGGCCGGGCGGTTGATGTGCTCGCGGGCGATGAACGGCCCGTAGGGCATCCCGTAGGTACGTTCGAAGATCCGCTGCGCCGAGATCCGCCGTGCGAGCGAGTAGGCGATCCCGCCCTCGCACGGGATCACGGCGAGGAACTGCCCGCGCTCGGGGTGGAGCAACCGCGATGCCTCGCGGACGCAGGCGGGGAGGTCGGGAAGGTGCTCGAGCACGTGCACGGCGACGTAGCGGTCGAAGTGGCCATCGGGGAAGTCGAGCCGACGCTGACAGTCGCCGACGATCGCCTGGACTCGCGGGTGGCGCTCGCGGATCCGCTCTGCCATCTGCTCGCGAAGCTCGAGCGCGCAGTAGCCCAGCTCCTGTTCGGGCGTCAGGCGCTCGTGGTCGAGGTGCTCGCCGAGCCCCGCGCCGATCTCGAGCGTGGTGCGGAAGCCGGGGCGCGAGTAGCGGACCGGGAAGGAATGGTTGAATCGTTCGACGACCCCGTAGCGCTGGGGCAGGATCTCATGCCAGCGTTTGACGAAGTCGTCGTAGACAGCCTTCTGCTCGGCAGTCAGGGGGGCCAGCACCTTCGGCCATTTATCTGTCGCGGCGGGCATGCGGCGCTCAGCGTAGGCGAATGTCCCTCACGGCTCCCCCGCGGGATGGAACACCCGCGTGCGGAAGACGAAGAAGTTGACCGCCGACAGCAGCGCGGCGGCGCACAGGTAGACGATCTCCGTCCGAACACCGAGAGCCCCAGGTAGCACCGCTGTGGCCACCGCCGTGAGCCCGTACTGGACGCCCGCGACCGGGAGGTAGCGGAGCGCCTGGTCGCGCAGCGGCAGGGCGAACCCCTCCGCATGGACCCACACGAACACCCGCTGGAGCGTGAAGTGGGTGGCGATCGCAAGCGAGAAGCCGATCGCGAGCGAGACCTCGAACGGAAGCCCGATCACCTCGGCGAGCAATGAGGTCGTCGCGACGTAGACGAGCGCGACCGCCCCCCCGGAGAGCGCGAACCGCACGCCCTGGCCGGCCATTCCCTCGCTGCGGGCACTGCTAAGAATGCCGAGCACTGCTCACTCGCCATCGTCGAAGCCGTGACGCGACTCGATGATGAACTTCGGACGATCGCGCGTCTCGTCGTAGATCCGTCCGACGTACTCGCCGATCACCCCGAGCGAGAACAGCTGGATGCCGCTGAAGAAGGCCACCACGATCACGATCGTGGGGTTGCCGATCGGGAACGGCACGCCGGCGAGCTTGAGCACGGCGTAGAGGATCGCGAACAGGAACCCGAGCCCTGAGAACGTCATCCCGACGATCGAGATCAGCTGCAGCGGGTAGCGCGAGAAGCCGACGACGCCGTTGAGCCCGATCAGGAGCGATCCGAACAGCTGGCTGTACTTGCTTGTGCCCGCGGCACGCGGGTCGCGATCGTAGAGCACGCTCGTCTGGCGAAAGCCGACCAGACCGACGAGGCCGCGCAGGAAGCCGTGATGCTCCTTCAGCGCGACGACGTTATCGACCACACGCCTGCTCATCAGCCGGAAGTCGCCGGTGTTGGGTGGGATCTCGACTTCGGCCACCCGCGCGATCACCCGGTATCCGAGCCGCGCGACGATGCGCTTCGCGAGCGTCTCGCCGGCGCGCGAACGTCGCTGTGCGTAGACGACGTCGAAGCCCTCCCGCCAGCGTGCGACCAGGTCCGGAATCAGCTCGGGCGGGTCCTGGAGGTCGCAGTCGATCACCACGGTCGCATCACCACATGCCGCCTCGAGGCCGGCAAGGGTGGCCATCGGCTGGCCGAAGCGCCGCGAGAAGCGCAGCATCTTCACCCGCTTGTCGCGCTCGCGCAGGGCGAGGATCAGCTCTTCGGTGCGGTCCGGGCAGGGATCGACGCTGAAGATCAGCTCCCATTCGACCCCGAGCCCGTCCAGCACCGGCAGCAGCCGGCTGTACACGGGCTCGATGTTGGCCTCCTCGTTGTAGGCCGGGATGACCACGCTGAGCGTCGCGGTCACGACTGCCCCGGTCGCCGGGCCACGACGAGCGAGCGGATCCCGAATGGGAGCCGGACGCCGGCACGAACCAGACGCTCCTCGAGGTGCCAGGCGACGTGCCCCGCACTCGAGTCGCGTGTCCGGGCGATGTCGCCGGCCACGCGGGCCTCCAGCGCCTCGCCGCGAAGGGAGCCGTAGCGCCGGCGATTGCGCTGCTTCACGAGCCAGAAAGCCGGATAGATCAGCGAGGCGATGTAGCGATCCTCGAGCGGCTCGAGCCCGGCGTCGTCACATTTCCGCGCCAGTTCGCCGCGCGCGTACCGGCGCTCGTGGGAGAGGAAGCGGTCGTAGTAGTCATACGTTCCCGGGCCGGCGGGGACGACGATCACCGCAAGGCGGCCGGGCCTCAGCACGCGCGCGATCTCCGCCAGCGCGCGCCGGTCGTCGGGAACGTGCTCGAGCAGGTTGGCGCTGACGACCGCGTCCACGCTCTGGTCGCCGAGCGGGAGTGCGCAGGCGTCGGCGTGCAGGAGCCGGGCCGCGGGAACGGATCGGTGCGCCTTGCGCAGCCCGGCGGCGATGAGGTCGACGCCGACGAGGGTTGCGTCCGGATGCGACCCCTGCAGGTCCTCGAGCAGGAACCCCGTCGAGCAGCCGATGTCCGCGATCGTCGCCTGGGGTGGGAGCACGCCGACGCGCGTCACGATTGCCTCCCGGGTCCAGCGGTCGATGAAGTGCGTCCGCGAGGCCTCTTCGTGCAGGGCCTCGAGCTCTTCGGACCAGTTGACCGATGGGTCGGTGTCGACGTAGGAGAGGAACGGCTCCCGGTGACCGTCGGGGAGCACCCAGCCGTCGTCGTAATCGGGCACGACCCCGGCGGCATCCGGGGCGCTGAGCAGGGGATTCGGCACCGGCGGAGAGTAGTTCAGCAGCGGTTAATCCCGCCGCCATCCTTGCGAAGCTCGGTATCCGGCCTCGATCGCGCGAAACACCGGCGTGCCGAGCTTCGGGCGCGAAGCGAGCGCCAGCAGCGGTCGCTCGAGCCACTGTGGCAGCAGTCCGTCCGGGCCGACGAGCCGGATGGCGTCGTCGCTGAGACCGCCGCGCATCAGTCCTTCGCGCCGCTCGTACGCGCCTGACGGGGTCGCGGGCTCCGCCGATGTCGCGCGGTAGACGTCGATCAGGCGCTCAGCGGCGACGTCCCACCGTAGTCCGGCTGCTGCATCGCGCACCGCCCCGAGGCTGTGGACACGGACCTGCTCATCGCGCATCAGAGCAAGCGCCCGGTCGGCCGCTGCCGGCGCGTCCCACGGGACGATCCCCGCGGCCTCGTCGGGAAGGATCTCGCTGAGGGAGGTTCCCGCCGCCCACAGGCATGGAACGCCGTGCTCGGCCGCTTCGAACGGGACCAGGCCGAAGCCCTCGTGCACGCTCGGGTAGAGGACCAGCTTGGCGTGACCCAGCAGCCATTCCTTCTCCGCCTCGCTCACCGGTCCGAGGTCGACGACGGCATCCTGCAGCCGCGGATCCTGACGCAGCAGCCGTTCCTCATCGGCGGCTGAGGACCCGAACCGCATGTGGGCACCGGCGAGTACGAGCCGGCCCTCCCAGCCGTGCCGGTGTTGGAGCTCGGTCACGATCCGAAGCGCAAAGACCCGGTTCTTGTGCCGGTAGTCGGTGCCGATGCACAGCATCGTCTCGAGACCGGCGCCGAGCCGAGCGGCACCGGCGGGAGCGGTCGCGATGGTGTCTCGCGACGTGACCTGGTGGTCAACGCCGATGTGCACGACGCTGGCGCGGTGCGGCTCGACCAGGTCTTCGGCGAGGGCATCGTCTCGGGCGTGGGCAGAGAAGAACAGGACCCGATCGGCAGCCGCCAGGGCTCGCCGCGTCAGCTCCCGATAGCCCTCCCAGGCGTCCAGTGAGCTGGCATAGGACGGATTGTGGTAGCTGATCAGGTCCTGGTGGGTGATCACGAGGCGGTCGGCCAACTGGGCCAAGAAGTTCAGATCAGCGGGCGCAGAAACCTGGAATGGGCGATGAGCGACATCGGCTCGCGGCACCAGAAGCTCAGAGCCGGCCGCCGCAATGCTGACCTCTGGCAGCGCTTCGAGCACGCCGCGCGCGTGGTCGCTGAGATTCGCCGGCAGCAGCGCCGTCACCTGCGCCTCGCCCGAGCGCGCGAGCGCCGCGATCAGCTCGAGCACGTGCAGCTGGCTGCCGTTCACCGGCCCGGTGAGGACCCGTGCGTCGATCAGGACCGTAAGCCCGGTGAGGGTGCGCCGTGCGACGCTCACAGACCGGGTCAGCTGTGGATAGCGATCACTGAGGCCCAGGTCCTCGCGATCGTGCGTGCCCGCATCGAGCACGAAGACCAGCACATCGTCAGCGGCCACGTGAGCAAGGCCGGCACCCAGGCATCGCTGCGAGAACTCGCGGCCCGCTGCCGGCCACGTCGATCGAGCGGGATCGAAGCCACCGATCAACTCGATCGCACTCCGGCGAACGTACGTGCAGTGTTGACCAGCAGCCGGCACGCGCGGCCGGACGCGGAGCGAGCTCGCTCGGACCGCCGCGGCGGCGCTATCGATAGTCGCGGCTGCGGGCAGCTCGGGCATCCCGATTGACGTGATCCCGCCTCGGTTGGTCAGTGGCGTCGTGGTCGCAACGGTGCTGTCGGTGTAGGCCGCGGCGCGAAGCCCTTCGAACCAGCCCTCAGCGACCAGGCAGTCGGCGCTCAGCAGGATCAAATCCGCCGGCGCCGACGCCGTGATTGCGGCGTTGATCGACGCCGCGAAGCCCTGCCCGGGCCCGGCAGGCAGATGGATCACCTGACGCGTCCCGGCTTGCTCGAGCGTCTCCGGCGACCGGCCGGCGTCACAGTCGCCGCAGAGCACGATCGGCACCTCCTCGGGTGTGTGCTGGAGCACCCTTTTCAAGCACCCGGACAGGTCATCGCTCGCGCTGCCGGTTGTCGCAACGCAGACGACGGCCTCGAAACGTCCGGCACCGACGGTGGGGCCCGGCGGGATGGGGCGGATCGGCACGCGGCGATTTTGGGGCCTTCGGGGCCCGTTAGAGATTCTCGGCCACGTACGGAGCGGTCCGGTTGAAGACCACGAACCCGAGCACGAACACGGCGATCACAACCGCGATCGGCTGGAGCAACCCCAGGTTCCCTCCGAGGAAAGCACTCGGGCGGGGCGCGGCGTGGTAGATGACCGCGTGACGGAACTGCTCGAGCACGGTCGACAGCGGACTGAGCATGTAGAGGTGGGCGACGAGGGGGCTGATCTTCGCGTCCACCTTGTCGAACGGGATGATCACCGGCGAGGCGTAGAAGAGGATCTGGGAGGTCACTTCCCAGATCGGCGACACGTCCCTGAAGTAGACGAACAGCGAGGAGAGCAGCATCGCCAACCCGGTGGCGAGCACGGCGAGCATCAGGATCAGGAACGGCAGCTCAATCCAGGTGAGCATCGGGCGCACGCCGTCGGCGAACGCGAACACGAAGACGACGATCAGGTTCAGGCTGAGGTTGAACAGCGCGAGCAGCACGGTGGAGAGCGGTATGACCATGCGCGGGAACTGGATCTTGCGCACGAGGGCCTCGTTGTCGACCACACTCCTGATCGCACCGGTGGTCGCCTCGGCAAAGAAGGTGAAGAGCACGATCGAGCCGAGGAGCATCGCGGGGTAGAAGTGCTCTGGGCCGCCCACTTTCGCCGGCGCCCCTGTTCCTACGTGAGCGAACTTGGTGAAGAAGATCCACAGCACGCTGAAAAGCAAGAGCGGGCGCAGCAGTTGCCAGAAGTAGCCGAGCACGGAGCCGTAGAAGCGCAGCTTCCACTGGGTGAGGGCGATGTTGAAGGTGAGGTGCCAGAAGCGAGCCCAGTCGTCGGTCAGCGCCTCCGGACCCCGGATGGGGCGACCGAGCGCTTCGTAGGGGACCGGTTCAACCACAGTGCTCACTGGTCGACCCCCCGAGTTCGCCGCCAGGCGAACTCGCAAGCGACGACGTAGTCGTCGCCGCTCACGCGGTCAGCTCCTGCCCGATGGCCGAATCGACCCGCTCGATCGTCACGTCGGTCGGGAGGTCGACGAGCCCTCCCTGCGCCTCGGTCGCCGTCACGACGAACGAGAATCCGTCCTGGTAGCGGTCGATCACGTCGAGGCCGGCGCCGGGGTGCGCCAAGTCGACGACCGGGCTGTAGCGACCGGGTGCGAGCACGTTCTCGAATGTGAACGAGAACTTCGCTCGTTCGCCGGCATGAAAGTGCCCGCTGTGGTCGTGCTGGAGCCAGCTGGCGGCGATCAGTACCGGCCTGTGCTCCTCGTTGTGCAGCTCCACCTTCGCCTGTGGGTCCTCGACGCCGACACTGAACTGGACCAGCGCGCGCAGGGTGATGCGCTGGCCCTGCGGGATCGCCGTCTGCCGCCGGCCCTCGTGGTCTTCGACCCAGACGTCGGTTACGCGAGCAGCGCCGTCGCCCCCACGAGCCTGGTCGGACTCGAGGGCATTCGGGTCCCGGCCAAAGTTGATCTCCATGTAGCGGTCGGCGACGTCCTTTGGATCGCCCAGATGAACCATGCGTCCCTGCTCGAGCAGCAGCGCCCGATGGCAGAAACGCTGCATCTCGGGCATCTGGTGGGTCACGAACACGATCGTCTTGCCCTCGTCCTGGAGCCGGCGGAAGACGTCGAAGCACTTCTGCTGGAAGGCGGCATCGCCGACGGCCAGCACCTCGTCGATCAGCAGGATGTCGGCGTCGACCTGGATCGCGACCGAGAACGCGAGGCGGACGTACATTCCGGAGGAGTAGTTCTTGAGCTTTAGGTTCTCGAACTCCTTGAGCTCGGCGAAATCGAGCACAGCCTCGTAGCGCATGCGCGCCTCCCGCGGGGAGAGGCCGAGCATGATCCCGTTCAGCACCACGTTGTCTCGCGCCGCCAGGTCGGGATTGAAGCCGACGCCCAGCTCGATGAACGTCGACACCCGGCCGCGGCGCCAGATGTCGCCGTCGGCCCTGTAGATCCCGGCGATGCATTTCAGCAAAGTGCTCTTGCCGCTGCCGTTGCGGCCGACGACGCCGAAGAACTCCCCCTGGTTCACCGCGAAGGTGATGTCCTCGAGCGTGTGGAACACATGATGCCCGGTGCGTTTCATGGGATGCAGCGCGCGCTCCTTGAGCGTGTGCGTGCGTTCATGGGGCACCCTGAACGTCTTGCTGAGCCCGCGTACGGCGATGGCCGGCAAAGCACTCGAGCCGGCGGAGCTGGGAGGTGAGCCGGTGGCGGCCGAAGCCGAACTCGGCGAGCGTGACATCGTCCGGAGAGTAGCGGGCAACGATCTCACACCGGTACCCTGGCGCCGGTGGAAGTCTGCACGATCATCGCGAAGAACTACGTCGCGTATGCACGCGTGCTGGCGCGCTCATTGGCCGAGCGCGACCCGCAATGTCGCCTTTGGACCCTGATCATCGACGACTTCTCGGGCTACATCGACCCCGCGCAGGAGCCCTTCGAGGTTCTCACCCCAGCGGATATCGGATGTGACCCGTTCAGTCACATGGCGCTTCGCTACACCGTCCTCGAGCTGTCGACGGCAGTCAAGCCGTGGCTCCTACGGCACCTGCTCGCCGAGACCGGGTCCCCGGTGACGTATCTCGATCCC